>Ga0307513_10000306_pt1 | contig 70562 bp, 55 predicted proteins | sample 15_EM_MG_FD_202174 | JGI IMG/M metagenome (GOLD analysis project Ga0307513, IMG submission 202174) | Populus trichocarpa ectomycorrhiza microbial communities from riparian zone in the Pacific Northwest, United States - 15_EM | ecosystem: Host-associated > Plants > Roots > Unclassified | place...
GTAAAACAACAATAACAAGGTGAACTTACGCCGTCCGATACCCCCAGTGCTCACACACCAGGCGGGCTCCTCCAACATCTGAACAAGGGGTAAAGCAAGCCCTGCCCACGTCGATTCGCATAATAAAAACCCAAACTAGGGCCATCCGTTAAGTTTACCCTCGCCACTCAAGGTCATCTGTATCCCCTCCCGCGCCCCGCTGGCCATTTTTCACGGTCTCCGGGAAATCCCCGGGATTGGTTGAAAAACATAGGAAAATTGGGGTTAACCACACCCCGCCCAAAATAACCACTTCTCGGCCCAACTGGGGCCCCCGCCACATAATCACTACCCCGACCCCTACCCCCAGTTGTCCCCGCCACAAATCCTTTTGGACCCCTGGGAATCGAGGTCGCCACCATCATCCCCACCTCCACCACTTCTTCTTCACTCTCCTCCGCCTCACTCCCCTCCTCCACATTTGTTCTCCTCCTCTTACCCTTCGGCAGCCTCACCAACGCCACCTCAGGTTCATCTACCACCACCGCCACTCTAGTCTCAGCCACCGGCGGCTCCGCCACACTAGCCACCGGCGCCACCCACACATCTTCCTCATCCTCCGCCACAATCGTCCCACTCATCCGAACCTCGGGCTCAGCCACCACCGGTGACTCAGGCTCCTGAACCCTTGCGGGCGAAGCCACCTCGGAACAATCATCCCCTCTTTTCCCCAACTCTTTCGACAAAACATGATTCCGCTTCGACAAAACAGAAACATGGTGCCTTAATCTGGAGACCTCTTTCTCCAAATTTAATATTCTCTCTAACGCAGCCGAAGCCGCCAACCCCGCCTTAGCAACCTTGGTTGCCGAAAAGGTAGTAGGACCTCGCTTAACCATCTTTACCGATACCGGGCAGTTGACGGATGATGGAGGTGATAAAATAATAGATGGAAGAGATAAATCTATCTTCCAGTGATGAAATTAGAGTAAGGGTTGGATTCCTTAATCTAAAGACTTGAAGCCGTCGTGAAGAGGGGTCCAAGGATCTCGATTGGTCAGAAGCCAAATGTGACGAGTTGAAATTTCAATCGCTGTGGTTGTAACGGACGCGGCGGATGTGTTCAGGTTCTTCATGCCGGGAACATGTACCGTACTTTCTCGCCAAATTGACAAGAATATACGCTAAACCAAAATAAATAAAAAGTCCCCCTTTTCAGGGGGGTTTTAACCATGCTCCGAGTCCTATACTGAACCTGTGCTGACAACACTCTAAAAACCACCCAAGCAGTCATATACCGGTATGCATGTAAAGATTATCCCCTATGGCTTCTATCGTAACTATTTTTGCGTCATGTTAGAATTGTGATCATTTCCCAGTGGCTAATTTACCGATAGGTTTCTGGCATCCAAGGCACCACTTTCGGACCTTCATGATGAAAGCTCACTCGGGAAGAACCCTAGTCCAAATAAAATCCACTTGAAATGTGTATTTAATGCATGACTCTTTTAATATATTAAAGGTAAGGGCAGTGGAGTATTTAATCGATTGTTTTCCAAAAGTTTCACGTTTTATTGGAATCATTTATTACATAGTTGTGCGAATTCGTGCCTTACAGGTTGATTGTCTCCATGATCGCAACGTCGGCACCCCAGCGAGGCACCTGGTCTGAGTGGTCGTCTCCGGGACGCTAGCGCTTTCACACGAACAACTCCACCAACAAAGACAGCGAACCACGACACTGGACACATCATCTTCCCTTCTCCTCCTCCCTCTTCTCCACTTCTACAGCAACTCTCCCTACTTTGGCCCCGACTCCGCAAAAAAATACCGCCAACGCGGAAAAACAATATCAGCTTTAAACATGCCTCGCAGAGCGGTTATCGCGCTACTAGTCACCGGCGTACGTTTGCCCTTGATAAGCTTTGAAAGGTAACGCGGCTAACGGGAATGTTTAGATGCTGGTGACGGGTGTTGCAAACACTTTGTTGACAAAGTATCAAGATATGCAGTGTGTTCGTAACTGCGATGACCCAGATATCTCCAAGCAACATGTCTTCGAGCAGCCAGTTATGCAGACGTAAGCACTACATCCTATCTAGTAGCGAGTACCATGTGCAAAAAATGGGGGCTGATTCGGTGACATATAGGCTACAGATGTTTATTGGCGAGATGGGTACGAATTCACGTTCTATGGACTGAAAGCAGTTTACTGATAGTATGGCAGGCTGTTGGCTAATCGTCGGGCTCTTTTCCATCAAACAATGCATCCGCAATCGCCAGCGCAAGTGCGCTGGGTACGAGCCTGTTGGTGCGGGGGATGATGCTATTGCTGGACCCGCTGATGGGACCTCTAGCCCCAGCCCTGCTGTCAAGCCGTTGGTAACGAGTCTTGATGGCCGTGCTCCAATTTCTGGCTTTAAGGTCTTTCTGCTTGCGATTCCGGCTTGCTGTGATATTGCGGGAACTACGTAGGTGGTCCGGTTGTTCGAGACAGGGCCTTTGACTGAAATCATTTAGACTTATGAATGTTGGGTTACTCTTTGTTGCTGCGAGTAGTAAGTCACCGAAAACTGTTTGTGCGTTAGCCCTATGCTAACTGGGCTTCTTAGTCTACCAGATGACCCGTGGCGCTCTTGTGCTTTTCGTCGGTCTCTTTAGTGTCCTCTTCCTCAAGCGCCACCTACGTGGTTTCCAGTGGTTCGCTCTCTTCCTTGTCGTGATTGGTGTTGGCGTTGTCGGTCTAGCTGGTGCTCTCTGGAAAGAGGAGCAACCAGTTAAGGGCGACCATATCTTGGTTACCTCTACTCCGGATGTTCCGATTGCTGTCAAGACAGTTATTGGTGTTCTTCTCATCGCAGGGGCTCAGATATTTACCGCTACCCAGTTTGTTGTTGAAGAGTACATCCTTGAGCACTATGCCTTGGAACCCTTGAAAGTTGTTGGCTGGGAAGGAATCTTCGGATTCCTTGTCACTGTCATTGGAATGGGGATCCTCCACTACACCATTGGGCAGACACCCAAGGGAAAGTTTGGTTACTTCGATGCTGTCGAGGGCTTCAAAGAGATTACCCAGTATAGGGAGGTTGCCCTTTCCTCGATCGCCATTATGGTCTCTATTGGTGGATTCAATTACTTTGGTATTTCGGTCACTCGTTCAATTTCCGCCACTGCCCGAAGTATTATCGACACTTGCCGCACCTTGTTTATTTGGATGGTGTCCCTGGCACTCCACTGGGAGAGCTTCAAGTGGCTCCAGATTGTTGGATTCTCGCTCTTGGTTTACGGCACTTTCTTATTCAACGGTATTTGAACCGCTTTGCGTAAAACTCGCAGTTTTATTGATTAACATTTTTTTCTAGAACTCACTCCACCACCTTTCATATTTTGCCTTACTACAAAATACAGTAGACGGGAGCTCGGGAGGGAACAGCGGGAGAGGGACGGGGAGAGGACTAGACAGGCTTTGCTTCCCGGAGCCACTGATTAGGCTCCATTGGGTGTTGAAAGGCATATCATGCTAACTAGGCGGTGGTTGTGGCGGAGTTTATCGTAAGTTCTGAGGGTCTTGTTTCCCTTTGTCTTCATTCTTGTTATGTGCTATTTTTGTTGGTTCATTCGATTCCTTCTTTGATGTGCTGCATGGGAACGGAATTGCGATTGTTGGGCGTGAGGGCCTGGGATTGGCAGATTGATCGTTTTGAATTGTTCTATTTTATTACAACTTAAACTGCGAGGATAAAGGAATCAGGATTTGGCAGTCTGCATGTGCTCGTGACAAATCTGGATACATTACTAAAGTAGAGAATGCATATGCTAGTAGTGGTAGTTTACTGAGGCGGGTTGAAACTCCGGAGCATCCTCGCCCTACGGAGGCCAGAATGGCTTAGCCACAGCCGGCAACCACTCGTTACTAACCACCCCGTGTCTCAGATTCGCAAGGTCACGTCAACCAACGCCTAACCCTATCAGGCATACCAAGCGTGACCATGACATTCTGTTCACGTCTTCCCGGCCACAACCAACGCGTTCTCCCATTTCTCCCGTTTTCACCCCCGTACTCTCTCCCTAATACAGTATACCACCGCCAAATTCTCTCCATTCGTCCGCTATACTAGCACTGTCACCAACAAATATCACAAGAGGAAGAAGAAGCAAAGCAAAGAAAGAAAAGACGGCCATAAAAATGGCGGACAAACAAGCAACGGTCTACGTAATAGACCTCGGCCCGACCCTCTCCCGCGTGCACCCCTCACGGGGCGAGTCTGACCTGGACTATGCCCTAACCTACATCTGGGACAGAATCACCGCGACCATGTCCACGGGTCGTAAAACCGATGTGATCGGCGTGGTAGGCTTCCGCACGGAGAACACTGATAACACTATGGCCACGGCGGACGGCTATGAGAATATCTGCGTTCTGGCACCGATTGCGCAGTTTTTGATGGATCCCGTTAGAGATTTAAAGAGGGCGCTTGTGCCCAGTCGTGGGAAAGGGAGGGGGGGGGATGGGTTTTCGGCGGTTTGTATAGCCGTGGATATGATTATGAAGTATTGTCGGAGGTTGAAGTATATTAGGAATGTTGTGCTTGTGACGGATGGGCGGGGAGAATGGGATGATGAAGGGTGCGAGGAGATTGTCCGACAGATTCAGGAGGAGGGGATCAATCTTACAGTGCTGTATGTTTCCACCTTCTTCCTGGTTGTTTTGCGGAAATGGAGGGTCTGGAATTTGGGTTAATGCTGATGTGGTTTTTAGAGGTGTGGATTTCGATGATGAGGAGTATGGGCTTGTAGAGGAGGGGAAGGGTCCTAAGAAGGTGGGCTCCTTTTTACTTTCATTTTTAGGAATTGCTGAAAGTGGGGCTGGGGGCTTGTTTTGCTAATAAATACCATGGCAGGCGCGAAATGAGAAAGTCATCAAAAAAATGGTTGAAGCGTGCAACGAAGGGGACCAGGAGCTGGGCGTCTTTGGCACACTTGCGGAAGCTATACATGAACTTGGGAAGCCACGACTAAAGAAAGTTCGCCCGGTCACGTCGTTCCGTGGGGAACTGACCCTTGGCAATCTGGAAACGTATGATGCCGCCTTCTCCATCAACGTCGAGCGATATCCTCGCACCGCCATCGCAAAACCAATCAGTGCGAGCTCGTATACTACCAAGACTGAGAAGCCAGGCTCTGATGGTGAAGTATCTGGCGATGGTCTAGCATCGAAAGGCACAGATTTACAGGCTGTCAAGAATGCTAGAGCATACCAAATCGAGGACGACGCTGCCGCTGGGGGAACGATGGATATCGAGAAGGAGCAGATGGAGAAGGGGTATAATTACGGAAGGACGGTTGTGCCGATCAGTGCCACCGATGAAGCTATCACAGTTTTGGAGACAGAACCTGGGTTGCAGATCGTCGGGTTTGTGCCTGTGGAGAAGTACAGGAGGTATTTCAGCATGTCTACTACAAATGTCATTGTTGCAGCGAAGGACAATCCAAAGGCTGCTATGGCGCTGTCGTCGCTCATCCATGCACTTTTCGAATTGGAGTCGTATGCGCTTGCTCGACTGGTTACTAAAAAGAATCTTGCGCCGGTATTGGTGCTCTTAGCACCGCTCATTGACGCGGACTACGAATGTCTCATTGATGTTCAAGTTCCGTTTGCTGAGGATGTGAGGCATTACAAGTTTCCACCGTTGAACAGGGTTAGGACTATTTCCGGAAAAGTACTGGAGAAGCACCGTTTTCTCCCAACGCCAGACATGGAGAAGCTGATGAGCGACTACGTTGACAAGATGGATCTTATGGTGGCGAATGATGACGAAGACGAGCCCGAATACGCCACAGTGGGCGAAACCTTCTCCCCCATTCTCCACAGGATAAACCAGGTCGTGAGATGGAGAGCTGTCCACCCGGACGAGCCATTGCCACCGGTGCACGAAATTCTAACTAAATACGACCACCCACCAGAAAATCTCCTCGAAGCCTCAACAGACACCCTAGAAAAATTAATCGAAGCAAGCGACGTGAAAAAGGTAGACCCCAAAGTCGCCGGCCGAAAGCGTGGCCGTGAACAGCCCGTCCCTAAGTCAGGGCTAGACGTTGAAGCCCTCCTCACCTCTGCTGCTTCTTCGGTCCCCAAGAAAGCAAAGATCTCATCAACAAACCCGATACCGGACTTTAAGAACAAGCTACGGACAACAGAAGATCTATCCGATCTCGAGGAGGCAGGGAAGGAGATGCTCGCTGTGCTGAAGGAGCTCATCAAGTACTCCCTCGCGGATGCGAATTATGGCCGTGTATGTGAGATTTTGAAGGTTGTGAGGGAGGAGTATATCGAATACGATGAGCCTGGGATGTATAATAAGGTTTTGCAGGGGCTGAAAAAGGCCATAGTTTCCGGGGAATTAGATGGGGATAGGATGGAGTGCTGGGATGAGATTCGGTATAACAAGTTGGGGTTGATCACTAAAGGGGAGAGTGAGAGGGTAGAGGTCAGTGATGCGGAGGCTAGGAAGGTGTGTTTTCCCTCCTATCTCTTTGAAATACCGGGTACTATAATTGAGTTGATTGCTAACGCTTGGATGTTGTGTTGTAGTTCCTTTGGGGTTGAAAAGTGGCCTTGGTGGGGTATGTGCTCACGAGACGTTTCCTATGACAATCTTAGGTAGTCGAGATACATGGCTCAAGGCGCTTCATCAAGTGTTTCCAATCTAGGTGCCTTCAAGTGGCCGATTGTGACAACACAATTGTACTGTGCTTGAGCAAGAATAGATGCTCGTTTATTAACTATCTAAAGATTCATGAATGCCTGGTAGGGAATCTGTAAGGGCTAGCCGGCAGATGGATAGTGATTATCAAAAGCATGATACAAATGGCTGTATTGCATGGTGAAACTTTGGCGCCCAGTGTTCCTGCGCTCTCATCGCTTGAAAACCCTGTCTACCTACCAGTCCTGGTACCATGATACCATGATATTAATAGAGCTCTGGTGCGATTGTACCGAAAATATGCCGTTGCCTTGACGACCATCCCCTTGCGGCTCTGCTACATTCTCAGTCGTACAATACCACACCAAAACAAACAGCACTCACGACCACGGAAAAGCCTAGCTTAAGGCTCTTTCACTTCACTTCCCTCCCCCTCCACCCTCTACCACCCCTCTCGATCCTCCACTCGCTACTTCCCACATCATCATTCAACACATCATCGCGCATTTACTACTGCAGGTTAGTGCAACGCAGCTATAGCTCGTGTGTGTGGGCGTGTGTTTATCCCTCCTTCGCACCTGTATATAAGCTCTGCCCCCCTGAATTGCTTATTCGGCTCGGAAATCTCTACTCCCTCACAAAAAAGAAGTCCAACAACCTCTCCGGTTACTTTTTTATTAGTTAGTCATGGCTCGTTTAAGGTCTATAGAGGCAAATGGTACTTCGCCTGTTACTCCTAAGGTGAATTATTCTCACTCTTCAATCCCGGTGGTATGTCTGGTGGTGTTAATGAATGGATTGGCTACAGTCGGCACTCGATCGAATCGCAGAAGCCTCTTCAAAACTCAATTCCAATGCTACCCCCGCTACGACTCTCGAATACCCATCCCTGGCAAAACTCGAATACCCTTCTTTAGCCAAAGTCCAGCATCCGGATATCCCCCTCACCACTCCGAAAGCGAATAGTCGTATTCCGACATACGCGGCGACAACCGGGAAGAAACTTGGCAACCTCTCCGAGAGGCTTGAGGATGAGGCCATGGCTCTTGTTAAGCCCGCACAGAAACTTAAAGTCCCTAGTACTGGATTTGAGTTCCGTGTGATCAAGACTGGTGAGAAGAAGGTCGAGGAATTAGTCCCTTCGGTCCCCCCGGCAACTGCTGCTACACCTGTGAGACAGATTGCGAAGAAAAGGAGCAGACGTTTTTCCGACGCCCATAGACGTCAGTTTGAGAAGATGGAGAGTATTACTATGCACTATGCTGCCAAGCGCACTCCGAAACAGCCGGTTACAATCGAGAAGATGCCGCGCGGAGTGAAGCGGACTAAATCTCGTGCAGAATTGGGTGATCGTGGACCGCCGAGCTCGCCGAGCCCTGTTAAGATGCCTGTTGAAGGTCCTAGGAATGCCAAAGATGATGGTAGTAGTCCTATGAAGAGGACTAAGATATCCGCTGTTAATGAGGAGAAGACCACCTTGCCCAGCAAACCGAGTGGAATTCCGAGACTGGGCATGACACCGATGAAGGGGTTCAAGAAACGCCCTGCGACTGTTGCGAAGATTTCCATGGGTGGAATATTGAACCTTACGCCTGCTACTCGACTTGCTAGTTTTGTTCAGGCCAGTGGCACTCCTTCGAAGATTCCGAGTGCTGTAACTACTCCAGTTGTAGAGGACACAGATTCAGCACCTAGCACCGCTGCACCACTAAACCGGCACACCAAACTCCCAAGCATTGATACCCCGAAGAAAGAAACCAACCCCCTCGCCCCGCCCAAGACGGACGGTTTCACCTTTAGAAGCAAAGGCGCTGGGATAGGCTACAAACGTCTCAGCGACATGCACTCCCTGAACTACAACCTCGACAAAGGCACCCCAACAGCTCCAACCCCGTTATTGACTCCCATGAAGATGAGCGCGGAAGACCCATTCGTAGGAATGGCCCGCAGAGCGGCTATGGAATGGGCTCCTGTCGCTGCTGCGCCCGCTGAGAAACGTAAAGCTCCCCACAGCGACGATGATAGCGGTGATAACGGTGCTGGGGATGGAGAAGCTATGGATACAGTACAAGAGAGTGGTGCAAGGAAGAGGTTGAAATTTGCCCCTGCCGAAGAACCTACCGCAAAGGCTACGGAAGCTAAGGAGGCCATGACGGTTGCTGCGGGGACTCCTGTGATGAAGAAGAAGTCTCTCATGAACCGCGGAAAAGCTATCCTTCTGAGGAGCAGACTCAATATGCTGGCTGCGCCTAAGAGAAGGGTTGAGAAGGATGCGGAGAGCAACGGTGAGAGGAAGGACAAGGATGCCGGGAGGATTAGGTGGAAGTAGATTAGTAATTTCCTTTTCCTTTTTTTCCTTATCTTCTTCACAATGATGTTTTCTATCTTATCCCTTTTGTTAGGCGTGGCGGTTCGACTTGTTGACTTCGGCATTGGCTTGAGGGAGTGGCTTGTGGTGTAAACTTCTCTTATTATTCTGTTTCTTTTCTTTTTCTATCTTCCACGCCTTCCTTCTGTTTACCGAATGAAGGCTCATGAGAAATGAGGCATTCTTTTCCTAATTTTTCCTCTCCCTTTTGCCTTGCTATCGGTGAGATGTTCGGCTTTGATTTGTGACTTTGTTTGATTCGGGATTGGCGTTTTAAGTTAATATATTTACCCCGGGTGTATTATTTGTGCAGATCATCGTGTGTCACTCGAGTGCGTGTGGGTGTGGAACTGTGTTTACTCGCTGGATCCACTATCGCGGATCGGGCACTTGGCTGGCATGTTGGGGGGGGAGGGGCGCAAGTCGAACCGCCAAACTCTGTCATAGGCTTAGCAGAGTGGGTTAACATAAATGCGAATACCAGTTAATAGTAGCTACCAAGTTTTGCCCTCACAAACTATACCGCGTCCGGAAAGCACTATTCTCTCTTGGGGTGTTTTGTCTGATCGCTGAGATCAACAATAGTAGATCTAGCGAGTAAGTATGGTAGTTTGTGGAATGAGATGGCCTCCGAGGTCCTTGTGATGGGTTCCCTTGGTGTCTACTTGTTTGGAGAGTGGGAGTTGTGAGCAAAAAAGACAGGCTCGACCCCGGGATTGAACCGGGGACCTCTCGCAAGCGAGCTCAGGGTTACCCTAAGCGAGAATCATACCACTAGACCAGCCGAGCTGTTGATATTTAATTATCTTTTGTGTATATGATACCTTTTTGAGGGTGTTTCAGTGGAGGAGGGTGGGCTCGCTGGGATGATTTCATCTTTTCCAGGCTCAGTTTCCCGCGGCCTATGGTAGGCTTTTGATATTATAGATAAGACAACCAGCTGCCTTGGCAGATTACTAACTAGGATCTCGCTGCTGGTGCAAGACTCGCTGCTGGTGCAATCCGTCGACACTCTTGTTCGCAAAGTCTTCGCGGAAAGAGAGGAACGGTACCCTGGCAACGTCTTGACAACGGAGGTATCATATGATACCAGGACAAGGCTTGGCCGAACATTTCGGGTTCAAATTATGAGCAAAATCTTGTGCTGATACCGTGGTTGCTGTGCTCGCGTTGTTTTGACACCCCAACACGGTATGTGACCATTAGGGCATAACCCCATCGCCAAGCCCTTGAAAAGCACAGTCTCTCAACACACCACACGGAAAAAAAACAAGACCATTTCTCGAGAATTATACTAAAACTTCCCCACTAGTTGACGTTAGCAATAACCACAACCGACCGTACAACTAACCCGCCTATCAGTCTCTAGATCCGCGAAGATGGTTGGTTTTTTTCCTCCCTTGAGATAACTCCGTCTGCTTGAAAAACGCTGACCTTTCTTGGTAATTGCAGGTCCGATATGCTGCTGTCCCAAATAATCCTTCGAAGTCCGCAAAGTCCCGCGGATCTTTCCTCCGTGTTTCCTTTAAGAACACTCGCGAGACTGCTCAGGCCATCAACCGCATGAAGCTTTCTCGTGCTATCGCTTACTTGGAGAACGTTAAGGGTCACAGGGAGGCTGTTCCTATGAGGAGATATTCTGGATCGACCGGAAGATGTGCTCAAGGTAGGTTTTTGGAAAGTTTTCATGCGCCCCTATTGGATTGAAGTCGGGCCAGTGGGAAACCCTGAGATGCACGGGCTGGCAGGTAGCATGGAGGCGGCCATGGGCTACTAGTCAGGGGAGGGCGGTATTGAAGGGATTTTGAGTCTCGAAATTTTCACCAAACCGATATCCCCGGCTAGAATGGAGATTGAGTTTGGATATAATGGGGGTGCGCTGATGGGGATTTACGTAGGAAAGCAATTCGGTGTTTCCCGCGCTCGTTGGCCCGAGAAGTCTGCTGAGTTCCTCCTTGGTCTCCTCCGCAACGCTGAGGCCAATGCCGACACCAAGGGTCTCGAGATCTCCAACCTTGTCATCTCCCACATTCAGGTCAACCAGGCACCCAAGCAACGCAGAAGGACATACCGCGCCCACGGTCGTGTATGTTACCAATCCGTCTAAGCATGATCCGGTCTAACCAACCCCTCTTTTTATAGATTAATCCGTACATGTCCAACCCCTGCCACATTGAGGTCATTGTCTCCGAGGTCGACGAGGTCGTCGCCAAGGCCCCAGAGAACAAGATCGTTAAGTTCACTGCTAGACAGAGGGGAAGGTCTTTAGCTGAGCAGACACATATCGCTGCTTAAATTTATTGGCCTAAAAAAGTTATAGGGGGTTTCCGGGTAATAGAAAACAAATGAAAATAAATTCAAAAATTTTCTACAACTCGCGGCTGGATCAGACAGGGAGTTTCTCTTTTTTTTATTTCCATCTTGTACTCAAAACGTTATTGGGGCCTTCTTTTTCTCATTTCCCCCCCTACTACTCTGCACTTTCCTCTTCATGGCATCCTTCTCTCTGTTTGGTTGGTTAAAATGGAAACCGTCCGGGGGTGGATATTTTTAATAGAGATGGCACGGAGGCATGGATTCCGTCCCCGTTGAACCAACCTTCGATGTCACTCTGGGTCAATGCACTAGTCCTAATATAGTAAAATGACCTTACTACTTTAGATGATACATTTCATATTACTCACCCAAAACTTTTTTTCTTGATATAAGTGCCAACCCCAAGTCCGTCAGGAATTCGCCCCGAGTCCAAGAGTTATTACATACAGTATGAGCCACCCCTCTAGGATCAGGTCTGTTCTGTAAATATGTTCTCTGCATCATTGCGCAGAAGAAATAAGCAAAATAATAGCATGTGATGTTCATTGGAGAGCTGGGAAATTTTTGGCTGCCTGGGGTAGGCTCTGGGCCGGAACCATATAATATGTTGTACTTGATTATTAATCTTGATGGACTTAGAGATCGTGATACTACATACCCAACAGGGAGCATGGGTGTGGTTTGAACAATGACTTTGGCTGAGTTTGATGCCACACATTGAACTCATGTCAGCTGGCCCCACCTGTCAGCACTTCTTGGTCAACTAATCGTATTGAACGCTCTAGGTTACTATCTTTTATTGGGGACTCTTTTACAAGGGTAGGAACCATTAACCGGAACAAACAAGGATATATTTGGCTGGTCAACCTCAAGTAACTGTTCCATAACCTCTTGAGAGACCTTGTAAAACTCCTGCGTTGTGTTGTAGCATGTGACTTACTGAGAGATGCGGTGCTTCGGGCTCGAAATGGTAGTGACATCATGTGCCCCCTTTGCCGTGGATGTGCCTGAACCGAGCATGAAGTAAGGCAGCGTGAACCCTTTCTAGGGCTTCACCAATTTCTGGCTATCATAGCTCAATAAAGTCACGTTCTAATTCTTGGCGGGTAGCCCTGGCTCCTTTCCCCATGTCGTAGCCCGATATAATTTAGCCTTGAATTCCCTGGTATGATACATCACCGGGACACGACACCATCCAGGCCATCTTAACCTACAGCATCGTACAATACCACCCCACGCCATACCTCGTACCTCTCAACACCATCCCTCCTCCCCATCTCTAAGCTCTTGTCCCTCTCTCTAGCAAATCTCCGCCTTCAGCACTACCCCAACCAATCTGGGTATCCCTCAATTTCACCCGCAAAAAATGTCCGCCGAAAAGCCCAAACTCTCCACCCTCATCCCCCCTATAATAATTGGCGGGGCCGTCTACAACACCCAAATGAACCCTGACCCCTCCACCCTTCCGGTCCGCAGCCTCCTCGTGAAGGCTTTTTCCATGGGTATAAACTGCATCGATACATCACCCTACTACGGCCCCAGCGAACTTCTCATTGGCGACGCCCTCATCCAGCCGGCAATAACTAAATCCTACCCTCGTAGTTCATACATAATCATGACCAAAGCCGGCCGCATCGCTGAGGGAGAATTCGACTACAGCCCGAGCTGGATCCGGAAGAGCGTTCGTCGGAGCTGCGAGCGGCTCCATACCGACTATCTGGACGTTGTGTTTTGCCACGACGTCGAGTTCGTCGCTACTGACCAAGTTATCGGTGCTGTGAGGACGCTGTTTGAGTTGGTGGACGAGGGGAGAGTGCGGTACGTTGGTATTTCTGGGTACCCGCACAAACTCCTGGCGGAGCTGTCCGTGCGGATAAGGAAGGAATTGGGAAGGCCCCTGGATGTAGTCCAGAGCTATTGCCACATGAATCTGCAGAATTCAACACTTTTGCAATCCATGGATAAACTGAAGAATGAAGGCGGTGTGGACACGGTCGTCAACTCCTCCCCGTTGGGCATGAAGTTGCTTACGGGGACATTCCCCGGATCGTTCCACCCCGCACCGGAGGGGTTGAGGGATGCCTGTGCGAAGGCTGCCGAGTTTTGCAAAGCCCAGGGAGAAACGTTGCCGAGGGTCGCGATGCGCTGGGTATTTGCAAATTGGAAGGGCGCGACATTGACTGGGGTTAGTTATGTGGAAGAATTGGAGGATAATATTGGGGCCTATATGGATGTTGTCGTTAGTTCAGAAAAAGATAAGGAATGGAGGGTCACGTGGAAAGATGTGGATGAGCGAAAGGTCAAGAGGTGGGAGGCACTGTGGAAGGGCGTGCAGGAGATATTTGGGGAGTGGAAGGATTACAGTTGGGATAGCCCACCGAGGGATTGGGCATTTGGGAAGAGGCAGAGTAGGCTATAGTTTGGGATCCGTTCTTTCGAAAGGTGGGGATTGGCTTTACGGGATTGACTGTGTGCCTCTAGAGCCCCTACTACTTCCACCCATATTTAGTGGTGGACTTTTTTTTTTATTGCCACCTCATGGCTTTTAGAGGTGTGTCACAACACGCCAAGAATTGGGGTCATGATTGGCCTAGTAAGGAACTACAATTGTGAATACTCAGCCTTAGGAGCAGATGTACTCCAGGGCTTAAGGTTTAAAGCATCACCGAATAATATATTCTTATTGGCCCTATCCGGGGATCTAATGATAAGTCTGTGCAAGTATTAGGCGCCTACTGTGATACCCTTAAGGTCTCCGCTTGAAGTAATGCCTGAAACTTAGGGGGTTACTATCAACGATAATACTACATAATATACCGGCATTAAGATATGTAGTAAGATAGACTTTTGCCAAATTTCTCAAAACCAGAATTCAGTCATGGTGTTATCAAGAGCACATCTAATATATAACTTATCATACCTATAGCCAAACAAAAGAAGGAAACCAAAGTTAGCTTAGGAGCCAAACCCATGCTCTATGAATTACAGCTATGGTAGTACTTGCGCATTGCAAAAGTTTCCGAAAATGTGGAGGCTAGGCTTAGCACCTTTTTAATCAGGCGGCCGTACCTAAGTTAGCGCCACGCCAAAGTCCCCATTTCCGGAAAACTTTTGCAATGCGCAAGTATTGGTACAGTACCAATAGCTACTTCTAATATCAAAAATCCTTCTAATTGGGAACTCCGAGGGGATGTTTTTCAACTTGTGCTGGGGGCATGTGAGAAAAAATGCCGAATCGCTAATACTATACATCCACGGCATCCTCCCCATTATCATCCTCTTCATCCCCACTCCCGTTCTGGGGTCTACCCTCCTCCTCCTCCATCCCCTCACAATCAGCATCATCATTCAGCAGCGGCGCCTTCGCAAAGAGCTGAAGGACCTGGTTGAATTTATGCTCTAGCGAACCGATGGCGTACGAAGGGGTAGAGTCCAGAGTATTTTCTAGAGCTTCGCGAGAAACAACGTGATCGACGACACCGTCATCTTTGGAGCAGTCTAAGTCCATGCGGTCTTCCACGCTCATGGTAGGGGTGGTGGTGGATAAGTATGCGCCTGAAAGGGTACCGATTGTGGGCTCATCTTCTCCTGTAACTGCTAGTGCTCCTTGTTCCTCCTCTCTGCCCTCGGCTGGGATGCGCTGCACTGGTCCGGCGAGTATTGGGGATAGGCAACGGACCCTGGCTTGGTTATCCAGCGCAACATAGCCCTTGCCCGTATCTGTTCCTAGGAGCGCCATGATCTGGTACCCGCATTCGAAGCGCTGGACGTGAACTGGCGTCGGATGGGGTGCTTCAAAGACGAATATTTTGGGGCATGGGGCGTTGCGCCGAGAGATTGTGGTGGCGAAAGTTTGGCTGACGCAGTCCACCGCGAGATGGGTGACCGGGTTGTCGACGGATAATAAGGTCCTGAGATTGAATTCCCATTGCACGGTCCCATTGACCATGTTCCACACGAGCAGCTTCGATGTTCCGAGTATGACGAGGTAGCGTTCCAAGATCGCGATATCTGCGGTCTTACCCACCTGCAGGCCGCTAAGGAAGTGCGCTATCGTACCCGACGACGAGTCCGCAAGGTAGATTGCTGAGTCGTCGCCGGGGGAACTGGGGACTGCCGCGGCAATTACTGAGCTGTCTTCTGAGAAGGCGGCGCTCCCCCACCAGGCCTTTTGTGGGCTCATACCGCTGAGGAGATTTTGTGCTAGGATTTGTTGCCCTCTTTTGCCTTTGGAGAATTTAATTACCTTTCGGCAGGACCAGACAGTTATTTCGCTATCCTCCCTTCGTAGTCTAGCGCCGTCCCTTGCCCGCACTTTTGGCTTCCAGAGGCGGATACTTCCGTCGCTAGCTAGTGTTGCGAACAGGTGGCCTTTCGGCGCAGCAACTAGATCTAGGACTTCCTCAGGCCCTGGGCTACTGGATGAAGGATGAGGAGACTTGACGATAGTGGCCAATTCCCATGATAGAGATTTCTCGCCCCATTTCCAAAACTTCAGAGACACTTCACTCTGATCACTGTCATCCTCCTGGGAGGAACGACCATCCTCATTAGAATAGAATGCCTTTTTCTTTGAAGGCTTCCATTCGTCGATCGAAGCCAGCCATTTGCCATCCTTGGTGATAGCCAGGTGCGGTAGATTTGGCTCCTTAATTTTATACTCATCAGGGCCCTGGTTGACACTTGTGATGTTGCTCCTAGTCAAAGTCTGGTTATATATTTGCCTAGTGGAGGAGATATCGAATGTTTGAAGAGAGGATGCGGAAGAATAGAGATCGGTCTGTGAAGAGGGGGATGCCAGCAGTAGACGGTTCGGCAATGTTGGATGCATAACACAGGTGAACCTCGGGTATTCGATGCCTTTCTCAAGATGGAATACTCGGGACTGAATACCGGTGACACTTGATGTAGGCTTGAACTCTATTGTTGAGAGCACCATGACGGAATTGTTGGCGAAGCCGACGCCATAAGAGGAGCCTCTGGGAGAAATTGCAATGTTTTGGATTGTTGCTCCCAAATGCGGCAGGAATTGCTTGAAGCCTGTTTCCAGCTGCCAGATGACCAAGACAGTTTCCGAACCACCAGAGATTACATATTTTCCTATCAATAAGTTAGTAGGTTGAATCAATGTTAGATGAATAGCAAGACGTTACCATCTAGGGCCCATTTGACGGCCTGAACTCGAGACCTATGCTAGTGCATTTTACTGATTACTGGTGATCCCTTTGATATCCCTTCCATCCTCAGTACATTGTGAAACAAATGCAAGGCGCCATGATTATCGCCAACTACGACATCTCCTAATTGATTTGTCCCACGCCCGCCCCCCCGGCTGGACCCCCTTCCCCTATGGTTTATGATATCAGGCTCATCGGGGAGGTGGGCATCCATACTGGCCAGGTGGAATGACATCGGATAGTGGCGAAAAACTCCCCAAGGTTTGTTATCGGATGAATCCTCCTCAGTGCTCTTATTTCCTATTATCAAGGTGTTACCCACTATCGCAGTAACAATATTTCCCTGATCAAGAACTTGCATACATTCTATCGGAGAAGGTTTTGGGACTACATAGACCCTATCCTCGATTGGCACCACCGACAGTGACAACTTAACCCGCTGGATTATAGTCTAGTAGACGGACTACCGGTATTAGACCCAGAGCCGCCAACGTAAATAATTCCATGCGCCTGATCATCTTCCCTCTTTTCACCGACACAAATAGCGAGGCGCTGAATGGTACGGATGTTATTCAATTGCCACGATTTAACGAGCTTTCCGGTTGCCCAATCCACAAAGTAAATTGTAGAAGCAGAAGTACCTATATATACTTTGCTTGAATCTAGTGGGTCCAACTTGAAGCACACGATTACTTCGGAGGGTTTGCTGTCTAAGCTGAACTCGCGAACTTGCAGTGAGGTCTTTGCAGAATAGATTTTGAGAGAACAGCTGTGTGCCAGTAGAAAGAACCTGTGATAAATTAATTAGCATTTGTCCCCTGATAGTGAGATTGAGAGCGCTTTACTTCTCATCTTCCGAAAACACCATGTCCAAAGGAAGGAATCTTCCCCCCAAAGCAGATGACATCCTCCAACCGGAAACACCAGAACCTCCATTGCCTTCAGCCGAAACTACAGCATTGTGGGTGGCGGCTTTCGACTCCTCGGAATTTTGTTTCTTCGGAGTTTGTGCAGTCACTCGGCAGAAAGTGTTCGTGACCTAAGACCTGTTTAATTAGCGATTGCGCCATACCGTACCGTGTCATGGGGTGCCGATGGAGGTTCGTTGACAATCGTGTGCTCGGATGTGTTGCCGGGTGGATTCAATATTTCTTTATTACTATGTAAAAGGACCGTGCCAATCCAGGCTTTGATCGGGTGGAGAGGTTGTGTAGTCTTTCTATGAAGTACTGTACGGCAAGGCATGAGCAGTGTTTGTGCCGGATGGGGAAAACGCCAAAACAGAAGGTCAAGGTGTCGAGGAAAATCCTCGCTTAAGGCAAAAAAAGAAAAATGGAAAAAGAAAAATTGAAAATGGGAAATGGAAGAAATCAAAAGAATGGAAGAAATGGAAAAAATGTGAAAAATGTGAAAAATCTTTGGACCTTTTTTGGTAGAGTAGGAAAATATCATTTTTCTCAGTAAATAAAATTATCCTCTGTATATTATATTGATATATAATATTATCATGTACCGGTAGAGGTACCGGTATTGAGTTTTGGAGTAACGTACCCCACGGTGAGCCGAGGCACACGGTGACGTCAAGGTCGTTGGACGGTCGTCGACTGCAGTCGGACGACGCTAGTCCTCGTCTTTGCCGTCTTGACGACCTTGGCGTCGTCCCCGTCCAGGACGAGGACTGGAATACTGAGAGGACTGCTCCCCCTATCAATGTTGCAATGAAAGGGGGGGTTCGATCAAAAAATGATCAAAGGCTAGGAACGCGCTTTTTCGAACCAGGGGGTTACAAGATAGAACCCCCTCTAACAAATCGTTAAACCATGATATTGGAGGCAGTTGGAAGCAAATAAATAAATGAAATGATAGGAAAAGAGGGCAAATGTAGCAGAAAAAGCAAATAAACTGGCACTGGCACTCTACTTTCCTGGCTTCTGAGCAATAAACACTCGCACATCTGGGTTTAAGGTAGAAATTCGCATCAGAGTTCCTGCTATTTTTGCTTACTAAGACATTAAAGAACCCCCCCCTTCAATCCCCATTTTCAGAAGCCCCGATTCAAACCCCCCCCCCCTTCTAACCCCCCGGGTTCAATCATCAAAGGCCTTCTTTGCAACACTGTTTCCCTATTCTTTTCCTTTCTTTCTTTTTTGCGGCAGGCTCTGCCGCTCCTCCACCATGGCGAATGCCGTAAAAACCGGAGAATACTTTCGGAGGGGGGGGGGCGTATCGGGCGACTCCGAGGCAGACCTTTCCACACTACTCGAGTAGATGATGATGCCGCTAATAGTAATTGTACTACCGTAGTACGAGTACGATTACAGTCCGGATGGCTTATTGCCTATCTCTCGGGTAATGCCGTTCCGAAGGCAATCGTGATACCGTACCGTATTATCTTGAATGAGAGAGAGAGAAAATGTCTCGGGTCGTCTAAACACCCCTTCTAAGTAAGCCGGCGTTTTGTTTTGCTTGCATTTTCTCCCCCCGTCCTCATCGAAATAGGAAACTGGGATGCCCTGAGACTATTCTCTCCTGCCCTTCAGGAGAATACGGTACCCATATCAGTCCTGCAATTAGTGCCTAATCTATAGTGATTAGACGCGTTATGAAACCCCCATCCGGCATTCAAGTATGATGCTCGATTAAGTTGAGTTGTAAGTTAATCAACAGGTGCCATGTTACAACATTTCATTTGTATCATAGCAAAAATGCCAGAAGGGTTAGAAAAATGTCATTTTTTTCCCTTGTGTGTGCCAAACAGGGGCCTAGCCTGAGTTAGTAGAATGGAATAGATATAGTTAATGAGATCCAATATGTTCTTGAAGGCTGGTCTTGCAACTGTCATGGGAAATCCCTAAGCCTTCCCTGAATCCGGAGACGGGAGAACTGCAGGGGTTTTCAGGGCACCGCTCTACTTGCATGGCACTTGCATAAGGCAAGAGGCGTTCGAAAGTGGGGATTCGCAAAATATATGAGAGGAAGAAGAAAAAATACTCTCTTTCACAAACCCACAACTCGGATTTTGGGATACTTCCTGCCTGGGGTAAGCATGGTACTCGTAGGGGGCTGCTCCCGCAATAGCCAGGCTAACTGGCGGGGGTTCTCTAAACAATTGACTTAGGTAGTTTACGAATGCCTTGGTGCAATGCAAGGCTGCCGTGCCTTAGCCTGGGAACTTTTGAACTTGTTTTATCCCGGGCGGGGCAGCCACGCCCCTTCGCCAACCGCTACTTGTAGACTTCTACCAGGAGGGCTGGTTCATCTCCCTCTTCTTTACTAACCCCTAGGGGGCACAATAACAGCCACGTATCTTTCAATTGAGCGGATGGATGCCAAAGTGCGAATACAAGGGGTGGTAAAAGCAAACCGGTGATACCATGGACTATGGGCCCCTGGGCCTTCTCCTAGGAGACCCAGTGGGCCCGGCTTCTTTACCCTTCAACAATTGCCATCACGAACCATCACTCTAGTTCCCTAACTTGTGCCACGCAGATGCCTTGCTCGTTTTAGATATGCAACCAACTTATGCTTACCCCCGAGTACCCTAGTATAACCCGCATGATCTGTTGGCATTCAATCCCGGAACCGCATCCGCCCCTACTATCGGGGGGCCTTTTCTGGAGAAAAGGAAAAAGGAAAAAGGAACTGCTATTGCAGGATCCAAGGGTCCAAATTTCGGCAGTATGCAACAGCAGTCCTTACTAAAAACGCTTCGAGACTACCGGCACGAGTACAGAACCACCCCTGTTCGCACAGGAAAGAAAAAAAAAGTGACACATCTAGTAGTTGCGCACCTCCTGATGATATGCATCCCCACGAACAATCCCTCCCTTGCTCTCCGAAACATGCACCGCTATTACGCCCGCCGGTGGCAGAAGTACTAGTACTTCAGATCCAAGCTAGAATAGAGGAAACAACACGGCGATTAGCGGACCGGGCCCCAACCGCACAGCACCGGCACCGCCTCATCTCACCCCGCGCCCAACCTACCAAGGAACCAACCACCTTGTTGTTGCTATTAACATCACAAAACCTCACTCGGCATAGTGAACCTCCGAGAATCTCCGGATTTTCTCAAAAGCTCTTAAAAGTTCTAATCGATTTATATTTGTCTGACTACACTACAATGCTCGAGAAAGGAAGAAAGAAAGAAAAGTAAAGAAGAAAGAGTAGTAAATGAAAATAAGAAAAGGATGATTGGAAAGGAGGAAGAAAGCCGAGGAAATGGGGGTGGAGAGGGAAACTATCAATGCATGAAATAAGGGTTTTTTTGTTTTCTTTCTCAATTGGAGGAGGGCTCCCTCGTTTCCCTTCCTCTGATAACGCATATATTTTTGTTTGCAGCGGGTTGATCTGGGTAGATGTGGGGTTGCGAAGTGAACGGTAACACTTCAAAAAAAAGTTTGCTCGTTCTTGGGGAGAGGAGGGTTGCGGGAATTTAAGCTTGGAATTGCCTGGAACGGCGAACCCGTTTTCTGGAAGGGGGGCGGTTAGTTAAACGATTGATCATATCAAATACCAAGAAGAAGAAGAAGGATGGGAACTCACCCATGGTCCGCTGGGCTATGCGCACTCGCCACACCATCAACTCCTACAAAACCTCGCTCGCGAACTTCGCTGTAAATCCGTTAGTTATCACGCTTTTGATAAAATACTAGAAGTGACCAACGTACCTCCTCTTCCTTCTAGGGTGAGTGCCATCGGACTCGATAATATCTGCCGGATTGGGCGAATCCGAGGGAACAGGATCGGCAGCGGCCTCGTGCGTAAGCAGCGGGCCCTTCTCTTCCGGAGAGCCTTCCTCGTGCCTCTTCCTGTGCTGGCTTGGGAGGTGCGAGGGTGGGCCCTCGGTAGGAGCAGGTGGAGTGATTAGAGTGTGGGTAATGGTAGTAGTGCTAGTGGGGGGGCTTGCGGCTGGGTTTTCGGCGCCGGTATACTCGTACTTGAGTGCTGGGGGTGGCGGTGTGGGCTGCGGTTGATACACGGTGGTAGTGACTGTCGAGATGTGAGCGCTAGACCGCTCGTTTTCGGCACCAGCGTATTCATATTTCAGCGCCGGTCCTCCTCCAGTTGACTGGGTCGAGGTGAGGACAGCGGCTGTGGAGCCGGTCTCAGTGGGTAGGATCGGAGCAGGGATTCCCGCGCCAGGATAGTTATCTCCTGGGCCATACTCGTACTTGAGTGCAGGGCCATTAGAAGACCCTGTGGTCGCGCTGGTGGTGGTATGAGAGACATCGGCAATAACAGGAAGAGCAACAGGATCCTTGCCATCCCCAGAGCTCTCGTAGAGGAGTCCAGGATTACGGGATTGAGTTCCAGTATTTGAAGGTGGGGTGTAAGTGTCAGCCGGGCCGATAGCAGCAGGCTTCTCCGGGATGGAACCAACATTCTCGTACAAGGGTAGGTCAGTGTGTGAGGGGCCCAACGTGGGGCCATGGCGGCGGACCTTACGTAGCGTACTTGAAGGCCCCAAAGTCGAGTCCCGGCCGCGACCCTTAGGTGTGGGCGACGGGTCGTGCGGGGGGGGAGCGGCCTTAACCACGGCGGCGTCAGGGTCCTGAGTATCGATGCTCTCGTGGACTAATGTGGGACCGGACCTAGAAGGTGCAGGCGGCTTTGTCGAGGTAGCCGTGGGACCGGTAGTGGTGCGAGTATTCTCATTCACCATGACTACGGGCCCAGGGGGAGGGTACACGTTCGGGTAGAAAACAGGAGTATCTATCATGCCACCTACGCTCTCGTACAAAAGTTGAGGGGGGACCCAAACTTGAGGATTGTAAAACTGTGCTCCCCCGGCCTGCTGCGGGGCTGGTTGCCCGTTGTTTGTTACCGGGGGTGGTGTGGGGATTCTCGTCCTGCTCGAGCTTATTCTAGATGACGACCCGGAAACACCTACAGTTTCCGGTTTATCACCAGCGTAATCCCCAGCCAATTCGTACCGCAGTTCTGGGACGTCACCCTCCTCCTTTGGTTTGGGCTCTGCGGTCTTAGTTTTCTGCGGCTTGGTGGGTGTAGAAGTCGAGGTCGTAGATGTCTTGGGGTTCAACCCATTAACCTGCTGACGTCTAGCAAGAGCAGGAACGAACTGAGGAGCAGGGGGCTGGTTGCTAGTGGCGCCGAGAGGTTGGGTCAAAGTTGGATCAATCGACCCTGGGAATGGTGGGCTCTGAACCGCAGGGTTCGCGAATGGTGAAACCTGACCTGGTGGAGTGCTGACAGTTTTACTGAGGGGGATACTCAATGGATCAACGACGGATTGTTGGCCAGAGACAGCTGTTGGTGACTGAGGTCCTTGACTCACAGAGGACCCAGCTAGAGGGGTAGTCGTTGGTCTGATATTGCCGGAAACACTTGGGACCGTACTAGAAACACCTCCCGGAACAATGGAAGTACCGGCACCGCCGAGAGCGGTGCTAGCTGACGGCTTGAGGGGCTCGAGGCCGGGAGGTGAGGGAACGGGCGCCGCTCCAGTTGGCACGCCATTTGCAGATATACCTCCAGATGGAGGGAGAGCTCCAGGCAGATCTGTAGACCCGGTAGCCTTTGGCTTGGGCTTGCTGCTGCTGCTGCTGGTTCTTGACTGAGACTTGCTGTTGTTTTGGGGGTGTGTGTGTTGGTGCCCCTCATGCACTCCTCCAGCCCCCCCCGTCTTTTCCTTTTTCTCACTAGGCTTCACCCCAGTCGGCGATGGTGACCCAGGTCCACTAGCAGTTCCCTGAGATCCAGCCTTTAGGATTCCTGGTTGCCCTTGCCCGGTGGGTAGTTGTGTAGGCGATGTTGGCGTAGCGCCGTTACTAGCAGCTCCTACAGGCGGGTTCTGCCTCCCAGCACCAGTTGTTCCAGGCGCCCCTGGCTGGGTTGTCGCCCTCGGTGGTGGGGTAGTTGCAGTTGGCGGAAGCACAGGCGAAGATAGGCCTTGTCCAGGTTGTGTTGGCGGTATAACCTGTTCGGCTCTCTTCCCTAGATTCGTCTTGTAATGTCCGCCCATGACTGGGTGAGCATCTGTATAGATGGTTAGTAAATACTAGTCAAGTACAGTTACAAGGCGTTTACGAACCATCAGCCAAGGGAAGTCCATTTGTGGCAGCAGCTAGTAACAGGATGGCACCTGTTGTCATGTATCGGCCCCGCATGAGGAAACAGTGAACAAGTCCTTTGAGGGTTTCAAAAACGCCCCGCCCTCGTGCAAAGGCTACAAAAAGTAAAGTAAACGAAAACACCTATTAAATTTAAAAAACCAAACCCGGTTCGAGTATGAAAAAGTGAGCGTTAAAGAAAGTAAAGAACACCAGGTCCTTGCGTGAAAGGAGCGAAAATTCTCCAATGACTGGAGGCTGAAGACGATGGGGAAATGGAGCAAGGAGGGGAAAAGTGGTATCTTGTGCTGCCACCGGAACTCTTATATCTTTGCTTGGTTCCATGGAGGGAGAAGACTTTCTCCCAAATTTTACCAGCATCACTCCGGCATAGGCGCTATTCTCAGCATTGAAGGGCTGGGGAAGCCAGACACACCTGTGTGCGTCCGTAAACAGTAATGGTCTTTTTCGGTGAGGTTGAGAATACAGTACTTGTCGCCGCTGAGTCGGTGAGCCGTCATTATGGACATATATCCAGCCGGAAGTCTCAACATAATACTGACATACTGGTTCCATTCAGTAAGTCAACTGATTAGTCTTAAAAAGCGTCTTAAGAGCAGTTATCTACTCCGACTCTAGTCAGTGATAAATGCTCAAGACCAGAGTACGATGATATTACAAACCTTGGATCCAGAAGTTGGAGGTTGTTGAGGTTAGCCTAAGCCTGAGGTCCAAATGCCGGAAACCTCATTAGTGATGGTGCGCCACAGAGAGCGGCAACGCAGGATCCACCAACTCAGCACTCATCACCGGTAGCCACAGTAGCACTCAGTAACACTCGGTCGAAAACCTCAACCTAACCAGAACCCACCAATCCAAGAAAGAAAAAGTATCCAGAATTGGAGGCTGCCATCCGCACTATCACACAGGAGAGTACTAGAAAATAATCCGAGGGTCCAGGAATGGCCCATGGCCCTCAGTTATGCACATTGCGTCCAGCGGCCCACCTTACTGCCTAACCCCACCATAGTCAATCACTCGCCAGAATGGTATTCACTACCGTGACAACGATACCAACGCCTTGAAAATTAACTCTTGATTTTCTGAACCTTTTCCGGCCTTAGGATAGGACACTCGCCACCGCAGAGGACGACTTAGCATTGGAGCCAACAGACTAGAATATCTCTCCCCTCCCCATGCCACGCGTGGCAAACCGCCGCGGAGGGTCGACCGATACCTCATAGGCAAGACCGGTTTTAGCGATAAAGAGCACAATAATGACGGTAAGTTCAGGACCCAAAAATATCCCAATATCAGTCGCCCCGAAGGGCCAGCGATAGACGGGGAGCTCCAGGTGCACGGCAACGCGGGTGAGTGGTGAGTGAGGGAGTATGTGCCCCTGCCTCACCGATTCCCAATCCCACCGAACACACACCGGCGGCCTGCCCAGAGCCCGAAGTCAAAGTACAACCCACTCCCATCGCACCATCAGCCGTCTACCCACCCCAGCTTCCACTCCCGCCGTAGTATGGCCCTACAACACCGAAAATCCCAACCAACGCTTTACCATCCACTCTAACGCTGTACTTAAACCCCACCCCCTCCCTCCTCCATTATTACCCACCACCACCGCCGCCAACCTAAACATTCATTCATTCATCCATACATACAAAAATCCAGAGTTGATCTCGGGCCACCACACATAGAGCGAAAACAAAATATGTTCTCCCGCAACCTCTTCTCCTCGGCAGTCCTAGCGTTCGCCATCTTCGCCGTCATCGCTAGCGCAGCTCCCGTCGCAGACCCAGAACCAGAGCCGTGTGAAGGGGAGGAGCTGGCGAAAAGAGCTGAGGTGATTACCATGGATCCGCTTCCTCTTCCACCGCCCGGGGGTTAAGTTAAGAGTTAAAAGGTTAGTTGGCTAGGTACTGACGTGTTTTGTGTGTAGGTGTACGCTAATATCGATTAGAAGAGCTGGAGGCGGACGGGTTGATGGGGCGGAGGAAGCAGCTGGAGAAAGGATGAAGAGGATGTTTTTTTTTTGCCCCCTTCCTTCCTCTTGGAGATTTGTTTCGGGCGAGATGGAATACACCTTTGATCCTTCTACATTTTCATACTTTTGTGCAAATAAAATGTGAATCCGGGATCGTAAGAATTGGAACATCCGATCCGAGCACCCCAGGGCATCCGAGGGCAGTGCTGGCACTTGTGCTGTTAAAAATACCAGCACACTCCGGTGGGCCGGCGGCCCGGTGCGGCGTGAGTGATCTTCGGTGAATTTACCGGTAGCGCGATGGCCCGGTCTGCTCATGTAATCGCCCCGAGAAAACCGGAGCATAGTATGATAGATCATAAGCACACCGCCCCCCACTACTTAACGGCAGTAGGATGCCAACTGGCTACAGTTATATTAGCTCCTGCAAGGTACGGTACCGGTATGTGCTAAAAACAACAGAGCGATACACGACGACGAGCAGAACCTTGCACCTTGTTTCCCGCTTCTAAGAATTGTAGAGAATACCAGGGCGCTCCCATAGCCTCAGTTAAGCCCAACTCAAGGTATGATAGCAAGTAGGCCTTGATGATGAGAGAAGGACTAGAATAGTTAGGCCTCCCGCCAGGGCCTTGTAGTGCCAGCCTCTCCTAGTAAGATTTTTATATATTTCCTTCTTTTCATAATATGACATTATCTCAGCGGAGGGCTGAAAGCCACCCCGCCCAGGAGGGGAAGGCTAGGCGTCTCAGCGTGAGGTTCGACAACCCCGGCCACTACTGCACTCGTACCAAACAGAGAATAAAAACCCACCCCCGTCACCGCCTCTTATAACAATATCCCCAACCCCGATTGATTCGTTGATTTCTCTTGTATCCTAATATCGGCCAGTTGAATGACTCTACAGCAGTGCTTGCCATGGGCCGGCCTGGCCCGGCCCACCGAAAGCCCGACCTGGCCCACTAGGCCCATGAGCCAGAGCAAAAATTATTATGCTAACTAAAACATAGCTGTTGACAAAAGCCCACGGGCCGGCCGGGCCCGTGGCAAGCACTGCTCTACAGTCATCACAACTACTTCGTACCCAAAAAATGCACAGCCGACCGACAGGAGAAACGTACTTTCCCTTGCTGGGGTAATTTCTGGTCCCTTTTCTCGACAAATCCTCCCCCAAAGCCCAAAGAGAGAACCGATTAGCGCACAAAACAGATAAGAACCAAACAAAATACCTACGGCAGTAGGCATCTCCACTAGTCCCGACAACTCGAACCCACCCGGTACACCACAACGCCGCCAACTTCAGACCAACCAACCAAACAAAGCAATTATCACCTCACCTCTCCTCCACTGTCCCCCAAGTCTTTCCCCCCGCCCCCTCTACTACCCTCACCCTCACCCCCCGTACCATGCAAGCAGGCACAAGTGCAGCCCTAACCCCTACTCTACTCTACCCTACCCTATCCAATAACCCCCGCCTCAAACCTCATCTCACACAAGCCTCTTCCCCCAGAGATCCAGAACCCGCGAACAGCGCAAAAGAACAACCTCATGTCACGAGTAAGACACCACGATGTTCGCGTTAACTAATCCAAGCTACTGTGCTATACTGTATCACCAAGATCGGATCAGGCCTGCGAGGACAAGACGACCCAGGATGGGTACGCGTTCCCGGAAAACACGAGTAAATTTAGGAGGGGGGTAAGAATGTGAAATCCAAATCCACGATGTCATTTCACATCCTTCCCAAACTGCCCCCAGGTCAGCGCGCGAGAGTGAGGGGAGAGCGAGATCATGGGTCATCACTCTGTGGGATAGTTAGCAATCGAAGGAATGAAGGAGACAAAAAACAAGAATAATAAAACAAGCACTTTACGAATGGTACAAAAAGTTGAATTTGTCCAAATATATCATACCAAAAAGCTCAGGAGGGTAGTTTGTTTCATAATTGGCACAAACTAAATCAAACCCCTTCCCTCCCCTGCCATGGTATTCCTCGCAGCAGCAGTCCCCCCATTCCCCGACAAATACAAGTGCAAGTGCCAAAAAAAAAACTTTTAGAATCGATATAATAAAAGCAAAGTAGAAGGGTATAAGGAAACATTTCAAAAACATAACATAGAAAGGCAAAGGCAAAATTTTTTGAACATTTTCCATAATATCGCCACCCTCAAATAAAACAAGCAAAAAGGGAAAAGAGGAGAAGAGGAAACCAAATACGCCATTTCACCATCCGTCCGTTGCCCTCCCCGGATCATCTTTCAGCTCACGCACAATACACTCCACGCCACATGCACCCTGTTCCAACCCAACAAAGATGGATCCACTCTGAGATGTAGGAAAGGAGAGGAAAAAATAAAAAATAAGAAAACCGCCTGAGCCCAGCCGCCACAGAGAATATTTACTTCGGTCGGAGGCAAGGAATTAATAGTGTACAGGTTTGTCGGGGATACCGGGATCAGGCAAGGTGACCGGAAGTAGTTGCAAGTCGTAAAATACTAAGTTTGTACTTGAAGGAGCAAAAGGTGGTATCGCGGAAGCAAAACAATGTAGATGCCGACACACTGGAGGGGCAGCGTAGCGCAGGGCCGAAGGATCGCTTTTTTTCTCTTTTTTTCCGATAAACCGTAGAAAGAAAACCCAAAAACGGTGACGCCGATAAAAATATGTAGTAAAACAGAAGAAAACCCCAGTTCTAATAACCGAAAATTAATAGGATGGCCGAGTTCCCCTCGTACAGAGATCGGGGTAGCTTGCCTGATAGTCCGCCCAACTTCTACAGGCCGACCAACGTCATCTTAGATTACTTGTAGTAAAACCGAAAGGAGAGTTAAACTGTTTCATGAAAACATCCGTTAGACCACCCATGCTACTCGGAGGAGTCGGCTCCATATTAAACATCGATTCGAATGAGGGATCGATGAATCTGACATTATTATTACTGTAAATCCCATGCTGCTGTAATGGGGACCCCCGCAGCATCCCTCCCATCATTTCACTGCCAACCCCGTCTGCTGTTGTAGATTGATTTTCGAGTCCGCTTTGAGTGTCGTCTTCTGTACTCTCGAGTAGTTCGGCGTCATATTCCTGCTCTAAATTCAAACAGAGTCAATCTAGGATGGCCGGGCTCTTTCATAACATAAGATAAATGGGAAGTACGCGGGGTAGCTTGCCGAGCTCTTCCATATGCGCCTGGTAAGGCGAAGGATAAAAATTCTGCATTGGAATCCCCGGATGCTGAAACTCTGAAGGAGCCGTAGGTGTCGTCACTACACTCTGTGGGATCTGATAGGCAGATGCATCTGGGGGTGTAGGGATAGCAATTGATGGCGAATTATTTCGCGAGCTCGGCGGCATTATAGGACTAGTCTTGATAAATAGCGACTCGGGGGAAGGGTTGATCGATGGTCGTTTCTGGGGTTGTGCAATCATTGGTCTATGCATATGTTGTTGTTGGAGAGTCGCTTGTTGCTGCTGGGAGGGAATGGGTCGAGAGATCGACTGGGGTGCGGCGGGTTGTGGTCTGTCGTCATACTGGGCAAAGGCCTTCAACTCGGCAGCGACATTTATCCCCTTCTCCAACAGTATCCTCTCCAACAACGAATTCTTGTAACGGAGCATAAGCACCTCATCCGCAGCATTCCGTGATGATTGCTGTAAACTAGACAAGCTTTCTTCTTGATGCTTAATGGTTGCTTCCAAATGCTTAATATATTCGGTTCGTCTCTCGCGGAAAGCTAATTTGATGTGTCAAAAGATTGCCAAAAGGTAGGTTATATTTTCCATGACACATAGGAATTCTGGGAACGCCATAGTATAAAGGGAAGAGTTGGTGTGTCAAGGGGAAAAAAGGGACTTATAAAATATCGACGTACCAGCTTGGGCAGCTCTGTTCCTCATCTTCCTTTCTTCCTGGGTTGCGTAGACCGGCTTTCTACCACCCTTCCGCCTGGGAGTTGGAAACTGAGTTTGCTGAGCCATCGTCGTCGGTTCTGGCGAAGACGCTGAAGATGCAGATGATGCACAGGAATGGGGAGGGGATGTTTTTACGACGGCGGCGGCCATGAGATGGATTGGTGAGGGGGAGCAGCGGGAAGATGTATAAATGATGGCAGGAGATGCTTAAGAGTTTTCAGGATAGATAGATGTGATCATAAATCATCGAAATGGAGCAGGGAGAACGCGGAAGGGCGAACTATTGAAGCCAGTACTAGAAAAAGTGGGGAAAGACCTTTTCTCCTCGCAGCGAGCTCAGCCTTTGTAAGTGCAACGTGGGTTGGCGTTTTTTTTTTCTTTCCTTTTCCTCTTCCTGGCTTCTTTTTTTTTTTCTCTGTCCCTCTCACTCTTTGCAGTAGTGGTACGGTACGCAGTAATCAAACGCGAAACCACCGAAGAGTTGAAAAAGTAAAGAGGTACGGTACGGTAGTGGGAAATGGAAAGGAGCGTGAACAGAAAATAGAAAAAAAGAAAGCAATGGGTGGATCCTTTTCTTTTCACCTCTTTGAATTTGGCTCTTGTCAAAGGCGCTTTGTATTCTGTCTCGAGTTGACACTAACTTGACCCTCTTCGAAGATGTTTTTGCTGGAAGGATTCGTTGTGCTCAGTGCCTTCAAATGCGCTGCTAGACCACTGGAACGGTAGGGAACATGCTCTGTTCGTACAAAGTCTGGGGAACAGCAGTGTGGGAACGGGTAAAAAGCACAGGAACTTGGATAGTTGTTGTACGAGTTACCATTATGGTCACCCGGGGAGGGGGGCATGCAAGGCAGGTATACTAGTAGATGCCTCGACACAAGCAAGGACCAGCACCTGAATCAGACCAAACTCTTGGAAGGACTGTGGGTGCATTGGAGCCACAGAATGATCAAGGAGTTGATCAAAAGGACAGTGTTCTACGACGAAGATCCAGAGGCCAGCAACCATCAAAAAGATAGGGTACCGTACGGTAACTGTTTTCCACTCTGGTACTACCCAAAATAGCTACCCAAGTACGAGTACATGTCCAACATCATCATCGCCATCCTCATCACCACCACCACCTTTGCTACCTTACCCTAAGGTAGAAAAGCACACCCTAGCTCTCCAGAAGATATGGTATTTTCACGCCCACCAATGTCATATTGATATCATGATTCCCAATACCGGTGCCGGAACCAAGGGGCAATGAACACCCCAATAGATCTTTAATTCGATCAAAATGTATCAACCTCTCGAGTTCTTTCGCTTCATCAACCCATAGAAAGACCACACAACACACCCAACCAGCAGATGTCTCGTCGCCGACCAAATTGATGGAATGGAGGACGCGGGCCAACAGAAAACGGAAAACATATCCGGCTACTGCTTGCTCCCAAGGCCCTTCTCCAAGGGTCCTTTGAATCGGTTTAGCCCTCTTCTATTTTTCTATTTTTTTCCCCCCCTCTCTCCCCACTCGATCTGGTTGAGTTGCAGGTGGTATCCCACCTGGGCGTCACGAGAGGCGGCCTCCTCCGACGCCCAGCCAAAAAAAATATAGGAAAGGGAGCCGGATTCTGAGTGACCGAGTGCGGAGAGGTGACACAACTAGCGTGTGGAGAGGTATGGTGCAAGAATCTTTGGAGGGTGGGCGGGTAAACACCTGACACCCTCACAGCGGATTTTTCAATTGGTTGTTGGCCCTCGTCCAGAGGCTCTAACGGTTCAAAACTGGTTTAAAACTTCGGTTTCTCTGCTCGGGATCCCTCTTGGGGGGGGGGAGGCGTTTACACACTCACCCTCACAGAAAAATTTTCTCTTCTATCCCCACCACTTCTGCGCAAAACCTTTTTTGCTCCGCGCAGATAGCTTCATTGCTTCTCAACACACCCTTTTTTAACGTTATCCCTGCAATTATAATCCCTGCCCTTGTCTGCCACTCTCAACTTTAAGGTCCCGGGTCCCTGGACTGAGCTCCTCCCCGCCCAGTCGAACCTTGACTCGAGTAGCCTACACAGAGCCTCCGTTGCTCCACCGCAACTCGTTCGATCCCCAATTCGACACGACAAAATGTCTTGGCAAAGAGTTCACAGCCAAGGCAAGTAGATTTGAGTTTCCACATTTATCCCCCCTCCGTTTGACATTGTGTTGCTCTACTGTGCTGGGTAGGATACGGCACTTGTGTCGCCGCTCATTCGTTTTGTCTTTAGCTGGTGGATAGCTGCAACCATAATAGGATAAAATATTTGATTGAATCACTTTGTCTCAGCTTTTCCCCAGCTTGAAGTTTGGACTGTGTGATGCAATACTTTAAATTCATCTATGGTACCCGAATCGGGTGTGCGCGGAATGCTGGATGCAACAGGTACTAAAGTTTGTTCGTACAACCTACAATAGTCCACCAGTACCGTACCCTACGGCAGCTAACAAACATTCACCCCTAGACGAATACCAGTACAATCGGAATATTACTAGAGTGTGCCCTACTCCCCCCCTCCTCCTCCTCCCTCCTCCTCCTCCAACTCCTCCCCCCCTCCAACTCCTCCAACCTCTCTGCTGGCTCCTTCTCCTTCTCCTGGTCCTGTTGACGATGACGATGATCCTGCTTTTGATGATGCTATGCCTACTCTACCCAATTCCACCTTTTTTCCCTTGAAGATGATTGCAAAATTTTGCTTTTGGCTGAACCTGCGCCTAATTCCAATGTGGGCTGTAACCGCTGGAAAAAAATTTTCTCCGTCTGCGCTCACCCTGTGCAGAATGGTAGCACTCCCTCCCCTTCCTGGGGCTTGATTGCTACACTGTAGGATAGGGCTCCCCGTGTCCAAGCTTCTAACCCTTTTCCCTTCCCCCACGTGTCTCTCACTCTCGTCCAATACTATCCCCCCCACTTTGATACCTCTACAGCCTTTCCCTCGAGCCTTCAAGCATAGAAACCCCCCACGGATCCCCACTCCTTCTGCTGTTGCCTCGTCTGTAAAAAAAATGTCGTTTTCGCCAGAGGTAGACAATATCTATTCTCGCACAAACTTGATACACATGCATCCCACGCCCTTCATGTCCAACTTACCTCTTTATCGCTCATCACTGACAACTGAACTCAGCGTCGGCCATTTGTTCCGTAGCCTACACCGGGGAGCTTGATTACCCTGGCCATACTCAGTCTAAGGCTCCCGGCCATAAGGATATGCAACAGTTTCGCCCAGCTGTTTGCTGCTAAATATTCCTGCTAATGTCATACAGCAGTTGGTGAAAAAACAGGGCTGTGGAAAGGAATGATTCAGTCTCCAGGTTTGTCAAATTCATTCCCTCAGTCACACATTTTTTATCCCTGATCTATTGGAGCGCTACAGCTAACCATAGTGGTGGTATCCAAAGCCGAAGACGCACGACAATAGCGGTTGTAGGATGGTAAGGGAGTGGAGGCGGAGTTGGCACTTGCCGTACCGGTATAGGTCCGACTGCAACGATAACTTTACGGGGAAAAGGCCATGGGCGCAGGCGAGCTCCTGCAGACTCCCGCCGAAGATCCCGCAACAGTGAGTTTGCACCAGGCTCCTTTACTCCTTTATTTTTATTTTTAACCATCCTCTAACTTATTACAGTCGTGATATCTGCTCTCTTATCCCCTAATTACATCTGGGCTCTAATCGGCGTGATCAAATGGGGCCCTATGGCTACAGGTCAATTCGTTCTGCTGGGTTTGTAGCTGTGCCTGATTAATTGGATACATGTGTTGGTATCTCGTTATCTCACTCGATTTTAAAGAAAGTGCATCGTTTCACGACCGACCACCCCCTATCGGTCATAGGGCGTCATTCGGACACGCAATGTCCATAGATTTCGATTACTTGATCGGCGTTCCTAATCTCGACGACACTTTTGATCGTGGGGCTTTCCCCCTGGAAGATATCAGAGAAACCTCCGAGAGAGTCAGCTCGCCCTCCCAAACACTACAAAACATATTGGACCGCTTGCCGACGCCTAACTTGAATTTCCACCCCTCCATACAGGGTATAGCTCGGACCGGAGCCGGCCGTTCAGGTTGCGCTTGCAGCTCTCACGGTGACACGACACCCAACCGAGCGAAACAAAGACAGCCAATCATAGTCTTGGCACACCCGAAGTGCCGGCGGCCTGGCCAAGACATTTGTTCGCCCGGTGCCCCACGAGCTCCTAGAACATCCCGCCATCTTCCATTCCGGAATCACTATGGGCGTCGTCTGTCTCCGCTATATGTTGATAGAGCTGTGATAATTGGAGATATATATGGAACACGTTTGGACGGTGCCCGAACGGGATGCGTAGCTATTGACGCTGCTGGCATTGAAGGTAACTTATGGTTTTCTAAGATTTATCCTAAGTTATGTTTCACAATTTAATTATTGCAACTCTCATTATCGCACAAGGCTATCTTTATGAATGTCGCTAGTGAACTCACTGATGCACTGATGGGGCCACTCACTCCATGGGTGAGAATCGAACTCTCTGCTGGAAGGTGAAACCTTCACGTTTGTTTCTCCAATTTCGATTTGACCTTCCGCTCGATGTCGACCCTGGCCCCCCATTCGGTCAGGGATAGGATAAGATGTGTTACTCATGGGAAACATTCACAATATTTAATGATTTCTACGGTAAACGGAATAACAGGCCATTAACACATGTGTTTATAGTATCGTCGTGGCTACCGCAACCGATATCAAAACGACCATTCGTTGTTGTAGGGATACCCGTGCGATATCGGTCCTGGACCCTGAGAAGACTTTATTACCGGTACCTCTAGAGGTGCCACCCTGGCCAAAGAAGAGCACGCATTAAGATAGGGAGACTGCGATGCATTGAAAGTTACAGCTGGACTATTCCGGGCTGTATGGGACATTGGGACTGCTGCCTGTGCAGACGCTAGCATTGTCGGTAATACCGGTACGCGACGAAGGGGTTATCAAATATGGTTGAGGCTGGGAAGACATATTGGCATCCAGAACGGCTGGTCCCTGCATCCGTTGGAGCCGTGCTTTTTATAGATCTTGGCACTGACTGGGTTAATCTAGAGCGGGCCCTGGCTGAGAGCAAGTCCGCAGTCATATCCTGGTGCGAGATTGGACTGGAAGAAAGACCCTGGCCTATTTGGGGCCGAATGTTGGAACCCGATAGGAGGGAATCAATGGAAGCCAACTTGGGGCTGTCACCTGTGAGATCGGTATCTCTAGGGATCGATTGTCAGTCAAAGTGCGCCGATTTTTCGGAGTCAAATACTTTTTGGACATCGCAGTTTGCACACATGCAGCGTTTGTACTCCGTCATTTGTTTGTCATGCACGTCAACACTCCGGTACCAACGCTCTGTTTCACGTATCCAGGGGCACCTTCCGGGTCTAGCTTCCTCTAACGATAACCTGCATGGTTTGCGAAATACTTCCCGATCTGTCCATTCTTTAGAATGTCCTGACAGCCAAGCCTACTCACGCTTATGCAGAACCCGTCCGGCACCATGCCAAACCATTCGCCACAAGTCGCCTCGGCCTTCTTAGAACGCCAGGGAAAAAAGAGCGAACATTCGATCGGAGACCAAGCCTTTGCTACACCTCGACAACATTTTTCAATTCCTGAGAGGAAAGGGTCTCGCCTCTCGGCACAGGACTGAGAGGTCCATGTCAAATTGCAGTAGTACTCCCGTGGCGCTGATCCGGAAGGCCGATGGTAACGAGCACTAGTCGGGTGTCTAGTGTCTAGGGACCAACACAACTCATTTGGGAAGTGCCCTGGGTTTAACGGGTCACGTTGACTTGAGACTGCTGTCTCAATCTTCGGCCCTGGTGATCCTTAGGCGGCGGGGTCTAGCCCTAATGAGTAAGAACAGGTTTAGAGCGAATAGTAATGGTAGCATAGGATTGCCGAGAGAATGAGGTCTGGCATCTCTACATACTCTGGGGCCGGTCATCATAAACGGAAAGCTCCAAGAAGCAACATTCGCAACGAGCCTAAGAGGCGGGGTACTAGTGGCACATTGATCAGTAGCTTGATATGGTGAACTTCTGGCGGGGTTCCTCCCTCAGGGATTGAACAGCCCAGGGCGGTGCTGGAGGGTTGGATATGGTGGGGTTTTACGTTTTCTGACTAGGGCAATTTTGATAAAGGTTTTTTTTGTTCTATTCTTCTGTAGGGGCGGCAGGTCATCTCAACGATATTTCATTCCTTACTATATTAACCGCTAGTACAGGGTGTCTTGATAATAGACAATAAGAGCAGCTAAATATTGCTCTATGCGCCGCCTCCGGCAGGTTAAGTTCGAGTGCTTTATTTAATAGCATTCGATCGGTAAAGGGGATAGAAGGAGGAAAAGGGAATAAGCTAAATCTAGACTAAATGATGCAAGCGGGGGTGGCCAAGAAATGAACGGTCAAACGGCGTGCGGTTTGATTATGAAATATACTCGTAGCACTTAGCCCTTTATTATTGTTATTATCGGCACAGTTCTATATTATATCCCACAGTGCACTCGGCTGGCACTTGTCCAGTACCATAACTATCACGGCGATTCAGACAAAAAAAAAACACCCCTCTCACGAATTGACGTGTACATTATTTATCCAGTTCAAGATTACTATGCCATACAGCATTTCCCCCCATTTCAACAGAACCCCTTCCATCGTACCATCACAGCGCACCACAACAGCACCCTCCCCCGCCTTCCCCATCCTCTGGTACTGGTCGAAAAAAGGGTGGGAACTGGTTAAAAGTGAAAAGCCCAGTTTTGCCTTCTCCAACCAAGACTTCTGTAGGTACCGTAACCTTGCCGGGACACTTCCTCCGTTCCATTGCTCGGAAAAATTCTCCGCACGCGGAGGATGTAACAAGTTGGAGGAGCTCCTCCATCATCAGCCAGCCATACAAATTATACCAACCCTGTAACGGCTTCTTTTTCCATCACTTTTTTTCTTTCCGCACCGCGCAGGGCAGCACCACTGAAGGTGGGAGGCCGGCGGGGCGGTGGGGGATTGGCCGAGGCTTTGGTGTCGGTGGGATTTTGGAGTCGGTGGTTTGCCGCGGGGGGATGGAAGTTAATTTGGGTTACCGTACCCAGAGATGGGGCTTTTGGTGATAGTGCATTGACAGGGGGGGAAGGGCTCGTATTATTTTGAATGATAGGATTATGATAGCTAACATCGTTAAGTTAGCTTAGGCACTGTAGAGTGCCGATACGAATAGATGGGTTTTCGATGGGAATTCTCTGTACTCGGGTGATATGGCCCTTGGTGTGGTTTAGAACCACTCTCGTCCTCGCTGGGGTTAACATTATCCCTCCCTCCCTCTGCGAACTTTCATAAAACCATAACAGCCTAACGGAAATTCCCGAACCACAACATCTCACTCGAAGCCCATCTCCTCCATAAGGGCAAGGCAAAGGAAATCTGCACATAGCGGTTCCTGCGGGGAGGAAAAGCGCAAAACGGTGGATCACGGGACGGGATGTGAATTTTTTCTTCTTTTTTCTCCTCTTCATGCTTCCGGCGGGTATAATATTCCATACAGGACCGCTGGTATCGCGCCATACTACCTCTGTAGTGCCGGTAACTCACACTACCTTGGAACTCGCACGCGGTGGATAGAACGTAGGGTTTTATGACTTTTCTCACCCGCCCTCTATGTGCAGTACTGTGCGTGCAGTCTGCGCACAGCGTGTGCTAGCACATAATCTTGTCTGTTGTCGGCAAGTTACCATGTTGGAGAAAGACCGTACGATTCGGGTGTTAAGTACCGTACTGTCCTGTAGAAGTACGGTACTAGTACTTGAGCACACCGTTTCACCTCACCTTCTCTTTCTCTCGGATCCCTCCGAGGCGTTTGTGTCGCAGTGCATCGCGTTGCATACGTGCACCGAGATCTTGTGGTGGTAACTTTTGGGGACCCCGTGGAATTACAGCACTTTTACCAACCCATGCTTAGAGGAAGATTCTGGGCATGCAGTTCGAGTACGGCAAATAGTTTGTGATGGTAAGGGACATGCCTACAAGCCAAGGTAGGCGTGCAAGAGTGGAAGAGGGGGATAGAAAAGGGAAGGAGGGGGCGATGGGTAGGATTCGAAACCTGTTGAGAAATTATCGCGTGTGCGCGTACTGACAGGTCAAATTAATTCGCTTCGCGGAGCAGATTTTATGGAGGAGTGTAATTTCGTTCCCACTTAAGTCCGCGGGGAATCGCAGCGTCGCTATTCTATGGCTTGTAGGGGTGGAGCTTCCCGAAGTTTGGATTAGGAGAGGGGCTGGGCTTTGCGCGAGCGCGTGGCTTGATAAGGCGCCGAGTGATCGTCGGTGGAGTGTGGTCAGTGCTGACGTATGGGCGGGGGGGAATGTTGGCGGAGGAGCGGCAGGAGGAGACCTTTCAAATGGGGCGAATTGCATGAAAGACAGAGGGAGGATCTTAGGGATTGTGTGTCCTGAAGAAGGTATTAATTTCCATCCTGCCGAATCTATGGGGGTGGTTTTCTTTTGTTCTTCTTTCCATGCGACAGTCGCTCATCATTGCTCACCCGGAAGCTATCCTGCTTTGGCATCCCATATCGTTGAATGCGAAAAGTATGAACACCACTGGGCTCAAGGGATGCATGATCCGACCCCTGATCCTGGTCACCAAAACACTTCGGCTCTGGTAATCCCTGCTCACCGACAGGCTTCCCGGAGGTGCTCGAAGGTTTAAGTCGCTGTTGGGACAAAGACTCGCCTCAATGGAGAAGTTACACCGATGCGAGTAAATTGGACGCCTATATGTGGCCTTATCTTATCGATTAGAAGTTTAAAATGTCCAATATCCACAGAACGTGCTTGGAACCGAGTACTTGTCGTTCCTAGATATTACATCAGCAGGGCATTGATCACCTGATCTACAGTTATTAAAGCGAAGGATCTGATCATGAATATCACTCGATCAATGATTCTGCATGGACATGAACACCTTCACGCACTGAGGTGATGGTGCGGAAGAGCGGGATCAGGAGTTGCCCTCTTGGGACTAAGGGAAGAGATATGGGGTCTTGTGCAAGAACCGTAGCAGGTAGTATCATACTGGTGGGCGGAAGTAACTTATGTGGGGTTTGATAGGTAGGGATGGTCGACGGGTAGACGGATTTGGCGACGAAAGCAACGAAAAACCGGTATCGGGGCCAAGTGTTTCGGTGGTGGCGATGGGTTGTATATAAAAAGTTTCTCACCGGCCACATTATCCGTCCTGAGGGGTATCCTCCTGAACGGAGTATTCAACAATGCCAAGCCTGGTTTCATACTCTTTTCGCCGACGAGAGACCGTCTACTGAAATCGATAGCTTCTCTTCCCCTGCGCTTGGTATCGTTTGGGGTGCTGTTAAAGACTGGTGGTCGATACCACATTCGGTGGTAGTGTGTCCATCTCGGAGCCCGGCAGCTGCGATAGGTGGGTTCTCGAACGTACTCCCAGTATTTAGTCAAACCTCCCGTTTGGCTCGGATAGCCGGCTTTGCAGTACCATATTCTTCTCCCGGAGCCAGCCCTAGGAATTTTAGGATCTTACTTTAGTTTCGACAAGTTGTATTATTCGCCCTGGGGGCTGACCTGACCGGTATAACACAGTGAGGGCCTTGGGCTCTGGGAGCTAAACACCGAGTGTCCTCTATCTTTACTCATTTGAAGTGAAGATCGTGAATACTTGTGAGCATTCTGCTCTGCTAGTCCCGGGTTCCTGCGATTTCGATGTGACATCGAATGAGCTGCTAGATATCCGTTTCAATTGTGGGTCCGCGGATTAGTAACGCTCCTCCTCGGGCGTATAAGTTGGTTTGGCCTTCCTAGGCCCCACTTTGTTCTGTCCCTCTAAGGGACTTTATTTCCTATTAGGAGGTAAGCTAATTATCGGTATTTTGACCAGCGACCAATCCAGGTAGAGCAACTCACGGGCGCCTCTCCTGCTAAATCTCACTCTAACGTTCGTCGGAAGTCGGAACAGCCCTCTCAAATGACTTCGGTGGCCGGCCTAGTGTCTCATGGGGACCGGCACTATTACCTCAACGAGCGGCCCTTGAATACTCGAGTACTCGAAAGTGGCTTTTTTTAACAACCAACTGGGTGCCCAGGGCTGGGGTTCTTCCGTGAATTTTTTTCGTTTTAGGTATCCTAATACTTTTAAGATTTCCTGAATCTCGCAGCGGGGGATTCCATCCTTCCTGAGGATGGAACATCCCTTCAATGACTCGGGTACTCGTCGAGGGGCAGGGAAATTTCTGCACGAAATAATGGCGCCCCTTTTCTCCCTGGACCGCGGTTTCTGGGTATTAGCCACTGGGATATTCAGATCATGCAATATTGTGTTTCGTTACTGTTAATTTCTCTCTAAAATTTACTTATGGTACTACCTCGGCCAACAAAGCAATGCCCTAATTGGGACAGTGGGTCCAGCCCTCATAGTGTCCTTTTACCTTCCAACTTATGATTATCGTATGTTCCTTGTGCGTGAATTAGGTGGGCGGGCCTAATCATGAAGGCGCAATGCAGCATTGACCCATGAAGGATGCCGTGGTCTAGAAATGCTTTGGGAAGGAGACAAATGTATTTTACGTAAGATAAGAAAACTAAGAAATGCTGTATCATAAAGTTAATTGGCTTTTTCTTCTAAAGGTCTCTGTGAGCGTACCATGGGTTTCTTATTTTTTGGGGGGGGTATTGTGGATCTAATACTCCTTTCTAAGCTCTACTCAAGCACCGGCGCTGGTGGATTGGTGCCCTATTTGAATAGGAATCAAGTGTGGATGCCAGAGCGCTAGAGTGATAGGGTATGACATAACTTAGTAAGCTCAGGGGACTAAGCCATGAAACGAGGACGAAGGATGGCGAAGGTATTCACCTAATCGGGTAGTCGAGAGGAAATATGAGCATTTATATAATATTTGAACTATATTTCTGAGCTAGCGAGCAAGCAGTTGTACCCGCCATTGGAGGTCACTTCGCCTCGATGACTGACTTGCTCGGACAAAAGCATGCGAAAGTATACCGAAACCTACACCACACAAAGGGGTGGATGAAAGAGCAGATTGTGAGGGAAGTGAGCATTGTGGCGTCTCCGTGGCGTTTCGGGTCAGAAGGGGCCAGGCTAGGTGTTGTAGCCACTGTTGACCCTGCCTCCTCCCGGAGCTTATTTCTAGTTATTGCTTAGGGGACACTCACTAGTGTTATGCGCAAAACATCTGAGCATTCTGGGGATGTAGTATGCCGCTTGGTCAGTGTAATCATGATATTTGGTGTGGGGGGAGGTGATATTTCGTCGTAACGATTTGATGTCGATGTTAGGATGTCTGGATCTGGGATCAGCTATCATGCAATGTGTCGAATTACCGGAGCAGGAAGCCTAAGTGATGGGCTTGGAGATAGCCCGGCGCCTGCTACATGTTTTGCGTCAATCTGGGTAGTTTTATTGTGTATCTATTGTGAACAAGGGGGAAATTTTCTTTAAAGAAAGGTGGTGGTGCTTATTATTCTACCTGCTGCTCCAGCGGATGCTTTACCCCAATAGTGGGCAGTCTCTGCTATCGCTGTCTACTTTTGGGGGTGCTCTGGTAATTATTGTCAAAAGCCTTATATTAGACCTTTCCGATAACCTGCGATATCTAATATCAACTTCATGAAAATAGAGGATTGTTGAGTCTTAGATTATATGGAGTGCTTGCTCTGTAGTCGTGTTATTTCAATAATTTATTAAGATCCAGCCTTTTTCCTTTCCCTTCTAACTGACAATGTTGGGAAGTTCCGCCTGAAAAACAAAAGGTTATTATAACCCCTCTGCTTACTCAGCGTGATTATCCCTCTAATCCCTTCCTCCTCTTCAAGCTCTGTCATTTACCAATCCCTTGGGGAATGCCCGTTTCAAGACCAACTCGGGCGAGCTGGTAGACGGGTGACTGGTTCTTATCTAGACGCAAATTCTAAACTCGAGTGCCTGGTCTAGCCCTCTCCGGTTTGTGGGTACTTCTGGACTTTATCTTGCCATCTAGAAAGGTCTACTATTACTGTTCTCACACCTATCCCCTCATCCCTCACACTATTCTGTTGCTTCTAGACCTCTCACTTTGTGCGTAATATCTAACTTGGGGCTGGATTCCCCTGCCTCGCAACAGCCAAATACGAGCCGTGAAGCATTACCGCCGGTTCCTGGAACTACAAAGGATTGCTTTCAGGAGGAGCTACGACATGACTTCCTGGGTGTTTTGATAACTTTAATCTCAGTATCTGGGAATTCTTGGTGTTGGCGACACTCTAATGGCAGCTCGCTCACGACCCAATGATGACTGGGGTAGCGTAGGTAACGGCGCGAAGTCCAGGAGAAAAGCACGTGAGTGTTGGTTGTGGTAGGTGTTGTTTTTCGATGTACAATACAGGAAGCTCTCTACTGGTAGCTCAGTCTTAAATACAGGAGAGAGCGCACAAACGCACTAAACAGGAAAAACCCACACGATGGGGAAAACCCCACAAGTGGCAGTCACGACCCTAAACCGGTCGTACCCCAAACTAACTATCATACCTAATGACTATGGGATTCTAGCTATCACTTGGCAGCTCGAGCCCTTTGCTGTTGCTTCGTCTATCGTCTACATTTCCTGCTTGGCCGGGGTTGAGTGTACCCCGCCCACCACATGACACGACAAGTAGCCCAGAATACACATATATTGTGGTCGCCCGGTCGCATTGGCCCCGGTTCAGCTTAGTTTCCGATTTTTAATATCCAATACTTTGGGCATTTGAGCGCGCACACCAGATGCGCTCACCATCGATCCGGGGTATAAAGTGCTGGGGGAAGAATGAACGTTGTGTTCGGCCATAGAACGATGAAAATTTCGCATCCCGTCCGCTCTGCGGTAAACAAGCATCGTATCGACCGGTTAGTACTACAGTGGGTGACCATGTGGGAATCCCGGTTGCTGAACTCTTTCAAATTTTTTTTTTTTGCTGTAGCTTGATATGCAATACTTCCGGATGAACTTAGCAGAAACCAAGGCTCCGTTTAGCTCGCCCAGATTAGACTGGGATTTGGGCTTGGAACCCGGACTCAAAAAGGCCCAGTCTAAAGTTAAATCGTAATCATGAATCGTCACTCGCCCCCCTGCGCCTGTGGGTTTGCTTTACTCACGCCGCCGGATTGCTCTGCCAGTTCCTATTATGGGATCGCTCATCTTCAGATATTTTAGCTAATATAATATGTTGGGAAGCAATATTTGCGTCCTGCCTCAGAAAGCTCATGACCTCAAGAACCAAGACTACCTTGACTTCCGTGCTCTGGAAAGATCAAGCAACTAACTGACCAACAAGCCAAAAATCATCCCAGCGAGAGAGTTTGATATGCTTCAGGGTCCTGGGTCTGCCGCTTGTATTCTGGTGCTAGTGAGAGCGGTAATTTCAGCATTAAATTGGCATGCTGGACTTAGTTTTGATGCTATAGCCATCAAAGTTCACGTGAATGGTGGGGGTAATAACTTTGATGGATAGCATCTTGAATTTACATCATGAGCTTAGATTAAGTCCCTTTTCTTCACTCACGTACTCGAGCACATATAATATATGCAACCAGAGTCATGGTCTTGTTTTAAGGTATCCTTTCCCATTTCACCATTGAAGCAACACTGATCATTTGAGGGATTTTATTCGCTAAAGTACCTGAGGACGAGCGATTCCGTATTAGGAACTGGCAGAGCAATCCGGCGGTGTGAGCAGATAGTCAAGTATGGATAACTTAAAGCGTAGGTTTAAGCTCGAACCTTTCAAAACCACAGGAGGGTTTCCCTACAGGTTGTAGGCAGGCTTGTTCTTGAGGTTCTCAAGGCCCTCGGTGAGCTTCATTTTGGCTTGAGTGCTCCGGCTCTCTGCTTCGGCAGAACTGCCGGTACAGTGAGTGATGACAATGACCCGATATTATGTAGTCTACAAAATACAATGTATGTACAATACCTGATAGGGTAAGTCTGTCTTCAATTCGAATATGCCTAATGCCTGGAGGAGTTCGGAGCGCCGCCGTTTTGGGACTGCCATGCCAGAGTAGGGGAGCTGGCCGGGCAGAGTGAGAGTGTGGCGCACAGAGATCGTGCAGGCGCGAGGACCGCACAAGTAATTCTTCATGATTGTAGGTTTTCTGGGTGAACAAACGGGGAGTTGGGACATACTTGAATAAATTGAGTATGCTTAGTATGTTAATTGTCACGTAGGCCGGTAGAGCCCGACTCACTTCACAGTGTGGTCCGCTCAATAAATCAAAGTAGCATATTAAAACTCGAAATTATCAATTAAAAATATAAAAAACCAAGTTGTATCGCCCCATCCTCCTTGCCACCACTCCTGCCATAACCGATGAACACCTTGGAATCCACCTTAGAGACCGGCAAAAGCAATACATCCAAGATCCACGTTGGCAACACCATTCTGCAGAATATCAATTAGCGACTATCAATCTTCAATATGGGAGGGGGGAAACAAACCTGGCTCTTCTCGTCGGTGCAGCAAGCCACCTTACCACTGCACTGGCTGGCTTTAGAAAGGGCTTCGCCTACTCAATTGATTAGCTATGCTCAATTCTCGTAGTATTACGGGCTCAGAGGATGTTACTCACCAGCAAGAACATTGCCGCCAATATTGTTGCACTTGAATTTGGTGCCGTCCAAAAAGCTAGTATAGGAACCAGCAGCCTTGGTGGAGGAGTCATCGTTGCAGCAGTAGAAATTCTGTTCCTGCTTCCCGCAGCGCTTGCTGTTGTTCTCGGCGTTGACATTGGTGCCATGGCCGTGCCCCTTGGTGTGATCGTCTTTGCCAGCAAGGGGGATTGCGGTGGCGGCGGCGGCGAAGAGGATGACGGCGAGGGTCTTGATGGAAACCATTTTGACTTTGGGGTTTGGTGGAGACGGAAGCTCTTGAAAGTAGAAGAATAGAGTGGGTTGGAACTGGTAGTGGGTAGTGGAGTAGTGAAGAGTGAAGAGTGATGGAGTGGATGAGGGATTCAAAAGGGCGGAGGGAGGAGGGGTCTTTATACTCAATGTCTGTATTGAGTCGTTCTCCTGAACAATGCCATACCGGTACATTTTTTTTCTCTTTCGTAGATAGGCGGAGAGAGACAGCCTAACGGAGGGGTGGTTGAGTCGATCATTGACTGAACTAGACTATTCCGTTATTAGGACTTTCCCGAGTGAAATCCGTGCGCCGGGAATTTTCCCAGTATGACAACCAAAGGATTCCTAGCACTTAACCACAAATCTTTGCGTCAATTCACCTAGAGGGGGAATTTCTATAGACTAGCGCTCCGAATATCCTCCCGGAGAAGGGCTTTTCAGAGATCTCGCCCCTACTTGCGACAGTAATTCCGTATTGAGCATACTATCGCGGATTACTATATTCCAAGTCTTATTTCAAATACTATCCCCTCACAAGGCAACTAAACCCTCTGTGGGTATGATCCTAATCTTAAAAAATTTCCCTTCACTCCAAATAGTAACATCCCTAAGTTCCGTAGTAAAGATATCAAGGCATGCTCTAGTGACCTGGGTCTGACCCTGGTACCGCTCTAGCACTCACTTGAAGTAAAATCCTTTCACCAAGAAGCACTATTCGAACATAGGGCATCTCGATGAGATCCAAGTACCTATTCTCATAGGATTGCTACAGGCTGGTGAACTAGACAACTGGAATTCGTGGTAAAAGCCGAAGAGGGCAAGTTCGACCCAAATCAATAAAGAAACTGTATGAAATGCCCGGAGAGAGAATTGCAAAGTAGTAGTGCAGATAGTGGGCACAAGCTAAGGGGTAATAGTCACAGGAGGACTACGGTACCCCAGCCGCCAAAGCTGGGAAACACTACTAGTAGGTTGAGTGATTGTTGTGATCCTTTGGGATTTTAGACCGAGTAATATCCTTTGCGGGACCGTATGGTGCAATATTTCCGTACACTTGCGGTGTTCTGCCCCGCCGATGAACCGGACGCACCATTTGTTATGTTTTTGGGCACCGACAATCTCCGGTTGTCTGAGGCTTATGGGTGTCAAAAGATCTCCGCCGGCATCCTAAGGTATTCCTCACTCCCCGAATAACCGCAGTTCACTTATGTCTCACAAAATTTGCTACTCGAGTGCTATTAATGACCCCTAGTGCCGCCGACGCGAGCGCTTCTCGCTCTTAAACATTTCTAGCCAAGAAGAGACCACCTCCGAACAATAGAGACCCCTCAGCTGACATCGGTAGGTGTGCATTCCGCTCCGAAGTTAATATAGGGTTAGTTACCGGTACCTTAAACGACATGCACGTCACATGCAAACCACACCCCATCACGCCGTCGATCTGGGGAACCAATTTCGGCTGGTACCTTAGTCACTACCGGTAGATCGCAAGCCCACCTATCGGGAATCCTGGCCCATCCCAGGCACCGCTGGGGCCGCTTACGTGCAGGTTGTACCAGACACAACAAGAATAAAACCATTTTTCGGGCATATTCCTTTTCCCTTCTAGCCACTCTACGAAAGGTCATTCATCTTGTTGGCTAGCAAATCCTCTTTCGCTGTCCGCTCGAGTTCAGTGTAATCCAGCGCTGGTATGATCACACCATAGAACGACCTAACCTAGGCCACAATATTCTTCTGGGAAGCGAATTCCTTATTCCTGGGATTATACAGTTTCAGTAATTGATAGACAAGCTAAGACATTTCCAGCTAGTATCCCGGCCACTCCCCCTTTTCCTCTGGATGGAAAACCACTTCGATTTGTGGATAGGTGGATTAAGGTATTAGTTCTAGTCAGTAGATCTCATAGTTGAAGTAATTCCTTGTGCCGTGCATGTCTTGTCTCGCCGAGTACCCTTTTTTATCGTAGCCCTCGTGATACGGTACTGTTCTAGCACTTGACTTTGGGGCAGTTGCAATTGTGGCCGGAGCCCGTTGAGACATCGGTCAATTGTCAGGCTTTCCACCTCAGACACCGGGATTTGAAAGAATGCCAATCTCAGCCTAATTCGGCCCTAGCGCTTAACAAGCGCGGTTCGAGCACTTAGGTCAGCAAATCAGCGTTTACTCCAGGGCCGTGGCATCGAATTAGGTGCCATCTTGTGTGGGAAAAAAAAAGGAGAGATAGTGCTTGCATACTACAATTCAATAAACAAGAGACCGGACGTCTTCTACCGTGTATGGATTGTGACTCCGCTGAGAGAGGGAACAAGCGGCACACACCTGATGCTTCTCGCCTCACTGACGAAAGCTAACCCCTAAGAATATTAGGGAAAGAATTCACTAGAAGAGGCAAGAGGTCTACGAAGGAGAAAAAACCACCTCCCCGGCCCCTTGATTCTCGGGAACAGATACCTTAAGTTAATGTGAGAGAAATAAAACTACCAACTTTATGCCCGATAGCAGCTCAGTACCTAACCAGCTGATCCTTATTAAAAAGCCCCTACTCAATAGAATCTTATAGCAGACTGACCCACCTCCATACATAAGTCAAATTATTACTTTCAATCGCAACTACCGTGGGATTCTTTCAGTAACTCGAAATCCCAAAAGCCCGTATGCCGTATGCCACGGACCGACTGCCCTTGGGTAGCATCAGCATAGAACTACTACCTTCGGATGCTAACTCCAAGCTGATGTCTATAACACAACTATTCCTACCATTGGCTTTCCCAACGCCGAGACTCTTTCCGTCTCTTTGGAGCCCTCAAAGCCAATCCCAATCAAGGTTTCATCTAAGTTCCCATAACAATATGTTGAGAGGGTGGGTCATTGTGCCTATAGGCAATGAGTTAGTTCTCTACGGTATTCACACACTCGCTCATACCATGTTAGACGCGAGACAGTGCCATTGGGTGGCGATATCGGTGAATACTGCATGAGCAATTACTCAATAAGAATATATTCTAGCCCCGCTTTGTTTAGATTTGGTGATGCTAGGATTCCCTACGGTACGATAGTTGGACTATTGCTGGAGCCATATACACCCATGGGCAACAGCCTACTCCCCACCACTAGCACGAGCTTCAAATCCTCCACAGCACCGAGATTTAGATACTTGTACGACAGGGTATATACTGTGGTTGATGTATCCCGTGCTTTTAGCTCGTTTTTAGTCGGAAGCAAGCTCTCGCAGTTGAATACCCCTAAAGGCCCTTCCGCTCAACTCTCAAAGCGACTAGGAGATGCGTCGTCCATACAAATCCCAAGGTCTCAATCTCACACATCTATAACTGATCGAGCCTAACGCCTTGAGTCTTCCCCTGTTATTGTATTTGCATCGCAGCCAATCATAGGAGCCCGGTACCTCGCAGGTCAAACAGTGATGATCAAAGTCTCCCAACATCTGAGTAACAAAATAGGCATCCAAGTGCTAACGCGGAGATCGGTACCCAAACAGTACACCGCTACCGGCACCGCGCCCAACAATCACTGCCGATCAACACAGCACTAGCTTCGCAAGGCATTGTAGTGTTTTTGCCAAGCCCTGGAAATCCCGACTAATGATGTCTCACCGGCCCGTTGAGCTCGGTCGGGGCAGAGTCAACTGGCAGGCCAAGACATAGTGACAACGTCCTTTTAGTAGACCCCGAGCCGTGTCTTCCGGAGCCTACAGTACTTCGGAAGAAGGTTGATATTAGGATAGACCCATCAATAGTAACAACTAGTGAAGAAAAAAATAGAGAAAAGCCGACGATCGTGGGTTAAGATGGTTTTGGAGATGATTTTTCTGGTGAGATTGAGTGTATAAGTATCTAGGTTCCCGCCGTAGTTTTTAGTCCTCCATCCACTCGAGATCCATTCAGCTCATCACTACTACTATTCCCTACTACTACTACTATTCCTTCAATCTAACCTCGCTCTTTACTTTAAACTCCAACTCCCACCAACCCAACAAATCTATCAAAATGGTTTCCATCAAGACCCTCGCCGTCATCCTCTTTGCCGCTGCCGTCACCGCAATCCCCGTGGCTGGCAAAGACGATCATGCTAAGGGGCACGGTCACGGAGACAACAATGTCAACATGGACAACAGCAAGCACTGCGGGAGCCAAGAACAGAATTTCTACTGCTGCAACGATTCCTCCTCCACCAAGGCTGCTGGTCCCTATACTGGTGTTTTGGAGAACCTTAGTGTCAAGTGCAACAATGTTGGCGGCAATGTTCTTGCTGGTGAGTAACATCCTTTGAGCCCGTAATACTATGAGAATTGATCATAGCTAATCGATTGAGTAGGCGAAGCCCTTTCTAAAGCCAGCCAGTGCGATGGTCAGATGGCTTGCTGCTCCGGCGCGACTAAACAGGTTTGTTTCCCCCTCCCATATTGAAGATTTATAGCCGCTAATTGATATTCTGCAGAACGGTCTTATCAACTTGACTGGTGGATGTACCGCTTTTGGCGGCCTCTAAGATGGATTCGAAGGTGTTGATCAGTTATGGCAAGAGTGATGGCAAGGAGGATGGAGAGGTGCGACCTAGTTTTTTAGCTTAATATATAATAACATGCGGAGAATTGCTCGATATGTCTCAAACCTATCCATAAATTCACTATCCCGGAATGCAAATGTAAGCAATATAAAGCGAGTGACCTTTTGTGACCTGAGAAATGTGTGCTTCTCAGGCACGTGACCTATAAACCTGGGACCGTGACCTCAGCTCCTCCTCTCCCTCCCCCACACACAACTCAGCCTTACATGGCCTCGGTCGACAGACGCTCCCGGGGGATGCATAAGAAAACCGCAACCATGTCACTCCTCAATCTCCCAAACGAGATAATCCTACAAATCGCCCAAGACCAAACAATCTGCGACCTGCGCTCCCTGCTGGTAACGAACCGCCGCCTCGCGCGCCTCCTCCACAAATCCCTTATCGACGCAGTCTTCCGCGACCGGTCCGCCATCCACGGCAAACGTCTACTCCTCCAGACGGCGGGAACCGGGAGCGTCGCCGCCGTCGTGAAACTCCTCGATAGACAAATCCTCCGATTCACCGGCGATAATGCGCTCCTCAACAACGCGGTGGTGACCGAGTCAGGTCTCGCCGTCCATACGCTTATAGAAGCGGGGATAAGCGTCAACTCGAAGGAGAAGGGGACCGGAAGCACGCCGTTGATGCGCGCGATCTGGAGTGGCAACGAGAGCATGGTGCGCATGCTCTTGAAGTACCGGCATGTCGATGTTAATTGCTGGAACAATAACCGGGAAGCCGCCTTCCACCTTGCTTGTGTCCACGGCAGCGAGGGCATGGTCAAGGCGTTTCTGGAGAGGGAAGAGCTGGAGGTTAACGTCGAGAATAAGTTCTCCTGGAGACCGATTCACGTGGCTGCTGGCAGGGGTCAGGTCGGCATGGTCAAGGCGCTCTTGGCGGATCCCAGGCTTGAACTCAACGTGCTCGGTCACGGTGGCTGGACGCCGCTGCACTGCGCCGCGCGCCGTGGTGTTGATGAGATTGTTAAGCTTCTGCTGGACGATGGAAGGCTTGATATTAACGCTACGTGCGGCGCTCGGCGGGATCAAACTGTTCTGGTCATCGCCATCAACGAAGGACATCCGAGCATTGTCGAGATGCTGCTGGATGATAGGAGGATTGAAGCGAAACATCCTCTCAAGGTGGAGAAAATCAGCAGAGGCCGGAAGGTCGAGCGTGTGCTTCGGAGCCGCGGCCTGCTCGGACCAAAGCGCAAGAAATCTTCGCCAAAACCCAGAGAAGAATCCCCAATGTCGGAGGGGAAGCGCCTGAAGTTTGGGGAATAACAGATGCCCTAGGGAGAATCTCAGAAACCCAGGGTGGCAAGTCTCTTTTTTGTTCGCATCTGAACCGTGATTTAACGCGCGCGTTGCTGTATCTATGTTTTTGAGGGACAATGCTTTCCTTTCCCTAAGGGGTTTGATCCAACACTTTATTTCGCTAATATATACTAGGCCCTGGGATGCAGACAGTGAGTCGTTGGAACTCCATCGCAGCGAGAATAGATAGATAGATTGTGTCTTCGTGATGGAGATCTTAGACTTGATATTCATGTCTTATCATAACTACAATATCGCTGCTATCTCAGAGGGGAGCTTTTCTATTATTTAAAAGAAACATTAGTCCCAAACTGCGAGGATAGGGAGGTTTATCCCTATCCGAAGAATAAACCAGAGGTGGTCTAGCCACGCATCTGCGCTCTCGAATTCAGATTCTTGTTTTTTCCAAGACATATATAGGGCTGTTACTTGTTGACCTCAAGAGATACAGAATCGAGTACGCATACCGGTATTCAGACCACTCCCACCAAAGCGACGTCTCGGCCGCCATGTTAAAATAGCAGTGTCCGGTACATTCTCCGCCTGACGACAGCAAAAAATTAAGAACTTTAGCTAAGAATAGTGTAACTTCGCTCACTGGCGGCCTTGGCTGCGTTTTGGTATTCTGGGTCGTTGACTCTCTTATGTCGTAACTTGAAATTTTTAAAATTCGCGAGTGACCTTCTATGATCACTTGCTACTGCTCCTCGCATGGGATTGTCACCATAGATGTTAATGATCATTCCGCCAGGGTACCGTAATTACTGAGGGTTTGCTTTTCAAGCGTGGATTGCACTGTTCGGTGGTGTTTACATAGGGCGTTAGCTAAGTCCAGCCTATCATACCTGTACTGAGATTCAGTCACACAAAGGCTCCAAATCTAGCCACCATAACTACGGACACCACGGGACACCCGAGTACCTAAGCTACTAGAATCCTTTATGGTTTTTTTAAAAACATATTTACATTATCCCCCAAGTTAACTACTCGTACTGTACCTCACGAGCCGGGAGCAACTAGTCTCTTTGCGGGGTTCCCGCGCTGCGCAGCGCAAACCCTAGCCCTAACTATACCAATTAGCCAAGCTTTGAGTGTAACCACCCCACTCATGTTGACTCCCCCCAAACAAAAAACACTATTCCCCACCCCCCCAACTCGACGCACACAATGCTACTCCTCCCCATCTCCCGCCTCAGGGGAGCGCTCCGAGGCCTAGCCACAACAACCACAACCACAACCCCAAACCCAACCTACCAGGTGTTCAACCGCCGGACGAAACGTCTCCAGCGCAGTCGGTCCACCCAAGACCCAGCGCACAGTCGCGCGACCGACTACCTAAAATCCGAGATCTCTCTTCGCCTGATCGACCGCATCCAGGACATCCAGCGGCCGTTCCCGCACATACTAGACTTGGGCGCGGGCGCCTGCCACATCGCGCGGCAGCTCCCGCTGGGTATAAGCAGTCGGCTGGAAAAACTGACGTGCGTGGACATGAGCCACGAATTGTTGTACCGGGACGCGGAACTGGAATTTAACGATAATTTACCAATAGAACGGGTGGTAGCGGACGAGGAGGTGCCGCCGTTCGCGGAGAACACCTTCGATGCGGTGGTTTCTAGCTTGTCGATGCACTGGATAAATGACCTTCCGTATACACTTTCCAGTATCAATCGGATACTAAAGCCTGATGCGCCGTTTATTGCCGCGATGCTAGGTGGGGACACTCTGTTTGAATTGCGGACGTCGTTGCAGTTGGCGGAGTTGGAGCGGCGGGGCGGCGTGTCGCCGCGGGTTTCGCCGCTGGCGGATGTTCGCGATATTGGTGGCTTGATGCAGAGGGCGGGGTTTAAGCTACTGACGATAGATGTTGATGATGTTGTTGTGGAGTTCCCGGATGTGTTTGCGCTCATAGCCGACTTGAATGCCATGGGAGAGGGGAATGCGGTTTTAGCCAGAGAGGTGGGGCCGATTGGGAGAGATGTGTTGATGGCGGCAGAGGGGGTGTATAGGGAGTTGCATGGTGGCGAGGAGGGGAGGCTGCCGGCTACTTTTAGGATTATTTTTATGGTGAGTTGGGCCTTCTTCGTGGGTGAGTTGTTGGTAGGATGATAAGTTGATTGGGAGACAGATTGGCTGGAAGGAGGGTGAGAATCAGCCAAAACCTTTGCCGAGGGGTAGCGGGGAGATTCCTATGAAAGACGTCTTGGAGGGTGGGAATAAGGGGTGATTTGTGGTAAGTGAGCTTGCGGTCCTCCCTATCCCTCCTCATATGAATACTACGCCGAAGCCGACTTTGAGCGGCTTCAGTGACATCTGGTACTCACAAAACTACAACTAGTTACCAGAAAAGAGAGAAAAGAAATCCCAGAGACTTGGTATATTTATTCTTATGATATCTACATGCACAATCCAGGTCCTCCTGATCTAACATAAAAGCAGAGTGCTGGAGTAGAATCGTAACACTCGGCCGCATGATTAGAAACACAAAGACACTGGTAAAAAAAAGGGCAGTAAAAAATGAAATAAATAGAAGTCGCATTAATAACTAAAAAGCGCTCGTCTATTCTTCTGCAACCACCATCAACAGTGAAACCCTGAAACGATAGCATGCAAACAAAATCAGATACCTGGAACTCCAAAGATGCTCCGGGCGGTGGGGTACGACCTCAGTGCCCACGCATATAACACCGCCCATTGGGCTATCGCGGCGATCCAGCCAGTTACCTAATGGCCAAGACATCATTAGCACCCGTATAGAACCCGTAAAGACACTCCAAATACTAGTAATAAAAGGGCAACTAACCTTCTCTGGCCATGTATGGAAGTATACGCCCGTCATTAGTAACATCCACCACCACAATCCTAGAAGTACCAAGACCCCTACACTTTCCCGCCCAACAGCCCCCGAAAGGCTCAAGATGGGCAGAAGCTCGCTCCACAAAAACAAGCTAGCGTGAGTAAGTAGAAACACGTGGCCACTAAGATCGTGACCGCCGCTCCACTTCCCACCCGCAACCTTACAGGCGGCACTGGTAATAACCATTTGAACAGTGCCCATCTCTTCCTTTGCACGCATGGGGTCGGTGCCAACCAGCTGACATTCGCCTCCCGTGGCCATAAATGTCCAATCCATTATCGGCGGCCCAAAAAACCACTGGGTAACCGAAATCCACCAGACAGTTGCAAGGGCATATCGTAACAGCGCTTTAACTTTTGACGAGGATCGAAGACGGTTGGTGTGTATTAGAAAGACTAGAGTAGTCCATAGCCATCCGTACTTGACGAAGAAAACGTTGAAGGGGTTGCGTTTGTGCGAGAAGAAGGAGTGGGTGGATGCTGGTGAAGGCGAGAATACCGAGAAAGCTGAACCAGCTATGAGAGTTAAAGGGTATATAGATGCTATGAGAATCTCTGTTGGTGAAAATACCAAGCTAGGACTTGGCGAAGTCGATGATCGGGATGGAGGTTGGGGAATGCTGTCCTCGTCGGGGTTTTCGGCTTCGTAAGTAGACGGTTTTTGTGAGGCCATTGGTAGAGCATCAAATGTAGGGCGTGTCTGATTTTTTTCCCCTCTTTTTTGCTCTGTTCCGTTGTAAGAGTTTGTGGAGAAAGTTGTTGAAAAGGAGGTTGAAAGAGTCTAAGTTATGGCAGGAGGTTCGAGGCCAGGGACAGGATGAGGTGGCGCGACGTTACGTCAGGGGTGTGGCACAAGTTTTTGCAAATGATCAACATGTGGCTTACGAAGGCTGCATGAGCCGAGGTGTGGCCGTGCTATGCACCTGAGGCCGGAGGCATATTATAATTTTTCTCCGGTCTTGTGTAACAAACGTTGACCAGTACAAGTATCATACTCGCAATGTGGGAGCGTTTTAAAAAAGACTATTATTGCATACCGCCCAAATCAAAGCAAAAAGGACAAATTTTGATGGTATGCAGTATGATAGCAGTCTTTTTTAAAAACGTTTCGACATTGCGAGTAAGGGCGGTAACCCTTGCCATAGCACAACAAAATTTGTCACTCCTTCTTCCTTTAGGTGGTGTACAGAAACGAAACAAGTACAAGTACTCTTGAAAGGCCCTTTCCTATCGGCTGAAGACTACTCGAGTAGAATCAGTCTTTTGAACTGCTGGCAAGTACCGGTATCTCAATTGTCACGCATCACATAGACAAGCAACTAAAGATTTGACTTGCTATCATCGGTGGCTGTTCGCCACAGACAAGTACCCAGGCATTTTCATAACAATTTTATTATTATCCCTTGGGCTTCCTGCACTTCGGCATTAGATAAGCTTTTGGTTTTAGCGAGAAAACATCTATGATAAAAGAGCTCTATTTTAACATCTCCGGTAAATACCTATTGACAAGTTTACCATGCATCCCGTACAAGAGAATCATTACATACATCGGTATTCATAAAGCGTGATAATTAGAAAAGGTAATAGCAAGACAAAATGAAAAAAACAAGAAACAAGAAAACCCATGCACTTAGAAACTCGAAACTGCGACCGCAATTGCCTACGCATCGCTGTAGCTGATCGATACTTGAACCCGCTTCACACCAGCCTTATCGGCCGCTTCTTCTGGATCTGGGCAGGGTATGTATAGCTGTTGGTCTTTTTGTCTGCTTGTACACGGGCGAGAGGGTCAAGCAGAACTTGAGATTCCTGAACTGGGGCATACGAGGGATCGCTCTTGGCCTGGAACAGGCTATTCTCCACCAAGGAAGTATAGGGATGTTCAGCTGTGTGTGTGAACTTGAACTTGAACATTGCTTGGTGTTCTAAAAGAACTAGCCTGTTGATGGAGAAAAGAGATTCAGTGGGGTTGGTAGCGCCAGAACCCGAGCATCTATCATATGATACCTTAAAAGTCATTTTTATGCTATAAAAGTGACATGCCGAATAGGGCCTTAGTTTATTAGTCTACCGTTTTGTGTTCTAGGTTATGTCTTTCTAAGGGAGCGCCTTGAGGGCTGCACCTTAACATTTCCTAGACCTAGCAAGAAAGAAGAGGAGAGAGCAAGCTGAAAATAATAAGCACACACCATGTTCTTGTCAGATTTCACCACTGTAACCTGGATTATAGGAGCTTTTAGGGTGATACTATGTCAAAACTCATTCTAGACTTTTATGATAATAATATAATACTCGCATTCCGCCTATAATTTTTAATGGAAAACTTATAGATGTGGGGGTTAAAAATGGCTTCCCCCCACCGGGTAATTGTTTTTGATATCCTTTTTGATATCCACCGATTTGATAGGAATTATTTGCTAGAGGACTGCAGGTACTCACAAGATCTCGTCATGACATCTTTTTGCCGTGATTTTAGTCTCTGTGTGTATCTGCATTTCTGGTGATTTTTCCCCTCTTCTCAACAATCTCTCGATTCCATAGGACATCTTCCCACAAAAGAAAAAGAAAAAAAGTCTCCCGGCATGGGACGCCATTGTCGCCATAATTATTCTCGGCCTAGGGGAGGGGCTATCCAAGTCTTTTTGCCCTTCCGACCCTTGGTGCCGATCCAGGGTCCGAGCGCAAGTTTTATCAGAGCCCCTTCAATTTAGAATTTGGACCCCATTCTCTGGGTGGACCCTTTTGACGACCTCCACCCCCGTGTTTCAACACCCCCCCCTCCAACCAACTCGACTCAAGAGAAACGGAGGGAGGAGCAAAAAATCATCAATTCACATCTTCTCATTAATCAGGAACTCTTTCCTGTTGGTTTTGCTATTTTCCGTTGCTCCCCGAGCATGGCGGCGATTATACCCCGTTCTTTCCAGCAGAGTTGTCGCTCCTTACTTTTTCGCACTAAGAGCTCGCAGCATGGGTTGTTGTCCTCGTGTATCTGGCAACAAAAGCGCTGGAATCCAGATCATCGCAGTGTTGGGGGTGGCAACGACTATCAATTTGGTCCCAGTAGTGACTTGCAGCCACAGCCGGCCACACAGAAATGGGGATACGTCGAGGATATGGCGGCGCCGGGGGGTAACCAGACTGGGGGGGGGATCCGCTCGAGTGCGATGTTCCACGGATCATCCGACAATGGCAATGGAGGGGGTAGTGGGGGAGGAGGAGGGAAACCTCCTCCTAAAGGAGAGGATAAAAAACACAAATTGAAAGGGACTGCGTGGAAAATATTTGAATCTGCTGCCACAACTGGGGCATCCCTCGCTATATTAGGGTATGGGAACAGTCTCTAATGCCGACCGTTATAGTGATCCCGATAACTGATATTCTGGAATTTTACCTCTAGATTAGCCGGATACACTTATCACAAGTACTACAAAAGACTCGTCTTACAGAAAATCGATAATGCATTCAAACAAGGAGATCCAGCATTGAACATAGCTACGGCTGGCCACAGTGATATTGAAGAGCCATGGTACCCCGAGCCTTTCGACTCTTCCGCAAAACACCCCACTCACTTTCTCCCGTAACCCAATCCTCTTTCAAGCGTTTCTGCAATTTGAAGCCTTTTGGAGTTTCTTGCATAATGCTCTTCGATGTCCCGTTTAGGGATATTTACCCCAAGTTGACACTTGGTCCCTACTTGCTCATTGTTTATAATTAAGGTTCTGAGATCCGTAGCACCTGCAGGGACTAATATTTGTGCTTCTAGGGTAATGTTAGAGGCGCAAGACAGGGTCGATAGGATTGTAAGTGGAGAGGAGCAAGGGCACTATTATCTACTCATTGGAGAAAAGGTGATAACCCCTGCATGAATGGAACTTGTGATGCCCGGCGCTGAATTCTTCAAAAGGGAACCGGAAAAACATCAATGTTACTTGCGTAAGTACATGATCTCCAATCCGGTTTCGTAGACGCTCAGCTAACATCTTCCAAGCGCGATGCATAAACTCAAAGCCGAAGCTTGCTCTGTGATGCAGGCCCACGCAGACCCCGAAATCTTCCGAATCCGACTTGGCAAAGCTCTTGATTTTGAGTTTGTACCATCACCCTATCCACAAAACCCACTACTTTGATACTGAGATCCATAATAGCATGAAGATTATATCGGCTCTCTGTTTTCTATCCGTGGACCTCGTGACACAACAGCCCTCCTTGATATCGAGCGCGCACTAAACAAACTCGAAAAGGTGGCGCTAGAACGCAGAAAGGCAACTGGTAAACCTCTCATCATGATTGTCAACAGCATGCATTTATTGCGCGATGACGAAGATGGGAAAGATCTACTGGAATTACTGCAACAGAAGGCGGAATCTTGGGCTGCTAACGGATTGGTTACTATGCTTTTCAACAGTGATGACTACTGGTGCGTTTCCCCTAATTACTCGGTTTATTCCACGGCAGGGCCAATATAATGGGATAGGGTTTACGAGCGTCTGAAGCAAAACGGGTCAAGAATGGAGCTCATATCTGTTGGGGACCTCTCCAAGGAAAAGGCCATCACAGCGCTGAAAAATTACCGAGCGAGATACAAGCATGAAACGGCAAACATGGACGTCTTGGAACGAGTATATGAGCTGGTGGGCGGAAGACTCGCCTTCTTGGAAAAAGTTGCACGGGAAGATGATATGGTAGCCAAATGCAAGGAGATCTGCGAAATTGAGAAAACTTGGCTATTGGTTTGGTCACCATTTTACTGCTGTCACGTTGGCCATTATTGATCTGATTTCTGTACTAGAACCAATGCGGTCTTCTTGGTTCTGAAATGGACGACGATGTCATGAACCAACAGAAGTATGCATCATCCGCCATGGTTCTCGTCAAGCATTTGGTAGACATGGAGAAAAAAGATGCCGGTGAACGCGGTCATTACAACCCCGAGGTTGGCCACGAGTTACCTGAAGTGCCACTCCACAGGGCCCGACAGATCATGACCCGGGTAGAATTCATTCAGGAGTTTGACCACATGAATATTTTCACCATTGACTCCAAGGCACGTGTTAGAGCCGATTCGGTGCCCATGCAGAATGCTTTCCGGGAAGTTTGTGGAGAACCCGGCTTTGCTCGGAAATTGAAAGAGACTCTTGTCAGAATTAGCGACATTGAGAGCTTGGGTAGAACAAAAGAATTGACCATCAAGGTAAATATGTTGAAAACTTCTCCAGAAATATCAGTTTACAGTAAAAGCTAACTCAGTGAGTAGGACCTTTGGGATGGCGGAAAATACAACATGACAGTTAAAGGCTACAAGGGCAATATCGAGAAATCCGTACACTTCGATGCTACTCCTGGCGAAAAGGTGAAAGAGGAAGGAGAGGATGATTCTTGAGGTGGGTATGGTTCCGGAAGACTAGACGTAGACCAACTTTTCACATAAAATCCGTGACAATTTTGGGGGTAACGACAATCGTAATGCTTGTAATTTGTCTTGGCATAACATGTTTTTACTGGTTATTCTTCACACAGGCGCATTTTTGAATCTCAACTTCATGTTTCTTAAATGCTTTCTTTTCTTCCATAGTCTATATTATTGTTATCTTCCTTCCTGTGGACCCTCTTGTAAGTGAAACTACAAGCTTTATTTTAATTACTCTTTATTCATCTTAATCCATGTTTTAAAACTCTATTTTTAACATGCTAGAATAATGATTTGACATATTTAACCTATAGTGCTAAGACAAATCGCAAGCATTACTGTTACCGCTACCCTCAAAATTGTCACAGATTTTATGTGAAAAGTGAGTCTGCTTCTAGTCTTCCAAAACCATAATTCCCACAAACTCATGACAAATTCTATACCCACTATTATCCTTCGACATGACATTTGTTAGACAGTGCTTCCACCTGCACATATAGCATCAGTAGCAAGCTACAATCCATAGCTACAGTTATTCTGAATAGCTTGTAGACAATTCACAACTATCCACTCACGTACTCCGAGTCAGAAAAGTGCATTCCATTTAGGGCTTCCTTATTGACATATATTATTTTCTTACCTCTTACTTATTATTTCCTTCTCTTACTCTTCCTTTCTTATCAGCATATATATACCATGCTGTCCTCATTTCGTAATACAAACTGGTGGCTGGGGTTTTGCTTCTTTTGTTTCTTTTTTTTTTGAATTGATTCATTTCAGCATTGCCATGGAAATGGAATATATATTTTTGACTACTACATCCGGATTTTGTTCATATACATGTAGGAAAAATCGATAACAGGTACCTCAAAGCATGGCCTAGGAAGAAACTTCAAAGATCCTTAAAAATGGAATTAACAAGCAAATGATAATTTACATTATTGAAAACTCATTGCAAATGATATACTAGTAGTGCATGCCATTCAAACCCCTTACCCGAAATTTCACAATTTTTAAATTAACAAGGCTTCACAACTAGGAGCATTTTGTGAAAAAGAAAACCTCACAACTCAAGAGAAGACAATAAAGAATAACTGTGAGGTTTTTTCTTCTGATTATGGGATTATTTGGGAAGTCCTGCAAACTTGAAAACTTGAGCTTTTGGTGGGAAAGGGAGAAATATATTGCATCAGCCACAGTGTAAGTACTTATCAATCCTGAATTTGGTGTTTAGGAAGTAGGTTTCTGGCCTATAGAAATCATATTTCATTATACTAAATATTTTGAAAAAAACCTATAATCTACATATTACACAGTTAACCTCAGTGCAATTACAATTATCATAGTTATAATATATTAGTTTCATATTATTATCACAACTCTTCGCCCCAAACTTACTCTCAAAACAAGGCTTGGCCTTCAAATATGCACAGCCACATGTAACACTTTGTTTTCAGCCTGGTGCATGTTCTGAATGGCACGAACCATATGTTTGGCGCCGAAAGACTCTTAACGCCCAATGGAGAGGAGAATACAAGGGAAGAAACATGTTGCGATGGAAATGGTGGATGTCCCGTTCATATATCGTAGAGGCCCGGGACTCGGAATAAAATTCGGCGGAAATTCAATACCGGCAATCATACATGCTTGGCAAACAGTGCATTTTGGGGAAATGAAAAACCCCGGCGAGTTGAGACTCCCGGGCGGCATCAACAGCGGTGAACGGCGTGGCAATGGAGATTCAAACGTTTGACGGGGACGGTAGATGATATCTACTCCAATAGTCTATGGAGCCGGAAATGTTTGGTTATTACCTTGTCCCTCCTATACGCATCCCGATCACTATGCTAATGCTTATCATACAGTTACAGTACAGTACGAGTACAGTGCACTGCTTGTACACAGAAAATTGTCGCCCGTGATTCGTTGAGCGTTTTCTCTTTCTAATTTTCGTGATCCTACCATACCACACGCCTACCGTTTTCCCTTGCACACCAAAAAGGATTTACCGAAGGCCGCCAGAAAAGGTTTGTGCGAAGGGTTGAAAGTTCCGCCGGTCCGTTTTCGCCCTGGTTTTTTTGTGGGCGCATGAGGACTCTTGGGAGGAAGACTAGGAGAGAAAAAAACAGTAGCGCCAGCACTAAAGCACACTGACATTGGAGTCGGCACAAAATATATAATATTCCAACACTTTTTTTCTTCAAACGAAAAACCATCCCTCTCACTTCTTTCCCTTCCTCACCAACCTTTCGAGGAAAAAGAAAATTTTTACACTTCTACTCCTGTTCCCTTTTCATCCTGCTTTTTCTCTTCTCCTTCTTTTTGGGTCCTCCTTTGAGTCGGAAAAGAGAACGGTTCGTAACACCCTGTGACTTCGTGCCGAAAGGACCGCGGAGCCTGGACCTGTGATTTTTATTTCAGTATTCAACGTTTTTCTTCGTCCCACCCTCATTCACTATGATAAACACACCTGAGGAGATCCGTACTGGAGGTGAGGCTCTCAATGCGAGTGAGTATATCTTTTCACTCAATCGCTCAACTTCTAATTTCTCGCTTCCAATGGAGTCCCTATTTGCGGGGAAGGGGAGCCCGGGGGTTGTTTCTGCCCAGGAAACTTTTAAACTAACGAGGGAACACCGTTCACCAATAGGCCCTAACAAACTTACGTCTCAACCTACCACCGAAGGAGATGGAAAGGAGGTGATTTCTCAGGACGAGGCTGCTGTCCCTCAGCTTCATGATCGTAAGTTGCCAACCCAGATGTGAAACACGCGGGGTAGATTGCTATGGCGGGGTGTTTTTTGTTTTTTTTCCTATCGAAATAGCATCGCCGCAATGGACTAAGACAATTCAATGGACTAACTCTCCGGGTTCATTAGTTTTCCAACTGACCGTCAAGCTCCCTCACCATCCACACAGCATGCAAATAATGGTACGTCGTAAAGCATAGACAAATTGCGATAAATATCATTAGAATTTCCTGCTTTTTGCTTTTGTCTTCTCATCCTCTTCCTTATTTCTAACTAAGATCTCCCGTGTAGGTATCAGCTTCGGAACAAGTCCAGGACATCCGTCAGTCAGTAATTGAGTTACCAGACACCTTCCAATACACGTGCTTTCACCTTGCGCACAACGGCACTCGGATTAGCGACTTCGTTGAGCTATCGGACGTTCCAGGAATCACGCCCGACTCTGATTTGATTCTAGTGGAGGACCCATACACAGAGAAAGAGGCTAGATTGCATTTATTACGAGTACGGGAGTTGATTGGTGCTGCTGGGCTCCGTATAGATCTTGTCAATGGGATCAATGCCGGTCTATGTTTATTTGACGGAATCGAGGCCGAGGAGGGAAATTATTCAAAGTCAAACACTGAGAGCCTTCAACCTATGGCTAATTTCGACTTTGATGCACCGGCTTCTCTGGATCAATTTCTTCCAAAAATTCCGGATGCTCAAGCACCAAAGTGTGTCAAAAGCATCGCGTTATCTCCCTGGAACCCCCCACCGCACCACCTCCGCCAGAAAGGACACTTGATTTACATTCAGGTTACTACACTTGAGGGAGAACAATTCCATATCACTTCACACGTATCTGGGTTTTACGTCAACCGGTCTAGCAGTAACAAGTTTGATCCTGCGCTCAAACCCGCTCCCAAGGATTTCTCTGCGCACTCGTTAATCACTCTCTTGGGGTTGATTTCCCAATCCTTCAATAAGGAATTCCATGCATTGCAAGAATGGAATGCCAAGAAAGAAGCTTTGGTCACTTTTGCGCCCACAAATGCTATTCCAGCAGCCCCATGGCTGGTTCCGGGACCAGATACCAAATACTACAGTCACCAGCCTGACGTTGCCCGCCCTCAAGAAACCTACTTGATCGCTGGAACTGAGAATGTCGATTCTCTCCGTGACTTCAATGAGGAGTTTCAGTCTACCCGGGAACTTCCGAGGGAGACGGTACAGGAGCGCGTGTTCCGCGAGAGACTGCTATCAAAGCTGTTCGCCGATTACACAGACGCTGCTGTTCGCGGAGTTGTTCTGATTGCTAAGGGCGAAGTAGCTCCGCTAAACCCTACTGAAGGGAGAGATGCGCAGATTTACGTTTATAACAACATTTTCTTCTCATATGGTGCAGATGGTGTCGGAACATTTGCTAGCGAGGGTGGTGACGAGGCTGCTCGGGTGGCTACTGGAAAGGATGTTATGGGAGTCAAGTATGTTAACGGATTAGATATTCCGGGCCTGTCCACACCTGGAACTGTCGTTGTAGACTACTTTGGAAGGAGGTTGGTGGCCCAGAGTATCGTGCCGGGAATCTTCAGGCCAAGAGAGGAAGGCCAAAGCCAGATTGATTATGGTGGTGTCGAAGGTAAGGACGTTGTTGCTAATACTGAATCATTTGTTCCACTCTTTGAGAAGATGAGTCGGGCTATGAGGGTTAAGAAGCATAATGTCTGGGACAAAGAGGGAAAGAAATATGAGCTTGTAGCCTCTGTCGAAACTAAAGGTTTACTTGGAACTGACGGGAGGAAGTACGTTTTGGACCTGTACAGAACTACACCTCTGGATGTGGACTTTTTAGAGAAACATTGGAAGGGGGTTGAGGGCGAGGAGGCGGAGAAAGGATATCCTCATAGGATGGCCGTCCTTAGGCCAGAACTTGTGGAAAGTTTTTGGAAATCTAAGATGCGGGAGTACGTTACCGCCGAAATAGAGAAGCGAAAAGTGGCCAAGGAGGAGGAGCAAAAGAACGCTGGTGAAGTGAAGGCCGATGCCGGGGGGGAGGGCGAGGGCGAGGCCGGGAGTGAAGATTCTGAGAAGGTTGTTTCCACGAAAACCGGTAAAACAGAGTTGATACTGACACTTGAGAAAAGCAGCCCCAGGAACCGGATAACAGTATTGACATTTCTGGCTTTGAATTCTCACTCAATCCTGATGTCCTCTCCGGCCAACGGCCAGAAACGGAGGAGGAAAAGGCCCAAATGGAGAAAGACGAGAAAGATGTCAGAGATGCTTGCAATTTCCTGTTAACAATGGCAATACCAAGATTAGTAAAATTTCCCCTAGTCTAGCCGAAAACTCATACTCAGCTAACGTGCATTGTCAGATTTCCGATTTGGCTGAAGGCGAGGTCGGATCACCCATGGACGGCCATTCCCTTTCCCGTCTCATGCACAAGCGGGGCATCAATGTTCGCTATCTCGGAATTATCGCCTCTTCAGCGGATGAGGAAGGGACCAAGTTAGGCTCCATTAAAACCCTCGCCATACAAGAGATGGTCTCCAGGGCCTGCAAGCATATTTTGAATGCCATGCTCCGTGGTCTCCCCGGCCCCTTGGTCCCTTTCTGTGTTTCGCATTTCCTTAACTGCTTTCTGGGAGCTAGGCACAACCCCAACCCAAAGGTTATCCCAGACGCAGGTCTCTGGAAGCTGTATCACGATGCCGACTTTGGCTTCGAGAAATTGACTATCGAGGGTCTCCGGGTGAGCATTGAGAAGGAAGTTAGCAAGAGGTATCGGTACAGTCTTCAAGAAGATTGGATCAGTGGCATCAAACACCTTCAAATGCTTCGGGAGATTGCTCTCAAATTTGGTCTCCAATTGAAGATCAAGAATTATGAATTTGACGCCCCCAAACCCACATCAGAGGCTGCAAAGATCAATAGTGAGGCACCACCATCCACTAATGGAAATTCAAAGGGCAAGTCAAGCAGTAAGAAGAAGTCGCCCGTGGCATCGATACATGAGGCGCCTGTTCCCAAAGTTCCCTCGACAACCTTCGATCCCGAGGATATCATGAACGTTGTACCAATTGTCAAGGATTCATCCTCTAAGGTACTCTCTGATTGATTTTAGTGGTTTTACCCTGATTAACTAGTTGGTTACTAACGCGATAATGCCGCAGAGTCTGTTGGCTGAGGAGGCTCTCGAGGCCGGCCGCATGTCGCTCATTCAGGACCACAAGGAAATGGGCCAAGAACTCCTTCTCGAATCGCTTTCGTTGCACGAGCAAATCTACGGGGTGTTGCATCCCGAAGTAGCCCGTGTTTACAACACACTTTCCATGCTGTATTACCAACTAGAGGAGAAGACAGCTGCTGTAGAATTAGCCAGAAAAGCGGTGATTGTATCAGAGAGGACATTGGGAATTGATTCTGCCGAGACGCTGCTCAATTACCTCAACTTGGGACTCTTCGAGCACGCGAACGGAAGTACCAAGACTGCGCTGGCCTACATCAAGCATGCACTCGGTTTCTGGAGAATTATATACGGCCAGGCACACCCCGATTCGGTCACGACAATGAACAACGTTGCAGTAATGCTCCAGGCATTGAAGCATTACACCGACTCCCGCAAGTGGTTCGAGGCATCCTTGGCCGTTTGCGAATCTATCTTCGGGAAACAATCCCCGCATACGGCCACGTTGTATTTTCAGCTTGCGCAGGCACTTGCCCTCGACCACGATTCCAAGGGAGCTGTCAATAGGATGCGCGATGCCTACAACGTCTTCCATGCGAAGCTTGGACCGAACGACCGCAATACTAAAGAAGCTGAGAGCTGGCTCGATCAGCTCACTCAGAACGCAGTGCTCCTGGCGAAGCAGGCAAAGGACATCCAGGAGCGTAAGAAACGGGGATTCTCAATGACGCCGCACGTAACTATGTCGACCCGCCCGCAGCCCCAGGTTGGTCAAGGATCTGTCACTCCACACGGAGTAGCTGAATCAACGACCTCTGCGTCTGGGTTGGGAAGAATGGACTCTAGGAGTATCGACGAACTCATTAAATTCATCGAGGGGAGCAGCGAACCAGCGGCTCCGAAGAAGAAGAAGCCTACAAGAGCTAACCCCAAAAGGCGCGGGGGTGCTGCTGGTCCCGGGCCCAAGAAATAGAAAAGCAGGCACAAATCCCGCCTGCAGGTAGTTGTTGAAGGTCATGTTAGAGGGATTGTAGTAGAAGGTGAAAGTTTGTCATATTAAGTATAGGTTTTGTATTCCCCCGGTAAAGTCTTTTCTTCTCACTATGGATCCATTAATCTCCTCCTTTTCCGTCCACCGCTTGCTTTCTTCATTCCTACCTGGATTTCGTTCTCGGCGATATTCCAGCTCTCCTGTTTTTCCTTGTGTGCGGGTACAGTATATAGGCTTTTCCTTATTTTATCTTTAGTACGACGGGAGGTTGGATAAGGACTGTTGGGACATTGTTGGCGGTGACAAAAGGGGGGAAGGGAAGAAAGGTTTACACAAAAGTTCACTCGATTTGGGTTTGTTTTATGATATTGTATCTTTTTTCTTAGGTTTATTGCTCTTTCCTTCTTTCTTTGGGCTTTTCCTTTTCCCTATCTCTCCTTGCAGTACACTATAGATATGATCTTCTCCTTTTGCTCGGATTGTACAGTACTTTAGTGGGTATCATCTCTTCTCCGTCTTTAAACTCGAGGGTATAGCATGATCTCGTCCTCTATCCCTCTGTCTAGCTATCTGTCTCGCCCGGCAAAGTCCTCCCCACAAAATCCAACCCGCGATGCTGTGCCGTACTCGGCGGTGGTTCACCCACAAGAATAGGGGTGGTGGCTACATCTACCTTATCGCTCACTCGCTCACTTCAAGCCCCTTCGTAGGAATAAACCACCCTCCACAACACGCTACGCTACAAGCACCGGGTCCCTGGAGTGCCAGTTCACACCCCGTCCATCCATTGCTTACACCAAAGCACCGTATCGTTCCGTACGCAGCATCAACCTTTCGAAAGCACAGTGCTAGAGTACCCTACATACCCGCCCAATAAGGTTTTCGAGTGATACCGCATGGCATGGCGCACTGTGTCCTATTCATACCGTAGGTAAAAAAGGGCACAAAAACGGATGGGGAAAGAAAAAAAAAAAGGAAAGGAAAGGAAAGGAGGTCTGGCCCTTGCCCCGATGGCTGCGGGAGAGTTTGATGGATCCTCCTTTCATTATGGAGGGGGGGGGGAGGGACGGGAAGTGCGTGCGTGTGTTGCGAAATGGGGGGATCTATGTTTAGGTTTGCGTTGGCTTGGTGAATTGACTTGCAGGGCCACGGAGAGAGGGAAGGAGCGTAAGGGAGATACGAAAGATAGGGTATGGTGGTCTTTGATGATCTCCTGGTTTGGATGGATGGGTGTGAAATTGCACAGCATAAGTATGAACAGAAGTTGTGCGGGAAGTTCTCCTGTTACTGGCGTTGCTGAGTGCAGTGGTACATCTTCACCATCATCTCAACAGTGGCCATTGGTTTGCTCAAGCTTGCCTGTTACATGTACTGGTACTGGTACTTGTAGAGGCAACTGTATGTATGTATTGTATCTATCAGGCAGGTACCAGTATGAAGTTCCTGTGCAAATGCATGATGGGATAGGCGACCGTATGCACGTTGGCGAATTGACCGCCCCCTCCCTCGCCGCCCGTACTATACACTATACACTTAGCAGCAGAAAGCGGAAATTGGGATCGCCCAGAAGGGTCCCCTTCCATTCCTTCTCTTTTTCCACTCTTCCTGCGTCGTCCGTGATTTTCCTATCCTGCCTGTTGGTGAAACACAGCGGACGACTCCGTGCCTTTGCCCTCAGCCCGGTTGGTGGAGTTAAATTACTTGGCGTGGATATGCGCTCTCATTTAGTTGGATTGGGAAGGTCTTGGAGGGGGGGCGATCAGGTACAGCACGGTTGCCGTTGTGATTTGTTTTTTTTCTTTTCACACTTTTTGCTGATTGTTACTTGTTTGGAGTGCAGATTTGGCTTCGGCAAGAAAAAATGGCTAAACGGTTTTTTTTTTGTTACCCGGAGTGGTGATGGGATGAAGAATAATTTAAATGAATTGGACTGGGTGTGTGTGCTGAATACTGGGATTTTGTGCAGGGATGGGAAATTGAGGGTGATTGGCTTTGCAGTTTGTGGATTGTGGCCCGAGATTGTGAGGAGGAGAGAAGTGAGAAGAGAAACCCTTTCTCTCCATCTCTCTCTCTCATCTCCCCTTCTCTTTTTCCTCTCTCGGGCTAATCCAATCTTGGACCCCTTGCCCCCTATCTCGATCCCCACTCTCAATGCCTATAAGGATGGCCCTGAGTCCCCCTTCCAGTCTTCCTCTTTCTCCTTCCCTCTTCACCACTCACAGTCTACCGCGTCCAACCCGCTTTACCAGTCGCTCTTTTAGCAAACCCCCCACACTCTTTTTTAAGAAACTCTTTTATCTTAATTTCTACCCTTCCCACCTTTTATCTCCCTTCAAGAACTCTACCCTTTTTCACAACACAAACAATCAAAATGCGTTTCTCTACTATCGCCCTTTCCGCCGCTGTCTTCGGTGTCACTGCCATGGCTATGCCGGGCAATGTTGTCTACCAGACTGAGGTCGTCACTATCACTTCTTGTGCACCTGAGAAGACCAACTGCCCTGGGAAGCCTACAAGTGCCCCGGTTGTCAGCACTGCCTCTCCCTATCCTCCCCCTCCCGTTGTGACTCCTGTCTGCCCGGGGTCTCCTCACGTATGTTTTTAATCCAATTGATGTGAATTTTGGAGTGATTTTCTAATATGGATTGGATTAGTGCCCCCCTACTCCCCCGGTTCCCAGCTCTGGTTACAGTGTCCCTGTTCATCACAACACCACTTTCCTCCACCCTGTTCCTTCCGCCAGCAAGCCTGCCTGCCCTGGTGGACCTAACTGCCCTCCCCCCGCTGTCACTCCGGTCTGCTATGGCACTCAGGTTAGTCTTCGTGGTTAAATTCTTTTCAATGGATTAGTTAGCTAATTGTGATATCCAGTGCCCCTCTCCTACCATGACCAACAAGCCGGTCCCTACCTACATCCCAGGAACTGGTATGCCATATGTTCCTTCTGGAACTGGTGTTCCCTACCCCACAGCCAAGAACACTTCCGTCCCAGTCGCATCTACTCCACCAACCTATACTGGTTCCGCTTCCATTCAGAGCTTCTCTATCTTGGCCGTCGGTGCTGCTGTCGTCGCTTTCTTGTTGTAAGCAGCTAGCGTTCCATCGACCGCTTTGATGATGGATGACTTATCTGCTGTCTCGCTCTTGCTTTTGCTGGGAAAAAACATTCAAATGGGATGAAGTGGCTTTCAATTCTCTGGTTTGGTTGGCATGGTACTAGCAAACGTGGTGTGGTTATAACTTATTACATAAGGGGTGTTGGTTTCGCGCGTTTTCGTGTAATTTTTAGTTGTGAATTACTTGGGTTCTCCCTTTTCTCCTTATTTTTCCGTTATAGATTCTTGGTCTTGAAGGTCGTGAGTTGAGTTGGATTGTGAAGGGTTTTGTGGGGTGGGTAGAAATAAGCCCTCCTGAAAAAACATTTCTACATGTGCACTTTTTGTGTTTATTACGACACCATAATTGAGCTGTGCTTTTCCTTTCTTTTTTGCTCAGTCGACTTGGCACGTCGGTAATCTGGATCGTGATCTGGTCTGTACGAGTTTGGGGTGGTGCCGCCCCTGGTCTGTCCTACCACTGTATGCTTCTCATTCTCTTTGATTGTCTTAGATTATTGCCATGCCTGAGATGATCGCGGCGATGCACTCTTCCCCTGTCCTCGAAGGAATTTGTGCTACAAAGTTTTTCTGGAATGTTGAGTGGATTTATTTTTGCACTTTTTTGTCGCGTGAACTTGTATTATCCTCACGAGAGTGGGGGAGTGAGAAGCTGTGATGTGAGGTTCTGAAGTGGTGGGGCCGGGTAAGGGTGCTTGCTTCCTGTTTGTTTATTTTTGTTTTGTTTGTTACCGGAGATGGGTGGCTAGCAAGAGTAGGATACCGTATCATGTACCGGTACTTCCAGAAACAGTACTGGTCCTCTGCTCTGCAGAACACAATTTACCCTACCTAAGTTACTAGAACAACAGTCCTGGCAGTTAATAAATAAATAACCCCGAAGCCCCCCCCACCGCGCACCCGCATTGCCCAGCGCAGTATCATAACAATCCGTAAGCGCCAACCAACCTTCCCGAAGGCAACAAAAATTACATGGGTATTGTAATTCGGGAATTGATGGTGATGATGGTGATGGCAAGGTATTATACTGTAAAACACGGCATTGCGGTCGGGTGAATTCGCTTGTCACGCACAATATGGGGGAGTGATGCCCGATATTACAAGTACGTTGTAGGCGAGGGTCTTAGTCAAACAGGGCTTTTCTCTACCTCTGGGATGGCCCTCCGCATACTAGTCTCATATCACACTATAACTCCCCCCGTCATAGTCGCACCCTAACCCCCGGAAAAAGGTGTGGTTTCCTTTTGTCATACCAGCCTGGCCGTGGTGGGGATAAAAAATAAATATAAAAAAAGAGCGTTTGGGCAGTTGTTCCTTGCGGTGTAACACCCTGTGTATCCGTGTCCGTGTGTGTATTGTCAATCATTTCCGGAAACATATATTATATAATAATATGTTGACCAATCCCCGTCGCCTCCCTCCCTCCCGAGCGTCGGATCATACTAGTATATCACGCAGGCCGACTTTCGACCCCCCCCCCCCTTTTAAGCAAGACCATCTCATGTCATCTAGCCCCCCAATTTCCTCCAATTAATACCGTAGGGTGTTGCCCTCGGGCGCTAAGGCTTGGTCAGGAATGGGCTGGTTCTTTGCCTTGAGGTGGTGGCAAGCAAGCTGTAGCCCGAGATAGATAGATAGATAGGGAAGTTATATCACCTTCCGGTAGAGTACGTACTTTTAAAAGTGCCAAGGGTAGTTGGCCGGCGAGATAATCCCTGTCCTGTGCGAGAAGATATCCCTGGTTACTTTTTATTTGTTTATATCTAGGACCGGTTGGGGGATGAGCTAGTAAGTAAGTACCGTAGAGGCTTGGATAGTGATGGTAGTTGAATAGTGTGCTATGGGGTCGAAAACTCCCCACATTCTGGAAAAGGAGCGGGGGGGGGGGGGATATGGTGGCGGGCGGGCGGGCTGCGCAGTCTTGGGGAAGAA
>Ga0307513_10000307_pt1 | contig 70365 bp, 22 predicted proteins | sample 15_EM_MG_FD_202174 | JGI IMG/M metagenome (GOLD analysis project Ga0307513, IMG submission 202174) | Populus trichocarpa ectomycorrhiza microbial communities from riparian zone in the Pacific Northwest, United States - 15_EM | ecosystem: Host-associated > Plants > Roots > Unclassified | place...
TGTGGTTATGGTTGCTTTTTAAAATGTTTTTCACTTTGTATTAAAATAATATTTTTTTATTTTTTAAAAATTATTTTTGACATCAGCACATCAAAATGATATAAAAATACTAAAAATATATTAATTTTAAAAAAAATTCAAATTATTTTAAAAAAATCTTTGAAATGCAAAAACAAACATGGTCTAAATTTTTATAAATTCAAAGCTTATTATCTCTAAATGTTTTCACATGTGAACTAGAGCATAATTTCATCCTTAATTAGTTTCCTCACACTACTTAGCAAGATGGTTTCGACGTATTTTTTTTTCTGGTTAATCAAAAAGTGCCAAAGGAATTTCTAATGGCTTGTCATTCTTGGAATGTGGTATTTTATCAGCAAATTTTTTACACACAACTATATATTTCACAATATATATATATATATATATATATATATATATATATATATATATATATATATATAAAATGTAATCTCTCCCTCCCATAAAGAGAATCTTTATTTTCTCATTTAGATATTCCAGAATATATGTCTTTTATAAAAAAAAATCAAAGAATTTTTTATTTAATTATATTTTTAAAAAGAAAATATAATAAACACAGCAAAAAGTATATGAGTTGACATCATATTTAATACATTATTTAATATGTGTGAAAAGCCTAATAAAAATTTCTTGATATGAAAAAATGGGGTAAAAGTTTTACAAATATTTTATTTTCCATGACCAAGACTTAAACTCGATAATTTAGGATATCTTTTTAGCCACCACCTAGATGCTTAGGCTTGTATATCTTGGATATGACATTGAATATTTTCAAAGTAAGCTTGGCATGCTCAAATGATTGCACTCATTCTTTAAGTAAGAAAGAAGAGTATGTGACACATTGTTGCAATGCAAGGATTCTAGACGTGTGTTACAATTAGCTTTTTTATTTATTTTTAGTTTAATATGGGTGTCCGGGCCAGCTTGCGCGTACCTCGACTAATCTCACGGGCCCTGAAATTAACGATCATGTAAGCCTCCAGTGGCCATCATATGAGCACCACAAGGCTCGAACCTGAGACCACAGAGGGAGCAAACCTCTTGGTTCTAAACTCTTACCACTAGGCCACCACCTAGATGGTTGTGTGTTACAATTAGCTTTGATTTGCTAAGTGGTGCTAGAAAGAGATTAAAACTCTACGATTATTACTCCTATCATCAATTTAAATATGCCAAGACTTAGTGCGAATCAGTTGTTACTATTATTGTAATGTTTTGATTATATTTTAACGGGGCGTTTGTTCTTGAGATTCAACGTGTTTTTATCGGTTTTTACATGGAAAAAATATTAAATTAATATTTTTATTATCGTCCGCAAAAACACCGTACAAACCATTACCAAAACAGCTGAATAAATAACTTCAAAGAAATTCAACTACTAAGGTAATCTTTCCACAAGACAAGCTCCAAGGTAGGATGAAAAGAACCACTCTGCCCTTGTCTCTCTTCTATTTTTATACACTATATACTATCACAATCATGATCACCTTGATATCAATAATTTAAGTGAAACAAGAAGGTGACTCACTCATGGAAAATGAAAAGAGGAGAAAGCATATGCCTGTGGGGCATGGCCAAATACCCCCTCAAATCATGTGTTCAGGGAATGAAGAAAAAGAAGCGAATATTTTAGAAGGAGGAAAAAAGAAAAAAGAAAAAAGGAGAGGGGTAAGTAGGATGCATGACTTCACGGATATTTTTTGTTTTATTTTTTTAATTCCACAAGAGTAAATGTTATTACGATTAAATCTTAAAAATATAACTATCGTATTCGTATTGATGTCATTAATTCATAAATTTTTTATACTAATCCTAAAACTTTTTTAAAAAATTATTACATCAATTCCTTCAAACTATGAAGAGTAAATGTTATTAAACGAGAAGATGCATTTAAGTAGCATTATTAGTATTTTTTTATTTTAAAAGTGTATTTTGATATGTTGATGTTTAAATAAATTTTTAAAATATAAAAAATAATATTATTTTAATGTATTTTTAAATAAAAAAACTTTAAAAAATAATTGTTATTATATTTCCAAACACCACTTTCCATCCAATCTAGCCCATAGAATCAACTTGATGCCTAAGAATCTATTGGAGTTTTAAATTATACCGAGAGGGTGAGTTGGTTGAAATTTAATTTTTATTTAATTTTTTAAGTTCATATGGTTTTTTATAAATTAATATAAATAATTTGAATTAGCACTAATCCGCGCAATGGAACTGGGTTATCAGGTAAGGTGACAACTTGGCATTAACTATCCAAGAACACCAACCCATAACACAAAACATATTATGAATCAATCAAAAAGACAATAAAGGCAGAAACAATGGGGGTCACACTCTCCAATCACCACACATGGTGATCATCTCAAAAAGGGTCCCACAAAATGAACAAGATACTCATCATCAGCGCGTATGATACACAGTCTACATGATCAAGTGGGCACTCAAGAAAACCCTAAGAAATTTTCTTGAAAAAGAAAAGAGTTCCATGGTGTGTCAGGTCAGGGGTTTGGAGCAAGAACGTGCATTATTTGAAGCACAGATCTGGATCCACTCAAAACACCTAAAAGACCCAACTCCCCACACGCTCTCACTCTCCGCACTCTCTTGGGTCCATGTTTTTATATAATCTTCAAGAGAGAGAGAGAGAGAGAGAGAGAGAGAGATGGAGACAGTGTCCAAGTGCTTAGAGGGAGAGAGAGAGTTACTATAAGACAGTGTGTAGATAAAGAAATATAGCTTTGACTGTCTACTAATAAGCCCAGAACCCAAAACACCAAGCAGCAGCTGCCTCCACTGAATCAATTGATGGTTTCTCTGCTGCTGCTAGTAGCTCCTGCCAATCAGCCTCGTAAGATGGCGGTGGTCTGGCTTTTGTAGCAAGTTTGAGAGAGGAAAAAACCCCATCGAAAGTGAGAAAATATAAAAAAGATCCTTGCTTTCTTCATGGGTAAGTTTTACTGTCTTGACTAGAGCTGAGTTACTATCACACTTCTTCTTTTGTTACTGTTTCTTTGGCATTCTTGGCTTGCGTTATAGAGAAATTCAACGGCAAGATTTTTTGGTTTTATTTCTCTTTTCTGTTGTTTTTAACAAAGGCAACTACTAAGAGTATTTCTTAGTTTCTTTCTTCTTTGTGCAGTTATCGTTAGCCTCCTTTTAAACAACCGCACGAGAATACTCTCCTTTTGAAAGCTTTCTTATCTTCTCTTTACCTTCCTTTTCCTGGGTTTTGCAGGAGTGGGAGAAAGATAACTGCTTTAATACTACTACTAGTGCTAGTGTTAGCTGCTACTAATACTCTTTCTTTGATGTTGGTAGGTAGGGTTTGTGGTTGAGAAAGAAGTTTTACTTGTAGAAGAGAGTACACAAAACTTGCTCTCTCACAAGGCAAGAAAAAGAGAGAGAGAAAAGGGAGAAAACAAGTCTCTATTAGCATAGACAAAACAACTACTACTGCAACAACAAGGTTTTGTAAGAGAGGTAGGGTTTGGTGTGAAACATAGTACCAACTCTCTCTCTATTCACTGCTACTGCTACTACCATGGATGGTTATGAAGCAACAAGAATAGTTTTCTCGAGAATCCAAAACCTAGACCCAGAAAATGCTTCAAAAATCATGGGTCTTCTTTTGATTCAGGACCATGGTGAAAAGGAAATGATTAGGTTAGCTTTTGGACCAGAAGCACTTGTTCACTCAGTAATCCTTAAAGCGAGGAAAGAACTAGGACTTTGCTCTCCAACAAACCCTTCTAAAAGTCCTTCGCCCCCTTCGCCTCTATATTCAAGCAACCCAATAACCATCTCTAGACAGAATTCATCTTCTTCAACTTCAAGACTTGGGTTTAACATCCCACCTTCACTTACTATCCCAAACCCTTCATCAAATTTTTCTTCTTCTTGGAGTGACCTTCCAAACCCTGATGACTTGATTAGTCCTAATGGTAGTTCACTCAATCCTGCTTCTGCTCCTTTCTATGCTAATGGAGTAAGAGGTGGAGGAGAGTCTGATTTGATGGATGAGTTTCAGCTCCAAGACCAGCTTTCATTCTTGAATGACAATTCAGCAAATCTTGGTCCAAAAAGCTCAGATCTTTTTTACTCTCAACTGGATGCTTTATCAAGTCCAACTGGTGCTAGTGATTCTGTGATGTTTCCTTCTTACTGGGGTGGGTCTGTGCACAGAAGGAGCTGTTCTGTCAGTGATGTTTTGGGGTCTGAGGATCCAAATTCAGGCTTTGGGTGGAGACCTTGCCTTTACTTTGCTAGAGGGTACTGTAAGAATGGAAGTAACTGTAGGTTTGTTCACGGTGGGCTCGGAGAATCTGATGGTGCAGGTGTTGTTGTGGGTTCACCTAATGGTAACAACAAGATTGATATGATGGACCAGTGCCATGAGTTGCTTAGATCCAAGTCTGCTCAACAGCAAAGGTTAGCTGCTGCTTCTCAGCTCATGGGTGGCTCTGCTGCTTCTTTTCCTTACTCTCCTAAAAGCATGAACTTTCTTCTTCAACAACAGCAAAATGATAGCCAGAGGTACTTATTGAGTTTGTTTAAAAAAACACATCAGTGTCAATTTTTTTAGTGTTAATTGATTTGTGAGCTCCTTTTCTTTCTTCTGCAGGGCTGCTGCTGCTTTGATGATGGGGGAGGACATGCACAAATTTGCAAGATCCAGGCTTGATAGGAATGATTTGATTAATCCTGCTTCCAGGCAGATCTACTTGACTTTCCCTGCTGATAGCACTTTTAGAGAGGAAGATGTGTCAAATTACTTCAGGTTCATTTTCTCAACCTGGTTTATTTTGCTTTTTTTGGTTTTCTGCAAGATGAACATATCAGAAAGCTTCCTTGCTTAATCATTGTGGTTTTGTTTTTTGAAGTATTTATGGGCCAGTGCAAGATGTGAGGATTCCTTATCAGCAGAAGAGGATGTTTGGATTTGTTACCTTTTTGTATCCAGAGACCGTGAAGATAATATTGGCCAAAGGGAACCCTCATTTTGTTTGTGATGCAAGGGTGCTTGTTAAGCCTTACAAAGAGAAAGGCAAAGTCCCAGACAAGTACAGGCATTCTATCTCACTATATACTTAGCTTAAAATTTCTATAAGCTTAAGATATGCTTTTTTGGAGTTCTTACTTGTATGATTCTGTTGCTTGCAGGAAGCAACAGCAGCAACAAGTTGAGAGGGGTGAGTTCTCACCATGTGGTACTCCTACTGGCCTTGATTCAAGAGATCCATTTGATCTCCAACTTGGTAAGCAATGCAAACAATCCAACAGTCGATGTCTGTTTTGCACTTTAGACATTGTTGCTCAGTCTTTGTATCATTCTCTTTATTCAGGTGCAAGAATGTTTTACAACACACAAGACATGTTGTGGAGGAGGAAGCTAGAGGAGCAAGCTGATTTGCAGCAAGCCCTTGAGCTTCAAAGTAGAAGATTGATGAGTTTGCAGCTTCTTGATGTCAAGAAACATCATCATAGGGCTCTTTCCACTGGCAGCCCTGTCCCCTCTCCAACTCACTCTCCAAATATTTTCAATCAATCTCTTGCCTTTCCTCCACTCCACAGCAACACAGAAGTTCCACAAGGTATACCTCTCTTTATTAGTCCTTTCTGTACATGTAAAAAAATTGAGCTTTACAACCTAGCTCTGGGTTGTTTTGTTGCAGAGAATTGTTCTAGCCCAATGCCAGCCATTTCAGTGGCTGCCCCAACTGAAAAACAGATATCAAATGCTAATTCTGGGAAAGAATGTACTAGCAGTGAAGAGAATGGCAGTGGTAAAGAGAGCTCCCATGGTGAAGACAGCGATTTACAAGAAAGGTAATACGCCAATCCTTTTGCATTTAGCTATAAACAGTAAGGCGACCTAGAATAGTAACCACCATATTTTTGCACAAGATTTGCATCTAATATCTGTTTTGGTCCATGGTTTGAAATTCTTGAAACATTCCAATTTAGTTAGAGTTTGTATAATGAATCTTATCATTGATGACACAGTTTGGAGCACAACCTCCCTGATAGTCCCTTTGCATCTCCTACCAAAGGCTCCGGGGACTACTACTCTGCCTTCATCCATGGAGTTCCTGACCTCTCCCATGAAAAGGATGCTAACATCCCGGCTTCATCTTCTGCTAACAATAGTTTGGTCACTACAAGTCTAATCTCTCCTAATTCTTCACTAGAAATGGCATCCTTCAAGTCCTTCAATTGCCAAATGCCCAGGTAACAATGAAAATGCCTACATGTATACGTGATTTGTTAAAAAAACATTGAAGACAATGTGACAAGCTTGTTGACATGATTTGATTCTTTTTTCCTCTAGGTTTTCATCCGGGCATGGAGCAATAGGGATGTATGCCAACACAGATGGACCTACCTGCCCTGTTGGAATTTAGCTTTTCTGTGCCTATAGGTAAATTATTGAAACTTTGGATTCCTTTACACGTTTATTTTGCTAACTTCATATGCATACAAGTTATGATTTGTATTTTTAATGGGGTTTGGTTGGTCCTGCTTTGGCTTTTTTCTTGTAAATTTACAGGAAGATTGAGAAGTGTAACCAAACAAGAACTCACATCAAATATTATGTAGAGATTGAAACATCACCACCACCACTACTAGCGACGTTCACCATATCTTGCCACCATCATCACCATTAATACTATACTACTTACTACCATACAAATTGCATACGTGAAAGGGAGAGAAGGAAGCGGGTCAGCCATTCCTTTCGTTGTTGTACCATTTTCATCACTCATTTCATTTCATCAGTAGTTGAAGTTGGACCACAGGTAAAGAAAGCAAAGAACAAAGAAGAAGAATCACACAATGTGTAGTTGTAAGTTGTAATTTCATGGAACTGTAATTTCTTTCCCTTTCCCTTTTTTTCACCACTCCTGTCTCTACCCTAGAAGAAACAAAGAAAGCTCATATTTAGTGTTAGTTTGTGTTGTTTTTAGGGTATAATCAAAATCTTTGTACAGCAGAAGCTGAACCCCAGAGATCAGAGAATCTATATACTACTTATCTATCAATATCTACGTGGATGAAAACAGGGACTGACACTGTTCCCCTTCCGCAGCAGTAGTTGTACAATTTCCATCACCAACAAGCTCTCACTTGTCAACTCTCTTCATTTTGAATTTAAGCGTATGGCTAAGATGAAAAATTAGGCTTTCTAGGCTCCGAAGTTGTCATAAATACTATATAGAATTATAGAAAATCTCTTATATTTTATATATATAAAAAATAATAATATGATGTTTAGCTTCACAACTGTTTTAAATAAGTCTAAAACTAATTTAAACAAGAAAATAATTAAAATTTATAATTAACTAGAAAAATAATTAAAAAGAGTCTTAATTTTAAGAGATCTAGTGATTTGACAAAGTGGATCCCATGGAAACTTGGTCTAGAGCTCGATTTATCGGGTGGATTTTATCTTTGAGCTTTTATATATATATATATATAATTTCACTATTGATTTGTCGATGAAACAAAGTGGATCCCATGGAAACTTGGTCTAGAGCTCGTGGATGTAACATTTTGGAGAAAATGTTGACTGCAAGCAAATATTCAAGAAACTAACTCACAGTGGATTCAATATTTATTCCTGGAATTTGTCTCGGTTAACATGCAATTAGCTGTTCGGAAAGTAATTTTAAGAATCAAGAAATGGCAAAGACACTGTCCTTACAAAGAAGTTACTTGTTGCCTTTCTGCAAGCTGTTAGGAGCAAACGAATCCTTCTTCACTTACTGTCAAATGTTGTTTGCATCACTCTAAAGAGCATTTTTTCGTTTGCGCCCGAACCGTATGACAATTTCTTCGAACGAAGATCTTAAATGTGATGGAAAAAACACCTTCTTTCGAAATTCCAGTTTGTCTCGCACCCTCTTGTTTTATTCTCCGGCCACATATTGTCTTCTGTGTGGTTTCTAAAAATCTCTCCTTTTTCCACTGTAATCATACTACCTTATGCCGCGGGTTGCTTGAGTCCAGACTCATGAAATTGATGGGAAGTAATTTTCATAAATTCTAAATTCAACCAGTTATGTATTCTTTGTTGCTGTAATGCATAAATTCTAAAACCCTTCAGATTATGAGAAAGAAGGCCAAAAAAAAAAAAAAAAAATCATGATCATAAAGAGAAAAAGAAAAAAAAAAAGTGGGTTTAAAATATTAAAAAAGGGTCTCTCCCCCTCTTTCTGATGTCCTTTTGTCTTGTTATGGGAAGAATTATTGTTTGTCACTTAGTTAGCGCAAATAAATTAATACTTTCAAGTATTTTTTGCAGTTTTTCTTAGTGGGGTCTGCCTTTAATTCTTGCCATTCATGGAGAGGAAAGAAAGAGAGACAAAAAGGGGCCAGAGGGGATAGCATCACATGGGATGCTGACGATGCATGTGGGTGCTCTTCTGCTTTTATTTTGTATCTGATTGTGCCAGGTTGTTTGTGGGTCCTATCCATCACCAACCACTGCCACCACTTTCACCATGACATGTGATGGCTCTCTATTTTAGCGGTGTTTGTTGGTATTATAATAATAATTATTTTTTAAAATATTTTTTATTTTTAAATATTTTAATTTTTTTAAAAAAATTAATTAATTTTTGATATTATCGTATTAAAACATGGTATAAGATTTTAAATTTTTTCAAAAATATTTTTAAAACACAAAAACAAACATATTCTTATACTACTACACAGTCACACTTTGCCACCATAGCTATAAAACATGGTTAGGTAGTATTTGAGATTGTGGTAATGATTGTGTTTTCAAAGTGTTTTTGTTCGAAAATATATCAAAATAATATTTTTATTATTTTTTTAAAAAATTTATTTTTGATATTAGCACGTCATCACTTTGTTTGTGGGTCCTATCCATCACCAACCACTACCACCACTTTCACCATGACATGTGATGCATCCCTATTTCCTTGTAAATATTTGTTTGGTGTCGTGAGAATGGTGTTTATTTGATATTATAATAATTATTATTTTTAAAAGTATTTTTATTTATAAATGCTTTGAATTTTTTTATTTATTTTTTAAAATTAATTTTTAATATTATCACATTAAAACAATATAAAATTTTATATTTATTAAAAAATATTTTTAAAACGCAAAAACAAAACTATTACACAATCACACTTTGCCACCGTAGTTATAAAACATGGCTAGGTAGTATTTGAGATTGTGGTAGCGATTGCTTTTCAAAGTGTTTTTTTCGGAAATACATCAAAATAATATATATTTTTTATTTTTTTAAAATTTTATTTTTGATATTAGCACGTCAAAACTATCCAAAATCATAAAATAAATTTGAAGCAAAAAAAATATTCAAAACTTTTCAAAACACTTTTTGAAAGCAAAAACAAACACTCCAAGTCTGGTTGGTTTAATTTAAAATCTGGCCACCTCAGCTCTTGACCAGGATCAAGTTTAAAAAAAGTCAACTTGGAATTGATTTGGGCAACCCAGTGTGTATTTGGTATTGAGGTAGTTGTTGTGGTTGTGGTTTGAAAAAAGTTATTTTATAAAAAGTACTTTTAGTTGAAATTGGTTTGAAAAAATAGGTGTTTGGTTAAAATTGTGGTTGGAATTGAGATTGAAGAAAAAGTAGTTTAATGTGTTTGGTTAAGAATGCTTTTGAAATTGAGGTTATAAAATAATTTTAAAAAATATATATTAATATTGATGGTTTTAAATTTAAATACTGTAGAATTAATTACTCCTATTACATCATGAAATAAATAATACTTTATATAAAATATTTTTTATTATTCCATTAAACTATTTATAATTCAATTGCGTACAAAATTCATCCGATAATAACTACAGTTTTCATAATTTTTTGAGCGTGTAATAAAATTAGATAAAATATTATCAGGTATAAAATTGATATTACAGTGCGAGTGAATTTAATTCACTCTATACTAGTTTTTCGGGAAAAAAAATATTGTTCACATCACAATACGAGTGAATTTAATTCACTCTAAACTAGTTTTTTTTTATATAAAAAAACTGTTAATAAAATCAACAAACTGAAAAAAAAAAAATTTCACGTGAACAGTGCAATTCTCTTGCACTGTTCACATGAACAGTGTATCAATGTACACTGTTCATGCTAATTGCACTGTTCAGTGAACAATGCAATTAGCATGCACAGTACGTGAAAAGCAGGTTGCTTTTCATTACTTGCGTTTCGGACGCAAAAATCATGTGAGACCCATAAACAGTAAATCATTTTTTTTTCATTACCAAACGGCTGCAAATTGCGTTTTAATTAAAACACAGCCGCAGCTGCGTAAACAAACGGCCTCTTAATATGTAACTTCATCGACTAAGAGTGTATTTGATATTGTGGTGCATAGTGTTTTTGAAAAGGGTTTTTCGCTAGAAAATGCATCAAAATTATTTTTTTTCAGATTTTTTTTGTTTTACACATTAGCACATTAAAATTATTGGAAAACACTGAGAAGACATTAATTTGATTCTTTTTCAAGTGAAATGCATCCAAAATTAAAAGCTAGCGCACTTTAAAACAATCGTTAAATCAAAACTTGATTTGACTTTTAAATGTTTTTCAAAATATCATCGTTTTAGCTTTAAAATAAAAACAAATTAACCAGGATTAACTTAACTTATCCCGCCCAACCTACAACTTAGATCTTAAATCAACTCTTGGACGAGGTCAAGTTTAACTTTGTTTGTCACTCCTCTTGTGTTTGCGAAAGGGTATGGCGGCTAGGGTATGTTTTCATTTTAGTCATGAGATTCTCGATCCCATATGAGGCTGCGAGAAGTGAAAAGTGTGTTCATCCTTAATTGTTAGGGTTTAAATCTTAAAATAAATAGTGAGAAATGAGATTCCCATAAAATCTTTAATATGAACTTGAATGATTTGATTGTAAAAAATTGAAAAGATGTACATAGTTTCAATGCTTGAAAACTAACATAAAGGTTTCCACGACCATGAAACTAAAAAGATATTGATGAAGCTATAGAAAAACTTCACTTGGAATGAACTTTTCCTAATTGAGTTCTGGAACTGAGTTATTCCTATAAAAATAAGTTTCTTGTAGAATAAGAAACACTCTGATATTGAAATCAGTATTTGAGTTTGGTTAATCAAGTGACAAGCATGTAAAAAATCAAGATATGAAAAATAATATTTAGTTGTGTTTAGAGAAGCTCCGTGTCTTCCATCTCTTCTATCTCTGTTGTTGAGATGAAAACAATATCCTCCTTTTGTCTCCTTAAATTTTAGAATATACTGCTTATTTTGAACAACATTTAGAGCAGCTTACCATGAAAGATAAAGAGGAAAGGCGGTGAACCCTTGAACTAATAAATACTAGTTTTTTTTAAAGAGTGTTTGAGATTGCAGTACTAGTTGTTCTTTAATGTGTTTGTTTGCTCGAAAATACATCAAAATAATATATATTTATTTTTTTAAAAAATTATTTTTGATATCAACATATCAAAATGAAAAAAAAAGAAAACAATTAATTTTTTTAAAAATATTTCAAATATTTGAAAAATACTATTTCAATTGTGTTTTAAATTAAATTATGTAGAAATTGATTTTGTGTGATTCAATCAATTCAACAAGTAAACCCATGACCTTATCAAATTCCAATTCAATTTTTTTAAAAAATATTTTTTAAAAACAATGTAATTTTAGACGTTAATTCACCCCACTGATGAACTTTCGTGAAACATAGGTTTGAATGCGGAATATCCTATTAAACAAAACCGATGCAATAAAAGAAAATTACAATAACGTTTAAAAACTGGTTGGAAAATACCTTTTACTGTTAAGAAACAGAAGTACAAAGTTCTGCTTTTTTTCTTACCCTCTCCTCTTACTATTTTACTCACAGGGCCTTGGATATATTGGAAAAATATCCGTGATTGTTTTTTAAATTATTCTTTTTTTAGAAATATATTAAAAGAATATATTTTTTTATTTTTATAAAATTATTCTTAATATTAGTATATGTTAAATTATTTTAAAAAATTGATTTTAAAAAATTAAAAAATTTAAATGTTTTTTAAAATATAAAAACAAATTATCCATCTCTTGATAAGAGGAAAGGACACCTACATAGAAAACCAGGACAGACATAGATATAATAAAAGTAAAGAAGATGATATGATATAATTAAAAGCCCACACGTATGACAAAAGTGTACTGTTGTTGCAGGAATCTTTTGGAGTTTGTGTTCAATGTGTCGTGTTTGGTTATTGGTATTGTCATCTCTTAGCACGTGTGTTTTTTTTCTCTTCTTTAACTCGATTCTGTAACAAATGGAGAGAGTGGGGATGCAGGGAAGCCGGCTTCATGGATGAAGGGAAGCCGGCTTGCTGTTCTTGATAATGTCAGGGATCTGATTTCGGCTTTTTATGAATCAAAACGGATCATGTAGTGTTTTTTTTTACTTGTAAGCTATTAGCATGATATTAAAACTCGCTTAGCAGGTTGATTAAAATATTTGTTATTTCAAATCTTATTTAGTGCATGTTTGTTTACGCGGCTGGCTGCGGCTATAATTGTTTTCAAAGCAAACCGTAGCTTGTAAATGTTTAGTTAAGGAAAAAAAATTATTTACTGTACATGGTTCCCACAGTAAATTGCATGTGAAACATTGGGAGAAAGAAAGTAGCAAATTTCTGCGCCGATGAAAAGTTACACTGTTTAGTGAATAGTGGGGCATGTCTCTACTGTTCACTGAACAATGAAGCAGTGAACAGTGGAGGCATACTCCGCTGTTTCAGCCGGACCAGGTCCGGTTAAACATGCAAAATGTATTGAACCGGGTCCGACCTAGTAAAATAAAAAAAAATTATTTTTTATTTCTTAATTGTGTTTTATTCACTTGATGATATAGTATTTGCAGAATTTGATCACAATTTTAATTTTGTTTCTGATTATATTTTACAAGTTATATTGTTGCGCGTTTAAGAAACCAAGAAAACTGTCAGATATATTTCAGTTGTGATGGAATTGTAGATAGTTGAATGAAATAATAAAAAATATTATATAAAAAATATTATTTATTTCATGATGTAATAATAATAGTTAAATCTACAATATTTAAATTAAAAACCATTAATATTAATATATATATTTTTAAATTATTTTATAACCTCAATTTCAAAAGCATTCTTAACCAAACACATTAAACTACTTTTTATTCAACCTCAATTTCAACCAAAGTTTTAACCAAACATATATTTTTCCAAACGCAACTAAAAGTACTTTTTATAAAATAATTTTTTTCAAACCACAACCACAACAACAACCGCAATACCAAACACATAAACTAAAAAAATATATTAAGTTTGTTAAGCTTGGTTGTTCTAATATTTTTATTTATCGCTTGGTTTGATTTGGCCAAACCTTGTCAGGTTAATATTAAGAATAAAAAAAATAAAACAATGTTATTTTTATAAAATATATTAACTTGACTTATTATTTTTTGGTCAGGTTAATATTAAGAATATTTTGTTTTTGAAAGAACAAAACAATGTATTGGGTCAAGACTCGTAAATTAACTCGATAGACCAATAATCCATGATTTTTTTTGAGTGAGATCCTTAATCGAATATGGTAACTATGATTATTAGTAATAATAGCAGCAAGAATACTCGACATGATAGAGGGATTGTCTAACAGCCAACCAATTTTACATGCGTAAACAATTAGTCCTATTTCTTCTATTTTTAAGAATTTATCGCTCGATCTTTCGGTAGATATGAGGAGGCACCGCAATGAGCTACGTTTTTTGTTTTTCCTTGTCAGGTTTTCTGGTAGGAGGGTCCGGTTCTTTATGCCTTCTTGTATTTTCAGAGAGTTACATGTATAAATAACAAGAAATTGGTGTGCATGATAAAATATAAGCCTGGAAGCCCAGAGACTGAGTCAGACTCAAATCCAATCATAGAAAGATTTTGGCCCACGAAAAAACTGGTCAAAACCCAGCTCGTTTTGCTCTATTTGATGTTCATTGCATGATGGAGGCTGCTCCACTAGCACGCACTTGGTTCTGTCATGGCGAAATTATGTGATTAGGGTTTCCCTAATCATTGATTAGAAATACTAAAACATCAGAATCATATAATCTTGGTCAAATTGATGGAGACTTGATGCATCAATATTATATATATATATATATATATATATATATATATATAAGATGATGCCCACTGACATTTGTTTAATGGAGATATTGTAGTTTACAAATCATGATGGGAGGCCATTATATTCTTTCTCAGACTTTAGAGTTTGTTTGCGGCCTTTTGTCTTCTTATGAGACATTTTCGAAAGTTTTGTTGAATTTTGCTCCTTCATTTTTCTTGATCTTAGTCCTTAGCACGCGAGAAAAAAATGAACAAGTTTATTACAGGAAATAATACAAATAAATCTTCATAGATCATGTCAATGTTCATGGTGGTTGATTTTGTCCATATGTTAAAGAAGTCATACTATAGAATATAATAAAAACTATAATTATAAAATATGATTTGAGTAAAGTTTTATTTCGAATTAACCTTTTATTTTAAACTTTATCATGTATATTTAAGCATACTCATAATTAGAGCGATGCTTCTTGAAAGTAGTTAGGTTTTTTTCGGTATTGAGGTTCTATATTTTTAAATTTTTTTATTTTTTTTGTTTCAAATTAATTTTTTTTTATATTTTTTTATTATTTTGATGTATTTATATATAAAAAATATTTTTAAAAGCAATATTTAATGCACTTTTAAATACCAAATTAGCTTTTGATTTTTGCCACAATCATTACCATATTATGCTAAATGGACATATAGCTTTCGATTTTTGCCGCAAGAAGTGTGTAGATTACTAAAATTTTAGTGGCAGTTAATCCAGTTTTAGCAATTTTACCATGCATGAACCACATGCAGTCATGTCAACAAACAGCAAACAAAGCTTTTTTCAGTGCCTGGTTTTGGAATTTAGGTCCAAATCCAATTCTTGATCAGCAAGATTTTCAATCACCTGAATGATTGAGAATTTGAGATTGCTTTTTTTCCCCCCTCTCTGTTACCAGGGTGCGGTGCCCTGTCATTGTCTGCTGCAAAGAGAAACTTGTTTAGCAATAACAAAATTTCATGTTGTTTTTTTTTTTTTATATAATATGAATTAAGTAATCATATGTAGCTCAGGAGTACCTGTCATGCATAACTTATAATATGAAGTATGAACCCTTATCATATATATATTCATGCTATCTCTTCATCAGTAGCCCAAGCAATCCCAAGTCTATCCCATCTGCTAGTCAGGCAGCAGCAGCAGCAGCAGCAGCCGTAATATTAGACTATACGAACAATGTCATCAAGTAGAAGCATACTAAGCTGTTTTTTGTTCTCTTGCATTTGTTACTATATGCGATTCAACTCTCTAGAGGGTGTTTCATGCTGTGGTTTGACAGAGCTTTTTAATGCTTGTCACTTGTATAATATTAAATTTGATAATTGAGTTTGAATTATATTAAAAAGATTAAACATACTCCATATGGTTATATTATATTATATTTATTGAACATGAAATAGTTTCTTAATTAATGTATATGATAGGTAATGTTTGATTACTTCTGAGACAGAAAAAACCTAAGAGAACTTATCTCCATGTACTTTATTTTCAAATTCCAAGATTCTCCTGAAAATATATTTATATTATTCTTTTTTATCTCAATCTCTTTAATCAAATATATCTTTATTTTTTCATGTTAACCTAAGAAAACCAAGCACAAAAACCTAATATTATACAGAACTGGACCTCCTACAAAAGGCAGCCCAAGCGAGTATACCTAGGCCTATAATTGTTATCTATAACCATGTTGAACCCAAATGCAGGTGGCCCAGTGAGATTTAGACTTCATTTTTTGGAAAGATTAAAATTGGAGACGGATCCATTTCTCTTTTATAAACATGATGATAGTGGGATCGCTCCCTTTGGTTTCGGCATCAAGCTCTTAACCTCACTGGCTAAAACGCTAGCCTGCTTCTGGAACCCTGCAAGGATAGGATAAATGTTCCTCAAAGCAGTGTAGACGGATTCTGAGTACTCTTCGAATTCTACTTCTTTCTCTCCCATAAACATGACAAAAGTTAGAACACTCCATTTGGAACTGATCTCTAGCTAGTCTACTTCTAAGAGTACTCTTCTAAGGACATGGCGGATGTTATTGAAGGCAGTGTGATTGTCTTCTCTCGTCTTGACACAACTTAACGCACCATGACTGGTGCTGAATTGCTCGAGTACAGGACACTTAACATCATATATTGCATGCATGCAGCAATATTCTAAGCCTTGAAGTTTGTAGACTTTACAGGAAACTCAGCTTTTTGAACAATTCCTGCAAACTTTCGTTTCTTGTATTGGAACTCAGTTCTTACACCTGCAAGCTTTCCTGATCGAATCATTAATGTTGTTGTTTTGGGTCGCAATTTGACTCTCCTATATCAATAGAGAGACGACTAGCTGGGGTTATATTTTGCATTTCATGCTTGTAGGGCTTTTACAAATCCAAATGTCCGTTTGTTTTTTAGATTGCACCATAACGGGAAAATCCTTCACTAATTCCATGCTTTAACATTTAGGAGCTTTAAGGTTCCATAGCAAAGCATTTCATTTTCGAGAAAAAAAAATTACAGCATTGATCCCTGTGATTGTAAAGAGATATGAATGCATGTGACATGCTCTTAGAATGATGATTAACAGCAAATTATCAGAGACTTGTAATTTCATAAAGCATTGAAAACTTAGTTGCTTCATATGTGACAACGTAATCATCGGGCCGGGGACTGGACAACAATTTGAGTTTAATTTCTTTTTGATGTTTGGTCCTTAAAGATTAATATATTGGAGTAAACTAATTCCAGTAAAAATATTTTCATTCTAGATCCCGCCATTGCTTGACGTTCAATTTTTAATGGTGGGAAGGTGCAAGAAGCATTAGCTTATGCTATTGCAGTGTTCCAATGATGTTTTTCTGAAAATTGCATGATTAAGGATTCTCCAATCATGATTAAAAAAAAAAAAACACTATTAACGGATAATATTGTTGGATTTAACAGGGAATTTAAAATCTGCTTGTTTTTGTGTTTTAAAGATGTTTTTTTTAAAAAATAATTTTTTTTACTTTAAATTAATATTTTTTTAGTATTTTAATATCATTTTGATATACTGATATCAAAAATAATTTTTTTAAAATTAAAAAATTATTTTAATATATTTTCAAGTAAAATACATTTTAAAAAACAACTATTACCATACTTTTAAAAACCCATAAAAATATGATGGTTCCAGCTTTTTGATATAAAAAATTTACTACTCTCCTAGTGATGGGAGGCAATCATATTGCTTTTTGAGTTGGTACATTGAATACAATATTGTTTGCGGCCGGTCTCTTTATGGAACATTTGCATGAATTTGCTCAATGGTTCTTAAGCTTTAAATTTATGTTGTATATACTTTTTTTTCAAGGAAAAAACTATCTTCAAACTAGTTCATATATATGTTAATTAAATATTTGAGATTAACTTTTGTTAAATAATCTTAAAAACAAATCTTCTAAAATTATCTACATCTTCATCCGTCTGATTAATTTTTGTGTTGAAAACTCAGAATGCATAATACAAGAAAAGTATTTTCTTACCTCAACATGAAGCAATTTTATTTCAGTGATGTGTGTCAAGGGTAAATGGCTGAAATCCTTCTTACAATATGGAGGGGATAACTTCTCATTATACACATAATAATTACAGCCATGTAATCCTATATAATAGGATGGATTAAATACAAATAATTAAAATATCCCAACAGCTATACAAGCGGATATAATTATGGTAAGAGAGAAATGAATGCAGTGTATATTATGGAGAACCATTCGATTCTTTCCTTATCACCCCCTGCAAGGTGAGCATGGCAGAAGGGATAACATTGAGCTTGCTTTAAAATAGAAAAAACTGAGGTTTGGTGATGTTTTTTGTCAGCGAAGCAACAAGCTGCAGATGTGAAGGAAAAGAATTAACTTTCAAAGTGCCATTAGCAACAAGTTCACGAACAAATGGTAGTTCATCGCAATATGTTTTGACTGAGGACGAGTAACCGGATTAATTGAGTGCCATAAGAATTGCACTTTGATCGTGGCAAAGAATTTTAGGTGGCGCTGAGAGTGTAACAAGAAGGTCCCGAAGCAATTGAATAATCCAAGCAATATCAACAGTGGCGATTTTCTGCTTCCACGCTTGAATGAGATACAATGCTTTGTTTCTTTGAGGACCAAGAGATTAAACTGGCTTAGAAAAAGATAGCATAGCTGGTAGTAGAATGACATGTATTAGGACATTCAGCCCAGTAGTTCGCATTAGAATAGAGGAACAAACTGGTTTCTCCATAACATGTAATTGGAGGACATATGCACCATTGTGTTGAGCGGAAGAGTAGGAGATAAAAAAGACAAATCAACCATGATGAGGATCGGAAAAAAAAAAAAAAACCCAGCTCTGATACAAATAAAGGTGTTTGACAAACAATGGTAAATTGTTGAAATTGTTGAAATCGCCACCACAAATCAACCATGAGTAAGAGATTAAAGGTGTTTGACAAACAATGGTAAATTGTTGAAATCCCACTTGTATAGGAACCATGGTTCAAATCTTTTTTTCTAATGAAGTAGTTACATTAAGCACACAGACCAGTTTATTAAATTTCTCTAAATACACAAGATAAAAGTGTATCTTTAAGATGAAGAATTTTAGTCTCGATTGATAGATACTTCAGTACTTCATTGATGTAAAGATGAACCGAAAAGGGAAAAAAAAGACTTCATTGCTATAAGGATCATCACCATTAGCATACACTTTTATTTCTACAGGTAGGGATCATTACCCAGATGGAGAAACAAAGGAAATTACAATCTCAGCCATTTTTCTCACAATCCTCTGGACCAAAACTCAGCACTCGAGCTTTAGTATCGTACACAAACTTTTGCTTCATTTGCTGATAAGCACCAATTATGGTCTTAGAATCATCAGAAAGCATTGACAAGCAGAAAACATTTTTTCCCTCGAACTCACGGAACAAGAAGATGGCTTCAGGTTTAACTTCAAGGTCAGCATTCTCCAAATGGAATGTAACAACCGGAAGGTTCTTGCGGCTGGCATCCGATAATTGTTCATAGCAAAGATCCTTGTGCAACTTGTGAATGACCCATCTCTTCAGGTTTTGATTGCTCGACAAATGATTTGACAAAGCTGTCTGTAGTGTATCAAAAATAGGTTTGACAAGTAATGTGGCCAGGGTACCAGCATCTATGATGCATCCTCTGCTACCATCTTTTCTCACAGCAAGATCGGTTTTGGTGATGTTGAGCTTCACCCCATTAACACTTATGCCTAGCAAATTCACATGATAAGCTGCAGAGGGCTTGACTTGCATTATTTTTGTAGTTTGTAAATTTTTTGATTTCACAACATGTTTGCCAAACCTTAAATAGGTATTGTGTGTGTTGTTTGCTGTGATGCAATATGAGAACTTTCCATGACTGATTGAGCCTAATTGTGCTAGAAAAGATCGAGGACCCCATCCCATACCCAAAACCCCACTCACCGGATTTTTGTCAAGCAAGAAAGCATATATCATGTTTCTACTATCGGTGCTGCATCCAAAACTAATGCTCTTGAGAGCTGTGTGTTTGCCATGGTTAGAATAGAAAGTGAAAGTTTCATTAGCAAGATTCCCGCTTGTGTAGGAACCTGGACCATAGGTTACATTATAGGCACATAAGCCTTCTTTGCATTGGTTTGGCTCGCAGAAGGAGTGTTGATTGCAAGATACAGGCTTGTAAGATTTGGATTGAGAACTGGGGTATGGAGAATCCTTATGAGGGAAGCACATGTTGCCTTTATTTTGGCAACCTTCACATTGAATCCAAGAGAGCTCATTACCAGTGTCTATTTGAAAGTAGTAGGTTTTGAAATGTGTACGATGAGATTTTTCTTGGAAGGAGCCAACACCAACTTGTGCCAAGAACAAAAAGGGGTCACCATAGGAAGTGAGAGGACTCATCATCCTGTTCATGACAGCTTTATTTGTTGACATCATGCTGGTTTGGTGGTGCAACCCAGCAAAAGGGCAAGCAGCTGGCTGTAGAATCTGCTCACCAGGAGGAAGATTACCAGGGTAAAGAGGGGATTGTGGGGAGTCTTTGTGGATGAGCTCCATGGTTAAGCCATCAAGTTGCATTGTTGCAATGCAACCCAGCATCATGGATGAGAGAAAGAAGTGAAAAATGAAGGAAAAATTTAGGGACATTTTACAGACTAGATAGAGATTCAAGATGGATTCTGATGGAGAATTATGACAAGTAGGAGACTATAAATATATATTTTGCAAATCAATCTTGTATGGCATCACTAGAGATAAAGGGTTGTCAACATTTACTTGTTGCTACCTTAATTTTGGATTGTTGTTAATTATTATATCATTGAAGGTGAATCTGGAGACCAGATACTGGCTTTCAAAGCCCATTAATGTTTAACTAAATAGAGCTGCAACTGCAAGATTATCCGTTTGGTGCAACTTGATATATCACTATATATCTCACTCGTATCCGCCGCGGATTGTAACTTTTTTAAAAAGAAAAAAAATCTACTAGATAGAATATTTTGATATGTTTTTTTTTTATAAATTTTTTTTATTTTTTATTTTATAGATATATATATATATATATATATATATATATATATATATATATATATATATATCTAATCAAATAAATTGATAATCACCAATGTAAATAAACAAAAAAAAAATTGTTAATAATAATAAAAAGAAAAACAAGAAAATTAAATTGAGTATAAAAACAAATACTATGCAATGTGGACACATCATAAATATTATTTCAAAATAAATATTTTTTTATATAAAATAAAGCTTATCCGTATAAAAACAAAAGCATTTTTTCAAAAATTAAATACAAAACATAACATTTGTTTTTTTAAAAATTCAATTAAAAAAAAGCTTGCAAAACTCGTGGCCTAAACTATGAGACTAGGACCCGTTTGTGTCTATTAAATTCATTTATTAAAATAAATAAAATATAATAGAAATAGAAACACATATGAAATTTAGTGAATAAAATAAAAGAACAAAAAATACTATGCGAAGTCGGACAAATTAGAAATATTATTTCAAAATAAATATGTTTTTTAAAAAATGAAGATTACCTATGCAAAAATAAAAACATTTCTTCAAAAATTAAATACAAAACAAAACATTTTTTTTTTTTAAAAAAAACCTCTATCTAAAAAAGACTACAAAACCCATAGCCTAAATCATGAAACCAAGATAAATCAATAGAAAAGAAATTGATAATAACCACAAAATCAATTTTTTTTTTTAAAAAATAAGGCAATATGATAAAATCCTTACCCATTTCATCTCTTAAAACTTGTGACCTGTGTTATTAGATCGGAAGTACAACAAATAAAAAAACCACAAAGCCCAATCCCCAATAAATCAAACACCGAAAGATAAAAATGAGAAAAAAACCTATCATAAAAAAAATGTAATTAAAAGAACAAGGGTAAAAATAAAAATAAAAATAAATTAGAGGGCATAAAAAATTAAATTGGAGGGTTACATTTAAAAGTAAAAAAATTTAACAAAAGAAAAAAAATCAAAAGAATGAGGACTAAACTGAAAAAACAAAACAACATAAACTTTAATTGAATGATGAAATTAAAAATAACAAAACTCTAACAAAAAAGCTAAAGAAAAAAAATCAAAAATCAAAAGTCAAAAGAATAAGGACTGAACTGAAAAAATAATGAATAGACTAAATTGGAAACATTAAGAACTTTTCTAAAAGAGTCAAGAACTAAAATAAGCAATCAGAAACATAAGGACCAAACTTGAAAAATAAAAAGAAAAGAGGACATGCATGAACTTTTTCAGCAAAAAAGAGAAAAGAAAGAAGAAAAAAAAAAAACTACCGCCGACAATAAATCACTCATCAACAATCATCAAGTGTCGCACCAAGAGGAAAAGGGAGCGGCGGTGCTTTTAATGAAATGATGAAACAACAGATTTGGCTACCGAGAGGTGTCGTACGTGTTGTCTAAAAGGCACATGCGGCTCCTATGGGCCAACGTGTATTGTCCACATTCCTACATCTTTTTTATTAAAAAATTAATTATTAAGAGCAAAAAGTCCAAAACACTTTCCATATTTTTTGTATATATTAACAAAAAAACCTTTTTGAAAAGACAAAATCACCCCTGAATTATTGCCTCTTTTTTTTTTCGATTTTAAGGGCATAAAAGTCAATGCATAATTTTATAGAAAATGTAAAGATATAAATACCCTTAGTCAACTGCAAATTTTTTATTTTATTATGGGGGTAAATAAGTGTTTTTTATTGTTCATAAAAAAGATGAAAATAATCATTTACAAATCTTTAATGGTTAATTGGCCTTTGGAAAAGAAGAAACCACAGTTGAAATCAAGACAAATAAAAAAAAATTCAAAGGATAAAAGTGTAATTTTACTATCACAATGAATAATCTTTTGTGTTTGTGTGCATAGTAAACTTTATAGTGTTTTGACAATGCGTTTTATATATGTTCTCTAGAATGTTCAAGTTATACTATGATGATAGTTACTTTTTTAAATCACTCAAATTATTTCAACATTAATTTGATATGATAACTAATTTAATGGCTTAATTTAGATGCAACTTAATAGTTATACTGAGTGATGGATATTTCAATTGTAGTAGTTTTAAAATCTAGACCGGTCTAGTGAGTTAACTTGAAACTTGTATGATCCGGGGTCTGGACTGATATAGATTGAAAAATAAATAGAAAATGAAAAAAACACAGATGACCCGATTAAAAACCTAGGTTGGTCATCAACTCGTAAACTTTTTTTGAATCTTTTTTTTTTTTATCAAAACAATATAGTTTTGATTATTTTTAAAAAATAATTTTAGAGTTGACCCTCCCAACTCAAGATATAGGTCTTATCTCGGGTTATGTTTTAAAATTATAATTTAACTGTGAAATAGTAAGTGATAAGAAGCAATATATCTAATACTATTTTTATTATTATTATAACCTATCCATGCTAAGTATATGACATGATTTATTTTTTGATAAAAAAATTTATTTGTGCCTTGAATTATAATTTATTTTGGAGAAAAACTTATTAAACTAAAAAAAGAAGAAGAAGAATTGCAAGTGATATGAAACAATCATAAATCTATTATTTCAATTGAAAATTTTTGTTATGTGAAAACCTTCTCACTATTTTATTTTTTGTTTAGAGTATCAGTAATAGAAAAAAAAAATGCTAGGTTTGTTCTTTATAAGAAACCATTGCATAACTATGAAATGCATTTAGATAGGGTTTGGGAACACAGTTCTAACACTGTTTGGTAAAAATCATAATTTGTTTTTGTTAAAATTAATTTTTTTATATTTTTAAATCGTTTTGATGTACTGATATAAAAATAATTTTTTTTTAAAAAAAATATAATATTTTAATGTATTTTTTTATAAAAAATATTTTAAAAAGCAACTGATATCATCCTAACAAATACTACTTAATCATTGAGTCATAAACAATAATACTACATTGATTTATTCATGTCCTCCTTTTGTTTTCGCATTACCAACTTCAATTATTTATAGATAATATTTAGGTATTTGTCTGCCAAACTGGTTCTTTAATATATATTTATTAGATTAACCTGCTGGACTGAGAGGAAAATAATTAAAATAAAATAAAATTGACCAAATGCCTAGAAGTTTGATAAAAAGACAATGAAATCAATCCCAACTAATAATTATAGTTGTGAAACCTAATTTGGTATAACAATTTGATTCGGAAAATTCAGGATAAAGAGTTAAACCTGGGTTGAGCTTTCCCTTGAAAAAGACAAAATCTGATCAATGAAATCAGGTTTTTAATAATTTAACTAACTCGGTCAAATCTAAGTCTAAATCTAATCTAATCAACATCAAATAAAATAAAACACTATTATTTTAAGAAAAAATGATTAATTTGACTCAATAACACATCAATTGAATGGTGTTCATAGATATAATTGGATTGGATTTAAATCTATAATTATATTTAATTTAACTTTTATTTTACAAATTTTAAACCCAATTCTTTCAAAAAAAAATTACCCGAGTATACTGGATATAATGAGTATCTCCTAATGGGGTTTAAACCTGCCTACCCTTCAGACTCTGCTCTCATATACAAGCTTGCACGTTGTCAGGATTTTGAAGCGGTTGAGGAAGTTCTTGGTTATGTGCAAGATAATACTGTTCATTGTCAAGAAACCCTTTTCATTGCTTTGTTTCAACATTATGGGAAAGCCCATCTGGTTGATAAGGCTGTTGAGCTTTTTCATAGAATGACTTGCTTTAACCGTGTCCGTACGCGTCAGTCTTTGAATAGTCTACTTAATGTTCATGTTGATAATGATCGGTTTCTTGTGGCCAATGAATTGTTTGATAAGGCTTGTAAATTGGGGTTTCGTTTAAATTCGGTCGCCTTTAATGTAATGATCAGAGGGCAGTTAGAGAAGGGTGAGTGGAAGCAAGCTTGCAAGGTGTTTGAAGAAATGCTTGAGACGAAAGTGGAACCCAGTGTTGCGACGTTTAATAGTCTTATTGGGTATTTGTGTGGAAATGGGGAGCTGGATAAGGCATTGTTAGAGGATATGATTAAGAGAGGGAAACGTCCAAATGCGGTAACATATGCTTTGTTAATGGAAGGCTTGTGCTTGATTGGCGAGCATGATGAGGCTAAAAAGATGATGTTTGATATGGAATACAGAGGGTGTAAACCTGCAGTTGTGAATTTTGGTGTTTTGATGTCCGATCTTGTGAAGAGAGGGAAGATTGAGGAAGCAAAATCTTTGGTTCATGAAATGAAGAAGAGGCATTTTAAGAAGGATGTTGTTACTTGCAATATATTGATCAATTATCTTTGTAAGGAGGGCAGGGCAGCAGAGGCCTATAAAGTTTTGTTTGAAATGCAAGTTATGTAACCTGATACTACAGTCAATAAATTGTTATTTTCCTTCCCCATTTGCAGTTTACCGTCTGCTCCATACTTTCTTTCTCAATTGAACATAAGGAGTTCAGAAAGTAAAATGATTCTAGCATTCTTAAAAAAAAAAAAAAAAAAAAAAAGGGTTCAAATCCTTCAGTTTCAGCATTGCAGATTTATTATTTTATCATGTCTATAAAATTTCATGAATTGAAACTTGCCATAAAGAATATCAAGTATTTGCAAACAAATCGTAAGTTTCCCACTCCAAAAGTACAATTTCTTGCCTTATCTCCCATAAATTCTGCAGACAATCCAAGCACACTGCAACGCAACAAATACTGAGGTATCGGGAAGATGTTAGTTTGGTGCTTGTCGCTCATTTACAAGACCTTACTTTCAAATAATAGAAGGAAATATTTGTTTCAGCTCCACCTGCAAATAAGGGCAAGCCACATCAACAGTAAATACAGCTTGATTTTGGCTGCTGCTTTCAATGCATGTTGCCTACGGTATTTTGCTTTAGACCCTTCATAAGTCAAACACTCTACGCCAAATCCGGACCGCTAGGAAGAGGCTCATAACCATCGTGATGCTTGGCAGTGTTGTCATCTTTTTTAGTTTCAACAGGAATGCACTTCAGGATGACAGCAATGACTAAACTTGCAGCTCCAATTAAGATACTGGCCAGCCATAATTCCCAGCTTAATGGAACAGTATTAGCAAATGTGCCCAAGAATTCAACTATCACAATCTGGAAAACCACCGTGGAGAACATGACAGCCAAGAAAATCCAGCTACTAAAGATGCCTTTGAAGACATTTATCTTCTCCATATCTCGGCTGTTTATTTCGTTGAACACCTAAACATATATTGGATATTTAGCAATGAAATTTCTATGAGATGTTGTGATGCTAAGGCAGTTGAAGATCAAAGTATGGTACCTGGCAGAGAACAAAGGTATTGAATATGAATGTATTCAGGATTTTAGTAGCATCTGAACCCGAAAGCTTCAGGAGATGTTTCCCATCAAATTGGAGGATGACAAGGACAATTATTTGATAGATGCTTTGTCCAATGATATTCCTCCACATGGTCTTGGTGATTATGCTTACATTCCTTCCGATTGGAGGTCTTTTCATCAGTCCATCATGAGGTGGTTCTGTAGCCAATGCTAATGCACCAAGAGTGTCCATGATTAAGTTCACCCAAAGCAGCTGAACAGTGGTCAATGGCGCATTGCCTGCAAATTATTTCACCAATTTTAGTCATGTATTTTGAAGTGCACATATCAAGCTCCAGAAGAAAGTCAGTATCAGGATATTATCCAGTTAAAGTTCTGCGAAAAGAGGGTCCTGAAAAGGAGAATTCAGGACATTCTTATCCTTCAAAATTTTCCATGAATTGACTGCTCTAGATTCTCAAAGCTGCATCCTTTTTACTGCAAGTTTATGAATCAACTATTGCTCCAAGCATTGGTCCCTAAGGCCTTGAAAGAAAGATCAATAAAAGATTAACATTTAGAACTTAGCAGGTAGTGATGCAAAGGAACTAACCAGAGATGCATGCAGAAATAAAATTGATCATCAGGGCAACAACATTGACCGTTAACTGGAACTGAACAAACTTCTGAATGTTGATATAAACTGCTCGACCCCATCTTGCAACATTCACTATGGTTTTAAAGTTGTCATCCATCACAATAACATCGGCACTTTCTTTTGCTACCTGCAGGAAAGAGGAGAAAAATGCTGAGCCACTGCCTACTGGAATTACCAAAAACAGACAATGAGGAAGTGTATCCAGGAGGACCAGGACATTAACAAACCTCTGTTCCTGCTATACCCATAGCAAGCCCAATATCTGCCTCTGCCAAGGCTGGAGCATCATTAGTACCATCTCCAGTCACTGCCACAACTTCCTTAAATACATTCCTCAATTGAGTAACTAATTTATGCTTGTCTAAAGGCGATGATCGCGCCATAACCTGCATTGCCATTTAAACATTTTAGGAACTTTTCCACTTGATTAAGAATAAGTTATTCAAGTTTCGAAGAAGTTGCAAGACCTGAAGTTTTGGTATTATTTCCTCCAACTCCTGAGGACTCTTAGTGCGGAAATCTGGCCCTTCAATTGCCAGGCCAGTATCTGTCAAGATGCCACATTCCTTAGCTATGGCTTTTGCAGTGTTGATATTGTCACCAGTGACCATCCGCACGGTGATTCCAGCAGCTAAGCAAGTCTTAACAGCTTCCTTCACCCCAGGGCGTACAGGATCCTTGATTCCAACAACAGCAATTAGTGTATAGTTGTTGTCAGGTATACTATCTGCATCAGAAGTCTTCTCTATATCCTTGAAAGCGAAGCATAGAGTTCGTAGGGCTTCACAGGCAAAACCATTTATGACATCTGTGATGTTCTGTCTTTGATTTTCAGATAGTGGCACAGATTTGCCATCAGCAGTTAAAATCTTGTCACACATTTTCAAAATTATTTCTGATGCACCTTTGCAGAATGCTCGAAATCTACTGTTGTCAGGAAGAGAAACAAGCACAGACATCTTCTTCTTTTCTGAATTGAAGGGCTCGACTTTCACTATCTCAGATTCGATATGATGAGTTTTAAAATCACCTCCCAAAAGCAATCCAAACTCTACTATTGCTGTCTCTGTCGGAGTCCCCAAAATGTTAGTCTTTCCATCTTTTCCCTTGGTCACCTCTGATCCTGTGTTCTGAAATATAGATTGCAAAAGGATTCCATGCACATCTTCAGAGACAGAGGACATCAACAGATCTTTATTGTCATTAGTTTGTATTGATTTTGTTTTCTCACAGATCCATATTTTGTTCACCACCATATGATTTGTAGTCAATGTTCCGGTTTTATCTGTGCAAATGCAACAAGCAGAACCCATTGTTTCACATGCAGAGAGATGCCTCACTAGTGCTCTATCTTTCATTAATTGCTTCATTGCAAATGCAAGACTAAGTGTAACTGCTAATGGAAGCCCTTCAGGAACGGCGACAACAATTATGGTGACCGCAATGGCAAAGAAATTTAGAAGCTGCAGAGCATCCCCACTAGACCATTTTGTGATCTCATGGTTGTGTGCCTTGGCCACTAGAAACCGTGCCATCAGAACCAAAAATGTCATGACAGCAAAAGCCAAACCAATTTTCCCAATAATAGTTGCAACCCCATTAAGCTTCACTTGCAGTGGTGTTTCATCTTCCCCGACTTCGCTCAAAGTAACCATCAGCTTACCCCATTCAGTCCTCATACCAACCGCTGTCACCAGCATTTTACCAGACCCATCCTGTACTTTGGTTCCTGATAGAAGAAAGGGCTTCTTTTCATTTATGTTCACCGGCTCACTCTCACCTGACAAGCTGGATTCGTCGACTGATAAGCTGTGGCCTGATATAAGAATGCCATCTGCAGGAACCACATCTCCAATTGATAGATGAACAACATCTCCAACCACCAAATCAAAGATAGAAACCTTCTGTCTTCTACCTTCTCTGGTAACCTGAACAGTAACATTTTTCTTCTCCTTATCCAAGACCTTAAATTGCAAGGACTGCCTGTAATCACTTATTGCAGTGACCATCACTACTAGCAAAATGCAAAGTACTATTCCCACCCCATCATACATTCCATTTGGCCAACCTTCAGTTGCAATACCAACACCAACAGAGACCACAGCACATGCCATGAGAATAATTAATGTCAAATCATGCAAAGCATCCCAAACAAACATCCATAAAGATCTGGCAGGTTTCTCAGCATATTTGTTAGGGCCATATATATTTTGCCTAATAGATATGTCACTTGAGACAACCCCATCATTCAAAGACACAGAGACTTCTCTGGCCAATCCTTCAACCCCCCCATGAGATTCCAAAGCCTTGTTATCTTGGGACCGAACGATGGCTGCGAGTTCATCCGGCTCAATGCCGAAACCAGTTTGCCTGACATTGTCTGAGAGCTTGTGCTCAACTCGGTTAGCAGCTGTATCAAATAAAACCTCATCATTCAGAAAAAGACAGAATTGAAATAAAATTTTTTTTTACTGAATCTAGTAACGATCGTACCCTCGATGAAGTGCAATGCTGCCTTTTTCACATAAAGAGCTATCCGTATCTTTTCCTGGCCAAACATGAGAGTATGTTAATTCTAGGAACTTTTAAAAAAGGGGGGGGGGAAACCATACCACCACTCTCTCTTCTACAGCAGTAAAAATCTAACTACTAGTCCAGGATCAACCAATACTAGAAAAGAACATAATATTACTTGGGCTATAAAAAAACATAAAATTGCAGTTTTCGCAGAAGATTAAACATCATTACTACATGGTCAAGTGGTTGGTATGGAGTGTCTTCAAAGCTGGCAATGATTTCTGTAAGAAACCCAGACACATACTTCTCATGATGGACCTAAAATTTTCAAAAAGTCATTAGCACCCAAAAACTTTATGATTGATTAGATAGACCACATAATTGGCCATTAAATCCTAGGCCACCAGTCTCACTAACCACTCGAACAGTATTTTTCTGGATGGATGTTATTATTTATGAAGCAATATCATCCAGTTCTGCTTCTGTATGTTTTAGACGGATTAGCTTCCCTTGTCTCAGCGAAAAACTCTGGCTGGTAGTTCTTCGTATGGAATATTTATAACCCAAATTTTCAGTTTAAAATCATACACTGATGCACTGGTAATATGTACACATGTGTGATGAACTTGTATTTAAATTACTGAATTAAACATACTTCAAATCTGATCAACATAAAACCTACGTCCTACTCGAAAATTAAGTACTTTTCATCCTTACTGTAACATCAGCACAATCAAAGCAAGCTATGCGATTGGTCTGGCAGTCTTTCGAGGATAAGTTTTAGCTCTATCAAATTGAAGCTAGTCATGGATTCGTGGGTTATATATAGTGTTAAGTGAAGACAAGAAATGACTCCACTCTTCATTGTTTGAAGTACATAAAGTATATCAATAATGGGAAGAAAAGAGATGATGAAAATTCTAAAAAGTTGGATCATATTCAATTCTCTAGGTATGTATATTTTGACTAAGATACAACCTGTGTGTTGTACACGTTTGAAAGTTCCAGAACTATATCATTCACATTAATTATCTGGTCTCAAGTTGATAATTCTTAACCTAGGTTTCCGGATAATATATTGCCTAGTCTTCCTCCCTAAGACGACTTGTCATTTCAATAACTGGGAGCAGCCATTAGGTACTCGTCGTGGGACACCATCAAAGAACATGGCATTGTTCCTTATTTCAACGTTAATAGTCAAATGACATTCATGGTTCGTGGGGGTTGCTAAGAAAGCTGTAAATTTCTTTGGTTACCGTTCGAGTCTTTGAAAAGAATACCTACCTGCTTTATCAGCTATTGAAAACACCATAACAACAGAGGAAAGCAACATTCAAGTATCTAAACCTTTTAGCTAGCAGACTCTTGGAAAAGAAAGCCCTCCTTACCGGCTATTTAAAACAAGTTGCTAGCTTAGGAAACAGACATTCAAAGCTTTGAAACTTTAGCAAGCAGTTGACTTTAGGAATGCTGATGCTACAGGGAAGTTTCCTAAGATCCATATTACTTTTTGTTACATGACCAGTTGAACACAAGGCAAGATTTGTCTGAATAATGCTGAACTCATATTTGAACAAAATGCTAGTTCACAATTTTTTTGGTTCAAATGGAGGCCCAATAGTTCTTACACTCCAAGGATTTGAACCTGAAACTTGTGGAAATCTAAAGCCTTAGTATGTGTTTGGCATTGTTATAACTTTTGCGGCTCAAGTTTTCAACAAAATCATGCAAAACTATGGTGTGTGATTAACCAATAAACGAAATGCTTAATTAATTTTCAACAACTAGCAACCAGTTTAGAAAAGGAATTCAAACTGCCATTCAAGAAAAACTCCAGCTTTGAATGCATGAATACGTCAACAAATTTCTCAAAAACAAACAGGATACAAAGACTTAAGAGAAGGGGTTATCCCCTTTGGTAAGACCTTTCCATCAGAGGAAAAGAAAGAAATATCAGCAGTGGCTCACCTTTTCTTCTTCATGAACAGCCAATTTACATATACCACTCAACCTAAATCAAGAGTCTTGGCCCACGAAATCAGTACTTAGATGACCTTTCCCAGAAGTCAAAAGGTGTAAACAAAGGGATTCTCACTTTTTTTTTTTTTTTTCTGATTTGAATATTTCGATTTGCTAAGAAAACAATTAAAACATCTCTACCTGTATAAGAATGTGGGCAGCATGAAAGAGAGTTTAGTTAAAATTAATAACGAGAAAATTGCTTCCTCGTAGAAATCAGTAAAAATTGAGCACAAAAATATTTTGGTTTCTGCCAAAACAAATTTCTTGAAAGATTCTTTAGGATTTTTTTACAAAGTGATTAATTGCTCGAAGATTTTTGGTAAAATCAGCATGCACGATTCGATTTCTTTCCGATCAACTAACCACATTGGACCCATAATTTATTTACAATTTGTAGTAACATATGGTAAAATTTTGCCATGTCTTGTCTCGACGATAAGAGGTATTGTCGTATCAGTTTTTATGCAACAATTCGATCACCTAGTCCTCCTTGGATTCGATCTTAAGAAGGTTATCCAAAACATCTGGACTTATGCATTTATATTATATATATAAAAAAATTCTTATCAACAACTTAATTTCTGATAGTGACATTAATTATTTGTTCAAAAACTTTCTGGAAAAAAAATCAAAAGAAAAGGAGAAAGTGTGAACCTAGATCACAAGAAACATGACCAACAGGCATTGTAAAGTCTGACCTGGAGATTTTGACGTTTCTTTTCAGCTTCAGCTCTTTTGGCAAGATCAGCAACCATTCGAAACCTCCGGCGAGGATTCCTGACGACGGAAACAGCAGATCTCCATCTTCTTAAAGCCTCGTCAGAGGGTCTCTTTGCATCAACTACGAAGTTTTCTTTCAAGTATTTCTCCATATAGAAAGCTTGTCAAATCCGAAGATCAAAAGAGAATAAAATGGTGTATCAAGAAATTAAAGGGTTTCAATAACATGGAGCTAGCAATACTCTTGATGAGGAAAGATTCAAACGTAGCCGATAATGGCGCGCAGGAATCAGGAGAAACAGCAAGACGGGAGGAAAAAGTGTGGCGAGAACATTTGTTATCAAATATTTATAAGCATAGTCACCTCCTTACCGTATCCTACCCGAGGGTCGACCGATCTAAGGATCAAAATCATTGGTCGGTCGAACACAACTTTTTCTTTTTATAAAAATCTCAAAACAATATTAAAAATAATAATAATCATATTTCTATTGATTCGAGTCGAGTCGGTGAAGTTGTAGACAAGGTGGTCACCAAGAAAACTCACCGATACGAGTCCTATAGCTAGGTTTAGAAGGATAACTGTCAAAATGGACTTGGTTTCTATTTATACAAGGAAAGAATTCAACATATGGGAAATTGAAATTTGATATAAAAAAAAAACCCGAAATGGAAATTAATGACATTTTTTATATCAATATTGAGATAAATTCCATGGGGCTAAATATTGAAGGTGTAACACGTGATCATAAAGTTTATGTTGACAGAGACAAATATGGAGAAAAATAAGGTTATACCAAGAGAGAAACTGGAATCAATAAAGGAGTTCGTTGAGTAAAACAAGAATGTCATTTTTACAACGGTTTGCATGTTTTTTTTTTTTATTATTAATGTAGGTGTTCGGGTCAGCTTGCGTGTATCTCAACTAATCCTACGAGTCCTAAAATTAACAACCATGTAAGTTTCTAGTGGCTATTATAATAGCAAAGTTTGCATGTTTTTTTATATCGATCAATGGTATATCTTAAATTGAAATATCACATAGAAGAACTTAATCTTATTAGAAGTAATTAGATATAAAGAAAAAAGTTAATATAAATCAAGAAGGAATAATTATATAAATATAAACGAGAAATGCTCGAGTTGGAATTAATAACATAAACGATAGCCAATGACATATTATAAGTTACAGCTTGGTCCTATTAATTAATTAATATGTTATATGATCATTACATAAAAAAAAGGGGTTAATTATGACTAATAAGAAATCAATATAACCCACATAAAAATTCTAATTTTCAAAGAAAAAGTTACTAAGAAAATATAGAATTCTGAAAGCCCTTTATGAATCATATTTTTAAACTTTGATCCAAGTCAATTTACACGTTTGATTTTATAGGATTGTAGAGTTTGGTGATCAATGGAGATTAAAAAGTTTGTGGAGTTTGTCAAGAGGATGGAGAGGAAACTAGAGGTATGGAATGTATGCATAAATTATGTTCTTCTTGCATTTACAAGAGGTTAAAAATGAAGAAAACATGTCTTGTGTGTATATACTAATGGAAGTCCAAGAATATAATATAGAGATTTTAGAATTCAATTTTTTCCTAGGTAAACTTTTGTTTTGAAATTAGGATTTTTTTTTTTTAATGTTGGTGATGTTGATTTCTTTCTAGTTAAATTATATTATTTGAAAAGCATAATTATACATATACTAAAAGAAAATGGTATTTTCATATATAAATAACATAATTATAAATTTTACCATTTTTTTCACTATGGTAGTAGTGTAGCAGCGGTAAAATTGTAATTTTTTTCTAAAGAAATAGTATTTTCATGTAGAAATGACATAATTGTAAATTTTATCAAATTTTTTTACTATATCGGTACTATAGTAGTGGCAAAATTGTAATTTTTATTTTTTAAAAAAAATAAGTTTTTCTTATATTTTTCTCTTTATACTTGGTATTTTTATCATTTTACACTTGGCCTATTTATCACCATTTTTTTTTCTTATCTTTCTTTTTTTGTAATATTTTTTTTAGTTTTTCTTTTTTTTTTCTTTGCACTTTTTTTGGAAAAAAAATATTATTTTCTATTTTTTACACTTTGAGTATTTATCACTCTACACTTGACTTATTTATACCATTCTTTTTGTTCTTATCTTTATTTTTTTAATTTGTTTTATAATTTTTTTCCCTTACACTTTTTTTATTTTTAAAAATAAATTATTATACAAAGACTAAGAAAATAATATTTCATTGTAGCAATTGCAACATTGTTCCATTCTTCTGCTAAGTTAAAAATTATCTTGAGATCTTATATATTTTTATTAATACATATGATTTTTACTATAGTGTATTATATGTAAGCGTCGATTTTTTGATTCACGGTTATACTTTTTATTCGATGTAAAAAGAACACGTTAATAACACCTATATATTAATTATTTTGCATTATAAAAAAAATTAGTTGACCCACGACCTACAACATGATGAGTTGAATAGACGCATTAACACTTTGTTTTTTTATATTTATTGGCACGGATGGTTCTCGGTGTATTTAACTAAATGCATGCATAGGTGCTTTGATTTATAATTAGAATTAGAAAAAAAAAACACATTTGAAAAGCTTGAATATTTTTTTTTTGCCACAAAGTATTATCCGGTCCGCGGTAAAGTATAAGTCAAATAATTAGTAAATTCCTATTCCACGATATTTTTTTTATTTTTTTATCATTTGATTATTTGAATCCTCTTCTAAATTAAAATTTGGCAACTCATATTAAGCTTCTTTTTTTATCATCCACATCAAAATTAAAATAAATTGAACTATTCATATCAAGCCTTTAATTTATTCCCTTATTATTCACATCAAAACTAGAAGATGATTTGTAATATTAATTAATGTGGGACCAAGCTTGTCACTTATAAATTATCATTAGTTATAAGTTAAGCACCATAAAATTTCTCTGAGTTTTTTATATACAAACATGCTATTAGTTTGTTTAGATCATATGCAAGGGTTTGAAGCATTTAGTTACTATCTTTAAACATAAAAGACAGAAATAATGGATACAAAAATATATTTAGTTAAAAAATAAAGATAAAAATAAAAATATGTCTTTAGAACAGTTTTAGAGTGAATTTATGTGCTCTAAAAAAAATTAAGTATAGGGAGACATTTTCTATTTGTTCTTATTATCTCTGTTTTTTTCTTTTTTGTCCAAAAATAATAACCAAACGCTTTCGATATTGCTAACCATAAGAACCTTTTCTTTCTTTCTTTTTAATTTTTTAAAGTAGGAGCTTGTAGGCTAAAAATGAGATTTTATTGCCACTACTAAGGCCGCCACAAAAAAAAAAAAAAAAAGAGGGATGGAATAAAAAATCAATGGAAATAAATTAGATTACTAAGGTCAATGGCAATAAATCTATACTCTTTAAGTTGTTTTTTTTTAATTTTTAGATTTAGGTTGTGTTTGTTTTTTCGTTCAATCTACTTTTCAAAATATTTTTTAAACTACTTTTCACATGAAAAGATATTAAATTAATAATTTTAGATTCTTTTTTATTCTTCTAATTAATGTGTTGATGTTAAAAATTAAAAAATCTAAAGAAAATCATTTTAATGCATTTTTAATTGAAAAACATTTTTGAAAAAGCATTCTACACGATATTATTAAACACAAATTTAGTAGGATGGAACCTTTTACTTTATATTTTTTATCAAATCAATCTAATAAAAGCAATGCAAGATGCTCCATTCAATTATGTCACAACATATATGGCATTAATTTGTCCTGGATGCTCAGTTTGAACTTCATCTTGGATCATAGCATTTTCAGTGTTTGAAAGGGTTCCCCACGATTAAGCTGTGTTTGGCACTATGTTGAAAATTGCTTTTTAAAAAAAATTTTATTTTAAATTAATATATTTTTAATGTTTTTAGGTCATTTTGATGTGCAAATGTCAAAAATAATTTTTAAAAAATAAAAAATATATATTATTTTAATTTATTTTAAAATAAAAAATACTTTAAAAATAATCATTACCACGTTTTCCAAACACCCTAAAAAAAGAAAAAAAGAAAAAGGACCGGTGGCTCTTTTGGATGCAGCTAATGAATCCGCCACCACCATTGGTCAAGATCCGCCAGCACAAACTTTTAGCCACCGTTGAATCAAAACGTGTTTTGTTCCAAGAAACAACATTAATTGTACCTGAGGCAATGTTACATTTGAAATTTCATGGTAACCCGTGGCGCTGTTGTATTCCATCCGAGTCTAGCTTATTAAAAAAAACTTCATCCTTAATCTGTTTTTTTTTTTTAACAATATTTTTTTAATTTCTTTTAAGAAATAGAATTATTTTTTTCTTGTGGCTTGGCTTCCTTGTATTAGATGAATTCTTGAACTGAGTTTTACAATTAAGTGTGTGTCTACGACAACGGTGCATGAAATTTTGAAATTATTTTTTAAAATTAATTATTTTTTTATATTATTTTGATGTATTGATATTAAAAATAAATTATAAAAAATAATAAATATATATTATTTTAAAATATTAAAAAAAAAATAAATCATTATCCCGAATATACCGGAATTGAAGGTGCAAATGTGTGTTCGTTCAAATTGAATAAAAAAAGAAAAAGGAAAAAGACAGGACATTAATCAAGCTACTAAACGAACAGTCAAAGATATTCTTACGTGTTCTATGGGGAATGACAATTGGATCCGCTTGCATTGGAGGAGATAGACATACACCTAGGGGACTTTTTTATCCATGGATAAGCATGAATTTAAACCAGTCAGGTGATCATGGATTTGAACACAGTTATTAGATTTTGATCAGATTAATTTTTATTTTTTAAAAAATTATTTAAAATATAAATAATCAATGGGAGTTTCTTACCAAGTCAGTTAGGATTTTATCTTTTTCTATTTTGCTCGGGTTCGATCCCGAGCTGGAAAAGATTTTAAAACTACGCTTATCCACATGGTTATCAAAATTGTTTTGGTTTCATCTAATTTAAATTTTAAGTTACAGAGTTAGCAAACCAATCTTAAAACTCAATTGTTTTACATCAACATAATTATATTTTATTTCGCCAAAATAAACATCAATCAAGTGCTGAAATTTTTTTGAGACATTGCGAGAATCGATACCCAGGCAAATAAGACAAACTACAAAGTCAAATCTCAAATAAAATTAATATAAATGTATCAAATTAAAAGAAAAAAGTTGAGTTACTAGAGGAAAAAAAAACATATACTCTTTGATTGTACAAATTAATCCCTGATATTAGCAAAAAAAAAACTAAATATTTTTCTAAACCTTAAATTTGATCCTATAAACTTTAGTTCTTTTAAATCAATGAAATTGAACTTTATTTTACAAAATCAAGTATCAACCAAGCAACATAACATTTCTCCAACACCTCATCATCCTCACATGTAGACATGAAAAATAAATCTTCAAAACCAATCACAAATAAAAGCAACTAGTTAGATGACCAGCGCGATGCCACGGGTCAATCTTTTTTTGCATAAAAAATATCAAAAAAAGCTAAGATTTAAAAGTGTTAGCTCTTTCTGCAAAGTTATACCTAAGAGTCTTGCATTTTACTGCAACGCCTGACCCAAGAGTAATATTTATAATATTAATAATAACATTAAACTTGCATAACCCAAGTTTAAGTGGGTTTGGCTGCAATACCAGATCCAATAACCTTGGATGTAGGTCTGGCTGCAAGGTCGTATCAAAAAAGTATGATAATTAAATAGATTAAGTAAAAAAAAAAATAGAAAAAAAAACCAACATGAAGAAAACAACTAATGAAGAAAAAGAAAAAAAAATATGAATTAACTGAGGGGTGAAAGTTTGATAACTAAATAGAAAAAATAATTGACGGGTTACCCCAGAATTAACCGGGCTAACCCGTCAAACCCGGGATTCGTGTCGTGAAAGTTTGATAACTAAATAGAAAAAAAAAATTGACGGGTTACCCCAGAATTAACTGGGCTAACCCGTCAAACCCAGGATCCGTGTCATGAAAGTTTGATAACTAAATAGAAAAAAATTTAACATTAACAAACTAAAATAAATGAAAAAATTAATTAAAAAGGAAAAACACCAAAAACAAACAAAAGACATCGGCCTTTTCACTGTTGACTGCACTGTGCAGTCTACAGTCAAAGGCATAAAAAAGGCAAAAAAGCGAAAAGCAAAATTAAAACTAACAGGGTTAAAAGAAAAAAACCTATAGGAAAAAAAAAATAATAAAGAAAAAGAAAAAAAAATCTAAATTAACTGGGTAACCCGTCAAACCTGAGATCCGTGTTATGAAAGTTTGAAAACTAAATAGAAAGAATTTTAATATCAACAAACTAAATTATATATAAAAAAAATTAATTAAAAAGGGAAAAAAAAGAAGAAAACTAATGAAGAAAAAAAAAATCTGAATTAACTGGGCTAACCTGTCAGACATGAGATCCATGTCATAAAAGTCTTATAACTAAATAGAAAAAAATTTAACATAAACAAACCAAATTAAAAGAAAAAAAATTAATTTAAAATTTAAAAAAACTAAAACAAACAAAAGGCATTATCATTTTCACCGTAGATTACACTGTGCAGTCTAGAGTCAAAGGCATAAAAACATAAAAAGAAAAAAAAAACTAAAGGCATTAGTCGATAATTAAATAGAAAAAAATTTAATATTAATGAACTAAATTAAACAAAAAAATATTAATTAAAAAGAAAAAGAAAAAAAAAACCTATAAAAAGAAAAAACTAATGAAGAAAAAAAATATATAAATTAACTGGTTTAACCCGTTAAACTTGAGATCCGTGTTTTGAAAATCTGATAACTAAATAAAAAAAAAATTAATATCAACAAAATAAATTGAAAAAATTAATTGAAAAGAAAAAAAAAGACCGTGGACTCCACTATGCAGTCCACCATGAAAGGCATAAAAAGAAAAAACTAAAGGCATCAATATTTTCACTTTGGACTGTATACAATATTAAAATATGAAATTAGAAGAAAAAAACTACTCAAAAAAATAATTTGAATCAGCTGAATTAATCTGCCAAATTATATCTTTTTTCTTTTTCTTTTTCTTTTTAATTAATATTTTTTTGTTTAATTTAATTCATTAATATTAAATTTTTTTCTATTTAGTTATCGATTGATGCCTTTAGTTTTTTTTTTATATGTTTTTATATTTAGTTTTTTTCTATTTAATATTTAGTTTTTTATATATATATTTAGTTCATTCAGATCCAAGAGCCTTGGATGTGTGTCTGGCTGCAAGATCGTGTCATAAAAGTGTGATAATTAAGTCGATTGATTAAAAAGAAAAAAACAAAGAAAAAAAACCAACATGAAGAAAAAAAAAATCTGAATTAACTGGGTTAACCCATCAAACCTGAGATTCATGTCATGAAAGTTTGATAACTAAATAGAAAAAAAAAAGTTAACGATTTAACCCAGAATTAACTCGGTTAACCCGTGAAACCAGGTTAACCAGTCAGACTTGGGATATGTGTCATGAAAGTCTGATAATTAAATAGAAAGAAATTTAACATTAACAAACTAAACTAAATGAAAAAAAATAATTAAAAAAAAAACTTCAGGTTACCTTGTCAAACCAGGTTAACCCGTTAAACCCGAGATCCGTGTCATAAAAGTTTGATAACTAAATAAAAAAAAATTAACATTAACAAAAGAAAAAAAAACAAAAAAAAATGGACGGGTTAACCCGTAAAACCAGGTTAACTCGTCAAACCTGAGATATGTGTCATGAAAGTCTGATAATTAAATAGAAAGAAATTTAACATTAACAAATTAAAGTAAATGAAAAAAATTAATTTAATAGAAAAAAAAGCAAAAACAAAAAACTTCGGGTTAACTCGTCAAACCAGATTAACCCGTTAAACCTGGGATCCTTGTCATGAAAGTTTGATAACTAAATAAAAAAATATTTAACATTAACAAAATAAAAAAAAATAAAAAAAATGGACGGGTTAATCCAGAATTAACTGGGTTAACCCGTGAAACCTGGGATATGTGTCATGAAAGTCTGATAACTAAATAGAAAGAAATTTAACATTAACAAACTAAAGTAAATCAAGTTAATTAAAAAGAAAATAAAAATCTGGGTAAACTCGTGAAATCAAGTTAACCTGTTAAACTCGGGATCAGTGTCATAAAAGTATGATAACTAAATTTAAAAAATATTAACATTAACAAAATAAATTAAACAAAACAAAATTAATAAAAACAAAAAAAAAAAAAAAAAACAAAAAAAAAACCAAATGCATTAAAAATCAAAAAATTAAAAAAATTTTATTAAAAAAAACCATCTTAAAAAAAAAAAAAAAAAAAAAAAAAAAAAAAAAAAAAACTCAACATTTCACTGTGAATTGCTACAGTAAGATGCTAAGCAGTTTTAGTATATTTCTAATGTTAAGGAACCAAATAGGAAGAAAAAATTGCAAGATCAAAACATTTAAAAAAAATCTAAAATTTAAAAAGAAAAGGAAGAAAAAGAAGCAACAGCAATGTTAATGAACAATGTTTCTCCCCATAACCTATAGTGTTTCACAAAGCACTTTTAGGTTTTTGTGAAGAGCATGTTTGTTATTTTTTAGAAGAGCTTGTTTGTCACTATAGTGTAGCTATACCTTTTTTAAAAATTATTTTTTATTTTAAATTAATATTTTTTTATTTTAAAATTATTTTGATGTATTGATGGTAAAATAAATTTTAAAAAAATAAAAAAATATATTATTTTAATATATTTACAAATAAAAGATATTTTAAAAAACAATCGCTACTACAATATCAAACACTGCCATCTATTGAATTAATTATTTTCACAGATCCCTTGTGAATCTTAGAATTAATATGCATTCCCTTTTTATGAAAAAAAAAAATAAGAAGATAATATCCCAAAGAGTTAGATTAAGATTGTATAAAAATTGATAATAAATAAAGATATTTATTTTTTATGTATTCAGATTGTATAGAGCATTTAATTACTTGACCAAAGAACACACATAAAAGTTCATGCAAACATGAAAATAGCTGGGAGAACACCTCAAGCATTTCAACCATTTCTAATCATCTTAGAAGATATAAAATGAGATTTGAAGTGATATTAAAAAGATGAATATTTATTTTGTTTTTTCAAATGATACAAAAAATATCGAGCATACCAAACTAGGACGATATTAACAACTATGGCTTCCAATGATGATAATCTCATAATCATAAAGTATATATAATGAAACTCAAATTCGTATATCACAAGTCACTTAATTTGATACATATTCAGATGTAGGATGCTGTTCTTATTATCTAGGTCAAAGTCTAATCAATATCCACACAATCCATGCATCTTCTATAACCTAATGGCATCTGCATCACTGAACATTACCCTCCTTGGAAACAACAAGTTAAGGGATTAATGTCTGTTGAAAATTGAACATACTAGGATTCAGTTGCACAAAATCTTCTCAAGATCGACAAATCTCTTTCGACCGAGTTTCATTAACGTTTATCATGGGAACAACAATAAGATCTGTACAAGATGTATAAAAGGAAACAATTTTGATTTTGTGAAATAAAAACATGGAGAGAAATAGATAAAACATCAATCATTCAACTAACATAGGACAGCCTAGAATAGCAAGCAGTTTGGGCATCATCTTACCAGTGAATGAGGGGGAGTGCATTCAAAGTAGAATTAGGGTTCAGGGAGAGCTGATTCATGATTATATTGTGAATGAAAAATTTAGCATCCAAGAGATGAGGAAAGTTAATAATGGCAGCCATTGATAAAAAGAACAAAGAAAAGCAAACAAAAACAAGGGAGTGGCTAGTATGAGCACCTGTGTTTCAGCCATGAGACCAAACCAAAAGAATGTATGCAAGTACCAAAGAAAGTGAATTTCCAACACAATCAATGGCTAAAACATTGGTACACAGGCTATCCATTCCCTAAAAACAAACACACTGCACAAGGTCATGCCCAAAAAGAACCTTGCATTACTAAAAATTGAAGTTTGATAATTGATAGAAAATATAAACCCATTGACGTACTCACACAAAGAGCAATAACCAAACCAATTAAAGAGGCAAGCATTAAAAAATGTTCCAAGCATGTACTTTTAAATGTCTTGAGTGATTGCCTTCTAAAGGCCATTCCAATGATCATCTCATGATCTGAAAGTTTAGTGAAGCTCAAATTTATATATCACTGTGTTTAAACCTCAGGAGAAACTTCCTGACATGAGGTTCTGATAGGCAGTGAATTTTAAACAAAAAAAAAATGCTTGAAATTCAGCATACTCTTTGTAGGATTTTAAAAATATGACCTCCCCCCCAAAAAATAAAATAAAATAAAATAAAATAAAAATAATAATAATTATTATATAGATGAAAATCAAATCAAATAGTAGACTCATCCCTACCTAGAATGAGCATGAAAAAAAACCCCAAAGTCTCAATTGTGATCATTAGCTCTGGTACAAGCTCCAGCCTCCAGGAGCTGTTGTAAAAGATCTTGTTATAGCCTAGATATGCATATAGAGTGCAAATTATCTAGTAGTACCTTGGTGAACCAAAGCAATGCTCCAAACAATACACACAAATGCGATTCTAAAAGCAAAAAAGAAAAAAAAAAGTGGAAATTAAAATGTCATAAATCGCATCTAAGAATACATGCCAATACATGATCATCTGCTTACTTTTAAAAAAGGTCCAGGAAAACATAACAGCAGAAGTTCATTATCATAAGATGCAGAATGCAAGCAATAAACCCACTCTGAACACACCAAGATAGAACAACAAGCTCACAGGTTCTTGCCACATGAAGCACAATGCCTACAACAAATTCCCTTGTTCACACAACTATGCATGCGGTGTGCAACAGACAAAATAAACAAAAATGAAAATGAAATTCATTTAACTTTCAATGGAATATCTAGAGGCCAAATGATGTCCATTCTACAAAAATCCCAATCATAGCTATCAGATTGTCAATGAACAAGGTTAGGAAAGGCATGAATTGCAAGCATGTGCTACAAAATGTTTTGCATTTATACAAGTCAAGATCTCAGGAAACTAACAAAGATGTTTGTGCCATTATACACAGTTATAGAAATGTCACATGTAATGATACCATCACTGATCTGGAAGCATTTTAGTGAGAAGAGGGTTCTGCATGTCTTCTTACAAACAGCTTCCCAATATCTTCTGTCACAACATTACTCCTGGAAAAAACACAATTCAAATCATCAACAGCAATTTTATTTTCCTTTTCTTTCGCTTATGATAGGATCAAAATTGGTGTCTATAACATCAAGAAAATTGTCAATGAATAGCAAAGCACTGAGCAAGCCCTATCAGTAGCAAAAAGACAAGATAAAGCTTAAGAAGCCTCAAAATCAGGTTTACAAGGAAAATTAATAGCCTAAAATTTTCTAAAGGAAATTGATGAATCAAGTAAATCTGCACCTCTAGATGCAGCTTTTTGTGTGCACATACATGCATGAGACATGGTAGCGTTACTATACAAAACCAAATTGCAAAGGATATGTATAATGCAGCTTTTTGTGTGCACGTGCAGGCATGAGACATGGTCACATTACTATACAAAACCAAATTGCAAAGGAATGTATACAAAATGCTAACATCTGAATTCCCAGTCTTTTTCAAGGACAAGAAGGCAAAATCATACAGAATCATATTCGTCTATGCACTAAATAGTAAGCTCAAATGTCATACCTCCATCAAAAAAAAGAAAAAAATAAAATTAAGTCAAACAGCCAACGGTCCAGTAGTTTCAATTCCAGGACAGAGCAATTCCATAATATGGTAGCACACATTAATGGCACATTACTCTCTACATCAAACGTCATATACGAGGCTGCTGTTTCCTAACCTTACAGCCAAATACTCAAGTGAGTTGGGAACACTATATCAATCAGCTGCTCTTGCAAACGCTGCCTTCTAGAGAACTATTAGGTTCTACCTCAAGTGCAAATATAGTAAAACAACCAACCACATTGGTTAAACTCATAACTCTAGCTCAACTTCCACATACTACATCTTTCCACAGCTTAAATTTCACCCAACAACCTTAATCCCACCTCCATAAATAACCTTAAAACCTTAAAATGTCTCCAACTAACAATGATTCATACTCTAATTCAACAACCCAATCATTAAAACACGAAGCAAAACCAATTATTTTAAGTTCCACTATTAACTAACAGAAAGCAGCAAAAGGGCAAATCTTATATAAGATTTATACCAGAGAGTCCATAAAAATAACTAAAAATATCACCTTCCTTTAAGCTGAGGAGGAACTAACAAACCCCCACCAGTATCTGGAACATTCTTGTTAGCAACCAAATTCCCTCTTGCCACTTTCCCACTCCGCGAGGACCCCACATTTAATTCTCTCTTTCGCGACGCATTCTCTGCCATTGCTGCTGATACTCGCAACGCATGATCACTTCCACTTCCATCTAACCCAACTGTTGGCGTATTCAATAGCATTGAAGCATCTGGAAGCTTCGATATCGAAGGAAGAAGACTTGGCCCTGCTACTTGTGGCCTCGACAATGACAACCCAGATGACCTGAAACAAAAATAAAGGTAAGACTTTAAATCATGAAGTGAAAAACCCATGATTCAAAATCTCTTCTTTTGTCTGAAATTTAAAGACTTACAGTTTGTTTTGTGGCTTTGCAACTTGTGGTTCGTTTTGAGGTTTTGGTTCTTGTTCTTCTTGATCCTTTTGTTTTTCTTCTTCTTCTATGTTGTCTGTAGCATCCTCGTCCGAGGAAGAAGCGTAGTCAACCAAAGACATCTTCTGATTCTCTCTCGGTTTCTGTCTCTCTCTCCTTGATCTTAGAAACTGCTGTTTGGATCTCCTTTTCTTGTTTATGCTCATCAAGCCTCGGCCAGTGGCTGAAGAATCCAGGCCTAAACCTAATGACCCTGCATGCCTAATATCAGTGGGCTTTCAATCATCGAATGGATCTTTGGACCCATATCGATAAATTCAGCTAAAACCCTAACAAGCCCTAGCAATTCCTAATTGATTAAAACTCTTTTTTCTTTTTTCTTTGATGAGTGTCAAAATTCCTTCTTAGATTGCTAAATAGTCAATACTAGTAATGATCTTTCCCATGGAAAATAAGTGTTACATGGATATTAATTTCCATTCAAAAAAACTTATATTACATGGAGATGATCTCTAATTTTATTTTTTCTAATTTTAAATTTACTTAATTAAATAAAAAAATAAACCAACCGGTTTAGTTTATTTTTAAATTTGTTAAAATCATATAAGTTTAATTTTAATTGATTAAATATATTTTGACAAGCTTTGGTTTAATGGGTTTTTAATTCCTAGTGAGCTTGAATTTTATATATATATATATATATATTCAGTTTCTAAAATCTAAAACCAAAACCAATTTGAATCATTTTAAAATATATATATAATAAAATATATTTATTTTTTATTCAATTAATTTCAAATTAATTTTTACATATATTTCAGATAATTCATTTAATTTACTCACCCCAAAATACTTGCACACATTTTTTTTACTTCCCTAATTATAAAAGCAATGTGTGTGTTTAGTAATATGATACAAAATGATTTTTACTTGAAAATATATTAAAAAAAAATTAAATTTTTTTTATTTTTAATATCTATAAAAAAAATAAAAAAAACATCAATATGATAATTTCAAATGCATCCAATCAGTCTATAAGCCATGTAATTTAGCAAGTCAGATATGATTGACCTGAAAGATTTTTTTTTTTCATGATGACAGAACGCAAAGATTCTTAGTCAAACAAGCATCTCACAGACTCTTGAGAAATAAAATGCAACAAGTCTTTGTTCATTGATACAACATTACATAAGTTAACAACTCTAATAAACAGAACACAACCTTCTCATCCTAAGAATTTAGCTACTAAGCTTAGGAACTAGCTAGTGGAATCTAACTTGTTACTTTTACATCCACGGAGGAGTGACAAAAAAGCATAAGAGAGGAGGCAGCACAAGCTGTCAAGGTTTCTGACCAAGGAGTGCTGGTCTGTAGAAAACATGGGTTTGCGCAATCTCGATGCGATCTCTTGGGTCGTTCATTGTTTCATCCCTTAATGCTTGAAGAATGGCCTGCACTGTGAACTCCCTGAATGTTCAAGCACATGAAAAGTATCAGAATGCATAATGAAACACATGGATCCAGACAAATGGTGAGCATCAAAGTACTGCAATTCCAAGTGCAAGTGTGAAGACGAACTGCGTACTGATTATAGAACAAAGCCTCACATACCTTGTAATAAGTATTCTATATAGCATCTTCAATATGGGGCATAGCTCAACTGGAGCTACAGGTTTGTTTTTGTCAGGATGTAGGACGCTTATGGAGGACTGACTTAGCAGCTCGTAAAATGCTTTCACTGCTGAAACACCCTGCAAATCAAAAGGGTGGGCTTAATACGCTGATCTACAAGAAAGTAAGAAATATAAAAGGTGGGTCTGGTTGTGCAAGGTTAAAACCAAATAATACACTGCTGAAAGGACAAAATCAACAGCGGACAACATTGCTGATGTTGATAAATGACTAGCAAAAGCAATAAACATCTCAAGCAAACCAGTTGGTTTTGTACGAGGGCATATTTTTTATGATCACAAGCACTGAAGCCACAGAGTTACTTTTAGCTCCAAAAAAGTTGTGAGTACGGAATTGTTTCAAACTGATGATAGTTTTCAAATTCAATTTGTAGTAAAACTGATGATAGTTTTCAAATTCAATTTGTAGTGGGTCAACAGTCTCCAAGTAATGGAGGTATCATCACTCAGATATTCTCCCTCCCCTACAAAACCACAAATTTGTAAATGCAAGTTAAGAAGCATCTATTATAATCCTCTCATATTATGTATTGGATGACTATATCATGCATAGATTTCAATCAAATTGGCGTTTCTGAATTTGCACCCTACTGGAGCATGCTATCCAGTAAATATAAAAAACACATGGATCTTTAAAATGGTGATAAAAAATAATTGACCGGTCAAGTTTTCTCAGAAAAAATTCTGTTGCAGACAACTTCTAATATGATGCAAGTCCAATAAGCTTGAGAATCTTCATTGACCATGTCTATGAGTAGCAAAGATTACCTGAATCATTCCTTTGCCCTTGATGCTGTCTCCCATTTCAAGACTCAGCTCCCCCTTGGCCAGCTTTTGACCATACCATGCATTACGACCTTTCAGTAAGGTTACATAAGTGTCGGCTAACAAGGGGCCAGCAAGTTTTTCTGGTTCTTCGGTCAACAAATGTGTAATAAATATCATCTCTGATGTGCAGTGGGCAAAGTACACTGATTTACTGGTTGCACTCTCATTGGTCAGAGCTGCTACCATTCCTATAGAATCAAAATCAAGAGTTAAATTTTCAGATTGAAGACTCAAAATCAAAGAGGAAGTAGGTGTATATAAACAAACTAATGCTTTAAGATAACACAAATGGTGGATCTAAACACTATGCCTGGCTTAATAATTACAATGATAAAACAGTCAAGTTCTTGAGTTAATTTTCTGTGACAAAAACCATTACCACATGAAAAATGTCTAAATTCATTGGTGATTTAGATTCATTTCATATGGAAACTTCAAGATGCATGAAGCATTGTACACCAGAAAGCTGACATAAAAGTACTTTCTGGCATGATAAATTATGTGTCATTGAGAACATATAGATCCTTGATGCCAATCATTACTTACTAGTTGAGCATGGAGCTCAAGCATCAACTACTTGAGATATGAATAATATCATCTAATAGCGTTACAATATCGGGATTAAGAGTTAACGAAATTAAGGCTTACCAGCTCCAATTGCATAGACATTTTTTAAACCACCCATAACTTCATGAGTAACGAGATCACCATTATCCCACACTACAAAGTGTGGCTGCCTCAAAAATTTTGCCAACGGTTTCCTCCACTTTTCTGCTCCACAAATCCGAGCATTAGCATATTCCTTATTGTAAATCTCTGACGCGATATTAGGTCCTCCGAGATAGAGAATGTTTTCCATCGGAACTCCAGCTGCAAGGCACAATGTCAACAATTATGATGTGTGAAAGGTTGGCATTAAATAAAGAACTATCGCATGATTACTAGGGAAAAAAAACTAAGAGAAGTAATCTTACTTGCACGGTTGATCATTTGGGTGGGGGTTATTATGCGTGGCTCTGGCTCCAACTCAGCCTCTACACCTTTTGCCAAAGAGATGATAATTGGCATTGTAATCCTCTCCTTCCAATACCTACTAATTTCCTCGAATACTTCACAGGTTTCAGTTGATGGCAATCCATTAATAACAATATCAGCATCCCAAACAGCCTCCTGTAAATTGGTCACAACCTTCAATGGGCAAAGTGGGGTGTCTATCATATTCAAGCAAAATCCATCTTTTAAAATCACATCTGCATGTAAAATCCTATCACCTAATCTTGCCTCAACATACTTTAAATAAGCACAACGTCTAATTAATCTCCTTAACACATCTTCCCTTGAATTGATAACTTCAAATAAATGCTCAGCCGTGGCCCTGTCAACCGATCTACCAGGCCTCCTCCATATCCTTATCAGAACCTTATCTCTCAGATGACCATAACTCTCTTGCAATAAGGCAGTAAACACACTACCCCAAGCACCTGCCCCAATGCCAACAATCCTCAACGGATCACCTTCTGCTTTGCCTATCAGAGCACGAAGCTCATCAAGCTTCTCTTCCAAAACCCCATTTAAGTTTTGAACCGGCCCATTTGAATGCACAACGTGATTCATTTCTTCTGTATTTTCAACTACTCCCCCCTCTCCTTCAATTACTATAAGCTTCAAGAACTTCAATAAACCAATAAAAGAAAGAATACAACAACTAGTACTTATACCACCACAAAAACCTTTCTTGGTGATATATCCTCACTCCTCAGCTTCAAATGCAAAATTCTAGTATTTAATTCACTGATTCTGAAGAAACTAAATTTTCAATGGATTTTGAAACAATCTAATTTTAATTGATAAATGGGTTCCATCCCTATTCCCTCAAGCAACTATAAAAGCTCAAATCAGCAAATAACCCTAACAACCACAATTTTATAGGTGGGCTTTGTTGGCTAAATCAAGACAATTCTTTCTGGCCCCCACTGAACATCTATAACACGACAGAAGAAGATGCAAAATGGTTTTCGCCACACGAGATTTTTATGGCATAAGCAACATCTATCAAGAAAACCGACATGAGATATAACCAAGAAATGCTAAAAAGATCCCAACTTTGAAAACAAAGTCTTGAACTTTGGCCAGCTAATCAAAACCAAACCCAATCAAAACCAAACTCGAAAGAAGAAGGAAAAGCGAAACAACCTTTGTTTGTCAGCTTCCTCCGACAAAAAAAAAAAATACACGGAAACACCGAATTTGGCCCTCTGTATTCACACAAAGCTCCTCGTGTCTTTGGTTTTTCTTACAAAAAAGGAGAACACGTAGAGGAAGAAACTGACGTAAATTTCGAAGTGGATAGGAAAGAAAGCTGCTCTTTGAGCCAGGATTCTTGGTGAAATTTTGGGGAAAATGTCCCCCTTTTCACAAATGTGCTACTTTCTCAAAAATGGTAGAGACAAAAAAGCAAGGAAAGAGAAGGAAGAAGAAAGAAATTTGGGGGAAAATCGACTTATTACATTTTGAAGCTCAAATTATTGACCGGAGACTAGAACTCATTTATACAAGTTTTAGTAGGATTTAAGTTGTTTTTAGAGTTGAGAAATTTTTGAGTTAGGATTTGGTGAAAATTCGAGGAAAATGTGATTTCCTCGTAATTGAATAAATTAGATGTAGGAGGTCATAATGGATGTAATATGGTGGAGGAATTTTAAATAAATTCAGGTGAAATTGAGAGCTACGTGGCCGACTATGAAACAAATAGTAGACCAGTTTAGTTAATGTAATTGTTGTTATTTAGATATAATTGATATGTATAAATGTATGGATTGCGATTTAATATAAAATTTGTTGTTGTCTGAATTATTATTGTGTCTCGAGCTTGGGTTTATGAGATGAAAACGAATGATGTGAACATTATGATTATTGCTTGGGACTTGAAGGAGAAGCGATCAAAGCGAAACCCGACTTATCAGGAGCTTGGATAACAGGAGTTAAGGTAAGGGAATGACCCTTCATTGCCTTTTTAATTATTTATACATGTTTTTATAATTATTAAAACTACAATGGTAATTAAACTATACATTGTATATTGTTGTTATGGTTAATAGAAGGTGTATACCTTCGAGGTAGAAATCGATATGTAATTTATAGTTAATTGTATAAGTGATAATGTATAGTACATTATAAGATATGATTTGCCGCAATGGAGAAAAAACCTTTTTTATATTACTTTTGACTGCAACGACGGAAAACCCTTGTACGTATTACTTTTGACCGCAACAACAAAATTGTATGCAAGAGTTATTATTGAGTGCATTGATAGGATCTGATGCATGATCTATTACTAATAGAAACAGTAAAAATCATGTGTAATTCGTATTAGACCACTATGGTGAAAATTAATGTTGGGACAAATATATATGACGAGAACTTTAAAATAATTGATGTGTGAGATAATCGACATGTGAGTAGATATTATTGTGGAAAAGGTGCTTGACACCTTATTCAACAAATTCATTATGTCAAGTAATGGGAAAATACGTTAAATGTGGTATGTTTTTATTTTTATATTAATATGTGTGAAACTAGTTACCATGGTTAAGAAGACTAGTGTCCTAGTTAATGGCTATTGGAGAAACTAGTTATCATGATTAATGGATTAGTACACTGATTAATGGGCAATAAGAGAAATTAGTTGCATTAATCAATGAGACTAATGCCTTAGTTAATGAGCAATTGAGTTACCCTGGTTAATAGAACTAGTACCTTGGTAATTGAGCAATTTAAAAAACCAGTTAATTTAGTAATAGAATAAATATCCAGTTTGGGCTAGATAGGGCATTGACATGTTTTTAAATTGTGATAATTGTACTGATTTGTAAGGTTAAATGTAAAATAAAAAATTATCAACTTAGTAATTGATGTGGTTAATATATATAGAAGAGATAATAGCAAATAATAATTATGTATAAAGCTGATTGTATTTGGTATTAAATAAATTTCTAAATATTTCACAGTATCGTGTCGTGTAGTAGATCATGTATTTGGTATTAACAATAACATGTAATGGAGCAATGTGTGTGTGAGTTTAGATGTGTTGATAGGTTAATGAGTGAGTATTTAATTAGCTATACCGATAGAGTTTAACAGAAAATAAAGATGATTTGAGCATGTCTTATATGTATAAAAGTAATGGAAGGTTATTTGATATATTATAAATAATATAAATGGACATGAAATAAAAGAAATGAATAATAAATCGAGAAAATTTCTTAACATAACAAAGATGCTATATGGACTAAAGTACAATGTATTATATATAAAATAAATGTCAGGGAAATAAAAAGCTGACATTAATTAAATAACCATATGAATTAGACATGCTTAAGCAATGTGTTATAATATTTATTGAAGGTGGCTGAGAGAGGAAAAAATCATATAATTTATAAGTGTTTAGGAAATGGATTATGAGGTAAAATCCTTTATTTGTGAAATAATAATATTAATATAAATTGAATATATTCATGAAGTGAAAATAGTTATGGAATAACTTAGATGTGAAAGGGATATTGTATCAAAGTGTTTGATGGAGACCATATAATTTTAAAGTTGTAAGGAATAAATCAAGTGACAAGTTAAATTAGATTACAAATAAAATATTTATTATGATGTAAGGATGATAAAGTAATAAATAAAATAATGGGAAAAAAATTTATCGGAGAAATAATAAAAAATGTAAGGTGCTGGAAATTAATATAAGATTAACATTCTTAAAAAAAAACTTATGAAATTAATTTTGATGATATAATTGTCAAACGTTAGTAACTAGAATGATGTAAATATTTAATATGATTTAATTTTTAATTTTATATACGATGTAAGCTTCTTCAAGGACGTTTATTTCATAAAGTCACTGAGCTACCAAGTATTATATCAAAAAAATATTTGTATTTTTTTAAAAAAACTTATAAATAAATAATGTGAATGAAATTTTTAATAAGAGATATAATAAATTGTGTAATAAAACTATTGAAACTTTGTTGGGATTTTCTTCCTTATATATATATATATAATTTACCTAAATTTTTATGTATAAGATAATAAAAAATAGATGTAATTGTATTGAAAAGATACGGGATGTTACACCATGACTATAACAAAAGTGAGACACACCAACCATGAAGACTATGATTGCGTTTCCGTTAATGTTTTATAATAAAAAGATAATATAAAATAGATATAAATATATTTTATATAGAAGATATAAAAATAAATAAATATTTTTAAATATATGAAAATAATTCTTTTAAGCGTTTAATGGGCTTGTCCTCCAAATGCAAAAAAAGCTAGATGGGTCTCAATAAAAAAATTATAACTAAAAAAAACCAGGACAAAATCTCAATCGAAGGCCCAGTCCAATGTTACCCAAGACAGTAACTGGGCTACACCGACTACCTTTGTCGAACTTATATTCTAGCTAGCTGTGATGAACCGTGACTGTGGACAAAGTTGGTTTTGTGAAATGAAAGATGGGTTGCAGAGAAAGACACCAATGGAATTGCATTTAGCTCAACATCTGATCACAGGTCCTTCTTCATGTTAGTTCTTGTTTTTTTTTTTTCTGGGTTTTTTATTTTTAAAGTGATCATGTTGTGCTGCTTTTTGTGCAAGAATTGATGTAATGTAGGACAGGACAATGCAGGGAAACAAATATGTTGAGGGTTGTTGTTTTGAGTTTATTTTCTTCGGGTATTATGTCTTTTCCCATGCTGTATGCATTTAAAAGAGCTTCTTGGGGTTTGTTTTTCTGGAGATTGAGATGTTTTTTTTTTTGCGAATATGAGCAATAATATGGGTGTTGTAGTCTGTTTAGGAGGGTGTTGTTGGTTGTTCTTGTTAAATTTCTTAGCAGATGCCAATCCTTGTTATCTTGATAAAAATTGTCTTTGCTACTAAGTTTTTTAAGAGTTAGGACTATGTTTCGATTCGGCTGTCCCATATGTTGAATGGTCCTCTGTATTTCTTGGATGATATTGGTCAAGTAAAATTGATTTACCTTTGATTAAGTATTGCACTTCAAATTGTCAAATGGCTTAGTGGGGAACAATAGAGAGCTCTTATTAAGTGTCAATGGAATTTGGGTTTCAGATTCTCAAAGCAGATCATTCTATTATAAGAGGAAGAGGAAGAATCTTGTTTTTTCAATGATTAATTGGGATTTGCTAGTTAAGTTGAGTCTTGGTTAACAGAAACAATGAAGGGAGACAAGAAGCAGAATGCTAGGGGTTTATTGGCTTAACTTCAATGGTAATTAGAACATCCTTAATGCTTTGTAACTGGTTGGCACCCTTTTTTTTTAGCAAAGCTGTAGTGTGCGTCTTGGTATCACAAGAGGCTGGTGCATTGTGATTGCATTGTAGAACTTTATTTTTTATGGTATGAATCACCCCGTCCTCCCTGCTTTTAGCTGGACAAATTAGGTCATGTCTTGTCCATGGCTGATATCTACGAGAGAGCTTACTTTCCATTTGTCTAGGTCTGGTTGTACCGCAGATATGTTCTTGGTTGGGTTTATTTATCTTTCTCTGATATGCTGGCTTGACATTTGAAGTTGATTGGACAAGTTTTCCAAAAATGCAACTGGGACAAGTTGAGCTCTCCACAGTTGCTTGATCCTGCCATATCAGGGCCCAGTTAGAGAACATTTGTGTTTGGTTCTGGAATTAAACCAATGACACTTCTGGTTTTCCCTTGCATTGGAAACTTCATCAATCAGAAGACTTTTTTCAGGCTTTTAAAATAGTTAGCTTTCCTAATATGAAACAGTTTTTCTTAGTGTAAAAGAACTTATAGAACTAAAATGAGAGGCATTCTCTTCTTCTGAAATTGTATAGTGATCTACATAAACCCAAATTTATGTTGGATTTACAGGGAAAACATTGGGTCTTAACCTGTATTAGACTGAAGCATCCAGGATTGCCTAATTTATTTTGCACCTTAAAGATATAAACCTTGCCAATTCTTGCAACATGCATTTGTCTAAAGTCATGCTTGTCAACATTTATATTCTTTACACTGATATGGAACTTGTTTTGTGCTTGGTTTATCACAAGGCACTTAAATCAATGTATTAAGTAATATTCTTCACTCTCTCCCTACAGTAAAGATCTCAACAGATTGGGCTTTTTGGTTTTATCATTTTTGAATTTCTGTTCCTTTTTTAATAACATAAAAAGCTCTCGCCTTAAAAAAAGACCAAAAAGGTCCTTTACCAATTATATTTTTAGATGTATTTCTTCAGTGCCACTTCATTAGTATAAAGAAGGGGAAATAAAAGATCAATCTTTTTTTACGTAATGGAAATATATTGCTCTTTTTTAAAAGAAAATTCAGAATATCTCAGCATATTTTCTTGTTAGCATAGAAACATGTAAATGTGGAATGATTCAACTCTTACCCCTAAGGAATAGAACTCAACAATGAATATTCTTGAAAGCAGTTTGTGTTTGAGCTTAGATGAGTAGTGGTGGCCTAAGTTTGGCTTATGCTAGTTGATTCTATGTCACATCACATAATTTTGTCATTTATGCTATTGTTGTTCTGTGGTTGAGCCGTTTAATCTGCACATTGAGATGTGTTATGCTTGGTGTTTCCTTGATGAAGTCTATATGTTAAAATGATGCTAGCTTACAGACGTTGTTTTTTATGTATCTTTTCAGATTTATAGAAGACATTATGACGTGTTTTCTTTATTCATATGCTTGTATTAAGTGCATATCTTGGTAACATTTTCAGCAATTTAATAGCTATATCAGATGACTATCTTTTTCATTCCTCTATCCCATTCATTTCATATGCTTATTCTTATAGATCTTCACTTTCAAATTCTCAGTAGCCTTGCTAAGGTTTCAAATTTTAGTTCTGTGGATTGAATTGCTGAAAACCTGTTTAAGTTTTAATTTCTATGTATTTCCCTCCTCAATTGACAATTTTACTGATGTTTTACATTTTCATATTCTATTGTTGATGAGCTGTTGAACTGTAGCTCCTGTAGATATTATTTATTTAAGGGAATGCGTAAGTTCTACTTGTGCCATTTTTCTTATTCCAGGATAAGCAAAAACAGAACTTGTCCTTTTGCAGTTGGTGGACACATGTTGATGTTTATATCGCCACCAAAACTTTTCTGTGGACTTGGAAGGTCATAAGAAAATTTGGCAGTAACTGCTACTTTGGATAGGTGCTCTGTGAAAGTGATTTGAAATTGAATAATGCAACCTCTTACAAGCCAGGTACAGCTCTAAATATATGCTTTATGAATTAAAAAATTCAAGAAATGAAGTTGAATGATATGCTTTTAATTAGTAGTAGATTGTCAGGAGCCACCATCTTAGATGGAACATGGAGGAATACATACAGTATTCCAAACTTTAGATTTTATTGTAATATGAAGAAAAGAACTGGGAAACATGACATGCTGTATGTATTTTTTTTTTGAAGAAAAATACTAGTACTCAGTAGTGCCCAGGTGTTGTATTTTCATGGTGAAAGATTATCCTTTTTGTAATTTTCTATGAATCTGTTTTCACTGTTCCAATAGAATTTTATGGAAACAGAAAAACTCGGTGTGCTTGCTACTCAGTTAGAAAATATTTGTGCTTATAGGTGCTTAATTAGCATTTCAATGTTAACAAGATGAATACGTCCGAAGGTATTGGTTTTCTGTGCAATTTCCAACAGAAACTTATTGGAATAACCAATAAAACAGGAACTTAGATGTATAGTTAGTAGTACTGTACCATAATGTCATTATTGGATTTGGGACCAAACACAGCCCTAAATTTAGAAAATAAAAAAAGCTCAGCACAGTGGCTATACATATTCCATTGACCACTGGCTAATGTTATCTCTTTCACTGGGCAGTCTTGACTGCTTGATTTCAGTTCTTGAGTTCAGAGAGAAGTTGCACAACTTGTTTGTTTTTTGTTTTCTGGATTGTTATTACGAATAACTGTTGCATAGTAATGGGCACCATGTAGGTCAAGTTTTCACTGATGAAATGCTTGATTTGAAGTTGCAATGTCTCCTAGCAAAGAAACTGTATTCTATCTATGGTATGTCTGGCATTTTATTGTTGACAATTTGTAATTTTCTTATAGAATCTTAAATCTGTAACTTCTAGTTAAGTGGTAATGTAAATTGCTTGCAGCATGAAAGATTTAAATAGTTTATTTGATATGTCAACTCCCGTCACATGCATGCCGTATTAAAGGTTGGCTCCTTATAGTGCAAGTATTCTATATTAAAGGTCTTTAGTGTTCGATGGAAAATTAGAGATTCACTTTATTCTGTAGCTACTGTAATTTTACTAGTGTCATCGGTTGGTTGAGTGTTTTTGAAAAACTAAAGCAGGCATTCTGGACCTATAAAATTATGGAGATGTCCATGTCTGCCTAGCAACTTTTTGCTTGAATATGCAAGTACAGTGATTACGCAGAGAATGAACTGCATGAACCATTGAGAGTTATTGCCTAATAGTCTGACATGTTGATATGTTAGAATCTGTAAACAGCATGTTGCTCCCTTTTGAGTTTGCTTTTCTCATTAGATCTTTTCTCTGTGGCTGACGTTGGTTGAATATAAAATGAAAATGGGAAAGATTCATCACACTAACATTCATTGAGAAAGCAAGGATTAGAGAATCATGGCAAATGATTTGTAGGACCATTAAAGTACAAACCTCGCTCAGTTTTAGGGAACTAAAGGATAAGTATATTAGGTTTCAATCCCACATCCTTGGCAAGATATGTATTGAGGATCCTTTACCTGTGTGTATGAGACAGGTCTATTGGACAACACTAACAGTAAACTCTTAGCATTTTCTGATGTTATTTATGATAATTGTTTTCTTTTTGTTTTTCAAATTGTTATTACGGTTCATTACGGATCAACCTTGTATAATGCACTCTTCTGAAAACAAATAATTTTTTTGTGCTTGGCTGCCAATGAGTCAAGTTTATGGCTGAATAGTGGCTGAATAATCATGTGGAGGATCCTGTTTAATGATATTTATTTGTGATTGTTCTCTCCAGAACGATCCCCAAAAAGAAACTTGACTTGTTCAGGTTTTTCTGCTTTTTTCTCTCGCTACACACCCTGCTTGGATCTTTTGCCCCTGGATTGCAGTATTGCACCTAAGACGGCAATGGCTGTAGAACAGTTTCACACTGCTATATGGCATTCTGTCATTGGTGTAGACTGAATGCTGCAAAAGTGGGTTGAGACGTCTGAGGTATGTCCATGATAGACCACTATACTATCTACTGTTTATAGTCCTTTTACTCTCTTATTGGTTCTCTTTGCTTTAAACATTTGGAGCAATGGGACCTGGCTCTTCTTTTGTCATACATCAGCTAACTCTTCTTGCAAGAAAAGATATCACTGTTGTCTTTAGAATTAGATTCACTGTAGGAATAACCGACACTTAATTGCAAAATGATTACTATATACATTTCGTCCACGGCTACTGTTTTCAGTGCCTTTTACTATAAATAATAGTTCATATTGGCAATGTTTGGCTTGTTTGATGGAAAAAAAATTCAACTAGCCCCTGCACCCTTCTAGTTACACTTGCTGTATATGAGAAGACAGGAGACCATGATAGTTATCTATTTACTCGGGTTAAGGCATCCCCCTCACATGCCACAAGGGCTTTTTTCCTTTTAAGATACGTATATGGCTAGTGTCATGAGAAAGATATTCCCTTTTGAAATATTCTCTGGCCAGGAGCAAGTATTGCCAGGGGGTCGTAAGTAGATTTTCTCTGGGCAAAAACCTCCCATCGTGGGCCAAAGTGGGCTCTCCATTCTCCCTGTGTATTGTAGTGGGGCAGATATTGCTTCATCCCAAGGCGTGCTGTTTCACAAAATTCTAGAATTCTTTTATTCTGAGTTAAGATATGTTCTAAGCCATCAGTTCCCATGGACGAGGGCATTGCAGAGTTAAGGAAAGCCACTAAGTAGAAAATATCTTCCTCTGGAAGAACAGCAGAAGTTCTGTTGTCCCATCTGAAATCAGAATCAGTAAGTCAATCAGTCAACAAAACTTGGAGAAATCACAAAATTGAAATTAATTCTTTTGTCAAACTGTTACTTTGATTTGTTAACTGGGTAGATAAGGATTGGACCGTTGCTCGTGTCTGTTAGGATGTTGCCAAAGACTTCATCCGCAAAACCGTTTATTTTGCTTTTGGGGATAAGAAGATTGAGCCATGGATGCGGAACTTCCCACAAGCCCTTAGACCGTAGCTTGACCTCAGACACATGAACTCTATCCAAGAATTCCAAGTATGAAACTTCTGTTAGGAAAAGTGTTGATGCCATGTAACTTAGTTGAGACAACAAATTCCCAACTTCCTGCATGAGAAAAAATGGTTCTGTGAGTAAATGCCTTTTTATTAATTAGTTTATGATTTCCTAATTAGTTTACTGATATATGAAAACCAGAAGATAATGGACCATGTGGCTCACCTCATTTAGTGCATCTATCCTGTCTCGGTTGAAGTATTTGGCCAATTCTAAGCAGTATAGAGTTCTTCCATCCGATTGAAACTGGCTAGCTTGAACTGGGTCTTGAGGATCGAAAGATGACCTCCAGTTATTCAGGAGAGAAGTCCTGTTAATTATCACAAATCCTTCAATGTAGTCGAATGTGCTTTCTGCACCTATTAAACGCTCTTGGTCTGTGGCAAATGTCGTGAAGTCCGAGTAGAGAACTCTAATCCATTTCACCTATTCAAAATATGAAATTGTGATGTGAGAAACGAAACTTACTGCTAGAGGCATTATTTCATTATCTTGCTTTGATTTAGTAAAACTTCTACGTGGACCCAGTGGCTATAATTTTACCATATCAGGTGCTGGTTCCAAGGATATTCTTGCCCGTGTTATGATGCCAAACTGACCAAGTCCTCCAAGAACGCCGTGAAATAGGTCACTATTCTGCTTCTCCGAGCAATTTAATACTTCTCCCTTTCCTGCACGGAGTTTCAGTTATTTTACAGAAGATTTGTGAGATGCACATGATATTTTTTTCATGCCATGTTTGCATATTTGTGTGTGCTCGTACACTCTAATTTTTGTACTTGAACATCAAATTATTGGCAATGGTCGAAATATCTTTGGTGGGAGCAAGGTCTAGCACAGCATGCATAGCAAGGACAATGCCATGAATACTTCACTTGACCCTGGTCCCATTTGCCTAGATGCAAATCATCCATGTGTGTTGCCTACTGTGTTTTTTTTTTTCTCCCTTCTCCTTTAAAAAAAAAAAAAAACAAAAGAAAAATCTTTTTTTCGCTATTTTACTAATTTTATTCGAACGAACCTGTAACAACTTCCAGCTGATTGACATTACTGATCTGAGGGCCATGCCGAAACGCCTGCCCACTAACCCCAGCATTAGACAAAGTACCGCCAACAGTTAAATGTAAGTAGTCTGTCCATGATTTTGGTGCTAACCCATACTTGAGGCATTCACGCAGGATATCTATCCACAACTCACCGCCAGAGGCATCCACATATGGATAGTTTCCACTGTAAACATGCATTTTATGAACTTGGAGTGATTCCATATTGATTACAACTCCTTGGTGGGCTTGTGCCTGACCCTGGAGTGAGTGGCTGTGGCCTCTAGCTGCAACTGTCAGCTCTGAATCAGGACCCATCTGCCAAATATGCCTTATCGTAGTGGCAATATCAGAAACTGACTTTGGATATAGTACTGCCAAAGGGAGTAGCTGAAACCTATTGCCGAAGTCTTTGGCTGCATGGTGAACTTCATCAAAGCTGAAATGCCCGTCAACGGAGAGGGTTCTCAACGAAGAAGGGTTGCTGGAAAAACAAAGGTTTATTGTTATGGTCATGCAGCTCAGGAACAAAATCAAGAAGCTTCTTACGAAAAGCATATTGGTTTGCTTGAGGATACTCACAGGTGGATATCTCATTTATTTTTTCAGTTGGAAAGTTGAGGAAAGAAAGGTGATTAAGCTGGTTTTCTTTCACGTTTGTATGCAAAAAGAGCAAAAGAAGTGGTATGGAGGAGCCAAGGGTTGGGGGGAGAATTTAAAGGTGAAGATTTTGGGTGGCTGAGTCAACCAATATTCAGTTTTAAGAATCCGTATGAAGACTGCCTACTTGTTATGACTTTCTTTTCGTTCTCCTTTTTGTGCTCTTTCATTTATAACAGAAGCCATCGAACACAGATGCCAAGTTGAAGAAAAAAAGGCACAGGAAAGAAAGATTTCACAAATCTTGCACTTTTTCCCAACAGTTGCAACCACAATCTCACCTTTTCCACCAAAGACAAACATGCCTCGAAATTTATCCCTCTTACCATGTTAAAGGGAACTTTGTCTATATTTAGAAAAATGAGATACTCAATGGCTACGCCGGTTTGTGTATCCCTCCGCCTCTGATGACAGGTATGCCCATACCTTTGTCTCCCATACATGAATTATTATAGATTATGTTTTTCTCATATCTATGGCTGTCGGAATGTAAGCATCGCGTATCTGCTTTGAGATCAGATGAGAGGCACTATGGGGCCTCCCTTTGATTTATTTGAAAGGGAGGGACGATCAGGTGGGGTTTTTTATGGGTCCATAAGACACGTGAAGTGCTAATCCATGTGTGCCAGTGTGAAGATGTAAGAAGAAGAGTACTGTAGATGGGGATGACAGCTTGAGGGAAAGCACTGAAAGACTCCTCTGCTACCTCTCTATTGTTTGTTGTTTTGAAGCCTTAGTTCCCAGCAAAGTGACAAGTCTGAAGGATTCTCTTGTTTATTTGTTTGCAAGTGCAATTAAATTACACTAGTTCAATTATTGCCTTTTTCACTTTCTTGCATACAAGTTGCATCACAGCACCTAGTTAGAGATTTGCACTTCCAGAGGGAAGCATCTTTCACTTCTCTTATTAAAAGCCTGTTTGTCTTTGCCGCCACGGCAATGGTTTTCAAAAAACATTATTTAGTTTTTTTTTTGTTTTAAATAATTTTTTTATATGTTTTTAATGTATTAATGTAAAAAATAAATTTTAAAAAATAAAATAAATTATTTTAATATATTTTAAATTAAAAATACTTAAAAAAATAACCACTACTAGTATGTAATTCTATAGATGCCTCGTGTGAAAGGAATAACAACACTCAGATTTGAGCAATGGACTCTTTTTTTCAAGCTGGTTTGGACTGCCTGGGCTAATCAACTCTCATGAAAACTGAAAGGAATCAGCATCTTGATAATTGCAACCCCAGATCTGAATACAATCTTTGTGTACTTTGTGCTTAGAACAACGTGCTATGGAAGTGCCAGCTTATGGGCATCAGTCCTTGTATTTGATTTGCTGTTATTTTTGTATTCTAAAAATAATTTTAATTTTTTTTGAATTTTTTAGTTTTTTTTAAATTAATATTTCTTTTACTATTTTCATATCATTTTAATATGCTAATGTTAAAAATAATTTTTTTAAAATAAAAAAATATTATTTTGATGTATTTTTAAACAAAAAATACTTTAAAAAATAACCGTTACTGTACTCCCAAACACTCCAAATAAACCATTGGTTTTTACTTACACAAATCCATCCAGTGTAATAATTTTCCATCATTCAATGTTAACATATACCAACTATTAACATTTTTGTGCCTGTATAGGAAATAATTTAGTGCACATCAATCATAATTATAAAATCTAGTATATCTATTGGGTCATGGCATGGATTTATTCCCTTCCTCATCATTCAGGTTCGATCCTTTCTATGCATGTCTGTCACTCCCGCGGTGTTTTACCTGTCTACTGAGCTTGCAGGGTGTTCAGTGGATCCGGGGACTAATCGTGGTGCGCGTAAGCTGACCCGGACATCCCGGATTAAAAAAAAAAATCTAGTATACCTTACAAGGTTAATTCGTATTATTTTAGGGTTTTGTTTTTTTGAAAAAAAAATGAATACAGTAGAAACGATCGAGACTTTTATTGGTAAAGTGTGCCATGCGTACAATGTATTTGTATATGTATTCTGGAATGGTGGGGTTAGTACTTTTTACTGCTAGAAGTTGTTTAGGTAAAGTGAATAGAACTTGAGTTCAAACTTTAATAGGAAGAAAATGACATAACACAACGATACGAGAAGGAAAACAACATGAAAAAGACTGCATTGACAAATCCAACTACCGACTCGCCTTTAACTTCAGCTTCCTTGAGGTGGGTTTTGACAACATCTTCTAATAAAACAAGCAAGCATTGTCTCTAGCGTTGAAGCTTCTCTATCGGAGTATTTTTGTTTTTGTATTTAAAAAATATTTTTAAAATTTAAAATTAATTTTTTTTAAAATTTTAAATTATTTTAATATACTGATATTAAAAATCAATCATTTTATACCACTGTCTAAAATGACGCGGGACATGACGAGTTGTCTTTTGAGTGGAAATTGCACTCGAACACGTACCTCTAGTTGTGGGATCGATATGGTGTGAAAGTGTAGGTGGTGTGAATGTGTTGTGTGACATGTATTGTTCTTTTTATAATTAATTTGTGGTGAAAAACCTAGTCTTTGATTACATGCAATAAATATTCTAGAAGGAGACCGAGCATTTATAATAAAGAAAACAAAGCATAATTAACATAGGTTAATAATGATTACACGAGCCACCTCGAAGGCCATAAACACGTATCAAGGGGCCTTCATGTCCATTGATGCTTCGTTTTTGCAGAGCAAGAACCTCTTTACAAGTCAAGAATTGTTGAATTTCACTCGTAACAATTGCCATCCAAGAATCAAGAGGACGGCTGGAGTGGCTCCCATGTCACTTTCTAAGATCATGCTAATGTAAAATCACTAATCAAATCACCAAGCATGCCACGTCACTATAGCTAAGCGATCTGGTTGGCTCGGCTAGGGGCTAATAATAACTCGACATGTGGGGGAATCGCCACTAGGCCGGACGTGATGGGTGGAATATTACCACCTTAGGGCTCACCTTATCCTTATGATAATACAAATCATGCCATATGAGACTCAAGAAAGAAAAGCACTTCATCGGAGGGGATGGTAGGGCACGAATTTCATATAAAACTAAGAGGTTATAAATTAATCATACTTATCATGTTTTTCTTCGAGATTTTATTCCGCTTTAATCAATGTTTCCTTGTCTCTCCTCTCATCATATGAGGTTACCATTAAAAAAACTGTGATCTCTTGTTTTGTCGTTTCTGGCCTTTAGCACTTTCGACCTAGCTAATCAATTCGTATTAGCTAGCTAGCTAGCTAGCTAGCTAGGTTAAAAACTATGATTAGAAACCAAAAAAAATAAATCTATCCACAAGGTAAAAGCCAAAACTCAAGAAATTTGTTTCGTTTCCTTTTTCTCCCAGATCTATACGATATATTCATGAATGACAAGCTTACTGACTATCGATCTGACTACAAGATTCTCAGACGTAACATTGTTGTTTATGTGTGTAGACAATGCATGTTTCATGCATCACCTTCAGAATGACTTGCCACTGTGTTTGCGAAATCGTCTCCAATTATATATATAGGAATATCTTGATTAAAGTTTTTTGGCATACATAAATGTGGTTGGCATATATATGATATGCTTGGGATCATATGATTTAACGTCGGCAAGATAAATATCATCTCAAACAAATTAAACGAGTGGTTTTTTTTTATATATAGTTATTTTACCCGATGAATAATATATTAATATTAATATTGTAAAACTCTCCCAAAACTTAACTTGAATTAGACACCCACATTACTCTATGATTTGATTTTAAATAATAAATAATACTTGGGTAATGAATGCGCATGTCAATACAAGAAATTAATGTACAATATGAATATTTAGAAATCTTATCTATGTGTTATAATTTAATCTAAACTTGATGGGTATCGATTTAAAGAGAGTGATTTTTTTATATAGTTTCGATCCTTACCTAATAAATAATGAATAGAATATGGATATTATCAAAATTGATCTAAAATCCAACCCCAACATAACTTGAGATATCTATATTTATACGGTATCGCTATAGATATGGTGTCGCTATAACAGAAACTCAGATATTCTCATCTATAAATACAGTGGCAGTGGCCGAGAGATATATATCCTAATTGTTAAAACTAAAAGTAATTAAATTGAAACTTTATCTCTATACAATTAGTTGAGCTTCTATATATGAATATCTTACTAGGCGATGCAGGTTTAAAGGAAACAAATTAAGACAAAGAATGAAGTACCATGCCATCATGTTTCCGGGGCATAACAAATTAACTTTTGTGGTATATACAAAAAGAAAAAGGTAAAACCCATCAATGAAGAAACCTAAGTAACACCTTTTAATTAACATGATGATCAATGTTCTGTGTATCAATCTTTGCAACTCCTTTTCTTGTATATATATGTTTAATTTCTTGGTATTATTTTAGTGTATTTCTTCCTCTCAAAAGTTAGGCAAAGTTCATTATAGTAAGGCCTTTTGGTTTGTACAAGTGAGGAGATGAACTGTCCAGCACAAGAAGAAAACATAGACTTACTCAGCCTGTTGATTTTTTAATTTGCTAGGCCAACTTTTCCCTTCATTTTGCTTTAACTTGTTCACAAGCAATGATGTTCGTTAAAAAAAATAAAAAATATGAAGACAGCTAGCTAGGGTTCTATGTATGCCTTTCGTGCCTAGATTTCCTTTTGACGGGTGTGCATGTGTGTGTATGTGTAGCTTTATGCTAACATATTATAGAGAGAAATTAAAAGAAAAAACCTGCTTATGCCCTGCGGGGTGTGTCTATCATTTCACCTACCTTTTGTGATAATAAATTGGATTTTTCTTCTCTAGCGTAATTATAAATTAAAAGCAGATTCATAATTAATGTCGTCAGAGAATCAAAGCAATTATACTCGGGGATCTATGAAGGGTGCTTTTTTATTTGGCACATAGAATAAGAGTGCTTTAAAAAGTATATAAATAGTACTGCTTATTTACTGTTTTAGGATAGGAAAGATGGAAATAGTGGGCACAAATATGATATATTTCATTTTATATCTTTTTTTTAATAATATAAACATTTATTTTAAAGTTGTTACAATTAAATATTTATTTTTATTTTTATTTTTGTCTTTTTTCTATTGTTCTTGTTTCTTCAATTAATAGACACTAACCAAACATAGCAAAATAAGCTCTTTATTAATATTAGGGGTGTTCATAGACATAGATGAGTTGAACTTGAGCTTTTCTAGAAGATTAAATAGGATTTTGTCAAGATACATGCATGTACCCTTTAAGGGAGATGTTATTATCAATAAATAAAATCTTTTAATTTGCATAATCAATAATATTAAATTATAGATTAAGATTATGTTATAACTAACACATAAAACTCGTAATCCGAGTTACGAGACCTGAATAATAGCATAAAAATCAAATTAAAATAAATTTAAAATCTAATACTTAATAAATTCAATATGAATAAAAAAATAAATTGAAAATTGAAAATACCCTAAAAAATCTCAAGGATCAAAACAAAAAAGATATTAATATTCCAACAACAGTGAAATGTCAATGTTAATGTTAGAAATGATTTCTCTGTTCTTCGATCTTCACCACGAAATCAACTTCTTTTCTTCTTCTTCTTCTTCTTCTTCTTCTTCTAAAGTTTTTATAATGACAAGCATAGTACATGGCAATATATAGTCAACACCAACATTATCTTATAAAGAAGTTCAATGTCTACGTCCGCAACACCTAACTTAGTCGATTCTCTGACCTACTTAATTTACCTTTTGGTGCCCATTTAACTCATAAATGATGAAAAACACATCAATTATGATCATTTCTGACTGCCTAGCGACTGTTGGGTTAAAGAAATCTCTAATCTCAATAATATAAATTGACTCGACGATAGAAAAATCGACTATGATGTTTTCAAATTTGACTTGAAAATATAAATAAAGAAATCTAATCTTATAATATAAAAATTGACTCTACAATTATATGATATTTTAAAAATTAACTCGAAAATATAAAATTTGACTCAATAAATTATCATTAAAAAAAAAAATCTATGTCAATTAGTAACACGTACGTTGCTATATATTGTCCCACCTAAAACAAATCCTCTTATCATGACTCGTGAGAATGTTAAAAGTTGGCGCGGACGCACAAAACAATTGTCAATAAATAGTACCTCCAAAACAAATTATTTTATTAGCCAAAGGCATATAATGGTTCCTAAATATATTTTGGCATTGTTTGGTATTACGGTTTAATTGTTTTTTTTTTTAAATTAAAAATTAAAAATAATATTTTTAATGTTTTTTTATTGTTTTAATGTGCCAATAACAAAAAATTAAAAAAAATTATTTTGATGTGTTTTTTATAATGTCCAAAAAAACTCAAGTAGCTTATGAGCAAAACTTATATCTTGGATAATTAGTTAATCTCTTCATTCTATCAGTTTTTTTTTATTTCTAATTAAGGTGACCGATGCCTAATAAGTCAAGGTGACCGGATGCTAGTACTTATGAAAATGTTCTCTTTGGTAGATTTAGAGACTTTCCGATGCTTAAGTAAATATTTTTTTATAAAGAGAGTGTAATAATATTTTAGAGAGAGATACTTTGAAAGTATGTATGCAGTTGAAAATATAGATTGTGAACCTGTAGCTTTAAGGATTCATAAATTATTTATAGCTTATAAGTTTTGTTCTTTTGTGAACAAAAGAAGTTAGAGTGTAATTTTGTCCTGATAGTATCAATGTGAGATAAATATCCCTTATACAAGTATTAATAAAAGAAAATATCTCTGACATATGTATTAATAGAAAACAAATATATTTTACACAAATATTAATGAGATGACTTTTATAAACTATTCCTTACATAATATTAATATTGATGAAAAGATGATATGTCTTTAAAAAACTTTTATACATCTAATAGTGTAAGGAGATTATGATCCAAAATATATTGGGTTAGTAAAAAGGTCCTCTATGATAAATAATGAATTCTCAAATGCTGAGCTCTGCTCCAAGGCTAAGCTCATGACATTGGGCTCTTCCCTAAGCTAAGCCCATGGGGCTTGGGCTTTCCTCAAGGTTGAACCTATAAAGGTTAGGCTCTTCTCTAAAACTAAGCTTATTGGAGCTGAGCCCCAACATATTGCTTGAAACTATGAGATTTTAGGTATTCAGAGATTTTTTAGGCTCGTTAAATTTTAATTTATCAATTTTCAAGTGAAAATTATTTTAAAAAGTAACACTTACCACACTTTCAAATAGGCTCTTAAAATTAAGGTCTTAGTTGTTTTCGTGAACTCAAAAGACCATATATATATATATATATATATATATATGAAAGCTTTTCATTACCTAGCTACAAAGTAAAATTAATAATAGCAGCATCCATTTGATATATCAAACTTGTTATATATCTAAGGGGTAGCTCAACTGGTCAAGTCTTGGGTTTGCTCTCTAATGGTCACGAGTTCGAGTCCTCTTAGGGCCACTGGAGATTTACATGATCATTAATTTCAGAACCCGTGGGATTAGTCGAGGCGCACACAAATTAGCCCGGACACCCAAATTAATAATAATTAAAAAAAATTGTTATATACCTTTGTGATTGCCACTTTTATATATATAGATAAAATTTACAAAATTCCCAAATGTTTAAGAGAAATTAACATGTTCAACACCAACCAAATTTCTCTAAAAAATAATTTTATTGAAGGCTAAGCTGTAAGATACGAAAATCATTACAATTTCACATAGAACGTACCTCCTAATGCTTCATGTTGTCATCCATATATATATATATATGTGTGTGTGTGTGTGTGTGTAGCATAATTGTTTTCATAATGCATAGTTAGGATGAAAGGAAAGAGAAAATCTATACAAAGGAGTAAATTATAATTTAGTTATTGTATTCTTTTATGATTTTCAAGTCAGTCCTTCTATTTTTAAAAATCACAAGTTAGCCTGTTAAGTAAAGTTTATTTTATTTTATTTTATTTTTTGAAAAATTGAGATTCTTATTTTTAAATGCACTTTTAGTATTGTGTGTAGTATATAAGATTAGAAAATTTAATTACAAGTCAAGGATATTTAGAAAAAAATTTAATTAAAATGAAAACCAACAAGATTTTGATTTTGCTTTTGTTTTTGTTTCGGTCCAAAATAGAATGGGTGGAACAGATGATATTGGACCGAGATATTCAAGACAAGCGAGCTTGAATTTTTTCTTTTTATTCTTTTATTTGAAGTGGTACAGGATATTTCAATTATTGCAGCTTGAACATGATGAAATTGACAACTGTAATATAAAAAATAGAATTATATAAAAAAACGTTTTTCAAAGATTACAATTACATCATTGGGAAGCAATTCTTATTATTTGTTTATGTTTCTTGGACCAATTTGATTGTGTTTCATGTTTCACTTTCTCCTTGTTAGCTTTTCTTAGTCGTCGTCTTGTCGTGTGGTGATTGAAATTGTAGGATAGTATTTTTTTTAAAAAATAATTTTTTATTTAGAAATATATTAAAATAATTTTTTTTATTTTTATTTTTATTTTGACATTAACATATTAAAACTATAAAAAACATTAAAAAACAATAATTTAATTTTTTTTTAAGATAAGAACACTTTTAAAAATACCTAAAAATAACAGCAGAAGCTGTGCTAAACACTACCATTAATAAAATTATTTGACTTATCAGAAGAGAAAAAGGAAAATATTAACTGGATTAGTTTCTTGATGCATAATTTTTTCTTACCTACTGCATTATGATTATGGTTAATAATAAAGAGAAAATATATCATTAATTTAAAGGTTAGACTTTAGGGATTTATTGCTTCTAGTAATTAATCACTACTCAGCTTGATACAGAAACATTATAATAAATAGAGCACCAAAAACATAAAAATCTAGACAATCAAGTTGATATGGACTTGACATGAACACACCTTCTTGACTAACTCATGGAACATTGGGTCCAATACAACATTATAAGACGAAACTATTTCAATTTTCAAACTTTGAATGTCTTTTTCTTAGACCAAATTAAATTAAAACGTGTCATTCTCTAAAGAGCTAAGTGTAAAAGAGAATGATTCCCACAAGTCTCAAATTGAATATTGTCCTCAACACTGAACACTACCGAGAAAAAGAAATCTTCCCTTTAATTTGAACCTGTTTTATATATATATATATTTGTTTGAATGACTTTTGAAAGTATTCAATTCTGCCCGCTTCAAACTCCCTTTGAAGCCATCAATTATCTCTCTTTTTCTCTCACTCTCGAGTCAATTTTGTGTGTTTTACAAGTTATATGTGCCACACACACAAGATATGTACTTGTTTTGGGAATCTATGTGCTGCCTGCCATGAACATTGGTTTAGGTCCAAGACCATTGCATATATAATGCTGGAAATCAAGGCCATCTTGAATATAACAACTATGGTGGTAGACCTTCGCTTTCACAAGTGGAAGCAATGCCCTTCACAAATTCTTTGGATTTTTGAATTTCCCTGACATATCCATTCATTTTCGTTGTTAAAGTTTGATGTTATAAATTTTAAGGAATAACTTAATTAGTCAAGTATTGAATTTGTTTTCTAATAGTTACGAATTCAAGTTCTCTCAAGGCTACTGCAAAACTTATATAATCGTTAATTTCAGGACCCGTGAGATTAGTTGAGGTGCGCGTAAACTGACCCGAACACCCATGTTAATAATAATAATAATAAAAAGTTTGATATCATAAAACTTGAAGTGTCCAAATCCTTCAATCCCCAAATAGTTCACAACACTAGAAGAGAGAGCAAAAAGAGTCGTAGAGAAGGAACAAATTCATAGCTAGAATTCTTGTACACCTCTCCCCGTCAAGGAGATGACTTAGTTGACACTCTTGTGGTTCTTGCGAGACGCCATAAACTTGATAGATACCTCTCTTTGGCTCCACATGAATGTGAGTGAAGAGGAACTACATATTAGTGGCATAAATTATCT
>Ga0307513_10000308_pt1 | contig 70241 bp, 78 predicted proteins | sample 15_EM_MG_FD_202174 | JGI IMG/M metagenome (GOLD analysis project Ga0307513, IMG submission 202174) | Populus trichocarpa ectomycorrhiza microbial communities from riparian zone in the Pacific Northwest, United States - 15_EM | ecosystem: Host-associated > Plants > Roots > Unclassified | place...
GATTCTGTGGCTGTGGTGGAGTGTTGGAGCTGTGGCCCCGGAGTGTGGATGTTGAGTGTTGTGATGAAAAGAGTGTCGCGTCGCGTCCAGTTTGAGGCTAAGTGCCGAGAAACCACCAGGCACTAGAGAGTCTTATGCCTATCACTCGCTTTCACACTGGAGTGAGCTGGCATTTCCACTCATTCAAAGATGATGTTCTGAAAATAGAACTGTGAGTGCCAGTCTGCCAGTGACTCGGCCCAGGGGTCTTTAGCGTAAATTTAAGATTAAGGGTACGATGGCTTTCTCACCTGGCGCCAGCACTAACTATATTTTCTGTGCCAAGAAATACCCCTTTGTCACCATAGGGCTGGGAGGGTACTCAGGGGTTGTAGTAAATCCTGATGTGCGATGGTGTTGAGGTTGAAGTCCGGATGCATGGGAGGCAGGGTTGCTTAGTTGCATGTGTCCGGACGGAACCCAGTACGGAGAAGGGTGTCCGGACGCGCCAGACGCAACCAGATGTGGCGCCTGAGTACAGGACGCACAGGACGCACAGGACGCAGAGTTCACACTACGAGAGTCAGGACGCAACACGACTGTATCTGATGCAGGATGGCTTTTTGCTGATGCAGAGCGCAGACGCAGACTCTGAAACTGCAGCTAGATAGCACTCTGATGTGCAATCGAGTTGGCTTCGAACCGTTGGGTAAGAAAGATCCAAACCTCCCGTGGATCATTCATAGACAGGAGCATCGAGAGAAGATCTTCAAGTTCACTAATATGTGATTCGATAAGATCCAAAGCCTTCGCTGCTCGGAGCACATCATCTGTAGATGTAGCAACAGCAGCAGCAGCAGCCTTTTCCGCTGCCCGAGTCTCTCTCGTAGTGTCTGAAGCAGACTTTTGAGCCGAAGTAGACTTTTCTGTCGCAGTAGTAGGGTCAACAACATCCCACAGTTGTTGAGCACGGAGGTGGTTGCTCATGCGATGCTTCCACAAGGTCCAATTGTGGGCTGTTAGAAGTGGGCACTTCAGGACACGAGTGCCCTCAGTAATATTACCTGTCGTAGCAGAAGTTGAAGACATGACGCAAAGGCGAAGAAGAGGCGAAGAAGAGACAGTATACTATCCAGAGCACTGATAATAAAATCAGGAAGCTTTAAGGGCTCATAACCTGTTGATGTGTGTGTTCGCCGGGACCAGAAAAGAAGCTTGATTTTCTAAGGAAGCGAAGAGCGTGCTATTTATGCTCTGCAACAAGAACACATATCCACTTCAAGAAAACAAAAGAAGACAAAAGCAAAAAATCTAATGCCCATAGAGTTACATCAATGATTGACTGATTGAGCAGAGAAATAAATGAAAGGATCCAAAACAGATGAATGGAGCTTAAACTCTGACGGCATTAAAGTGAAACTAGTATGAACTAGGAAGTACAGTCGTACTCAAGAAGATAAAGAGTACATATCCGAAAGTATAAGTTCAATAATGCACAGCTTAGCAATTGTGAAAGCAAAAGGAAGACGAAGGAAGGGAACAAGAGTAAAAGAAGAACTACTCCTGTACGGCGGATAAAACTAAGTCCAACAAATTTAACGAGTGATAGGGGGTGACTACCAACAAACCTCAACTTGGGTCCATCATCTGCACGAGCTGGGACGACTCGCGGGAGACATTATTATAACTTTTATAGACCTTTTGTAACGAATACGCACTCATTTTCGCTATATCAGCGAGTATCCTATTAGGTAGGAATATCCGGCCAATCCCTAGGGCTATGGGGGGTTGGCTTCCTCTCGGGCATCGGGGTGTTGTAATTGTGTCAATCTGGACTATTATACCTATCCCTTACCTTGAAGGCAGTGAGGGGTATTTCTGTCGTGAGGAAAAGGATTAAAAATTGCTTCGGCTATTATGCTTTTTTTCTTTTTCCCTCCATAGAGATCTCGTCTGGAAGCCCACTAGGAAATTCATGGAAAAATGAACTTGAACTCTCAAAAAATGATCGTGAAGATTTTTTCTGTGATCATTCCTATAACACAAGCAAACTGGCACCATACCATTGCCAGAGCCATCTCTTTCGTCCCCATTATCTATACCAATATCCCCTCTTGTAACATTACCTAATTCTGCGACAAAGAAGAAGAAAAAGAGATATCATACTGTAACAGACTGAAACGCCACCTCAAAGCCCTGTCCAACGGGAAAAAGAAACGGGGGGGTGGGCAAGCTAATAAGGGAAGAAAGGAAACTACAGGAATCACCGTTCAATGGTGGGCCCAATATCGTCACATCGCGCAACATAGTCTGCCTCTACCCTGAGAATCTCACTTCTTCGTAAATTCTTCATGACACTAGCCTCTGCCTTTTCTTTAACCAACCCTCTTAAAGCACTCATCAAAAATCCACTCAACATTTCCACACTCCAATTGTCGGGTACAACTTGAAGAACATGGGTTACGTCGACCCAGCCACCGAATCGCTCCAGTAAGTTTCTTGTCTGCTCCATGCGCTCCTGGTAATCTTCTAATTTGAGAAATTCGCCAAGAAGTACTGCGAAGAGCGTCTTCTGTTCGTCGCGGTCCGTGATGATTTTCCGTGTCTGGAATATAGACAGCCCCCCGAAGAGACAATAGTTTATTGCAGTATCGAAGTCTTTGAGTCCGTGTGTTAGAAGTCGGATAGCATCCTCGTGGCGCCCTTCTTTCCCGTAGAGTATGACCATCTCTGGAACCAAAACTTCGCGAAATTTAACTAGGCTGCTGAAAATCTTCGAAACGTCGTAAGGGCTTTCACTACTGAGAAGTTCCAGAAAACGCAGGCGATTGCGCCACCAGTTTGTCTCTGATGTATCTCCTGCGCCGTCTGTTCCTACTGGCGGTAGTGAGTTGTCTGCGATGAATTCTCGGTATGTTGGCTTTGGTGAAGTAAGTGCTCGGTAGGACTCGTAAGAGTCTTTGAGTCGTTCAGATGCAGAGGGGAGCTCCCAGAGGACCTTTACTAAATCGTCGAGGTACAGAAGCATTAGATCGTTCGCATACTTTGTGTTCCCATTTTCGACTAACTGGCTAACATAAATCCGTACTGCTGTTGGCGCATGCTCTTTTAAAATCTCTAGAACTTTCTCCGGCTCGAATTTTGCTTTTGCTTTATTATCCGAGAAGACTTGAGTTCCTAACTTGGGATTCCTCGCCGCGAGCCATTTACCAAACTCCTCGACAAGTGACCTATCTTTCAACTTTAGAAGGTAATTTCTCACTTTCTCCTCCCCATCTTCAAACTCTCCTGCTGTGTCTCCTTCTTCTAGAATTCTCTTCCACGTGACTAGCACTTCTCGATACATCTTCCTGTTTTGAAGTAGGATGCTCAGAACATAAAGCCGGCCAAAGCTCCGAAGAAGGTTTGATATAGCTTCGAATTCATCCACATCTTGATCAACTAATGAATACAGCTCGCCTCGTGCGTTGCCCTCAGATACCATAGTGGATCCCTTCTGTGGCAGATACTCAGGAGAATCGAGCATCAACAAAACACGGATCAAGGAGACATCAACTGTGGCAAATACCTCTTTTTCCTGGGAAATACTACCGAATCCCTTCTTCCGTCTCCAAACGGCTAGGTATCTTTTTAAGAGTAGTAGTATATCTCTCTGATAACCCTCTTGCCGTTCCGCACGTTGAGAGCATATTTCATCAAAGAGAAGCTTGATACCTCCATAAACCCATACACCTCCCTCGCCTAGTACAATGTCTTCAACGAAGCCACCTCCAAACATAGCAAGCACAACTCGGGGATCCACTGCGCTCTCTATAAGCGCTTCCTCGGATAATATGATCTCGTCTGGCTGAATGTCGGTCCCTTCAAACTTTTCTAGTTTGAGCAGCTCACCCAGGAGAAGCATACCGCATTTCTGACGAATATAGGAAACCTCATGAAAGTCTCGTTCAGTAGTTGGCTCGATGGCATCAACTTTGCGGAGGGTCTTCAGAATGTTCCGAATTCTAGTTTTGGGTGTCCCGTCCTTGAAAGTTGGCAACAATGAATCCAATCGTAGTACCAGAGGACTTTCCACCAACGCACATATTCTTTTTCCTTTGAAGGCCACAACACTACTCCCAACGGTCGAAATTCTCTCTGCAATTATCCTTTCTTCGTTATTCCGCTGACTTAACTCAGGCGATTCGTTATTTTCCGGGTCGCGGCCGGGTCGTAGATGAAGCGTTTCAAGCCTTAACATCGCCATGGCCGCACCCACTACTCGCCCCGGCAATCCAATTACTTCGCTCAGGCCAAGCTTAAATCCGTTATCATCCATCTCTAACAACCCTCTTTCTTCACCCCTGTCATTTTCGCCACCGTCCACATCCCACCTCTGCACTTCGATGGCCCGACTTGCGATGACAGCAATTACCCAAGGACCCTGTACCACCACTTCGTCGGGATATTTCTCGAAACTTATGGTGCCCCTCGTGACGTCCCCTTCTACGTTCACGAATAGCCCCACCCCGGGATCTTCCCATGTGGTACCGGTTGTTAGGAGAAACTCAGAGGAGCTAGGAGACGCTACATGTGGCATCAGAGGCCCCTTCGAGATCGTAGTTTTAGTCCTAGCTGGGAATTTGGGCCCTGTCGGCGTTTTTTTTGTAGGAGAAGTTGAGCCTGGGCTTGGAGTGGCTGAGGAAGCTGCGGAAGAAGCCTTGCTGCTGCTCGAAGGGGCCTCAAGACCAGTTTCGGAAATGGCCGTTGGAGATGATGGCTGTGAACCTGCGGGTGGTGATAGAGGTCGAGAGGAGGTTGAAGATGGAGGTGATAGGTGGGTCGGTTTTGACATTGGTTTGCCACCCCGGGCGGTTGGAAGTTTTCCACGAGAACCCTGCCTGATTGTCTGCCCACGGACACTGCCGGTACTGCTAGATCTATTATGAACTGTTGCGCTAGATTCTTTGGAAGCAGTAGCAGAGCTATTTCTCCGTTCCCTTGGAGTGAGAGATGATGTCCGAGGGGGGTGTGACCCGGAAGCTGTCCCGCCACGGGACCCCGAAGCCTGTGAAAGGGGTTGTGGAGTATCCGACCCTGATTCGGTCGGGCTGGGAGGGTCACTAGCGGGAATAGAGGATATAGGAAATAGCGGAATTTGACGAATATTATCGACGTCCACCAAGGCATAATTCTCGGCTGTAGAAATACAGGCAATCATATTCCTTCTGACAGCCTCAACAGCGCGAGCCTTGAGCTCGATATCTTTAACCAGTCTCGCAACCTCCCCTATCCGGATCATCCGTAATTTACCCTTAGCAAGAACTACAATCAATTTCCCCCTCCCCATATTTACCTGCCTCCCCTGAGCAGTAGCTACCCTCTCCTCTTCAACTTCATTCAAGTCCTGCCCTCCAATAAAGGCAACATCCTTCAGTTTTGGGGCGCCAGAAACTGGCGAAAATTCCGGCAAGGTGTAAAAAGAGAGAAAGCCTGCAGAGGATAGTACAAGAGCTGTGGAGGTGGTCGGGAGAACAAGAATCTTCTTTATATAGGGCAAGGTAGCAGTAGCAGCTGGAGTTGGAGGTGGCTGGGGCCGAGAAGCGAGCATGTATATTGGTTTCGGAGGTTCTATAGAAGCGCTGGGGGCTGGAGTAGCTGGTATAGAAACGAAATGTAATAGCTCATGAGTTGACGTTCCGACATAGAGGTTCTCTTCCCAGAACTGCAAACAAGTAATCTCGGCGTTGGGATTTTCTGGGGTGCCTATTGGGAGGTCATCAACGAGATCCTGAAGAATATATGGACCCACTACAGAGGGGAGTGGAGGTAAAGGAGACTCCATGAAGGGTATGATATATAGCGGGCGAACAAATTGAACGAGGTTGATGCTTCAACTACATTTGTAAATGGTCTGGTCTTCAGTAGCTCTTAGTTACCCGGCCAATTGCCACAGGATAAGCCGCAAGCGCACATCAACACCTCAAGGATAGCCTGGACCGAACACCATCCACATAAGGGAAGGCCGCCAGTTATTCCCACACCGGTAACTTGGTGTCCTGTGACCCGTGATGAGAAAATTGGCCCCGGATAGGTGCGGTGTAACGTACCGTAGTCGATATGGAAAAAACCAGAATTTTTCTGTGTCCCAATTGGGATACATGACGCTCTCACTACCCCTGCCCTACCCAACGTCCCAGGGCACATCGGTATTTTAAAGCTACCGGAAACCCAGTTTGGAATAAAATTTAATGATACACAGCGAAAGAGGATGTGATAGATATAACAAAAGTGAGATAGAGATTGGTCGGATTCATGTACTAGTACAATGTATACTGTACTTATGCTTGATGCAAGCTCTTTGTTTTTTTTGACTTGGAAAGTCCCTGATTCTTGCGGGGGCGCCATTGTTCCAAATACTTGTATCATCATGTCATGAGAGTTGGAAGGCCCCTGCTCCGTGGTCTCGACCACAGAACCGAACACCTATCTCCTCCAGCCTCCATCCCCATTACAACCACAACCATAGTCACGAATCACCAACTATAGAATGGATAAAGATCGATCCAAGGGCCTATCCCTTCGAAAGAAGCGGAGTGAAGGCAAACGCTCGGTGAAACCAGTCATCGGTCCACCACGGTATCCAACTTCGAAATACATTCTCTGAAGTTGCTCAAAGCTAACAATATGTGGCTACGCAGACAGGTCCCCATGCCTCCAATGCCGGGTGCAAAGCTTGGGCCAGCTTCGGGGCCTCCCCAGGTTCGCGTTAGAGACAAACAAATGGTTGGTTTCTCTGCACTCCTACGAGCTGTACCGAGCTAATCAATTTCTTCAAGGTCGCCGATCTGGTCAAACGACGAATGTCTACACGGTTCCCTATGCCCGGTGAGCCAGGCAGTGATGCCCCAGCCATGCCAAACTTGCCGTCGGGACCAAATATGATTGCAGCTGGGGCTGGTGCACGACTCCCTGTGAAGCAGCCCGAACAATCCGGTGGGGTAAAACTGGACCTGGATACCTTTCGTGACCCAAATTTTAATCCGGATACATGTATGACATCTATTTCTATCGCATGTTCTGGTTGAATTGCTTATAGCTATTTTTCCAGTTGTCGCTACGGTCTTGGCGAATGCTTCGGATGAGGACATTCGAGACTACCAACGCCGTCTCAAGGACATCCGTAACCGAACCTCCTCCGATTTACAGAAGAATGTGTTTGTAAACCGAACGCAGTTTATCCTCATCTCAAAAGAAATCGACAAGCTTAAGAGTGAAATGCGTGTTCTGCGGAATCTGCTCAGCGATCTACACAATACCACTGGTTCACTCAAAACTGACTCTGAGAATTCGAGCACCACAAGTGATCTCAAAGCCAGAAAGGCAGCAAATAGGAGTAGTGTAGCCGATCTCACTGCTTTGCATATGAGCCATCTTCAAGCTTTGTGGAAACAAGTTGAAGGGGCACAAAAGTTCCTCCCATCGGTTCCCGGGAGGCATATCATCTTGGAATCCCGGCATTGGGTCGAGTTAAACGCCGCTACTTGGAAGCCTCGACGGATTGTACACATAGTGCTCCTGAATGACCATCTTCTTGTCGCTACCGTGAAGAAGAAGCGAACAGACAACGGGAACTCCGGCTCTCCTCAGATCAAGAATGTGGCTGAAAGATGTTGGCCCCTTGCCGAAATCGAAATGGTGGACTTGTCTCCGAACGACTCACAAAATGCGAAGAGAGCTCAAGTGATGAATGCTGTGAACTTGAGAGTGGGAAAAGAGTCGTTTGTTTACCAAAATGAAGACCTCTCAAAGAAGAGTGAGCTCCTCCGTCAGTTCAAAAAATCTGCAGACGAGCTCCGGAAAGCACTCAGGGCTGAAAGCGAGGACAACCTACGCAGAAGAGATAGCATGACATTCTTCGCAGGCCGTGATCCTAGGCTACTCGAGAACGGCGGCTTATTGAACAGTCTCAGCGCGCATGGCTCGACCAGCGCGTTATTTACGGTTGAAGGGCAGACTCGTAATCTGAGGTGGGTAGAAGGGCAAATGGATGAGTTAGACGAGAGGATCGCACACCGCCAGTTCGAGGAGGCGGTTGTTAGCGTAGAAAAACTCCGAGGCCTCGGTCGGGCGCTCACGAGTAACAACACTCTCGTAGCGGAGCTAATCAACTTCAAAGTTGATGAAAGAGCGTCGCGGCTTGCCACAATAATCACAACAGACCTGACAGAAAATCCAGCCAAGAAGAGCGCAGTCAAAGCGAATGTTCAATGGCTCGTCAGACTTGATTTCGAGGACCGTGCGCGAGAGGCTTTCTTAGAAGCTAAATCAGATGTCATTAAGAAACGGACCAGGCAAGAATCACCCTAAGTTAGAAAGTCACACATCACACAGGGCACTGACTTGAAAAAAATGTATGATATAGGCAAGTCAGATTCGAGGGTGACGTCCCTCTCTACATCTCCCAAGTAGCCCTCGTACAGTTCACCCTCATCAAAAACACCGTCGAAATATACAATAGCTGTTTCGAGTACCGCCTTGCAAGCGCCCTCGTCCGTTGGGCTAAAGAGCGCGCGGACGAGTACATGAATTTATTTGAGCGTCAACTTCAGGCCGTCAATCAAGATAGTAAAGTCTATAGCGATTGCATTGAGATCACACGGCTTCATTCTACCATGTTGGTGGATTGCGGGCTCGACTTTAAAGAATTAAAAGACCCACGGTTGAGGGCTAGGAAGGATGATGGAGCCCCAGGCTTGGGGTTGAAATGATTTTTGAATTCGGATTACTTGCTAAGGTTACGTATTTACTTTTCAGTTGGGGATGGAGTACGAGTATGTTTGACGTGTGTGAATCATCGTTTATCACTCGGATATCCACCCTTCATTCCTTTCTTTCCCTTACCTCTATGACTCTTGTATCCTAGCTACTGCTATTCCTTATTTACTTCGGCGATGGATCGCTTGTAATAGATGTTTAATGAGCTTGAGTAGGCGATCACACGAATAACAAGTGAACAACTTCTGCGATATTACATTCTATGCGCAATAACTGACGTATAGTACCCATAACATAAGACTAATTATAGTGTAATGTACAAAAGGGAGGAAGGAAGATTAACAAACCTTTGACCTCGCATGCAATCCAATTCACCCCCATCCATATATCAAATCAGTCCACTAAACCACAGACTACCTCTTCTTATCCCTCTTAGCAACCCTCTTCTGCGCCCTAACATCTTTCTTCAACCTAGCGTCAACAACCTTATACCGCCCCTTAACCCCCTTGGGCCTTCCCTGCCCCTTGTTCGGGCCGCGCGCAACCACAACCTTAACCTTCGCTTTGGGCTTCTTCTTCCCCGCCTTAGCCATCAACTTCGTGATATTCGCCGCCTTCTCCTTCTCAGTCGTGCCCTCCTCGTCCGCCATGAGTGCGCTCTTCTTCCGCAGTTTCTCAAGTCGTTGCGCAGCCTTAAACCTCTTCCGGTCCTTCGCTTCCCGGACTTTCTTGATGGGCCGGGCGTTGAGTGCGCGGAGTTTCTCCTTTATGGCGGTGGCGCCGGCCGCTGTGATGGGCCGGTTGGGCTTCGAGTGTTTGTTCTCGTCGTCTAGGAACCAGTCTGGCAGGCCGTCGCGGTCGCGGAAGGAGTACTTGTTGAAGCCGTCGTCGATTATGTTGGCTTTTGCGGAGGACTTGCCTACCGCGAGGCGCTGGGCGAGGGACATTGCCTCGGCAGTTATTATGTCGATGTCTAAGATTGGTGGGTGTTAGTCAGGTGCCGTGCAGCGTGCGGGGAACGGGGATGTACCAAGTTTTCCATTTTTGATGGGCTCCTCTTCGGCGTCCCAGCTGTCGTCTTTTTGGGCTTTGGCAATCTCAATGTCAGTGTCTTCGTCTTCCTCCTCTTCAGCCCCGAAGCCATCGTTCGTTCCCGCTTCGCTGCGGTCACGTTGTACGTTGGTGGGCTTTCCGATGGGGCAAGCTTCCATTTCGATGCCATCACCAGCTTCTTCACCTTCTTTCCCTCCTTCGTCCTCTTCGCCTTCTTCCTCACTCTCTTCGCCTTCTTCCTCACTCTCTTCACCGCCTAGATCACTGAATGCGATACCCTGAAAGATCTCTTGATCAAAGAACATTGCTGCCTTTTTACTTAACCCATCTTCGCCCTTGGCATCACGGCCGTCAAGGTGGGTAGTAAGTTTTTTAGGCCCAGATTCGTTGTCCTCGCCTTCGCTGTCCTCGCCTTCGCTGCTCTCAGCCTCAATAGCAACTCCGTCGTCAGATAATTCGGCATCTGATTCGATGCCTTCCCATTCGCCATCTTCGTGCTCTTGCCGGGCCTTCTTGGCTTTGTACTTTGCGTCGGTTTCTGCTTTCTTTTCTTTGTATTGTTCATACCTGTCATATGTTAGTGCGCGGCCCACAAAGAGTCTGAGAGGTAAGCACACATTCCATCCAATTCAGCCTCCAGCTTATCTGCAGTTTCGTCCTCGTTATCATCCTCCGGCACATCACCCACGTGAATGTCCTTCCTGGAGCGGTTATGATCCTCCTCAAGCACAATGTTCATTTTACCCTTTGTTACTTTATCTAAGGCACCAGCTCTATCGACGTTCTTGATAGCAAACATGGATTCACCTTCTGCGTCTTGCCCTAGACCGATATCTGTAGGAGTAGTCATGTGTAATTGAAGACGGACAATCTCTTTCTGCTTCCTCTCGTTCTCTCTCCGCCTTGAGCGCTTCTTTTCCCCCAGCTCTTTCATCCTGAGACGCTCGAGCTCTTCTTCTATACGCATTTCCTCGTCCATTGGTGCGATCTCGGCAGTTTCCGTAACGTCCGGCTTTGCGTTTGCTTTCTTGACTGCTAGGCCGAACTATAGTAGTATTAGAATTAGGGGATTTTTTAAAGCTATTAGATAACATACCTTTTCTCTCACAGATAGACGCCACTTGAGCAGCGCCCTAAATTCCTTTTTACCAAGAACTCGTAGATCATCACAACAATGCCTAATCTCCTTCGTCGTCTCAGGCATTTTTGAGACAGCTACGATTGCAAGATCACCACCCTCCCTCCCAAAGGAAAGTCTGTTCAGGCTACCAAGCATCTGAATCGGGTCTGTAGTCTCGATAAACTCGTTAACAGGCGCCTCCTTGAACTGCAAGTAATCTCCCTCCTCATATCCATCCCTCTTCCTCTTCTTAACCTCAGGGTTAAACACCTTCGCCTCATTATTCGGCGCCGGATCTGGCAACTCCTCAAACACAGTCCTCGGGTCTAGAAACTTCGGATCAACTCTCTTCGGGGCCTTATACCCTCTACACACAACAAAGATTTCCGCAGAAACACTTCTAGAAGACGGCGGCTTGGTAGCCTCAACCTTGTTAAACAGCTGATTAAATACCCACATCAGATTATTAAAATCCCTCGACCTAAACACTTTGGTCACAAAGGTCCCCCCCTCAATCAAGAACTCAGTGGCAAGCTTTAGAGACTGAAGTACTAGTTCCGCCTGTGTAAACGCATCCTGGACCCAGGCTATACCAACGTTCGGCGCGCCGTCGTGAAGTACCGTATCCGCCTTCCAAGTCTTCAAATGTCCCCGAAGCGCAGCCCGGCACTTATCTGTCGTGATATCACTCTGGAAGGTAATGACCCGGGGAATAGCTTTTATCGGGGCGAGATCCACGCCGACGATTAGAGAGTTGACGGGCATGCATTCCGCTGCTACCTGACACCAGGAACCCGGCGCTGCGCAGAGATCTATGAGAACTTTGGACTTTTCGAGGAAGTTGTATTTCTTATTTAATTGGATTAGCTTGAAAGCTGCGCGCGCCCGGTACCCTTTTTGTTTGGCGAGCTTGTACCTATTGCGCTGTTAGCTGTATTGCTTCTTTTAAACATTTCTGGGGGCGGGTAGTGGGGGAGGTGGGATACCATTTGTCGAGACGACCTTTTCCGTGCTGAAATTGAAAAATGGGTTAATATAAAGCGGAAGCTGTGGAATTAGGAGCCATGCGCACCTTCTTTTGAATCGCCATCTCGGAAAAGAATGTGTGGTTGGCGAATTGTGAGTTATGGTGGGATGGAAATGTTGTTGACAGAGAGCGGGTTTAAAGTTTTTTTTGTGGGTGGATTGGTTGCCAAGATTTCGCGCAGGGTTCACTAGAGCCTAGTGCTCTATCCGTAGCAGCAGGATCATAGATTCTCACCCCACGGGCTTCTTCGTTATAGTACCAGTTTTCAATCAGACACGCCGACAAAAAAGCACAACTCAACCGATGAAACCCAAGTCTACGGAATAGAATCTGTAACTTATTGGAGATTTGAGCGCAGATGATGTTTTAGATGTTTACGTAGAGGACTAGAATTGTGGCTACCAGTGCTATCTAATATTTACTGTACGAAGTATATAAATGTTCTATCTCAAAATACTATCTAATCTATACCACAATGCTTGCTTGCTGGGAGCGAACCCCCCCGCCCGGCAGAAATGAGGCATCCCTAGAGAGCCGGGCGGAATGCAAGAAAGAAAGAAAGAAAAGAAAAGAAAAGAAAAGAAGAAAAACCTCCACAAACCGCTGATTCTCTTTTAAACCACCAAGAATCTCTCATTAAACACCTAAGGAGTAAGAAACACCTCCGTTGAAATCTACCTGCAACTTCAAGTTGAGAAGAGAGATACTACCTGCTCATTAAAATCCCAAAGTCGGGCTTCCAGTAGGATAAATATTAGTTCCCAGGTTGACTTTCATGAAATACCTAGCTGGCGCAGTGGTTAACACTCCTGTCGCAATAGCGGGAGCCCAGGAGTTCAATCCATGCTGACAATCAGTTATTATTGAATAATCCGTCATGTAGGGCAGGAGAATTAAAGAAATCCTGACCTATGGGAACTGGGAGATTGTAGAACTTAGCCCTCATCAATAGGGATGTGGGGTTTATCAATCCTGCTACGAGGAGGTAGAATCCGACTCTAGACCTTAAAGGTTGGCGATCGGCGGGTAGCAGAAGCAAATGGGAGGGGGGGTTGGCAAAGAAAGAAATATGAAAACAAAAAAATAAAAATAAAAATAAAATAAATAGATAGATAAATATAAGTAAGAATAGGAAATAAACAACAACAATAATAATTGCTTCTTTTACCTTGGGAAGGCAGTTGTTGCCCCTCTCCTATTTATTGCCTTGTATACATACCTTTTTTTTTCTTAGTAAAGCGAGGTAAGTTAGTACTAGTCATACAGTACTGTTCAACCACTTGCTGCGCCAGGTATTTGCATGAGTGGGTATCTATGATAGTAATTTGTTGTAACTCCGGAGGAGAGAGGCAGTGGAATGCCCAATCGGGCCGTTAAGTATTATTTCGAAAAAGCCTGTAGGAATGGAGAATATGATGTAGACTACGACAGCATTGTGAGGGTTCTTTGAGGGTTAGCAGTTGAATTGGGGTAGATTGGCTGGGTAACATATGCAATAAATCCGATAGTGAAGGCTAGAGCAATTACTCTTGGGGCATTACAGACAGCCGGGGACATCCTCCGCCAAATGAGTGACCAAATCGATCCTGATAAATTCTGCGGCAATGGAGTTGAGCCCCGTCGTGTAACGGGTGAGATCTGTGCTCTAGCTATAATCCTTGTAACTCTTGAAACGGCATATACCAGGTCTATAAAATTTATAAAAGTCCCAAGGGACAAACTCAGGAGTAACCTTGATATCCGCAGTGGATGTCGGGGCAGTCGTTAGAATCGCCAGGACCATAATGTACCATAGGGTGCCAATAGGCTGGCAGCTGTCTACCATAGCAATGAGAGCTTTAACGGGGAGAATTATACCCAGTATGGTCGATCAATGGAACTAGCTCCCACCCATGTAAATTGATCATGGAACTAATTGCGATAGGAGTCTCTCCGATGGGGAATATATGCTACTACTCGGGGACGCAATTCGGGTAATCCCGCATGATCGGCCAAGTATTTCGAGAGCTTCAACCCTCCTTTCATTAGCATTTCAGCAGCCAATTAAGTAGTGCAGGTAAGGCAGTACAAACCTGTCGTAACACCATCAATGGAGAGGTTAACAGACTAGCGGAGGAGCCTCGCCCAAGCTGTTATCCAGCCCTTTTAGTGGGGTCAATTTCTGGGCTAAGTTTGCCAGTGGAACGTTACCGTGCCAGCCTATCATACCAAAAACACCACGCGATGTCCTCTCGAGGGATAGGGCCATTCTTGAGGCCCCTTGGTCACTGTTAGTCAAGTTGTAATAGCCTCATAGAACGGGAGGGAAGAGAGATATGCCGTTAGAGACAGTGATAAGGAAATCGATCGCGATTCTGTACTGTACAAGTAGCACCATAGCCAAATCAATAAACCCATTCAACCCTCCATGTATTACCCCCCAAAAAGAGGGAGGGAAAGGAAAGGGAAAGAAGGGAAATAAAAATAGCACTTAGGATCCATAAATTACCAACGCATGTCCTACAAAACATTCCAAATTATTTAGCCACCAGCTCTTCCTCCACACCAATAAGCGAGGTAAATTGAAGCGAAAACTCACGACCCTAATAAACCCCCTAATTTAGGCTCGTCGCGATAATAAACTATGTCGACACGCCACTATGAAGAAGAGAGATTTTCAGTTTGCCGTGACGGCCGTCCGTCGCTTATGTACGAGTGCATCTGGAAATCCCCAGGGTTCTTAGCAAGGCCGATACACTACTATGCGGGTCTCATAAAGGGAGGCATGATGCGTAGAGAAAGGGGATATATAGCTTCAGAAAGGAGGTTTAGTACAAGAGGTGTTGTGTAGGTGTATATTGTAAGCCGAGTTGGGACACCTTTAAGGTAACCAAGTGCCCAAGGATCTCAAACATTGTTCTCGCATGCATCACCTGTTACGATTGTGGGCTTGGGCGATGCGTGGGGTGGGTTTTATGACATTCTTAGAGGGTTATCCCTTCTTTCACGGGGAATAGCTTGGGCTCATGGGACTTTGATATGGAATGGAACTGACTCCCATTTCTGGCCAGGGCGGATTGGTGAGTGATGCGGGGTGACTACCTTCCGCTGGCTGTAACGTTCTCATTAAATTTTTATCCTATGATAGTAATATCCGGTATTGGCGAGTTGTGTAGATACCCCGCAAGGGGGAAAGCCACCGAATCATAATCCATGAAGGTCTTGGCGGAATCATACCCAGCTTCGTTGGGAGGGAAAATAGCATTCGAAATTTAACAATTCTTTTCTGGTCTCTCGTTCAATTTCCGGTACAGCGATGTTACAACCGTCCCGAACTCGCTGTCGGCCTAACGACTAGATGGTTACTAAGGTAACATACGGGGGTGAAATCGTGGTAATTACTTGAAGTTATTCTTCATCTCACGGAGCTTCTTCATAACGCCAACTGGGTCCTTTTCTCCTGTCTTCTCTTGGATCGCGGGGTCCTGTGTTGCTTGTTAGTACTACTCACAGAAAGTGAAGAGCAAAGAGCTCACATCAACGCGCATAAATACATTGTGGTTCTATTTAGAAAGTGAGTGAAAGAACCGGCAATATTTCAGAATCCTTCCTACCTTCTCATCGCCAATGGTGAATTTCCCTTGGGTTTCCGCATTCTCTTCACAGAACTTTGCCAGGTTCTGTATTGCTGGTGAACTAGTGACTGATTTCGCAAAGCGAACATTGGATTTCGTGTACCTGAAGTTCTTAGAACCAAGTCACTTAGGTCGTGCAGGAGGGCAGCTTACTCATGCCCTGGGTAAACCTTTGTATCATCTGGCAACGAACCAAGAGTAGTATTGAGAGCTTTATGCATTTCTTCTGCTGTCCCTTCGAAGAATCTCCCGCACCCTAATAATTCGTCTGGTCAGCAATCCTTATCGTGCTGTGGTTCCGGTTTCAGATTCCAGATCCTGGGAACCGGTACCGGCTATAAACAAGGTATCGCCCGTGAAGGCAGCTCTATCCCCTGAATCCTCCATATAGTAGCAGATACTATCTTGTGTGTGACATGGTGTGTGCAACGATTTTACCGCTATCCCCTCTCCAATCTTGAAGGTTTCTTGATCTGCCAGCTTGTGTGTCACCGCTTCGCAGTCTTTTCCGCCCAATACCTGAAGCTGAGGATATCTTGCTAGCTAGGTTAGGTCAGCCTTTTATGTATGATACCAAAAGGTGCTCTTTGAATACCACTTACAATTTCATTGTTGCCACCAGCGTGATCATAGTGACTGCGTAAGAGGTTAGCACTGCTCCTACCTCCAGTCGGTCCAGAACGATTACTGGTGAGTGTTGATAATAGCTTTCAGGTTAATCCCGTTTTCGGATATCTCCTTCTCAAGGACTGGGAGCACTCTAAATAAGTTAGCATGAAACATTTCCCCACACTTCATTCCCGAATTCCCGACATACTCCGGCGGGTGCGCAGGATCCACAATCACAGCATCCTTTGTCTTATCATCAATTATCAAGTAAGAGTAGTTATCACCAGTCCCCGTCCCTAGGCGAAATATTGGAATTAGCTATAAGCAATCAGGATCCTTTGCTAGGGGGGAACGAACACATGGGAATAGATTTGATATGCATTTTTTTGGTGAGAATAGAGCTAATTGAGTATATTTGGCGAGGCTTGAAGAGAGAGGGAAACATTGGCGCTCGGGAGAGAGTTGATTGTAAAATTAATGACGTCTTCGCCCCGCATATGCAACCATCGGGATCACGCAAACCCTAGCCCTATGCCCAACTCTACTCCCACATAGATTTATCTTGGCTATAAATTATTACGGTATGGTTAAAGTCTCCAACGTCACGGCTTTTCATGTTTCATCCCTCCAATGCCGTAAAACCTCTCCAATGCGACAACCATTCAAAAGATCGAACGATGATCTGACAACCAAATGAACATCTGCCTGCTCTTTTTCTTCTTCCTTCGGTATGCTAAAACCTAGAACTTAATCATGAGCTACTGCCTCCTCCCACTGATCATGAGATATATAATTTCAACTACTCAGCCACCAAGCGGGCGCCCAGGCAAAGAAAGAATCCAGGTTGGTGAGGCGAGGCAACGGCAAGTTTTGGCGAACCAAGTCGGGCCCTTTCCGACCATTCCGCTCACCCCCGGCCTCGTACTCGAGTACTCGAGTACATGTCGGAGAATTGGACACAACCCAGCTACCTGCCGCCAGCCTCTCTCCTAGCAGCAGAGTTTCTTTCCGCCATGCTTACCTTCCTGTGCCCTAGATCTGGCACATAGAGTAAATGAGAAACAAAAAAACAATCAGGTTGATTTAGCTATCCGATCTTTTGATGTTGTGGCATTGGAGGAACACTGTGGCATTGGAGGGATGAACCATGAAACGTCCTGGTATTGGAGAGCTTAATCGTATTCTATTATACTCGAGCACATTACGAAAGAAATATCATACTTCTGGTCTCTATCGATCTTACTGGAGGATTAGAGCGACCGATGTCCCGTGCTTCGTTTCTTGTCACTCGTGCTGTAGATCCCTAACCCACGTTATTCAGAGGCACGAGTGCTTGGGCTCAGCATCGTGTCTTACTCATCTCTCTGTCTCACCCCTTAGGGTACCGTAGTAGGATTAGGCGCATAATCAGCTCACTAAAGTCGAATCCCTGTGTTCGATTATGAAGCTAATGTATCATACATCTGATTCTAGTACCGTATATGGCAAGCACTCCGATCATTCCTCCCCCATGGCTCGAGCCTTGATAATGGATATATCCTTAGCTGGCCTATCTTCCCCGTCCGTTTGGACCATTCCCATCCGTTGCACAATTCTCATTCCTGCTGAAACGCGCCCGAATATGGTATGTGCCCCATCTAGCCACGGTGTAGGTGCGAGTGTGATAAAGCTGCTGAGAATTAGTCACCGCCCCACAATTAATCCAAGGTCTGAGCGCACAATTGAGATCCATTAGTATCTTTGCCTGAATTGGCCATGGAAAGAATCCCAGCACCGGTGTGTCTAAGGTCTTCATGAATCTCGCTGTGGTTCCATTAGCAAATGCAGTTGCGTAAATAGGAATCTCGCTAATGGACCTCACTCTTCAAACTTTCCGCCATAAATTGAAGAACCGCCTCGCCCTGTTCCAGTTGGATCGCCTCCTTGAATCATGAAATTTGGAATTATTCGGTGAAACTATACTCGAGACATTAATTCCTAGCACTAGGGGAGGGATAGCAGCCGAACTCACAATACAACCATTGTAGTAACCCCGTTTAACCAAGCCCTCAAAGTTCCGACAAGTTTTTGGAGCATGATCGTTATATAGCTCGAGCTCGATGTTGCCCTACTTGGTTGAACAGAGGTAAGTACAATCCAAGGCTTATTTCGGGGAAAGCAATCACCATATTAGTCTCGAGCAAAACTTTCGTTGCCATTTTGCACGGTTGTAGTAGCTGGTTGCAGGCTGAACTCTCCTTGTTGCTGTCAATCCTGAAAACACCTCCAGTAACGCGGCTCTACACAGATTCCGAGACCTACCCTGCCTAGCGCACTTTTCATCCTTCAGTTCTCTCCTCGCATCGATCCCCCCACTACCCCCACTGCCGGTAGTATTGACTCCATTCTCATCCTCGCAAATCCAGCTCGTGCAGCTATCTGCCGCTGGAAGCCGCCACCATGAGCTCAGTAGTAAGTGAGTACTTACACACTTTATCCAGGTCTTCTCCCTTTGGCCTATGGTCTCTGACTCCATCAGATAAATCAAAGAACAAATTCGCTCCGAAGGCCAAAGTCCGTCCACGCCCAGGGGCAATTGTCCACTCGAGTCCTTCCAACCCAACTCCCCCCTCGCCGAGCAAACCATCGCAACCCACCGAGCAACCCCCAGCACCACTAGCGCCTCCACCTGTGCCCGAGCCCGCAGTACCACCATCACAGCCAGAAATAGGCGATGAGACACCTGCAGCAGAGCTTGAGCCCCCAAGACGCCAGTTTCTAGTTCCCACAGTCCGGACTAAGACCGGAAATGGGGCGCCGTCCGCCCCGCAGACGGGTACAGAGGTCTTCTCTTCGCCATCACGCTCAGGGATCCCTATTGTGCAGCCTTCGTCAAGCCGGGGAATACCAAGGGCACGAGCTGCCGCCCCTGAAGTGGCACCAACAACACAAGTCAATTCTACAGAGGGATCTCCAGAAGCTTTGAGAACGGCGAATACGAGGCCAAATGCATGGCTGGCCACTGTGTTGGGAGGGACAGTAGATATGCCTGTGTTTCGGGATTCCGGGATTGCTACAACCCAAGAGACACAGGAGGTCAGCCAAGAAGATGGAGCAGTTGTTGGGGCGGAAGGCTCCCCCGAGAACATTGATGGAGGAGAGTTATCTACAATCGAGAAGACAGCGAGGTCTCCGAGGAAGCGGAAAGCTAGGGCTGCCAAGGATGGATTACCTAAGAGGTGGAAGGCGGCACGAAGGAGACGGAAGGCCGCGGAGGATGACATCGATGAAGCACAGGAAGCACAGGAAGCACAGGAAGCACAGGAGGCACAGGAGGCACAGGAGGCACAGGAGGCACAGGAAGGGCAAGAAGGGCAAGGTGATGAACAAGAAGTAGCTGGTGGTACAGAAGTCAATTTCGAAGGAAATAATTCAGACAACAGTTTATATAAAGATCCACAGAGATCTGATAAACCAAAAAAGGCCCGTCGCTCCAGAAAACCCGCAGCCAAAAAACCTCCAAAGGAGCCAAAGGAACCCAGCGAACCCAACAGAAAGAGGTCCAGCGGCCGCCATCGCACGCCGTCCCCTGAAGATGGAGAGCAGCGAGAGATAACCCCATCTGTCATCAAGATGAAGGATCTGTGTCGAGACATCAGAATCGGCAGAAAGTCTAAGCGTTTTATAGAGCTTGAAGAAATGGATTGGACGAAATTGGCTAATGATCAGAAGGCCGCAAAGGCAGCTCTCGAAGTTAGGCAAGCTGCCGGTGAGGAGGCGGAGCGGGAAGCAGCAGAGGAAAGCATTGAAGGTCTGGGTAATGAGAGTCAAAGGTACGACAACCAGCCTTTTTTTCCCTCTTGTCTAAAGACCATACGCTTATATGATGTTACAGTCTTCCGAGAGCTGGCGCTCCGCAAATGCGAATGGTCAACGGTGAACTTGTTCTCGACCAGGAATCCATTCAGGTAAACTCTCACGAGCGTAATCCCATCGACGAGGAATCTATGGAAGTCGTCGAGGAGAACATGGCATTCCGTCGTATCACCTCGGCGACATATAGTAAACACAAGAGATCCGAGAGATGGGACACAGAAGCGACGGACAAATTCTACAATGCCCTGTCCATGTTCGGTACCGACTTTGAAATTATATCAAAGTTGTTCCCGGGCAGGAACAGGCAACAGTTGAGGAAAAAGTACCTTAATGAAGAACGGAAGGATCCCCAGAGGATCACCGACGCCTTGAGGACTCGGGTGCCAATCAGTCAGTATTCGCTGAACCTCATATACAAGACTCATTCGCTAATTGAGACGCAGATGTTGCGGAATATTCTGAAATGACAGAGCTCGAGATCGGTGACCCTCAATTAATTGAAGACGAGCTCGAAAAGATCCGAGAAGCTCACGAAGCTGAAGAAGAGGCCGCAGTAGGCCATGCAGTAGAAATGGAGCGCGAACGGCAAGAAAACGCGAACGCTGCGATGCGTGCCGGGGACGACGCAGTGGCGGCAGCGGCAGCAGATCAGAACAAAAAGGGCAGAAAGAGGAAGGGTACTAAGGACAGAGGTGGGACTAGTCATGGTGTGGAAGAAATTCTCACCATGAGTAGAGAGGAATATGAAGCAGAATGGTTGAGGGAGCTAGCTGAAGCTGAAGAGCTGTGAAGTCCTGTTTCTGTTTCTCTTCATTTTCTTTCTCTTTCTTTGCCCTGATATTTTGCCCTGATATATCCCACGGGAACGGGGGGGCATAGTTATCAATTGGCGCTGGTGGGTCACTGCACTCTTCGTTGGTTCTAGTTTTTATTTCTTGCGCCATAACTTACAAGTAAAATGCCGCATTAATCGCTAAGGTTTTATCCTGTATCGTTGCTTTAAAGGGATCTGTGCCATCTATCCGACAGCTAACCCATAATCAACCCATTATCTTTTAATTAATGCAAGTATACCGGTACAATTAAAAGCAAGGTCAAAAGTATATCAGTACAAGTATTTCGTTCGTTTCAAAACAATATGAATAAATCTCACAACTCTTAATTTCCTCCCCTCGATGCCGGCAGTTCATAGTACCCGTATAATCTGGTGAAAGTCGAATTGACGCTAGTGAGGATTTTCTTGAACCTGTCCAACCACCGCTGTCTACCGTACAAGTATGTGTTTAAGCTGTGGCGAATTTGCCATCTCCGTGCGCTCCTGTTGGCTCGGTTGCCTCAGTTTCGCTTTAGCTCCAATCCGACTTTATACTATCATAGTACGGTCTTAGTTGCACTCTGAGGTTAGGGTTGTCAGTTAGTCATTGGGGCTCATGAGTCAACCCCACGACAAGCATTTACCCCTCCATCCCCCGGAGACATCTCTAATATTCTCTATCCACCCCGGATTGAGAACACACAGCTTTCTCCGACCCTTAATCACCAACAGCTAACCACCATGGATTTTCCAAAGGAAGAGGAGAGAATCCTCGAATTCTGGAGGGAGATCGATGCTTTTAGAACTTCCGTTAAGCTATCAGAAGGAAGACCACCCTACTCGTTTTATGACGGCCCTCCATTCTGTACTGGGTATGTTTTCCCTTCGCTGTTTTATTTATTCCACAAAGCTTACCGTTTACGTTGAATCTAGACTCCCACATTATGGTACTTTTTCTCTGTAGCCGCTTTCTCCCGGGAATTTTTCTTAACTAGCACACACAGGACATCTTCTCGCGAGCACTATCAAGGATATTGTTCCTCGATACTGGCATATGAAAGGCCACTATGTCGAGCGGCGGTTCGGATGGGATACCCACGGTCTGCCGATCGAGCACGAAATCGACAAAAAGCTCGGGATTACGTCGAAAGAGGATGTCCTCAGGATGGGAATGGACAAATACAATGAGGAGTGTAGAGCCATCGTCATGAGGTACTCTACCGAGTGGAGGCAAACTATCGACAGGCTAGGTCGATGGATTGATTTCGACAACGATTACAAGGCTTGCGGGCACCTACTCCTGATGGTTATCTGGTTTACTAACGAAAACGTAGAGCATGTACCCAACATTTATGGAATCAGTATGGTGGGTCTGTAAGCAGCTTTTTGAAAAAGACCAGGTATATCTAGGATATAGGGTTATGCCATATTCTACCGCTTGTACAACACCTCTTGCGAACTTCGAAGCTCAGCAGAATTACAAAGACGTCCAGGACCCTGCGATTGTAGTTACCTTTCCACTTTTGGATGATCCGGCTACAGAACTGCTTGCTTGGACTACGACTCCTTGGACTCTCCCTTCACATACCGGAATTGCGGTCCATCCAGATTTCGAGTACATCAAGATTAGCGATCAGGCTTCTGGGAGAAATTTTATCCTTCTCGAATCATGTCTTAAGACACTATATGGAGAGAAAGGGTTGAAAAAGGCGAAATACACCATCTTGGAGAAGATCAGAGGAAAGGACATGCTGGGGTGGAAATATCAACCTCTGTTTGACTACTTTTACGAACAATTCAAGGATTACGGGTTCAAGGTTTTAAACGCAACATATGTTACCTCAGATAGCGGAACAGGATTGGTACATCAGTCGCCCGCTTTTGGTGAGGAGGATTATTCAGTCGCCATGGAGGCGGGTGTTATCAGCGAGAAGCGACCTCCACCAAACCCCGTAGATGAGGCCGGTATCTTCACAAGTGAAGTCCGAGATTTTGCCGGACTCCATGTAAAGGCAAGGCTCACACATAGTCCACACCTAGGGTTTTACTAACTTTACTTGAAGGCCGCAGATAAAGGGATTATCAAGCATCTCAAGGAAAAGAAGCGACTTATTGTAGACAGCCAAATTACTCATAGTTATCCTTTTTGTTGGCGCTCTGACACTCCCTTGATTTACCGCGCCGTACCTGCCTGGTTCGTCCGCATCTCTAACATCATCCCCAAGATGCTGGAAAATATCGAGGGTTCGCATTGGGTGCCGACAAACATCAAAGAAAACAGATTCGGCAACTGGATTCAAAATGCAAGAGACTGGAACATCTCCCGTAACCGCTACTGGGGCACACCAATCCCTATCTGGATCTCTGATGACAAGGAAGAGATGGTGTGTGTCGGAAGTGTCAAGGAATTGAGGGAACTCAGCGGTTGTGGGGAGATCCCGGATCTTCACAGGGATAAGATTGATCACATTACCATTCCCAGTAAGAAAGGGAAAGGTGTTCTGCGAAGAGTTGAAGAGGTTTTTGATTGTTGGTTTGAGTCTGGAAGCATGCCCTATGCCAGTGGCCACTACCCGTTTGAGAACAAGGACCAGTTTGAAAAGGCTTTCCCAGCGGACTTCATTGCGGAAGGATTAGATCAAACCCGTGGTTGGTTTTACACTCTCCTTGTTCTCGGCACTCATCTGTTCGGTGTATCACCATTCCAGAACTGTATCGTCAATGGTATCGTCCTAGCTGAAGATGGCAAGAAGATGTCCAAACGTCTCAAGAATTATCCAGACCCGACACTCGTTATGGATAAGTATGGGTCAGATGCTCTCCGACTCTACCTTATTAATTCGCCTGTAGTCAGGGCTATGCCGCTGAGATTCAAGGAAGCCGGGGTTAAAGACGTTGTTGCCAAAGTCCTATTGCCATTGTGGAACAGTTACAACTTCTTCGAGCAACAAGCTCAGCTTCTGAAGAAGCTTAATAAAAAGGTCAACTTCAAATTCAACCCCGAGTCAGGCGGGAGCAAAAACGTTATGGATAGGTGGATTTTAGCCAATTGCCAGAGCTATCTCAGATTCGTGAATCAAGAGATGAAGGGCGAGTCTTCTCATTTTAAGGGTCATGTTATACGCTCTCTAACCATAGATTATAGGTTACCGCCTTTACACCGTTGTTGGGAGAATGCTTGAGATGGTTGACAATACTACAAATTGGTATATCCGATTCAACAGGAAACGTCTCAAAGGCGAGTACGGAGTAGAGGACACTCTGCATGCCTTGAACTCCCTATTTGAGGTTCTTTTCACCCTCGTTCGCGGAATGGCTCCATTCGCACCGTTCCTTACAGACAACATCTACCGCCGTCTCAAACCCTATATTCCTGACTCTATGCTGCCTGAAGATGCACGAAGTGTGCATTTCCTGAGTTTCCCAGAGGTCCGGGAAGAGCTATTCGATGAGGAGGTTGAGCGGAGATTCGGAAGGATGCAAAAGGTTATTGAACTGGCTCGTACATCGAGAGAACGGAAGGCAATTGGTCTTAAGGCAAGTGATAGGCAATTACTAAATCGCGGGTTTCTAGCTAACAAGTTATTCCCCCCTTAAGACACCTTTGAAAAAACTTACTGTCATACATCCCGACCAGACCTATCTCGATGATGTCAAATCCCTAGAGTCCTATATTACCTCCGAGCTAAACGTCCGAAAATTAGATCTGTCAGCGGACGAGGAGAAACACGGTGTCCAGTACAAAGTCACCGCGGACTGGCCCGTCCTTGGAAAGAAGCTAAAGAAGGACCTCATCAAAGTCAAGAATGCACTTCCTTCCATTACCAGCGTGGAGGTCAAGAAATTTGTCCAAGAAAAGCAGATCGTCGTCGGGGGCATCACACTCATCGAGGAGGACCTCGTCGTCAGCCGTGGCCTCAGTGACTCCGACACGCCACAGAACCTTGAAACAAACACCGACAACGACGTCCTCACCATCCTGGACACCGCCCTCTACGAAGATCTGCAGAGTGAAGGCCTTGCCAGAGAGATTGTCAACCGTGTGCAGAGACTTAGGAAGAAGGCTGGCCTCCTCCCAACCGACGACATCAAGATGGAGTACAAGATCCTTCAAGACCCGATCGGGCTAGAACAGGTGTTCGTCGGGCACGCCGACACTTTTGAGAAGGCTCTCCGCAGGCCCCTGGATAAAGCTGCCATCACCGAGGTTGGCAAGATCCAGTCCGGGGAGGATTTGGACAAGGTGATTCTAGAGGAGGCTCAAGAGGTTGGGGAGGCTACGTTCATGCTTAGGTTGTTGAAGCTTTAGCTTGATGCATTATATAGGTCTCCTTGTACAGGGTAATTTTATTTCTCTTGTTTGCTTAAAACCCAGATTTTTTCTCCCTCTTTTCCCTTTCCCTTTCCTCCTCTTTGTTTTCCCCCTCTCATTTTCTCCCATGCAAAGTAGAATGGAGAAAATAGACAGATACCCATGTCACTTTTAGCACGAGCTGTGGTATGTGAATGAATACCAACATTAGTTTAGGCGTATTTTGTCCAAACCAAATTACCACAACAGGATTACCCACCCTCGTCAATGGTACAGATACAGGCAGATGCTATATATTATTCCTCTACCATTATTTATACTTTCCAGGACTCGTTTGCTCCCACAAACCTAGAGCAGGGAAGCTATCCAAGCTCAAACCCGACGGCCTGCGGCCCAGGTTCCCAAAACAGCACATCTCCAGGCATTCTACTATACCGGTACCAATCCGCTCACAAGAATCCAAAATCGCCAGTTAAATATATACCCTTAGCGTGTGCGCTTGTACCACCCTACCGGCTTTAGAGTCTTTCCGAGTCTGGACCATATTGTTTCCCGTTCGCTGTTCCACCAGAGCAGAGTTTCCCACCGCCCTTCAGAAAAGCAATTTTCCTGTTTTTCCCCCGCGCCGAAAGCCTTCCTTTTCCCGCACTCTGTACCGGGTAGGCGAAATTTACCTGATTCCCTTCCCTCCTTTACCCCCCTCTCCGCTTTTCCGCTTCCAGGAGTGTATATGTATCATACGCTCACTCACGCCCCGATTCATTACAGAACCAAGATTTTAAGGTCATTTGCTCGTTCGGATAGGCCTCACGAATGACATCTCGTGATGATTTAGCTCCCGCAACTTCTTTTAAAGAAACTAAACCTACGGTGTCTAACCAATTCACATATGGCACGTAAGTGCTCTCGGGGACATTCAATAAACGCACAAGCTAAAATAGGCTACTTTTTCACCACAACCATGACAAAAGAAAAGAAGAGGGGAAAAAAATGTTGGAAGCAGAAAAAATTCAGGACGCAGAAGAGCGCTCCCGTACTAGCCGGACCAGGCCAGAATACAATGGCAGAGCAAAGGGTGAAAAGGATGTATGTACGAACAAACGGTAAAAGGCACAGCATTGCGCATCTAACTAAACTCAACCCTGAATAGGTACCTAATCTTGACCTGCGAGATGTTGTAGACAATGTACTAGACTTCATTAGCTTCCGCTCGACAGCACTCAAAAGCGAAGGAAGGAGACAAACTTCGTTATACTGCAACGACAAAGAATTACCCTTCCCGGCATCCCCAGTGACATTTGCCTCCTGTCCAGTGACCATGGGCATCTGCACGCCCCTCAAATCTTCATGTACAACGCCCGCATCCTCCCACTTCAGCGGCACCGTGAGGCCAAGTCCCTTTGTAGCCAGCCGGCCTGCCTGCTTGCACTTTGTCGCGGCACGGTAGTCCGCGCCCTGGCACTCGTACATGGGGTCACCGAGCTGGGCTTCGCAGAGGAGGAGCAGACCAGTATTGTCGGAGGCGGAGGCGCAGCAGTAGTTCGCGCTCTTGCTGACGATGTCGGCGAGGTAGATGCCCTTGTCGAACATATACCCATTGACGGGTGCTTCGGGCGGCGCGATACGCAGGCCCTGGGAGAGGATGCCGGGGAAGTTGGTGGTGCGTGAGCCGTGCCAGAGGAGGCGACGGTCGGAACTAGGGAGTTTGTCCCAGCCGTCGGCGCGCCAGCGGTCTTCTTCCACCGCGCGGTGCACGCGGAAAATCTCCTCCACGCGGAGTTTTTGGCGGTGTGTGTGACCGTGCGTCTTCTTCGCGTATGCTTCTAGGAAGTTGAATTCTTTGCTGGCGTGGTCGAGCGCGGTCGCTTCGTTGAGATTCAGGCTATCGAATTGCTTGTCGAGGACATTCACGTCGGATGACCCCCCAGCCTTGGTTTCCTTCAGCAGTTTCGTCGTGATGACCATGTCTGCCAAGTTCTCCACGAGTGAGACTTCCTGCTTGAGAAGGTAGCCCTTGTCAATAATTGTGGGTCGGGAACGTCCCGGGAAGACGTGGGGGATGATGGAGTAGTAGCGGTTCGATAGCCCAATCAAAATGTCGTTCTTGGTGCGACCATATTCTGCATAGTCCCTTTGCCAGCCGGGTGCTTCCTCGATTACCTCGCCGAGGTCCTTGAGGACTTGGTAGCCTTGAGAGATGGTCGATTTTGAGAGTTTTCCCAGAGGGAGCTTTGCAGCGTCGTAGGACATGGAAGACATCGATTGCTGCCTTTATTTATCCAATTAGCATTCAGATATAGGATTGAAGAGGGGGAAAACAAACATCATCTTCGTATCGAAAATCAAACTAATAAGATTCTGCAAAGCCTCGCTAAGCTTACTCTTAACTTCCTCTGCGTCGTTCATCTCCTCATCCTGATCGTCGTCATCTTCTTCATAATTCCTCTCGAGGAAAGTATACTTTTTTCCACCACCCAAGGCTTCAGTCCGCCTCGCCCAGTCCTTCCCTGTCTTTGACTTGAACTGCTTTTCAAAAAGGTGGATGGCTGATGAGAGGTCTGTGCCCTCGGCATACATCTTTGACTGGCCTCTGTCTCCTACCCGGCCCCAATGGGCGAATACGGAGTATGTCTTGCTGGCATCACCCTCGAGGAGTTGGAGGTAGTAGAATTTGTTGTTGTTATTGTTGATATCGGCCTGGTTTAGGGTTGCGTCGTAGACTATGTAAGAGGAGTCGACATAGACATGGGCTTTCCCTGCTTAGAATAAGTACCCTGCGTACGTTGATATCTTTAGAGAAGAGGGATATACCAGCAATGGGACAAAACTCGTCAACAGGTGCCTTCCCCTTTTTAACAATAGTCTTCATCTTCTTGACTTCTTCTATCTTTTGCTTCTCTTCCTCTCCTTCATCTTCCTCAGGCTCCTCCTTAGCTTTCCCTTTCCCTTTGCCCTTCCCTTTACCAACTGGCATTGCCTTTGCCTTCTTGGCCGCCGGCTTCGTCTCCTCCTCCTCGCTCTCCTCGTCAACTGCAACCTTAGCTGCGGGAGGGAGGCCAGCAGCCTTCCCGCGAGTGCGCTTCTTGGGTAATTCTTCCGGCTCAACCTTAGTCGCTATGGGTGCCGCCGCTGTCGCTTTCACGACCGCCGGCGCGGCGACAGCAGACGGGCCCGCAGCCGTGCTCTCATCACCGACCAAAAACCCCGCCTCATCGCCCCGCTTCCCATTCTCAATCGACCCGAGTAACCAATCAAGATTGACAATTTTCAAGCCATCAACTTCTTTCGCGGATTTGACTATTACAAGGAATTGTTAGCCCATGTGGCGATTGAACAAGCAAGGAAGTTAGTCAGGTACCCTTAACGCTTCCCTTGTCGAAGTCTACCTGTGTGGTTACGAGATGGGTAACATCTTCGTCGATCGCCTTCGCGAAGGAACCGCCATTGGTGAGGATTAGTTTCTCGAGTCTTGCTATGGAGGTGTTAGTAGGCGACTGCGAGGGTGGGGATTGAGAGGGGGTGGGTACCTTGCGTATAGTTTTTGTGTGTGCCGCTAACAGCAATGACCAATTGGTTGAATGCCATCGTGAAGGGTTATCCTTTGATGGCCCGTCGGTATATATGGGTGTAATATGAAGGTGAGGAGAAACAAGGTACCGTCGATGCCAGCGCTCCTAGAAAAGCCCTGCCCAATCACACTCAACTCAAAGTCCGCAGAGAGGTGAATTAAAAAAGAAAAATAAATAAATAAAAGCCGGAAACTCTTCTATGATGAAGGGAATGAAGAAAAGACAGTATCCACTGAGACCAAGCTCAACCTTTAAACCCCGCTTCGTGTCCACCAACGCGTCGCGCTCACGCTGTCAGGTGGAGGGTGAGAGTCATATTTGAGGCTGAGTATGATGATGGAAATGTCCTTCCTTGCCCTTGCGTTTGTGACTCATAAATTTAAGCACGAAAGCGGCAGGGTGACGGAGTAGACTTCCCCCTGCGATCGTCCAGGACCCGCACAGTAAAACGAGGAATGGCTGGGTATCAGACAGCACACAGCACAGCATTCGCCATTATAATAGGGTACTCGTACACTATGGCAATTCAACTGGTGCTGCGCATAGTGTCAGAGTCACACCGCCATGACCTGCACTTTCCACCAACCGGACCTAAAGTGTAATCGTGTCAGTGCCAAGTTCTCGGGAGTGGGTTGGAGGCTGTGGAGACCGGATTGGGAAAGTGCTGTTTCCGGGTGATTGTATTTGGACCTTTGACCGGGACTGACCTAGTCACAGGTTCAGGATATGATACAAACCTTGAGCCATGTCATTGGCCTTTCCCTTCTCAGTAAGGCCTACCGTAAAATCTCAGGTATAACGAACCCGCCTGGACCGGTCATGCAGCGAAATCAGACCCCTCCGATTGAAGGAGAGCTTGCGAGCAAGGCCAGATATCGTAACATAAGCAAGTGTCTTTCGAAGTCCTCCTGGCCGTTCGGAACTCTGAAATTGCTGCACGGCCAGTCCGGGCCAGTTCGTTATATCTAAGATTTACTGTAGGAATTTTCAATCCCCCCTCCCCCCACCCCGGGGAAAGGGATGGTTGTTTCAACGGATTGTGCTCTTGCTATCATACGTGTTTTCCTGGGCATGTTAAGTGCACCACTACGGGTAAGAGGACCAGTACGATTGATGGATATTCAGATCCCTTCGCCATGCCGTGCATCACCCCCCTAGACAAGTATCAAGGGTAAAAGTAAAACCGCCATATCACCAATCGAGCCACAGACTAAGGAGGCTAGGGCCAGGAATTCTGGTACTTGTATAGTACTAACATGGCTTTTGCCTGATGGCCAATTATCAGATCATCGGGATCGGTAAGGTTATTGTAGGGCCTCACACACCGGTGGCTGTAGTTCCGTGGGCACCCAAGCATCCCGATGTTCAAAGTCCAGCAACCATGCCGGGTTATGATTCCACTCGAAAAGAGAACTAGACCCAGGTGTTCGAATTGGGCTTTCGGATATGTACTTTCTACGTCTTAGAGTACGACAAAGCAGGTCATTCTTCCTTAGTGTCGGTTCCCTACACTCCGAGTTCGACTTACCCTATTTGACTTTCCCTGCATGTCACTTCCTAATCAATCGACCAGATATGTACTTTTGTTCTCATTTGTTTTCTATTGTCTTCTATATTGTTTCCTATGGCCCCTTCTCCACCGCCGGTATATAGTTCGGCCTTTGTACATTTTTTCAACACCAGGCAACTAAACTAAAGCTAGGAATCACGGACTTGTTCCCACAACAATACAATCCCGACCGTACCCACTGCGAAACTAGGCGGGTGATAAACAAGGGTTGGGGATTTCACTGATCCCTTGCTATATATTCGTACAGGTATGGTAACAGGCAAGCAGTATGATGTCCGAAGACTCGGGTACAGCACTAATTGAGTATGGGCGCTCGGACACGCACAGATAATTAGCCATGAATTTCTAACCCCCTGTGTTCGGATAATTCTTTTTCCATTTCGTGTTCTTTATGCTAATCTAAACTATCCGCACGAGTTCCTTGCCCTCTTATCTCTCCCTTCTTCCTCCCCCTCCCCCATTCCCCAACCCGACTTGCCCCACACCACTTGTAATGGGTGATGTTTGACCCATCAAGGTGCTCCTCTCCATCCTCCCCTTCTCCCAACTTTCTCATTCTATTCCTCGCTTCTCTGACTTCTCCCCCCTCCTTTCCTCTGAGAGGCCAGTGAGGCACCGTTGTGCGCGCTGGATATTCCACCGCGGATGGTGGGGATTATGTTCTCCAGGGGGTCTTCGAAGTCTTCTGGAACGAAGAGTGATTGGGTAGAACCTTTTTTATTATTACCGTAATAGGTTCCAAATCGTGTCCACCCTAATCGACAAGCTTTTGAGGATTGTCTCATTTCTATCTTCTGAGCATATGACTAGCTTTGATCTTCTAGTTCGCTCCTGAATGCCAGCAGAAATCAGGATCGAAAGGGTTTCAACGGAATTGATGTACTCGAGTATCATAATCACTGAACCCAAAAGTACCCTAGGCTTGGTACTAGGACGGAAGACCAAATGGTTAACTCGAGTAGCCAAGGAGTAGGATAACTCATCATCTTGGTTGTCACAATGAGCCCTAGCAGCTGTTCCCTAAAGTGGTGTCTTTTCTGAACTATAATCTATCAGAGTTGATGTGAAGGATACCTGACCGCCAGTAGTCCCGCCATAAAATGGAAGGTTGTATTCTTCGCAGCGCTCCCACGTAAAGTTCCCATAGATAAATCATGCGATGTAGGGCTTCTGAAGATGAGTCCTACATCACATGATTTATCGAACTGGGAATCCTTCCAATCATGTGATCTAGCACCAGTGCGGTGCAATAGAAAAAGGACTTTTCTTTCTGCTCTGGGGCCAGGAAAATTTGAGTTTAGGCTGAGAGTGGGGGAAAAGTGGGCCCATCCTCCACTTTTATCACACCTTTTGCGTTGGTGGGTGGTATTCCAGCCTGTGGACACCTAACCCTTGTTCTACCCTCTCTGGGCGACCGTTTTGTATCCCCCCAGGCGACCCCCTGGTAAATATCCGAGCCATTCGAATGAGTACTGTACAGTATACCCGAGTCCGTAAACTTCTCATACTCTTCATCGTGCGATACCCCAAGAGCAGAACCTACCAATTGGGTCCTCCTGTCATTGATCGTTAAAATAAGCATCTGCATCATCGAAGCCGTAAGTACTCAAATGCCAATAACTGCACACCAACCATATAAGCATTTTCCTCCCTGCGACGGGTAGTATTCTAGAAGCAGGGGGAGACCTACTTGGCCCCCTTCCCTTGACTTCTGCCCATGCTGCATCTGAAGTATTTGGGAACTTCCTCCTACGATGGCCGTTTCTCTGCAGAGTCGAAATCCTACTCCAATTGATCAAGACCACTGATACTGATGATGACCCCGTCATCGTCGTCCTTATTCTTGAGTATAGAGTGGTGAGCTAGCTTGAGGTTGAAGTTTGGGCGGGGGATCACCGCCGCCGGAGGTGTCCCCCCCCCGTCATAATGGGCCCCCCCGTGCCTAGTTCATAGTAGTTGTGAGAGGGGAAGCGAATGAGGATTGGCTTCTTGGCTCTGGGCCATTGGTGCGGTCTCTGGGTTCTGAATTCTGGAGTTCTTGGTTTTTCATTTATCATAATATTATACTTATTTATTTATTAAGAGATACGCACTATCTAAGGGCTAGCCCGCGGGTCGTGTACCCCAGTATGATGCGACCCTTTTCAGAATCCTCCTCTGTCAAATCCTCCTTTGTCAAAGCTACTTCCGCCATTTCGTTTACTCCCTCGTCTTTGCCAAGAATACCTCCGTGAGCCGAAAATTTGGTGAGAACTCCAGCAAAATATCGGCTAGCGGAGGTATTCTTGGCAAAGACGAGCGAGTATTGGTTGGCTGTTATCGCCTCCGAATATCTTAGAGGGTGATGTTGTTTACAATCATGGCTTTATCTCCCACCTTAGCGAGACACCCACACGCAATCGCCCTGCCGCGAGGTATGCAAGCAAGTCATACTCTTCCCATCTAAAGCTTCCGATTATCCGAGGGCCAATGATCAACCATTCGCCCCCACCGCCCCCACCGCCGCCTTGAAAGTCTGTACTGTTTTCGCTGTAGGAATACGGCGCGAGGCAGCGACATAGTAAATCACTCGTGTATACCTGATTTCTGGGGGGTGTTTTTGAGTCCGACGGAGTGCTGGCGGAGAGGGCCTCGGCATTGCCGGACAAATTACTTGGTTTACAGGTGCGTGGTTTGGGAATAGCTTGGTGGAGAGAATGGTCAAGGTGGTAAATTCGGCTTCGGTGAAGGGGCGGTAATTATCTGGTGCATCAACTGAGGAAACATCTGTTGCCCACCCACTGCGAGTAGGAAGAATGTGTATAAAAGTTCTAAAGATGAATAGAGTCTAATCTACAATGAGGTCTACTAGTACAATGAGGGTTGGAAGGAGGTGAAGAAGATCGAGCGCCATAGATAACAGCCTATTATACTGTGCTCGAAACGAGGGTTCAATGCCAAAGATAATTAAGAGGTAGGAAGAAAAAAACGGAGAAAGTGGACTCGCTAACGAGCGTTCTAGCGAGCCAGTCCAATAGCAACCTCATTCGCCGAGACCTCCCTCGTTTCATACTTACCCCCGGGACTCCCACTCCTATACGTCCTATCATAACGATACGACCCGCTCTCGCTTTGGGCACCAGGCTCGGGCGACGGAGCATATATGTACGCTAATTCGGGAAAAACCTGCGCCTTCTGCTTCTTCCTGCGGCGAGCAAAAAACATGAAAATACCGATTCCGGCCATTGTAGCGCCGAAAAGTGCGCCTACCGCGATTCCTACGACGCGGCCCTTAGCCATGGAGGCCTCGGACTCTTCTATGATCTGTTCGTGGGGCTTTACGGACCCAGCGCCGGTGACTCGAGGGATCTCTTGGGATGGTTTCTGTTTTCCACCCCCCTCGGTTGATTTTGCACTTGCTGTGGGTGCTTTGGTGTTTGTGTCTTTTGTAGTAGTAGCAGTGCCGCTTGCTGTAGAGGATTTGTCACCTCCCGGTGCTTCCCATGATGGCTCCGGTTTGTCCGTTTTCAATTTCGCTGACGAGTCTAACCACTCTCCGGTAAACTCTACTTCGTAAGAAATTGTCCTCCGGGTATCCTTATCCAGTGACTCTCCGCTGATGTTGAAGCTCGCATCTCCAGGCTTTATAAACCCTTCGTACTTCGTGCCCTTCGCGGCTTTCCAGCTCCAGTTAGGTATTCTGAAACCGCACCAGCCTGTATCGCTCTGGTCAAAGGTTCCCTTAATATTGTTGTCCCCGACACCCTCGTTGACTAGGGTCCCAGTAACACTATATCCATCGGTGCCCTTCTTGAAACCGACGTCCCAGCCGGCTTGCTTCTCGTCGTTCGTAGTGACCGAAGACACGAGTGATATTCTCACGGCTCCCGACCCAGGAGATGTTAGAGAGATATAGTATGTGTTTTCAGCACCGGCTGCATCCCTCTTCGGGCCGAATTTGAGGACTGTATCTTTGAAAGTCCCTAGGATACGTTCTCCACACGCAGGGAAGCTCTTGTCTTTCCAGGTTGCAACAGAGGTTCCGATAACTGTAGCTGATCATCAGAAAGCCGTCTTATGATTATGTGAAGATAAGGGAAAAACCGAACAAACTAAATCCAAATTCTTCTCTAAAGCCTCCACATCCGTCAACCCCAATACCAAAACCGGCAGTAGACCCACTCCCAGAGCGATGCACTTCTTCATGCTCATGTTAAAATATACAGGAAAATCAGCCGCAAGAGGTCTTTTTGGGTAACAATAATGTATGGTGGTAGCGGCTTCCACGCTCCTTCGTCTGTCCGTTCGTTGAGGAGGGGAGGAGAGGGGAAAGAAGAAAAAAGAGAGGATAAGAATGCTGGAAAATGTATTGTTAACATTCTTTTTATCTGTTTCCTCCCCCCTCCTGCAATTGCAAGCTTGTGGGTTAGTGTATTAGTTACCGGTGGGAGGTGCACCGTTCCTGAGATAATTTTGGCATGCAAGCGCCGTGGCACAAACCACGGTGTGGGAGCAAGCTACTCCACTGTCCGTGGAACGAACTGTGTGGCTAAGTGCGCTAGTGGCTGATAAATACTTACCATGGGAGATGGGGGGTGACTTTTGTGGAAGTAGTTTACATTACGGTTCGTGATGAGTGCGGCGGTGGTGTGAATGAGGAAGGTGATACAAGTAACTATAGTTCAAGCATTAGAACACCAAGAGACTTGTTCTGGAATCGCTACCGTAGTCTAGCTCTGAGCTCCACCAATCCTTTGAACACAGTACCGGTAGTCCCTCCAAAGAATCCCGATGAAGCACCATCTCTTAAAGTCGCACTCGCGAGTTCTAAGATTGTTGTTAAGGGACCCTATCCCAGATTTCTGCGCCGGTGTATCCCGGTACCTCAAGGGCGAACCAACACGTTTAGTAGAGTGACTGACTGTAGTACAGGAGTACCAAATAGGACAGCACCGGCTGAGTTCCAAGTATGGTAGGTATCATACTGTACTGTACATAGAGGAATCCAGAATAAAGTAATGAGCTGACTATCTTTTACAACTGACCGTCAGCTCTGCACAAGTACGTACCGGTAGTCTTGACATGGCAATCCTACTGTGCTGTTAGACTATACCGGTACCCGAGGATATCATACTCGAGCGTAACAGTCTATCACATTCCGATCAACAACATAATTATCTACCTAAGTACTCGAGCACAAGTACTTGTCAGATTCAAAAGTATTGGGAAATATTCAGAAAACTTGGCGCCAAGGCCACGACTGAATCTCCCAATACTTTTGAATCCGGCAAGTATTAATAGAGTATCGTACCTCTACAGCACTCGTACCATACTTGCGCTCCTCAATACTCGAGTGCGGTGCTGTGAATATCCAAGTCTAGATCCCCGATAAGGGTAATGTACTGTGCCTTCAAAGCCAGTTTTAACGTCCGCCGGCCCGCCCGCATTTCCGCTGCGAACCGCAATGACCTCCGAGGACTCAAGGGCTCCGCTCACCCAAGTATAAAACTGTACCAGTGTTTAACATAGCAGGGGGACAACGAACAGGAGGATACTGTTCAGGTGGATCGTTCGCCATCCCCCTGCTATATTACTTCAGTCTCTGAACTACTCGAGTACTAGTGCTCTACTCACGGTTGACCTAGAATGATGCAACTATGGCATCCCTGATATTCGGATGTAGCTCTCTATGCTCAAACCAGTAACCCCCCCCCTCCGTCCTAGCTAACTCACTAACTAATGCCCAATAGCTTCGGCAGGCGCAGATCCCGCAAAAAAATGGAGGAAGCAGGACACTTCGAAAAGATGCGGATTGAGAACGAGAGGAGGATCAAGAGGCTTAGCGGCGAGGGGCTCTTGAGCTTGGATGCCCCGCCAAAGTATTGTAGCCGCGAGGGCGGAGAGGAAGGGGGTGGGCCGGGTGGGGTGCAGAGGCGTGATAGTGTTAGGTCATCTGAGAAGAGGGGAGGAAGAGGCGGGTCTGGAGGTAGGGATTCAATCAAGAAGCAGGATGTAGTGAGTGGGCGGGCGCTGGCTCTGGTCGAGAGGTTACGATGATGGTGGGGAGTTGTCATTCCCTTGGAGTGCCGCCCGCGGGCGATAACCCAGAGTTCGCCATTGTTGGGGGTGAAGGGGAAGTGTTGGATATTAGAGAATTGAGTTTACAGTTAAACTTTTGCTTTGCGTCTCTATCAGAAATCGCTCGTCTCATCTATTACAACTAAACGCCTATTACTTGGGATCATTTTCATATCATTAATCGCTGTAACTACGGTAAAGCATGCTAGAGAAATAACAAAGTGCCTCCCAATATTCGCTATTGCCATGTACGCCAATCATGACTTTTAGGAATTAATAGCCTGCATATCAATTAGCGTTAGAAATGATCCGATCCAAGGGAGGGCAAAACTTACCGCTCTGCTCGCGCCTATTATCTCCATCACCGTCTGACCCATTGCTGTTACCACCGTGAGTAGGAGCCTCACCCCTTAGCTCTGCAAAGTAGTTCCTAACTGCTTCAGTACTAACGGGCTGCTTGTTATCCGCAAAAGGCTTGAGGAAATTCTTGACTTCAGCCTTGAGCTTATTGTATGCAAGCACTCCGTTTATAGCGGTGACTCGATCAACCGACACAAGCGCTTTCTCTCCAAGGTCCAATAGGGAGCCACCAGAGCGAACACTCTGATTGTCATCATCATCAAGAGGCGGCTCGTAGGTCTCTTCTTCTTCTAAGAGGATGAGGTGTTGCGAGAGTCGTGGAAGACAAGAGGCGCAACGGCATAGATAGCCACGGAAGTCTTCCTTGAGAAATATCGAAAATGGCTTTGTAGTTGGCGGCGGAGGCGGAAGAGTCTCGTAGCTACATGGCCTTGCTTCTGGCGCTGTTGGAGTAGATATGGGCTCTGCATTCGAATTGAAACCAGTCAAGACTTTGGAGACCTCCGGTGTTTTAGCCCTCTTGAAATCCTTCCGGATAGCCTCTCCATCGCCATCAACACTTCTCTTTTTCTGGTTGCTGGTTTCAACTCCAGTGCCATTAACAATTTTTGTCTCCTCAGAACCTTGAATGCCTGAATTTGTCTGTTGTGAGGATCCTTGTTTATAAACCGCACCTAAAAACCCAGGGGTACCAGCGTATCGCCCCAACCAAGGATTCTTTTCGACACACAGCCAACAGATGAAGTGTTCGAACTCTTCCGTTGGAAATCCTTCGGGCGAGTCGTCATCCTCGTCCTCCTCATGATCGTAGCTTTCCGACCGCCCTTCGCCTTCGCCGCTCACTTTCGCCTCTCTCACCACCTTAGCATCTGACTCCACTGTAGCGTCTTCCTTCACTTTCAGCAACCCCATAATACACCTATCATGGAACCAATCCTCCCCACAAACATCACCGAGTAAACATTGGTACATAGTACCCCGCTCACTATGAGGATCGTAATCCTCATCACAAGCACAAAACTTCCCCCAGAAGTTATGACAGTACTTATTTCCTACCTTCCCCTCGGGTAAATCTATCTTCTCCGCTTTCACCTTGCGGAGAGTACACTCGACAGAAATTTTCTCAGTCCCGCAATCACAAACAATATTTCGCTTATTGAAGATCTCGACTAGTTCGTGATCGCCATGACAAGAGATCGAGCAGCTATAGCAGATAGCGGCTGCACCGGTGGAAACAATATTTGTGAAGCTAGGAGGGGAGGCGATGGTGGGATGACAGGTTTTGCAGGAAAACACTGGTTGACGAAGCGGACCAAGGGGATTTGTGCAAACGTCGAAGGAGTAAGGCATTGCCTCTCTTGCGTCGAGCTCGAGTTGCAATTGAGAGTCTATATAGCTGTGTGGAATTAGTTTGTAGTTGATGAGAGCTCCCTCAAGAAAGGGATAGCTACTCTTGAGCCGTGACAGAATCTTGAGAGGAGGACTCTGGAATGTCCTTCGGCGGGCTCTGAGAAATGGGTGAAGCCATAGTGGTAAATTTTTAGAAAAACAATCCACAATTGTTGTGAGGGCTAGATGTTGGTGTTTGTAGTGTGAGAGCCACCTGACAGGGAGTAATTGTCTGGTGAGAGTGGGCTACAGTAAGGTTAATGAATGACTGGAAGTTAACTTACCATACAGACGGTCGCCGGAGGACTTGCACGTTAAAACGCGAGAAAACGCCCCTGGCTCCAACGCCGGGTAACAACCACTTTTACATACAAAGGGACTCCTCCGGTGCCACTCCCGCACAAGATCACCGCCTTTCCCTCGCCTACCCACTATGGGAAAGGAAGACTACATATCTACTGGTGGGAGTCTGAAGCTCAAAGGAGTTAAAGACAGCGGAATCAAAAAGAAGAAGAAGAAGAAGAAGCCCGCGACCCCAGATCCAACATCAGAACAGAAATCACGCGAAGGTTCCGCCAAAGCCACGAGCGCCGATGGACTAGAAGAGCGTGAGGAGGAACCGGAGGATCCCTATGCTGGAAAGACTGAGACCGAGAGGCGGTTCGAGGAGAGGAAACGAAAGAGGGTATGTGTTTCTTTACAGTTTGGCAGCTGGTGAGAAACTTACGGGTTGCAGATGGACGAGAGACTTAAGAAGGACGGAATCAAAAGTCACAAGGAGCGTGTCGAGGAATTTAACAAGTATTTGAGTAATCTCAGTGAGCACCACGACATGTTAGTCTTCGCAGTCCTCCCCGCTATGTTCCCGGTAATTCTGACATGTATAGGCCTCGTATTGGGCCAGGCTAATATCTTTCGTGGGAAAGTTGGGTGTTCGATTGGTGCTTATTCATATTTGTATCGCTACACTTTAGTTCTTTAATAACGAAGTCATTCCCGAGCCATTGTGAGAGTGTTCGCGCTCTAGCGCACTTTGCAACGAAGTTACCTAGAGAAATTGCTTAAATCCAATTGGGGTATTTAACATATCATAATTGGTACCCCTCGTACTCGAGTAGGTAAATCTATGACACTTGAGTTTCCTTCCTCGTCTCGTTTTTTTAGACACCGCATTAAAGCCTACACGAAATACCGGTATTGGCATGAGCATAACTAAACACCTTATGTGTCACGCCAACGTTTACCCCCGAGAAATTGAAAGTGTTTCTAAGCAGCAACTCTAGCCCTCCTCCCAGCCCCAGTGGTTGGCCCCTTTGGACCTCCCTTGGGCAAAGTGTACTTCGCAAATGCTCTCGCAAGACTTTTCTTAACGGAGACCTTTTGCGCACCAACAAAGCTGTCGACAGTAACAGCAATGGCAAGGTCGATATCTTTCGAGTGAACGTATTCACTTAACCTCATTTTTGCGAAGGCTTCCGATAGCCTGATGATGCTCTCCAAATGTCTCACCGTGATTGGGAAGCTCCCGGTTGCTAGGGATTCGCGGCGCATCTCCACAAATAGCCGACTGACTTTATCTTGATCCATCTGATGTAGCTGGGGAGAGCAATGTTCTCGGGCGTAAAGAATGTATTTCCGGAGCAACTCCTGCTGGATCGGGGAGTTTGTGTTTCTGTCCCCGCTAACTGATGGGGTGGCGGAACTATTTCCCACAGGATGGGAGCGGCCGTGAGACTCGACAACGAACTTGGCGAGGAGTTCATCAACCTCGGGGTCAACGGTATCACGTACGACGCAGAGCACATCGAAGCGAGATAGGATAGGTTCTGTCAGTTCAACGTTTTGAGCGAAAGGGATAGTTGAGTTGTATCGTCCCCCGATTGGATTCGCCGCTGCAATGATCGCACAGCGCGCCTGTAACGTAGTAACAATACCAGCTTTGGAGATAGATATGGATTGCTGTTCCATGGCTTCGTGAATAGAGGTCCTGGTATGTGCCGTTAGTCATACTTATTGAGCCGGGTGCCAGGATCACGAAATCACATGCATACCTGTCTTTGTCGTTCATCTTGTCAAACTCGTCGATCAAGCAGGTTCCCTTATCAGCCAAGACAAGAGCACCCCCCTCTAATGTCCATTCCGAGGTCATCGGATCTCTCCGTACGCTTGCTGTCAAACCAACAGCACTTGCTCCTTGACCGGTGGCAAAAACTGCTCTATGGGCTGTCTTCTCGACGTACTTGAGTACTTGCGATTTTGCGGTACCAGGATCTCCGAGCAAGAGAACATTGATATCGCCACGAATTTGGTGCTTGCCATTGATGTTCTTTCCAACACCCCCAAACAGTGAGCAGGCGACAGCAGTCTTGATGTCGCGGTGGCCATAGATGCTTGGCGCCATGGAGTCAATTATCTTGTCTACAACCTTCTCATCCCTTGCGAGAGTACGGATAGCTTTTTCGTCTTCCTCGGTCAATCTGAAGCCGGCAAGCTCGTCATGGCTTTTGACAACATTATTGGCCTCCAACACAGTAGCAAAGACGGGGAACCCATTTTTCTGGTTGAGCTGTACATCGTAATTATTCCTGTAGATTCCAGTGACTTCTACCTCTTCTCCAGGTTTGGCCGTGTCAATTAAGTCCCAGAGCAAAATGACTTCTCTATGCCTTGGAAGTCTCCCTGCCGGCACGGTTCCTGGCGACTCTTGCAAAGTCATTTTTTGGTAATTCCTGTAGACTGTCTTTTCGGAGTTTAGGGAGAATGGTCCACGGGACTGGCAATTTTGGCAGTAGGAAATCTTAACCTCAACATTTGAATCCTGTTGAAACGGACCAAGGGTGGTACCGCATTTGGCACAGTCAAACTTGACGTATTTGAGTTGCGGGAAAACGCCTGTTCGTCGAGTAACAACACCACGGACACGTACGAGAGCATTGAGATGAGACTGGCGCAACTCTCGGAGAGTGTAAGATGTTGGCACATCGGCAACACGGACGTGAATCTCGGAATGGATTCGCTCATAGTCCTGATAGTGAAGGAGGGTGGCTTCAAGAGCGACCTGGTCGAAGATTTTCAACGTTTCGGTCGGAGCATTTGCTAGGAACAAGGCAAGCGTAGCTTTGGACTCCGCAAGATGCTGAAATGAGACCTCCAGAGATTCAGAATTGATTTCACCAAGAGTCCTGATACGGTTACCGTACACAGAGGAGCCGGCATCATCTGTGTATTCAAGCAAGAAATTCTTAAAATGCACAGCCACGCTACGATATACGTTTGGGACTGTGAGCCAATCAGCAATGCTAGAGGCTTTAATGTCGCCGAGTTGTTCCAGCGAGAGCTCCTCATCCATCACGTTATCAACATCGTCCTGGGTATCCTCATCAAAGTGATGCCTACGGCGGCGAACTTGATTAGATAGATCCATTTCGTCGTCTTCCTCGTCAATACTGTAAAAGGCATTAGGCATGCGCCGGGCCATGTTATCTCGCATATCCATCTGTTTGTTAAGCCGGCGAACTTCGGCGGCACTGAGTTCCTCATGTTCGTCTTCATCATCAATGTTGGCGTCTTCGTACTGATCCAGAACAAGGTTTTGAGTGTAGTCTCTGTGAAACATCTCGTTAGCTCATGTTCTGTGCTTTTATAAAGCTTCGCTCACCGTTCCATATCCTGCATCAGATCTTCACCATCCATTTCTTCCTCCATATCCTCCAGGTCTTGAATCTTTAAGCCAACCTTAGTCACGACCCACAATTTTAGGCATTGATGCTACGTACTCCGTCATGCTCATCAAGCTCCTCGTCATCATCATCATCCATAAGTGGGGGGGAGGAACGGAAGCCAGGCGTTGAGGGTAAAAAGCCACCGGGAGCTAGGAAGAGGCAAACGTCAAGTTAGCAAACTCTTGAGCGCAAGGTTTTGGGCGCTGGAAACGGCTTCACTGCGCCCGAATGGTAAATGCGACAGAAATGGGAAAAGGTGTTGGTGGGAGATAAACAAAGGATGGAGTACTAACGACTTGAAGGGACCCCATTATCCCCCATCTCATCATCGTCATCTTCTAAGCCACGTTTTCTGGGATTGGCTTCAGGAGGGGGAGAAGATTGCGGGGCTGGGGACGACATTCTCTTTTATAGTGATAAGGGAAAGAGGCAGAGCGACAATCCAATGCTAAGATTGCTCAAGTAGTAGTGGTAGGTTCGGAGAGAGCACTGAATCGTCGAAGAAGAACCGGTCCGCCGATGATAAAGCGTAGGGGTTTTTTTGGTATCGTAGAGGGAAAGGAGTTTAAGACTAGCAGGTGGGGTGGGTCTACTCGAGTAGGTGGTATGGGCCCCAATGACAGTTGGAGTTGGCGAGAGAAAAAAAACAAATAGTCTACCCGCTGTAGCTGGTGATACCTACTCGAGTAGCAACCAGGGGACTGGGGACGCGCCAAAGCACGCCCCTGATTTAGGCAAGGAGTCTACTGGTAATATTGCCAAGGCATGATCCTGGATTCTTTGGTGGGGCCCGTCAGGCTCCACTTCGCTCAGCTCAGCGCCAGGAGAACAATGTCATCATAATATTATTATTATCAGATTCAACATTCATTCGTCTATCGCACTTGCACCCTAACTCCCCCCCCCCCCGTCCGCACAAGGCCCTTTCTATCCAACACCTCCACACACCCCAGACTTGAAGCCCCCCCCATCTCTTTTGAGTGATGGGGTTTATGTGGCCATTTGACGAATGATACTCTCCATTGCCACCACACTGTTCGTGTGAACTTCCGACCCCAATCCACTCGTTAACATTTGATACGCAAAATACATTACACTCCCGTCCAATGCCAGGCTACTTTTACCATTTGTTCTTTGACCTTTTCCCTCCTACCTTTCCGGCCGTCAGATCGCTACCCGATCTCAAACATCTTTCTGACTCTCAGTTATCGCAACTCCAAGCTTGGATACCGCCTCCCGAGACAAACATCTTTAACACCATATTCCCCTCCCACACAGCGTCACATACTCCACTCTTTTGCCAACTCGAGGAACTTGCTATCGACCAGAAGGAAGTGAAGAAGAGCAAGGCCCGGGAATCCCTCACCTTTGATTCAGAAGCCTACACTACGCATTTGCCCCATCTTGACTGGCGCTTTGGTCGTGTATCGGTTGAGTCTATAGATATGGCTCTGGAGGGCCATTTGGCAATTCATAGGAATTCTCAGGGCACGGAAGGATCCGAGAATAGTGAAAGACGGCCTTCGAGAGCCTCAGAATCTTTCGCCGGGGGTGCTGCCTCGAAGGCTCATTTCATTCCCCTGGAAACGAAAAACACTGAGGTTGGCTATGGGGTTGTTCATCTCTACCGTGATGTCTTTGAGACTCCTGGACTTTATCCATCATCCAAGATCGAGACAGTCAACAAGGCTCCGGGAAATCTTCATGGTGAAGCCAACGAAGCTTTAACCACCGTTGCTGTGCTTGCAGTTCCTTCTTATATGACCGCATCAGACTTTATGGGGTTTGTGGGGGAAGAAACTCGTGACGCCGTTAGCCACTTTAGAATGGTTAGGACTGGCCAAGCAAACAGGTATATGGTTCTTATGAAATTTCGACGAAAGGAAGATGCGAGGGAATTTGTTAGCAGCTTCAATGGAAAAGTGTTCAATAGTATGGAGGTATGTTAAGTGTTATGAGAGACGTCCCAACGCGTATGGGGGGTACGTGCTAAAATATGCTAATAGCCAGAAAATTGCCATGTCGTTTTCGTAAAATCAATTCAATTCCAACCTCCTACGTCAGAGGACTCTTCCTCCGTAATTTCTCCCGAGCCTTCTACAGATCCATTTTCTGCCTCTCACTATCCCACATCTCCGACTTCTACTACCACTTCTGTAGCAGCATCGTCATCCTCTGCGCCTGTGGCAACCAGCTTGTCGGCAAAACCAGCGCCCCCCCCGACCCCGTCGCTTTTAGAGTTGCCAACATGCCCGGTATGTTTGGAACGTATGGACGAGACCACCGGACTATTGACCATTCTGTGCCAGCATGTATTCCACTGCGCCTGTCTCAGTAAATGGAAGGATAGCAGTTGCCCAGTTTGTCGCTATACACAGAGCGATAGTTTCCGCGAGAGAGAAACTGGGAGCGGTGATGAAGACGAGTGCTGCGAGGTTTGTGGGGCTGACAGCAACCTATGGATCTGGTATTTATCAAACTCTACCTCCTATCTCTCCATCCAGAGGAATTAACATCTACTCTTCTTAGTCTTATATGTGGAAATGTTGGTTGTGGCCGCTATGATGAGGCGCACGCGTTCGAGCATTACAAAGAGACTTCGCACTGTTATGCCATGGATATTGAGACACAGCGTGTCTGGGACTACGCAGGCGATGGATATGTCCATAGATTAATCCAAAACAAGTCGGATGGGAAGTTGGTTGAATTACCATCAACATTGTCGGATTCCCGAAACCACGAACGTCACATTGATGGAGATTATGTTCCCCGTGAGAAACTGGACAACATCGGTATGGAGTATACTTACCTTCTCACCAGTCAGCTCGATAGTCAGCGGCTTTACTTCGAGGAAAAGGTCACTCAAGCGGCAGACAAGGCTTCAAAGGCTACCCATGCTGCAGAGAAAGCAATTGAGGGATCTAGAGAGCTGACGAAGGAAATGAAAGAGCTTCGTAGCAGATTTACCGAGCTGAACACAGAAGTATTGCCCACCTTAGAAAAAGTCAAGGAACGGGCCGAGAGGAAGGCCGAGAAATGGGCAGACATGGCCAAAAGGATGGAAAAAGAGTGGAAGGAGGAAAAGGGCGTCAACAGTGGGTTGATGGAACGGATCGAATTTCTAACGAAAGATTCGGAACAGAGGAAGAAAGAAAATGAAGATCTCAAGGAACAAATACGCGACTTAATGTTTTTCGTTGAGGCTAGGGAAAAGATTAAAGATGAAGGGGAGGAAGTTATGGAGGGCACTGTTACAGTTGGTGATGCGCCTCCACCACCGCAGCCAAAGAGGGGAAGGAAAGGAAAGGGAAAGAGATAAGCGATCTGACATGCTGCTTCTGTCGAGTCTGTGCGCAGCCCGTGACGCTTATGCGTGATTGTGGCAGCATGTACTCGAGTATTGTTGGTTGGTTGGCAACGGCGTTGTGACTTTCGAAATGGTGGTGTTACAGATAGGGGATCGCAAAGTTAGTGTTTAAGGATGCATTCAGGCGGGAGGCTGACTTTCGGGGCTGCTGTTCGAGAAACCGCTGTGGGTTCTGGACGCAAGTACCGATATCAGATCTACTTCTTTTGTAAAGTATGGCTCCAAGTAAGGCCGAGTTTCATGTTAGTTCAACTTTTTTAGCTCAGTCTGCCTTGCTAATAGAACAAACTTGATATTTTTTGACATGATAGATACCTTTTTCCTTCTGCATCTTCTAGAGACTAAAGTGTCTGAAGACATGCTTATGGAAAGAGCGTTCTCAAGTTGCGAGTGATTGTTCATGTCCAATGCGGAGTCTAGCACATTAGGCAGGCGGAGCCTAGCGCAGCTGCGTATCAAGACTAGATGTAAGATTACCACATTGCGCAACATGGTCGCCGGGGGTACAGATCCACTCCCCGGTCCCTGAACACTTGAGTACTGTACAAGAGACGGTAGAGGTACTGCAGGGGTTCGTAGGTATATGATCTACTGGTCTTTTGGATGTCCTTACCGCTCTATCCGTCTGCAATGAATGGCTGAGCGGCGCTCAGGAGAATTCCTACTGACAATCAAGCACGGTGAGGTCTGAACCGCCAGAACTCTGGACCCGAGTCCCGCGCAAAACACACCACCAGCCGTACATCCCCCAGAACCCGACCATAACGGCGAACACCGCACGAAGGCCCGGAATATAACTTCTGGATGTAGGATGGATATTCGCTTATAGCTCGGTATTTCAATCATGACGGGAACTGCAGGAACAGGTCTTGCAAATCCGACCCAAACATTGGCAATGCAGCCGTAGGCTGTCACCGATATTCGGCAATGGGTATCGTGGGGGCTGGACGGCAATTTGCAAAGAACCAAAGCAAGTACTCGAGTGTATTGGCCCCAACAAAAGATTAGCGAATCATTCGTTGTTTGGTGGGTGTGAGAGGCTGGTCGCCGCTGTGCTGACTCGGTGCCACTCTCGTCGTTCTTTAGAATACACTCACACCCCACTATCCCGGACGGCCAGATTTCACGGATTTCGTCCGGCACAGCGGGGTATCCGGGACAATAGATCAGGTTTTAGTGCAGGGGAGTTTGGAACCCATAGGATTCGGATTATCAAGAATCGGGATAGCGGGGTGTGAGTGTATGATGGGAATTGCTGTTGCAGGTGGGTTACTATGATTGGCTATGAAGAGCAGCATAAATGGTGAAATTACCACAGGGGGTGTTCAGTGAAAGAAAAAAAATTCAAGAAAAAAAAAGGAAAAGAGAAAAAAATAATACACTTGGAAGTTGGACCCTGAACGGATGTTGGAATAAGCTTGGCGGCGGGATGGAGGTGGGAAGTACCCCGCGAGAGTGAGAACTTCTTTATCAGCGCACCTTCCACCCCTCGATTTTTTTCTTCTCGCTCCTCAGTCCGCTCGCCATCCCCCTCACCAGTCCTACATTTCCACCTCTTTTTATTGCGGGCCCCTCAAACAATATTATACATCACTCCTTGGTTCTTTATCGCCTCAATCGTTCTATTCTAAAATACAAGCGTATCCAATACTCGCTCACAATGGTTACCTCGTAAGTTTTTGTCAAGAGAGAAAATTTTCCGGATGGCAAAATATCTATCTTATTTTTTGGTAATTGACTAATACTTAATTGTGACTTTTAGTTCCGTCCTTGGATTCCCTCGTATGGGAGGTTTGTTTGTCCATTCTCTAGTTAATTGGTATTTATATCGAAGATTGTATCTAATTTTCCTATAGCAAACCGTGAGCTTAAGAAAGCGACTGAGGCATACTGGGCTGGCAAGATCTCTGCCGAGGAGCTCATTCAAACTGGAAAGAACCTCCGCGCCTCTCACTGGAAGATCCAGAAGGATGCCGGTGCTGGAATTATTGCTAGCAATGACTTCTCTTTCTACGATCAGGTTTTGGACCATATTCAACTATTCAATGTTTGTATCCGTAATCATCCTTTACCATGCAATTCCTATACTAACATTTTCTAGGCCGTCCCCAACAGGTATAGAAAATATAACCTGCCTGCTCTTGACGAGTTCTTCGCCATGGGTAGAGGTCTTCAGAGGGCTGCTACCGATTCGACTCCTGCTGTTGATGTCCCCTCATTGGTTAGTATCCTATCTCGTACTGTCTCATCATTGTCATAGCGCAGCCATACCCATTTTCACCTGCGGTCACCACAATTGGAAGGAGATCCGGAAATTGGCCTTGCATGTTCTCACTTGGCGGAATTCCTGAACAATTATCCCGGTTAGAAGATTGTTGCTAAGAATTGTTATAGGAGATGGTAAAATGGTTCGACTCAAATTACCACTATGTCCGCCCGACTCTTCAGGATAACCAAACTTTCTCCCTGGCTGCTGATCCTAAGCCAGTCCGTGAATTTCTCGAGGCCAAGGCCCAGGGTATCGACACCCGCCCAGTCCTCGTTGGTCCGGTCTCCTTCCTCCATCTGGGCAAGCCAGACCGTGGCGCATCTGTCGACCCGATCACCCTCCTTGAGAACCTCCTCCCTGCCTTTATCGAACTCTTGACCAAGCTCAAGGAAGCTGGTGCCGAGACTGTCCAGATTGACGAACCCGTTCTCGTTCTTGATTTGCCCTCTAGGACTAAGGCTGCTTTCAAGACTGCATATGCTAAGATTGCCGCCGCTGGGGTCTCGATCCCCAAGATCACTTTCGCTACCTACTTCGGTGACATTGTCCACAATATTGACGTCCTCTCCAGCTTAAGCACTGTCTCTTCCATCCACGTTGACCTTGTGCGCAACCCCGAGCAACTCGACACCGTTATTGCCGCTCTCGCACCCGGTCAGATCCTGTCTGCCGGTGTTGTAGATGGACGAAACATCTGGAAGACCAACTTTCAAGAAGCCGTTTCCATCGTTGAAAAGGCAGTCGGTGCTCTGGGAGCTGATAGAGTCGTTGTTGCTACTTCATCTTCTCTTCTGCACACTCCTCACACTCTTGCTAGTGAGAAGAACCTCCCCGATGAAGTTGCCGACTGGTTCTCCTTCGCCTCTGAGAAGGCTAAGGAGGTCGCCATCATTGCCAAGGCCGTTACTGAAGGAGCTGCCTCTGTCAAGGCGGAGCTTGATGCCAATGCCGCTTCCATGCACTCTCGTGCCACCTCATCGCGCACCAACGACCCTGCTGTTAAGGAGCGTCAGTCTAAGATTACCGCAGCCATGTACGAGCGCCAATCTCCATTCACTACACGCATCGCGGTTCAACAACCACACTTGGGTCTTCCATTGTTCCCCACCACTACCATTGGATCTTTCCCCCAGACCAAGGAAATCCGTGTTGCTAGACAGAAGTTTGGGAAAGGTGGTATCTCTGCAGCTGAGTATGAAAGTTTCATCGAAAAGGAGATCCAGCTTGTTGTGAGAGAGCAAGAGGCCCTCGGCCTTGATGTTCTCGTCCACGGGGAACCGGAACGCAACGACATGGTTCAATACTTTGGTGAGAGACTCACTGGTTACGTTTTTACTACCTTTGGATGGGTTCAATCATATGGATCTCGTTGTGTCCGCCCTCCGATCGTTGTGGGTGATATTTCTAGGCCAGCTCCTATGACTGTCAAGGAGTCTAAGTATGCTGCTTCTATTACCAGCAAGCCTAGTAAGTTCGCGAGTGCTTTTAATATTTGGATATCATACTGACAACCGCAACAGTGAAGGGTATGCTTACTGGCCCGATCACTTGCTTGAGGTGGTCTTTCCCCCGTGATGATGTTCACCAATCTGTGCAGGCTCAGCAACTCGCCCTTGCTCTCCGTGATGAAGTCGTCGACCTTGAGACTGCAGGTGTCAGTGTTATCCAGGTCGATGAGCCCGCTCTCCGTGAGGGTCTTCCCCTCCGCTCCGGAAAGGAGCGTGATTTCTACCTCGACTGGGCCGTTAAGTCTTTCCGCCTCGCCACTACTGGTGTCAAAGATATCACCCAGATCCACTCTCACTTCTGCTACTCCGAGTTCCAAGACTTCTTTCACGCTATTACTGCCTTGGATGCTGATGTCATGTCTATCGAGAACTCTAAATCTGATGCTAAGCTGTTGAAGGTCTTTGAGGATGAGGCATACCCGAGAAACATTGGTCCTGGTGTTTACGACATCCACTCCCCTCGTGTTCCACCACAAGAGGAAATCAAGGCCCGCATTGAGGAGATGTTGCAGTAAGCATCTCAACACCTAGTATGCATAAATGATCACTAACAACTATTATAGATTCCTCAAGCCACAGCAGCTCTGGATCAATCCGGACTGTGGCCTTAAGACTCGCCAATGGCCTGAGACCCGCGCCGCCTTGGACATCATGGTCAAGGCAGCCAAGGAGTTCCGTGCCAAGTATCAGGCTTAATCTGATATGAGTCTTCCTGACACGACATTTCTTAGAGGTTCTAGGCAGGCTGGGGGTGTACGAGGAGATTCAACATCGGCGTTTGAGAGATTTCACGAGATCATGGCTCGTTTTCATTTCATTTGTTTTTCGTTGGGTTTAGGTTTGCGTGGGTCTAGGTGTCTTGATCGTTCAACCGGTAAAAAAAACATACACACACGACTCAGTATTTGAGTCGGGGGTCTTCAATTATCTTTTCCTGTTTCCTATAGCTTCGAAAACCAGAACTAAAGCCCATTTCAACCGGAGGTTATCTTTCTCATTGCAAAGGTAGTTGTGCGTGATGTTTTGCTTATCATTTGTGAAGCTACCCGAATGGTCTATATCATATGGAGATATTTGGAGCTTCACAATACCTCCCCCTGCTGTGCTCGTACTGTGATATGCGGCCAACGCACTAGTGGTAACATTATTTGCTCACTAAACCATCACCGTTATGATACAAACATCTCGTATCAAGCCTCATCGAGATGTTGGTTATCAAGCCTAGAAATGCTTAATTAGGCGTAACCCATTCGGGCGGGAGCCGCTTAGATCCCGGAAACGCAGGAGCCGCCCAGGAAACAGATATACTAGTGCATTAAGTACTGTACGAGTACTCGGATATGGAAGTAAAAATCGAGTATGCAAAGAACCCTGTTTTGAGGAAAGGTATTATTGAGCTGGCCAGAATAATAGAAGAGATCGGCAAACTCAGGTAAAGAAGAACCCGGACCAAGACTTGGCAGACGTAACCTACCACACCATTGGTGATATGGGTATTAAGTAGTTGGCGTACGCTATTTTGAGATGCTAAAGCCTGCGCAATTTTTCTGCACAAGTACCTTGTATTAAGGGATCACTTGAATGCAACTGCTCTGGGTTCTAACCTCCTAGTCCCCCTGTTTCTTCTAATACCTAATCTGTGAGATTCCCGAGATTCAGGTCCTATCTTGTCATGCTCGATTTTTACTTCCATATCCGAGTAGATTTTGTTCGCTAGCGGTCACCCAATAGGGGATTGGAAAGGGGTTGGGTCTGGAAAGCATGGTCTGGTTCCGGAAGACTAAACTCTGTACTCGAGTACAAACTTGCTAACAGGGCATGACAGTTTTACCTGTAACGCCAAGTGTAACATTTTGAAAATTTATTGTGGGATTCCTCGGTTTTCGGACCTATCATACCTTTTGGATTTTAAGTAAATTTTTATAATAATATTGCTCTCACACGTGCAACATAAAAGTCACGGAGATTGGCCCTAACCCCGGATCAAGAATTCTACATAAAAAGTGTATACTATTTGCACTAGGTAAGTATGGTTTGTGTTATAAAAGAGGAGCTTTCATGTATTCTCATGCATGATGTTGAGATTTCTAAGTCCCTGTTTGGCACGCAAGAGAAATGGCATTTTCCTGACTTTTATGGTATGATATTTTTGTTGCAAATGAAATATTGCAACATTGCACTTTTTTGATTATAGCTCAACCTGCAAGCCTTTTTACTGGACTTTTCATTTCATTAAAATAGTCAGAATGGCAGTCTCTATCTAGATATAGAAGCTTTTATACTATACCTATCCCTTACCTTGTGGCCGAAATTCATGGCTGCGTAGCGTGCCGCGAAGTGAGATTGGGTTCACGGCTGGCTGTTTTTCCGGTGCCCATTAGCCTATTTTAGAATCTGGGAGCAAATCTACGCAGACACTCTTGTTTCCGTCATGGCAATGCTGAACGGTACTCATTATGTGGGATTCTCAGCACTACACCACTTCTAAAACAACGTTTTTCCTGTCACGATTACTGAAATAAGCTAGTAGTAGTATCTAGCGCTGGCCATGATTACAAGGTAAGGGATTGGCCAGAGAGGCCTAACCAAAGCTTTAGCAAAAACGGAGGTTTTTTTTAGGAAAAAAATGGTGGCGCGCCAAACAGGGCCTAACTCCACAAAACATGAATCACACACATTGCCGCTTTTCGTTTTGCCCCTACAGGTTTGAAGGGTAGGGTTACTTAACCATACTGGTATTTTGGGGTGTTACAGTATAGTATAGAGTTTAGCCTTCCGGAGCCGTGTAACTGGGCAGTGTAAGGGCAGGTTGGGCGTTGCACTATAACTTGGAGCAGAAGGGCTGACGAGTGATGCGGAACGGTAATGAAAGTGATAGAAGCAGGTGGATTACTGATGTGGGACGAGTGCGGGTGCGGACGATAAAGGGGAATTGTCTGGGTGGTTGGGAGGGAGGTTTGTATTGAGGTGTGATGTTTCCTTTTTATCTCTTTCTGGATGTGCACCCGGTATAGAGAAGGAGTGATTTAATTGGAGAGAGATATTAGAGGCCGCTTTCAACCACGAAGATTGCAGGGACAGATAAGTTGGGGAGAAGGGCATACTCTAGGTTCCTTGCGGATTGCCGGCCCTGTAGTGTCACTTGAGCATGCCTGAGGAAAAAAGTGTTTGGGTCTGTAATCTAGTAGTTGGGCTGGTCAGCAGTCCCAATACCGAGCGATCTTCCGTGAGTATTACTCGTCCTAAAATGCGAGTATTTTCTAAACCCACGCACGCTACGAGGTTGTGCATTAGAAAACTGCTAAACACATTCTTTTTGGAGATCATAGTATCTCTAGAGCTCACTCGCCAACTACCTCAAGATTAGCCATATGCTCAACCTTAGAAATTAACAGGGCGCAACAAACCATTTTCTCGATCCCTGCCGAGGCATAATCCTCCCTGCGACTCAAATACGGCTTCAAAAGATGCGGTTTCACCTTAGCCAATACCCCGTCTCTCATCCTGTCCCTCACTGCCGTAGGCCTCACGACAAACAGCGTTCCAATCTCGGCGACTATCTCAAATGCCTCCCGCACAGCGGGTACCTTCCAGGAATTCACGACTTCTTGGTACTTTGCTAGGTCCTTCGTGAGCATTATACCTCCAGCTTGGTTTACCGCGTGACGTTTGAGATGCTCTAAAAGGGCGGTTCGAAAGCCATGACTTATTTCGGTGAGGAAATGAGTGAGGTTTGCGCCGTCGAGGCAGGTGGTAGCGATCTGGGTTAGTTTTTCGAGGAAAGTTGTTGTTGAGATGCAGGTCTTGGTTCCTTGGTTAGATGAGTGATGTGTGGAGTGGGGGGGTAATAGGGGGAGATTCTTACGGGAGTTTGGAGGGTTGTTAGGCGAACTTCGTCGTCGCGGGGTTTAAAGTCGGCTTTGCGCTGCCTGCTGAGGAGGAGGGTTATGTGTGCAAGCGCAACTAAATTGTTCTTTAGCGGGAGTCTAAGAAAGGATTGTTAGGGCCGGGGTCGTACTATCGATAGTCCTCTGAATTACTGTATTCACTTTCTGCTCTAATGCTGAAAGTGTAGTATTAGTTAATTTTGTCATTTCTCGTTTGATCGTGAGTGAGGTCTGCGATAGTGGGATCAGGGCTGTGTTTATGAATGAGAACATTAGGTGCATTATTATGGTGGCGGGCTTTAGCTCTTGCAGATATGATAGGTCTGGTTCGCCTTTAGTCTGGGCTTCGGCAGTCTCGATGGCGCAATGGGGGGAGTAGTATTAGCGGGGGACCTAGGGTAGGGATAAAACTACGAACGCGTCTAGAGCTACGTCTAAAAACATAGTCCTCATGTTTTCGACCAGGATATTCAGCATTACAGACACGTCCTTCGGACTGAGCTCATTAGTATCCCAAATGCACACTCGGGGTACACATAGACGCACGTATCAGCCTGTGAACTCAATTCTAGACTTCTTCCCACAGCTTCCGCAAGCCACTTAAGCATTCTCTTTGGAAATTCGATGTTCAGTTTCCCGTCTGTGTCGGACAGGAGCACATCGGAAAGATGGCTATCTTTCCCGGGTTTACGCTCGAAGCCGATGATCTTGCCAAGGGTGTCACTCTGTGACTTTGCGAGCTCGCTTTCAAGAACCTTTTCTATCGCCCGTTCTCGGGACTTCTTAAGTCGGTCGAGGACTCCAAGATTTTTCTGCTCCTTTCGTTGTGCCTGTTTTTGTAAGATTGGGAATTTTGGGGGACGTGTGGAGAAACAAACATGAAACATGTGGAATTTGAGTAGGAGCCCTGTATATAACTGCTCCAAGCTTTCTTTTTCCTTCTCCATATACCCCCTATCTTGTAAGTACGGTGTGAACAGTTCTTCGACATTCTGGTCTAAAAGCATCGTCGTCCCGGAACTCAACGGTCCTGGATGTTCCGTCAGTCCGTGAGCCTTCAAGTCATCTGACAACGTCATAACATGTGCTCTGGAGACCTGCAGTGTGCGCAAGAAGGCTAGGGTAGAGATATTAGATGCGTGCTCTAGTACCATCTCCAGTCGCTGCTGTAGGGACTGTTGAAAAACCCTCTGCAAGAAGGTACCCAGAACTGCCTCTGGGTAGGGGAACACCTCTTTGATAGTTTCTGATTCCATTTTCAGCACGTCTCGGATTTCATGAATAAGAGTTAGTAAATTTGGGTCTAGCCCCGGGGGGTTTGCATCAGGATCTGACAGCTGTTCTTTAAGGTCGTCTTCTATGACTACCTCGCCAGCATTTATCTTACCGGCAGCAATAAAGAAGTCCATTTGGTTCAAGAAATTGCTAATCACCGATGCTCCACCGTTGAAGTCGTGCAAGACTTTGGCGCAACCCTTCATGGCCGGCACATTAAACTCCCGATATGCATCATCAAATTGCTTTAGTAAATCTTGCTCAAGGCTTTCGGAGAAGGCTTCGATAAGCTCCTTTGTCCCCGGCTTGGCGGTTCCCTCGTTCCTTTTAACAATCAAGCTTAACTGTCGGCTTACAACGGCACACTTGATACTATCATCAACCCAGGGAGTTCGTCGTAGCTTTTCTAATCGAGAGGTATCTCCACGGCTAAACTCGATATAGCACTGTATTAAGAACTTTGCATCTTCAGCCCGCTGATGCTGCTTCTCTAACTGTTCCAATTGCCCACCAATCCTAGACGCCGTGCCCCCACCATCGGAGATGCTGCTATCGAGGCGTTGAAACTCTGACAAAGTGCTGTTAAATTTGAGACTTAGGCGATCGATTGTGCGGGCATGGTCGATTTCTGCCCTTCGCACGCCTTCTTTAAGTTCTGACTCTTTTGCTGAGAGGTCTTCATCCAGGTCTTTCAGCCTCTCTAGAGCCCCTTCGAAAGTGCGGATGTAGGGCTTGGGATCGAAGGTTGGCGCTGAGCCACGGTTTAGCTATCGAAGCATTAGACAAGTGCTAAGGGGTAGCGATAATACCGCCGAAATTCGACCCCGAGCGACGGCTCGCGGGAATTGCGGAGCCGGTAAGGCCTTCGATGAAGTCTTTGACGATAAAATCAGCGGTCTGTAGTTCCACTGGTGTTAGTTTTGAGCCGGAAGCTTGACCAGGGGAAATGTGTGTATACGAACGGAGAAGTGAGATAAGGAAAATGCACTTGGTTTTGGATATATGGAGCGTGAGGTACGTGAGGATTCGGCAATAGTAGATTGGGTCATTGTTTGTGATGCTAACACAATTTAGGGGTTGGGAATTTGGAGGGGTGCTGTGAGCACACGAGTGGAGATAATAATATTATAATCTCGTCAAATTAGGTATTTCCGTACAGGGATGATATCTCAAGCGACAGTCTTGGCTGGGAGCTTGCCAGTGCAAGAGTGATAGTCAATGACTGGATATGGAAAAAAAGTTCTAAAAATTGAATCTCGTATTTATGCGAAGAGCTCGATCATATACAAGTTGCGATGTAGTCCTGAAGCGATGAAGAGTTGCTGTAAATAGTAAGAACAATTTTTATAGAATGAATGCAGAAACTCAAGAACTTGAATTTCAGGTTAATAAAATTAGAGGAGGCATAAAGGTAGAAGGAAAATGCAAGGAGGAGGGGGAGGAGCTTACTTAGGTTTACTGTTCAAGAATCTCTCCTCAAATTCTTCATCTCAATAGGAATTGAATTTTAGCTGTTGTAATTGGGGAAAGAAAGAAAAAGGCGGTGAAAATATGGCAAGAGCTTGAAGTAAATCAAATGTTATATGATAACAAGGAATACATAAGGTGCCTGTAGAGCAAATATCTAGTTTAAACATACCCCTAGAGCTATAATAAGAAAATTCGCATCCTGGTGTTTCTTTTCTATCATATTACAAATACTGCAGATAGGGTTAATAAGGGGTTAGTATTGTGTTTTGAGTATGAAACTATAACGAGAGGGATATGGGTTACTTGATATTGGAAGAGGGAAAAAATAGAGAAGCTTGAAAATAGGAGCAAGGAGAGACCGGCATAGGAGATAAATATTATATATTGGTAAGAACTGAAATTCTGGTGATAGGAGCTGTTTTTAAAGCAGGGGAAAAAGGGCTAAAAGAATTGAACAAGGCTGGTATCGTATTAAGGTATCATAATATCATAGCACAATCTGTATTTTAGAAGTTGAGTTTACAAGAGAAGATACGATGTTGTAGAGTATTATAAGAGATTTACAAATCGTGACTGGGCAACTTATTAGGTTGGTTTACAGAATATTGAAAAAATAATACGGTATCATACCTACAATTTGGTCAAAATTCACCACCAGAATGAAGTCTTATTTCCCATTGGTCAATTATCATAAACCAAACCTATTGTAGTGTGTTATACCACGAATTTTGACTAAAATCAACAACTCTCCAGCCTCGTATGATACCGTACTGTAATCCTGGACCCTTGCATTATTCGGCGTCGCACTTAGCCATGCTGTGTTCGGAAGGGAATGGGCCCTAACCCAAGGCTCGCGTTGCATGTGCTTTGGTGGGGGCTGAGTCACGGTCTATGGAACACTTGTGTTTGGTCTACCACCTACGCTGCTCTTCTAACGATATAATAATATTATATAGATTCTCGCCCTCCGCCCCTTTTCCATCTTCCGTCCTTCTATCGGAGGCTTGGTCTTTGAAGACGCTTACTATTCCCCTTCTCGTCATGCCTTCTGCACCTCCTAGCGGTGCTCCAAGCTCTAAGGAGAAGAAGTACGACCGTCAGCTAAGGCTTTGGGGTGCAAACGGCCAGAACCGCCTCGAATGCGCACACATTGCCCTTTTTGGAGCTACAGCTACAGGCTGCGAAGTTCTGAAAAATCTTATTCTGCCAAGTAAGATATCTAATTGATTGTGAAGGAATTGTGTAGATGCGCAAGCTTGTTAACACACCACCTTCCAGGCGTTGGTCGCTTTACCGTTATCGACGATAAGCTAGTTGCGGAAGCGGACCTAGGTGTCAACTTCTTTCTTGACCAGGATAGTATTGGGAAGCCACGAGCAGAGAGGGCTGCTGCCTTGTTAGGGGAACTGAACCCAGACGTTGTAGGAGGGTTTAGAATTGATGTGAGCAACAAACTTGCATGAATGATACCTGCAGATACTCATATTATGGCAGAATCTGGAAAATATGCTCTCCAATACCCCAGAGCTCCTGGATCCCCGCACAACTGAGTTCACACACCTACTTCTGATGTCACCAGTTCCAACCCCTCTACTTTTGCAGCTGCCTGCCGAGATACCTACGTTCTTCGTTCATTCGCTCGGTTTCATTACCAGCATTCGTATATATGCTCCTACCCATACCATTATCGAAACACACCCCGATTCCTTGGTCGATCTTCGCTTGTTTAACCCATGGTCAGAACTTTTGGAATTGGCATTGGAGGAGACAAGCACCCTCGACGTGCAGGAATCAGAGGGTGGAATGAGTGATTTTCAACATGGACACGTTCCATATGTGCTGTTGCTATTGAAATATCTGGAAGATTGGAAGCAGTCGCACGAGGGCCATCTGCCCAGAAGCTATTCGGAGAAAGCGCTTTTTAAATCAATGGTCATGGATAGGATGAGAACGAACGTTCCAGGTGGCAGCGAGGAGAATTATGAGGAAGCCATCGGCGCTGTCATGAAGAATCTACGAACAGCAGAGCTCTCAAGCGGGACAAAGGAAGTCCTGAATGACCCCAAATGCCAGGATATCACATCCCAGGTACGTTTCCGGAGCCCTTGAGCGGTGGATTGCTGCTTAGTTCGTGACAGGCGGATGAATTCTGGATCATTGCCCGAGCCGTGAAGTCTTTTGCGGACTCAAACAATGGATTATTGCCATTATCTGGGGCGATGCCTGATATGAAAGCCGAGAGCCGCGGATACATTGCTTTGCAGAACATGTGGGTTACTAACTCTCGATCTTTGTCCTCGTGTACTGAGCATTGGTTCCATAGATATCGCTCTAAGGCGCGTAGTGATGCTGCCGCCGTCGAACGGATGGTTTGGGATCACATGAACCGAGTGCAGCACCCAAAACGAAACCAGATAGATCGCGATGCGATTCAGTTGTTCTGTCGACACGCAAACTTCCTGCGGCGCTTGAATTACCGTTCTATTGCTGATGAATTTTCCGATTCTAATGAAGAGCATAAAAGAGCGGTTCTAGCTGCGCTTGGGGATTGGGGCGCAGAAGATTCACTAATTAACGACTATATCGCACTTAGGGCCTATCAAGAATTCTATACTAGTCATGGCCGAGCTCCTGGGGATACTAGTCACGAAAATTGTGAAGACGATTATCAGAAAATTAGGGGAATCATCTGCCAGTACCTTGAAAGTGTTGGTTACACTGAAAGTCTGCCGGGGAGATGTGAGAAGGTTGCGAAGGAGATTATACGAGCAGGAGGTGGGGAACTCCATGTTACTGCATCAATCGCAGGCGGAATCGTTGCCCAAGAAGTGATCAAGGTATGTTAACGTTAACATCTCTTCAGGCAGGTGCCGTATTGAGACTGATTACGACTGAAAAAGATTATCACGCGGCAATATATCCCGATCAATAATACCGTCATATTTGATGGCATTGCGAGTAGAACCCAGACGTTTGAGTTGTAATTCAAGCCCTTGGATAACACGAAACATTTGGGATATGTTTTGGCGTGTTGGTGGCACCCCGCTTCTAATGGGAGGGTGTGCGTCGGACTTGTTTATTGCGCACAGCTCACCTCCAGTGCGTTTAATATTTGTTCTTAGACTTAGTAAGAAAGTGAGGTAGATATCATCTATTCCTTAGACTGATTCTATAATTGGATCTGTTTGCTATTTGCCTCATTGTTTTTTCCATCCACTGGCTCGTCTCGTGGAAGTGTAATCCCCATTTGGGACAACAGGTTGCCTCCTGGGCCAGGGAGCCCACCTTGACCTTTGAAACTCTCAAGCATATTCTTTGCGAGCGCGTAGTCTATGTTGACTTCACCATCTCCATGGTCGCTCATATCCCCATCCCCTTCACTTCGAGCCTCTTGTATTTTAGCCATGCCTTTTCCCCGTTCGATGACCCCGGCTTCCTTGAGCTCTTCCTCAACTTTTGCCATCACCTCTTGAATCTTTGCTTCTTCATCTTCGTCCTCTCCCTCACCACCACCTCTAGGTTGAGTAGGCATGCCCATCATTTCGTGCATCATTCTTGAAAACTCAACTTCATCAAAACTAACCTCCTTGTCTTCATCACTGTCGTCCGACTCCTCGTTGTGACCGTCGTCGCTCCCATCACCGCTGTCGATGTCACCCACCTCTGCTCCCTCTGCTCCGGCGTCCTCGTCGCTTAGAAATGCCTCAAACCGCCTAACCATTTTCTTCAGTGTTTCCTCCGCCTGTTTATCCCCCCATCCACTTTCCACCTTCTTTGCTCCTCTCGAGCTACCTGAGGGATCGATACTTTGCCCTGAAAGATTCCTTTCTAACTCTTCATAGTTGATATCCAACCAATTCTCACCATCGATCCGTCGAGGCCATGATAAAATTTCCTCGTCCGTGGGTGGTGCTTTCTTCAGCAGTATATCTTTAACTCTCCTGACCATATTTTTCCTCGCCTCGGAAGAAACTTGTGGAGCAGTGTTGTCACTAATGAGCATTTCAAAACCACAAGTAAGCTTCATCCCGATCACATTCGCATTTGACATATCATGTGAGGCCTTAAACCCACCTCCGGACGGTGGTTCGAATTCCTGCGATTTGAGTTGAGCGTAGAGGACTTTGGAAAATTTGACGGATATCGTGACCATATCGCGAGGCGGGAAGTGGCTCATCGATATCAGTGACTTAAGAGATATCGGGTCGCGCAGGTAGAAGGCTTCTACAGCCGCGGCTATTGATTCTGGTGCCTCATGCAAGACCATTGCGCAGATTCGTGGGACGAGGGCCTCTGCGTAATGGAGATGCTCTTGTATTGCCTTTGGATACCTCCCGAGCCGGTAGAAAGCCTCTTCTTCTACTAAGTGAATCCGTTGGAGAAAGGCAGAGGAGTCTGAGACGAGGATTGAATAAGCTTCCTTAAGCGTGAGAGAGCACGCAGCGGGTTTCGGGCGGCCTATTGGAACCGGAGTGGTAGCCAAAGGAATTATGAGGAGGTTCGCATTATGTATCCAGACCTAGATATGTTAGTTCACGAAAGAACATAGTGGTAGTGTGGCTAGTACCCGATTACCAGCAATCTCAGGCTTGAGCCAACGTGGAAGGGTGCTTGCAGCCTCGATAAGTAGAAACTCGCCGTCGGTATCGTATACTCTACTAAGTGTGAGTAATCCATTAGAAAGATAGCAAAGCGGGAGCCGGACTGAAACCATAAATTGGGAATATCCCTTGTTAATTCCCTTAATATCCAGACGATCAGCCATTCATCATCCACCGAGTCCCCATACTCTGTTTTTCCGTGCAAGTACCACCCCACAGCTTTAGCTTCTGCAAGTTCTAGTTGAAAGCTGCCCCGTTGCCAGATATAGTCAGCCGTTACTTCCTTGACAAACTTCTCAGCCGTCTGCTTCACCTTCTCCAATTCCGCTCGAATCGCGGTTTGGTCCGAAGTTTGGTCGATGATGATTAGGGTGTATTCCACGCAGTCGTCTGGCAAGGTCCTCTGAGGGATCCCGTGAAATTGGCCAAAGCCGGGGGTGAATGGGTTTGTATTCGCCTCCATTTTTGCTTCTTTTGGTTGTTGATGAAATGAACAAGACTGTTAGTGTCGGGACCGTTTGGTATCATACTAATGTTCTAGATAAGGACTACGAGTGCGGCCAATAGATATATTTAGTCACGTGGGTCTGATAAGAAAGATTTGGTGCTCCTTTTAACAAGCCCACACCTAACCCTACGCAACAGGAACAACTTGAGTTACCCCTCCACCCCACCAACCTGACCAAACATTCACTTGCTGATTCCCTTGATCCAGCAGCCACCGACCACCCTCCATTGTTCCTATACCAGCACCGTTTTTCACCTCCACAACTACTTGTGCAAAATACAGGTCTAAAACACGATGTTGGATGTTCTTAGCTTTATTGAGGCAAGGGGTGGTAACCCGGAGGTGATTCGTGAATCCCAGAGGAAGAGATATGCACCTGTCGAAGCAGTTGACGAGGTTATCGCTTTGTATGAGGAAGGTCGTCTCGGTTTGTGCCCCGTCTGGTATCCTGTTTCTTTCTTTCTTTCTTTCTTTCTTTCTTTTTGAAATTTACCGGTTCTCTTTCGTAGCAAGATTTAATGTCGACACCAAGGGGCGCGAGATCAACAGGACGCAGAAGGAGATTGGTGCCAAGAAAAAGGTGCTCTCCTCTTGAAGTATTAGTCGCACTCGTAAGAGAGATTGCTGACTTGCGACACATAGGCCAAAGAAGACGCATCCTCCCTCTTAGGACAAAAAGCCGAGCTTGAGGCCGAAAGGAAAGACCTCGAGGGTATTGCTAAGGAGAAGGAGAAGAAATTGTACACCAAACTAGGCACAATCGGGAACCTTGTTCATGGCTCGGTTCCTGTGAGCAACAACGAGGACAACAACGAACTCATCAGGAAATGGACTCCAGAGGGGGTTACTGTTGAGAGGCGCGATTGTCTTTCCCACCACGATGTGCTTTTCCGCCTCGACGGATATGAGGCAGAGCGCGGCGTCAAGGTCGTGGGACATCGTGGGTACTTTTTAAAGCGATGGGGTGTATTCCTTAACCAAGCATTGATTAATTATGGATTGGAGTTCTTGGAATCAAAGGGATATTCGCCGCTTCAGACGCCACAGTTTATGCTCAAGGGTATGATGGCTAAGACTGCTCAACTAGAGCAATTTGATGATGAGTTGTACAAGGTATGTATTGTATCGTGTATGTGGATGAGTGGGCCCTACGGGGTATACCGGACAGTTTCTAACAGGTTTAAAATAGGTTGTAGATGGAGAGGAGAAGAACGACAAGTACTTGATTGCTACCTCCGAGCAGCCTATTTCCGCTCTTCATGCCGATGAATGGCTGCAGCAGAAGGAGCTCCCTATTAGATATGCAGGTTTTAGTTCGTGCTATCGTCGTGAGGCGGGAGCCCACGGAAAGGATGCTTGGGGTATTTTCCGAGTTCACCAGTTCGAGAAGGTATGGTGCAATCTCTTGCTTTGGGTAGCCTGCTGCTGACAAAAACTCATAGATTGAGCAATTCGTCATCACAGATCCTGAAAAGTCTTGGGAAGCATTCGACCAAATGATCAACTATTCTGAGGAATTCTACAAGTCCCTCAATATCCCTTACCGTGTCGTCGCTATCGTCTCTGGCGCGCTAAACAACGCTGCGGCAAAGAAGTATGATCTTGAGGCTTGGTTCCCTTTCCAGGGCGAATACAAGGAACTCGTTAGTTGCTCCAATTGCACAGATTATCAGTCACGTAACCTCGAGATAAGATACGGAACAAAAGCTCAGACGGACACGGTCAAGAAATATGTTCACTGTCTTAACTCCACCCTCTGTGCGACTGAGCGCGCTCTTTGCTGCATTATGGAGAACTACCAGACCCCTGAGGTATACAGTTAACGTCGGCCCTTGAAACATGGTTGAACGCTAACCTGGCATATAGGGTATGACTGTCCCCATAGTCCTAAGGAAGTACATTCCAGGAGCTCCGGAGTTTATTCCATTTAGCAAGGAGTTAGCTTCGAATAGCACTTCAATGAGAAGGGGTAAACCAAATGCGTAGATAGTTAGAAAGGGCATAGCTATAGGGTAATAAACACCAAATATCCATTGCGGGAATGATCGGAATAGTAGACGTGAATTGAGGACTATCCGGCTGGTTTCTGGCCGTGAGCAAGAACCTGGGATGTGGTTCTGGGATTGCAAAATGTGAGTGACACAGTATTCGGGTGGGAGAGTTAAAAACGGGAAAACCTTTCATACTAGGAACTCTGAGTGAGACATAGCATTTTTATCTCGGATACCACAATTTTAAATGCAAGAGCAAAAACCTCTAAAAAATATAAAAATATAAACTGATAGCCGGTTCCCCTGTGATGCAAAAGCAAGTGTGACGTGCCACTATTTTTTATATAAATTCAGGCAGAGAGGCTTACAGAATACAATATATCCATCCAAAGGTTTACATAATTAATATGATACACTGAATCTGGAGGCAGAATTGGCATTTCTGTATAAGTCACAAGCTGTTGGTAAAGTATTAGAATCTATTTCATGGGCAAAATCTTGTACTTTAAATAAAAGAAATATTGGATTTTATTACATCCAATTAAGATATTGTAATCAAGTAGGCAATGTTCAAAATATGAACACCAGGGGCACAAACTATTCTATGTGGAGAATACTGTGCGAGTGCAAGAGGGATTGTGAGGCACACTTAGTGAGGAGTATAGAGCAGATTTGGTAGAAGTTCTAGTTCTTAATTACTCCAAAACAGGTGGGCAGTTGTTACGGGGTAGCTTAACAGAGTAGGATTCCAAGTTAACTACATCAGCAAAAATAATACCTTGTGTTCTGTGCGTTCTGTGTGTCTGACGGACCTGACGCTGGAACGCTAATCGCAAGGCAGGACGCAACGTCGATCTGACATTGCGTTCTGACATTGCGTTACCTGGCGCCATCCGTCCCGACGCTATCAGGACACAGACCCCTACGTTCTGTGTGTCCTGACTGCGTCTGATGCTCCACTACTCCGTCCTGACGCAGCCTGATCCAGGACTCTCCCATCCTGACGCCACCTGATCTACTACTCCTCCGTCCTGACATCGCCTGATCTAAGACTCTTGCGCCCAGATGCCGGTTTCTTCTCACCGAATGGCAGGGCTTCATGGCTCATACCACCTCTCGTCGCTATGCTTTCTGCTCCTGCCTGCCTCATCCGGATCCCACGATCCTGATCTCTCCCTTCCTGACACCTGGTCTGTTCTTCCTGATCTTACCCCCTATACATGCCGTATCCTGATCCAATCGTGATTCAATCAGACCTCGCCTTGTGATCTCTGATGCATCGTGAAATAAGTCTAATGCTATCCTGGTCCTACGCCTAGAGGCTTTTCCTAACACTGTTACTATGAGTTATACCGTATCCTGATCGCGTGGCTTCACTAATTCTACTCTGAATCCTGGAGTTGGTTTGAAGTCCTCATATTAATACTAAGCTCCTCCGGGTACACTTCCCACATGTGAGAGCGACCACCTCATCCAAATATTTATTACAGGTATGCTACACTTTCTCAATCTCCTAACTAAACGTATTATTACTCCCACCTTGCCCCTGCTCCATATCCGATGGCTCGCTATACATAGTCATCAGCAAAAATAATACCTTGCATTCTGTGCATTCTGTGCATTCTGTGCATTCTGTGCATTCTGTGCATTCTGTGCATTCTGTGCATTCTGTGCATTCTGTGCATTCTGTGCATTCTGTGGGTTCTGTGCGTCTGATGCACCTGACACTGGAACGCAAATCGCGAATTAGGACTCAACCACCCTACCATAACATGCATCTAACGCAACCTGACGCAGCACCTAATTCTCAGGACACACTTTGATGCAGCACCTAATTCTCAGGACGTACCAGATGCAGCACGTAATACTCAGGACGCTATGTGACGAAGCATCCAATACTCAGGATCCCACTTGACGCCAGACTACATCTTCCTGAGATAAGTGAAGGGTTCCCCCTTTATTTTTCTGACCTGGGTCACAATAGATTTCATACCGTCAAACTGTTAAATTTAGTACTAGTAGTCTTCTATTGTTCTAATATACAGGCCAATTCACAGAGAAACACTAAGGTATAAGCAGCCTTTTGACACCTTCATCCTCTACCCGGGACCCTGTAGCTCACTGGGGAATTGGCGCCTCAGGACAGATCCTATACCACAGCGTAACTGGCGTCGAGCCCAACAAGACACAGCAATCAGATCCAGAATTGGCCTAGCAGTTGTGGAGGAATCCGCCATTGAGTTCAGGCACCGGGCCTTTAGAGAGACCACTCTCAGAAGAGTTGGCAGATTCATGAGCTTTACAGCGACAGAGACGTACCTTATACCACCGCGTGGCTGGCGTCGAGCCAAACAATCTCCCGCAATCAGATCCAGAATTGGTGCAGCGGTTATAAAGGAATCAGCCATCGAGCTAGGGATTGCCAGCAAACGATTTAGCACTGTAACTTCATGAATAAAGATCGCAGGAAGAAGGATCTTATACTACCGTGTAGCTGGCGTCAAGCCCAACAACCTCCCTCAAAGTGCATCAAAGTGCATCAAGCGGTTGTGGAGTAATCTGCCATTGAGTAAAGTATCGCCAGCGTGAGACGTAATACACCCTCCCCAGAAGACAGGGGATTCCTGAGTTTCGATGCGACAGAGACGTACCTTGTACCAGTGGGAATCTGGCGTCGAGCCCAACAACCCCCGGCAAAGAGCATCAAAATCCGTCTACTGGCTGTGGAGTGATCTGCCATCGAGTAAAATATCGCCAGGGCTACTACAGTAATGATCCTCTCCACAGAAGACAGCGATTTCATAGGTTTCGATGCGACAGGGCCATACCTTATACCATTGCGTAGCTGGTGTCGAGCCAAACAACCTCCCGCAATCAAATTCAGGATTGGAGCACTGGTTGTAGAGGGATCTGCCATCGAGTTCTGGGATCGCCTGGGTTTCTATAAAGACAACTTTTACAAGGGTTAGCGATTTCCTCGACCTTGATGCCACAGAGACGTCCTTTATACCGCTGCGTAGCTCGTATTGGGCCCAACAATCTCCCGCAATCAGATTCAGGATCAGAGGAGTGGTTGTGGAGGAATCAGCCATCAAGGTCTGGGATCACCAGGGTATCTATAAAGACAACTTTCATAAGAGTGAGTGATTTCCTGAGTTTTGATGCCACAGAGACGTCCTTTATACCACTGCGTAGCTGGCGTCGAGGCCAACTGTTATCCACAATCAGACTCAGGATCGGAGAAATAGTTGTGGAGGAATCTGCCATCGAGTTCTTGGATCGCCAGTATGCTACCATATTCTGTCCTGTAACTTCATGAATAATATCCCTCTGGGGATGAATCTTATACCACTGGATAGCTGGCATCGAGCATAGGAATCTGTAGGTGTTGGATTTAGGATTCATTGTCTCACTGTAGTAGAGTATTGCAGCTGTGGCTTGGGAGTGTGGATGCTCGGGCCAGTGTTGAGTGTTGTGATGAAGAGAGTGTGTCGCATCACGTCCAGTTTGAAGCTAAGTGCCGAGAGCCCACCAGGCACTACATCAGCAAAAACGGATTGTGCGTCTGATGCGTCGGCATTGCATCCCGATGCAAGTGACGTATTTTCTGTGTCCCCTGCGTTCGGTGCGTTCTGACTTGCGTTGCAACGTTCCTTATGTCCTGACGCAACATCACATCGTCCCGACGTCTAGACTGCCCCAGACTCTAGATCTCGTCACCTTGTTCTCCTGATCCTGCTAGCTCCTCCTTGCCTCTTCTCCGCGTCCTGATGTATCCTCCCCCTCATCTTCGCTATCACAACTTCAATTAATTCGCTGCTTCCTCAGACGTCAGCACCTTTTTTTCTTCACATCTCACGTTTCACCTCTCACATCTCACCCCTGATTGGTCTGGTGAACTAATGATCTGGGTTTCAAGAAAGTCACTTCTATATGTTCTAGTATACACAGTATCAAGATATAGGATTCTCACACATAGCGGAGGCTTGATTCTCTCATTCAGCCTCTGTAATATACCTCGTTAAAGGTTCTCAGATCAATCCGGCTATTTACAAGCCAGCACCGGTCCTTCTTCGGGATCAGGTGTGTCAACCCGAGAATTGTCCCTATATCAACTATTGTAAACCCTGGCCTATCCTCCCTCATCTGCACTGGAACAAGGCCATGTAGATCCGATAGACGCCCCGAGTTGACTGGGGTCAGCATCTGAACACCAGCGACACAACTGACCATATCATGGGCTCTGTAGTCCCGGATTTTCAAGAGGGTAACTAGCTTTACCAATAGACCACCCCAGAGTCCACGATACATTTCTTCCGTAGCCGCCTGGACTCAAACCCAATCATTGCGACTGCCCTGGTTTCTAAAGTGTAGGGCGCCGCTGGTGGATCGCGCACTGTGGATCTCGTAAACATCGGCTTCTTGGAACGCAAGAACTCGGATTTTGAGTTGTGTCTGTAGCTCAACAGGGAGTGCTCGTGGCATCGCATAGTCCTCAGGAAGACAGTGCGCTGCAGGCAGGTTATGTCTGCTATATCGGATCAATTCAAGATATATAATCTCAGGTGAGACTCCGGAGATCCGGCTAAAATTCCCAACATTAGACACATCCTCCCGACGTCCCTTCAGGATCCTTCTGCGGATCACTCGCTGTGATACTGTGCTGGTTTTCCTATCTAAATGCTGCAGCACGTCCACCGACAGATCCACTCCACGAGCGTGCAGAGATTCCAAGTTCAATAGTCTCACCTGGATTGCATGTTGACGACCGTAGCGGTGCACGATCTGGCGCCCGGCATCATTTTTATTCGATTGTCGACATCTGTCCTTGATTTGCATCTTATGAGCTAGCTCTCCGATCTTTGTGGAATACATCGGAATATTGCCAAACTGGCGTATATAGTCACAAAAGTGGCTTAGTAGATGCATCTTGATAAAGTTGAAATGTGTTTCACCATGAATTATGTTTATACACAATTCGTTCTCTTTGTCATGATCGTGGACACGGATCCGGCGCCATTGGGATGGGGCCACTCGCTTCCTTATCAGGGCTCTCTGACGTCACATCTTCTTTCGTTGCTTGTCAACTTTGGCCTGTGTGCGTTTTGTCACTCGAATGTCCAAGATGATATCTTTCATCCTATGAAACTGGTCCAGATAGTCTTCCATGTAGGCTATGGCATCAGGGGTGTGGCTTCGGTACTAGTATTGTGCAATCATATTGAAGTCCACGAGTGCCCTGATGCATCTGAGAGCACGTTTGAAAGGAATTGCTTGTGTGCCTGCTGGTTGGCGAAGCGCCACGGCGAGAACTTTCAAAATACAGCGCCCCAGATTCCTCATCTCTTTCCCTTGCCACTGTGTAACCTCGCGGTAGGCCTTTTTGAGGACCAAGAATCCCGGGTATGTCGGTAATGCCTTCCAAACATTGTCGAACACCTGCAGTCGCCCGTGTTTCTTCAGAAAGCCTTCAATCCAGTCCATCATGTGCTTAAATGACACTAGATAAATGGTATGGAGCATGTCTGGTTTGTAGAGATTAGACACCAAAACCCGGTCAAGTCTGTGAAATATATTTTGGCCAATACCAAGATTATCACACATGATGTGGTCCTCGTTGGACTCCAAGCCTGCATTCTGAATTTCAGGTGTGTAGCATTGGTATCTGGTGTAATCTCAGGTTTGATAGTTTTTGGCATTGGTTCCTAATTCGTGGGTAGGCATCTCGCATTTAGGACAGGTGTTGGATTTTAACTGGTGTAGTGCCACATTTTCCATATGGTCCACGATCCACGCGGAGAGGATTGGGAAGCAGAGTCGAACCTTGCCATCGGCATAGTCAATGGGGACGCCGGAATATGCCATGCCGTGTAGGGGCACAAAGATGAGTGCGAATACATCTTGTAGGGTGTCAGCGTTAATTTTCCTCTGGCGTTGATCGGCTTTGGAGGACTTTGAGAGTTTGGGCAGAAGAGGCAATAAGGCAAGAAGCAGAACAGCCATCGATCCTGGGCTGTTGTGCCGGGCCGATGGAGGATTTCCGATCGTAAGATGGTGTAACGACCCTACAGATAGGTAGCTACAGTGGACTAGAATCAAGCCCGTATGGCATATCAAGTGGTAACCATATTGAGGATAGGCCAGTATACTTAGTATACTTCCGGTAGACATGAGTTGGTACAAGTGTCTACAAAGTGACTTGGTGACATAGGGTTAGACAGGGTAACCTAGGTAGGCCAAAGTTACCCTACTAGGCAGGGTAACCTTGGGAGAGTATGTTCGCATAAAACAAAGGACCCATAGTAAACGTTGCACGGGTCTCCGGGGCAACATTATAGGTGGTCGCGCGGACTCCTGAAGGAAATAAAGGCATGATAGAGTGAAGTTACCCTACCTTGGAAACATGATTACCCTACCTTGGGACCCCAGTTACCCTACTGAGGCACCCCAGTTACCCTACCTTCACCGACAAAGTCATCTGCGGACTTAGGGGAAAGTTATCCCACAATAGGGGGGCTCTTAGATGTTCATAGGGCTGCTTCGGATGGTACGAAACGGACTACTGACGGAGCAGGTGTGGTCCGAACCTCCTGTAACTTTCAGGAGCTATTCCTAACGCCCCCCTGCGGCCCCAGCGTTGGTACGGCGCGACAGCACTGTACGGCTGTGTCGTTGTGTGCTTCCTAGTAAAGTGAGATCCATAGGAACACTCCCACAACACCGTATGAGTTGTTGCCGTCCAACCGACCAGAAGCTGTTCGCAGGATATATAAGGGGTGTGAGGGTGAACGCCTCCTGGGGCGCCACCTGGATAACACCTGGGAACTACCTACGGGCATACTTTGACCTCCGGGTAATTGTATGGTTAACAGTAGAGGGTTTGGGGACTGACCGGGGAAGCTGCAAGGCTTCCAGGACAACCACCCCAAAGCCAGTCCCAGGCTACCCCGTGAACTCTAGCATTACCATGGGTTATTAGTGGACTCTAGAGGTGTGAGTCTTGTCACGATTTAAGAAGGTCCCACATGGTTGACTGTGGGTAGCGCCCATGCAGTCAAGCAGCAGGATATTTCTTATCGAGGGAGCCTGCAGTCAGGTTTAGAAGCTTAGTATAGCCAAGTAGATTTGCCGATGGACTGCGTAGCTTGTATAGACGAAACCACCGCTGGGCCAGTGAGTCCCAATAGATATTATCTCTACGGTGGGTATGTCGGTCGGCCACTGATATGCTACCGATAGGAAAGAGTTTTCGCTCATGCAGATGTAATTGGAGAGACATCACCGGAAGCACTTCCTATTTGTGGAGATAGTTAATATCCGAGCAGTCCGACTGCCTCCGAGTGTTAGCTCACTCTAGGCGGGTGAGTTGGACAGCTCTGAGCTGAGCAGGGTGCTCGCGAAAGGTCAGAATGGTTGACGGGTGTCCTCTGGCTTTACATTATTCTACTTAACTAAAGCGAGAGACACCCTATTCTGATAACCAACGATCCTCGAGAGAACTTATTAAGTGAAGCTTTCAGGCTTAACGATATTAAGTTTTACCGCTTGATTCTACTTT
>Ga0307513_10000309_pt1 | contig 70010 bp, 58 predicted proteins | sample 15_EM_MG_FD_202174 | JGI IMG/M metagenome (GOLD analysis project Ga0307513, IMG submission 202174) | Populus trichocarpa ectomycorrhiza microbial communities from riparian zone in the Pacific Northwest, United States - 15_EM | ecosystem: Host-associated > Plants > Roots > Unclassified | place...
AAGTATTGGAACATTGCACAAACTCTATAAGTCAATATCATCTCATCCACTTTATACCATATATATTTAACTACACACTTTTCTAAAGTCATAATACCTTCCATAATAGCTACACATAAATACCAAAGCAGTTCATACATCAAATACAAGATCTATAAGCTCTTATTACCTGCTCAAACTGTTACTTCCATGGTTGGTTTCAATTTTATTGACTTCAATTGTAAGCAATCTGCTAAATAAACTAGTTTGGAATAAAGTGAGTATACAAAAGGCATTATTTATTATTATTAATTGAAAACTTCATATTCTGATTCTCCATATTTAAAAGTACTTTCTAACAAATTTTCAATGTGGTACCACTACTATTTATGCAGATATTAAAACATACATTTGATTTTCCAGTGGTTGCCATGGTGAGCCACATCCTGGTCATGAGCCGTTAATAGGTAAATTACGTTATGGACGACCAGCCGGTGTGCCGCCGGCTCAGAAGCCAGTAGCCGTTCCGTGGTTTGAAGTCAACAAGTCACGAACTTTGTTTTTGACCTCTTCCACTCCTGAACGCAGCTATCTACTATCGTAGTCTCATGCCTACAGCTCTACCCCATTCTCCCAGTATTAGCCTTTCTCTATTGCTTCTTCAGCCCTCAGAAGCCTAGAGTACGACCTTGCTTCCTCCTCTTCCTTTATCTCCTCCTCCCTCTCCTTCCAGGCCAGTTTTTCACCTACTTCAGAATCTCCTAGATGTTCAATCTGTCATGACTTTGTAACATAAGGAATATGTACTATTAGCAGTCCTCACGGGTATTTAATCCTGTGACCGTGTAAAGAAATTCAGGTCTCTATTGGTTTAAATGGAGCGGTGGAAGGGTATTTCCTATCATACTTGTTGCATAGAAAGTTTTCTCGCGTTTCGTTGATCCTCTTTTCAACTTCCCCTATAGATTCTTCTTCTCATGTATGATAACTTTTTTCATTTGTCCTACATTTGTGATCGTTTCTTCCTCTTTTTTTTATCTTGCGAATGATTGATGTTACAATCTAAAGAGTACAGTTGCGTCAGGCTATCATCTAAATCATTACCGGATCTATCTGTTGCTTCATCCGCTTCGAGTGAGGCGCCCATATCCCGGTCCGCCACACCCTCAACATTTGCAGCCACTCGGTGGGAGTCACTGCAAAATTGAGGTTTCCTTTAACGCAGATTTTAGTACACTGGGTGGATATGACGCGGTTGGGTGCTGGGTAGAGATAAGGAGAAATTGCGTTCCATGAGGAGTGTTTCTCTTTTTGCGGATTGGCTATAACAATATTTAAGAACAGGGTTCAGGGTAGGGTGGGACTGTGGAGGATGATGGTGGACGGTAGGGGACGGCTGGGGTGGTGAGGGGCGGCAGGTAATAGTAGGGGACCGCCCGGGAGGTCACGAGTGATATCCCATGATGTTCAAATGAATCGTTTCGGGGGTCCCTCATTCTATTTTGGGCCGCTACCGGAGGTTCAACCTATAAGACTATATTCCCCTGCAGTGCGTCCGGTCCTCACCTTCCCAGGAATAGTCCACTCCAGCGTCCGCAAAAAAGACGAACTATGAGCTGTGGTCCGTCCCGTCAAACTCCAAAGATGGACGCACTGGACGGTGGGGGGACTCTGCTCAAGAACAACGCTATGTTAAATCCGCATCCTAATAGTTCCAAGGGAAAAAGACATCGTGATAGATCCAGAAATATTCCTCTTACGTTATAATCGTAGGGTGTTGCTCAGGTGGGTTAACAGAGACCTCCTTCAGGGGTCTTTGGTATTCTCCATTTTATTCAGCCACAGCTGAGAAGTCTTACATTATTCTGTCATACTACTACACTGCCAAGAACACCTCTGGTGAAAGTGTGCTTTGGGGCTTTGAGAGGTAGATAATTAATAACAGGTATTATTTAAGACTTGAATATAAATACTTGGTGAGTAGGCTGCCTCGAGCTCAAATTTATTAATCGAGTATTGCGGATTATTGATGGCACCCTTATTTAGGGAAAGACACTGAACAGTGGAAATCCGTGACGGCGGAGGATGCTTTTTTTGTTTTTGTTAAATCCTTCAATTGTTTAAGGGTACAATTTCTGTATATTAAATGCAATCACTAGGTTACGACATAAAAACCCAAATCAAAACTAAACAAATGAAAAATATAATAACTCAAAACAAACCAAAACAAAACAATTTTCCCTGGTCCTTGGACCGTTCCCCTCCCCTCACAATTTGCTTCCCATGAGAGTACTTGTGACGCTCTGGTATTTGGGGGGATTCCCCCACTCCCGGAAAATTAATCCTATGTTCAGAAACCAATTTAATGAAAGACTCCCCAACAAAACATTCCCCTCCTGATTCATAGAGAAGGAATGTATACTGAGCCTCAGAGATTTCCCGAGCCGACGAATTGTTATGAACCTGAGTGAATGTATGCGAGGCGGTGAGGTCATTATTTGACACCTTAGTGTGGTTGAAATGAGCGGAAGGGATTTCTGGAAGCCCTTTTCGGCGTAGGTAACTCTGGTAGTCATGGCGATGGTCGGTGTGGCCCCGAGAGCGTTTGTTTGAAGAGATGGATGATTCATGGGAGGGGTAGAACCTTGCGAGATAACGAGGTAATCAACGCAAACTATCAAGAAAGCAAGAAAGCTATAAATGTTCATGGGTAAGTTGGGGCACCTTTAATATACAGAACAATTCGATCTCGCACTTGCTGCCTCGGGGTAGACATCTCAACAAGGATCACCCGTAGCTGCATCGGAGGTGTTCACTGGCTCGGGAGCAAAGCTTGTTGGTAGGTCACTGAGCCAACGGTATTCCTTGTTGTCTCCTAGCACAAGTATCGGAACACTCTACCAGGGGTGCAGGGCAAACTTTGACCACGTCCTCTTTTTTTTATTTTCTCTCCTTTTTGCTTCTCCTATTATTCAAGGTATGCAATTTCTGCATACGAGCAGAAGCTGGAAAAAAGTGAGAAGGAGCGGCGTGCTATTGATGCCGATTTTCGTCAAGATTGCTAGTATTGCTGTGAGGCTAGTAAAACGGAGTGCTGGCGTAAAAACTCAAATATCATAGAAGAAAAATGTGCTATTATAGGACGTTGGGGTTGCCTCTCCTAGTAAGGCGCGGTGCATGTTCCTTTTTATTTGCCTCAAACGAAGACTGAGTTTGTGGTGTTTTCTCTTCGCGTAGCTGAGGGGGGAGGTTCCGACGTCTTAGCACATTTTTCTTCTATTCGAGTTTCATACTCCCGCTATTGCATACTATCACGTGAATTCTGGGGCTCTGGCCAATTTCTACTCTGCGTGTAATAACAGTCCATTTACTAACCCCTAGACGTTGCTAGTGGTGGGCGCTACAACTAGCTCGTCTAGAAAAACAAGCCTCAACAAGCCGCGAGCAGTTTACTTTTTTGGTAGATGTATCGAATTGGAGACCACGTACCACACCTACCGGCCATATTTTTTCAGAGTTGACTGGGACAGGAAGATCCCTCTTGGGCCATGCTTCGGGAGTGTATTGCTGCTACTGGAGTTTTGGGAGTTTATCCTGTAATCGAAAGTCTGGGGTTTGCGGTATTGAACATTTGAAGTTAGCCTCATGATGGAGAGCCATGCCGTGCCCGTGCTGCACGGTACTTATGCACCAGTGCCCCGCATGCGGACTCTAACTTCTTGTATGGGGTAGTGTCACGGCTTGACTCTTGATGCACAGGGAGGATTGGGCGTTGAGCGACGGAACGCCTTGCCCCTGGCGAAGAGGTATCAACAAGGTCAGCCGATAGATATATTGTGCTGGACAAAATTCGCCGGTCAACGAAGGCTCATAATTTTCGCCATGATGTTGTAAACCTCCTTGATACAACCACCCCAACCCAACCAAGAAAAATAAGTAAAAATAATTTAAATATCATACATGGTAGTATCCAGTACATGTATGCCATCCGTCAGCACTAATAAAAAAAGAGAAAGTATTATGAGGCGCCTATTGAGTGGTAATGATTTTTGTGGGGGCCTGGAAGCTATACGTTGCCACGCTTACCCGGGTGATCGGTTAATTTTGTCCACGCACAATACCGGCCACGAGTGATAGGATACACAACGGCGGCAAGTTGCAACCACAGCGAGGAGGGTGGGGGATGGGTGGGGCAATTGAGGCGGGGTACTAAAACTCAATAATAAATGAAAATGGATGAAGGAAAAATCTACCGATATTGTTGGTATGTCAATGTTTCAGCTCTTGAGAAGGGTGTTTGACTTGCTGAGCATAGGGATCATGCTGGTTGCTATCTCATGCCGCCCCGAGCCAAAATCTCGCCTGACTAATACTGTGCTGTACTCGGGTATCCACAGGGCGCAAATTGGATGAACGCTGGAAGGTGGGTTCGGGTTGGATGTAATGCTAGTACGGTTCTGGGATTCTGGTGCCATAGCGCAGGTAAGTGGGTGGTGCGGTTTGGTAGCCCATAATTTGTGCCATGGAAGAAGTGGATAATATGAGGATAGCTGTAGTATGTGTTCCGTGAGAAGCCGACCAGTTTGTCTCACCGGCTAGCATACTTGCACCAGTGTTTCCGCTCGGGAATTCGTTTCTCGGGTTGCTAATTGGTTTCGAGAGGCTCGCTTCTTTGGTGGCTTTGGGTTGCATCCTTTCCAGTAGTGTCTGTGTTTCAGTCATCTACGTTAGCCGAAGTCTGTGCACTTGGCTCAATGCTGTTGTATAAGCGAGTTGACTGTATCTTCCATTGAGCTGATGGCTTCGGTTGAGCTGTTAAGGATGGAGCCCTGCCGCAAGATTTAAACTTCACATACCGGTGGCGCCACAGTTCACCTGAGTAGTCTACCCGAGCAGATGCTGATTGATTGTCCTTGTCCGCGGAAAATGAGCAGTGGTTAGCATAGTAGTTACACTTGAAAGTTTCTTATTGGAGTTTGGCAGTTCGATGTGTTCTGGTGGGCTATGAGGCTTTCTGGTTACATAATCCGCAGAAGCCTTAACAAGGCCAGAACTCTGAATTCACCGGTGCTGGTTGCACAAATTCCTGGCAATTTAATGTGGGTGGGATTAGGCAGCCATAGACAGAGCTGGTAGCCCCGCTTTACCTAAACACGGTGAAAAATCGTCAACGGACCCGAAGACCTTCAACATATTGCCCCCGACAACATTTCAACCGGTGAAACAGCGAATATGTCTACAGGGAACATCAATTCTTTTAATAATGTCAATTCTTTCAACAGCGTTTCGAATAATATTATCCTTACTGCTGCCGATGATGAGTCCAAAATCCTGTCTTGGTTGTCCCCCCTAGAACCCCATGTGCGCCATCATGATATTTGCAACCAGCGGGTCGGTAGTATAGGGAACTGGCTATTGGAAATAGAAGAGTTCAGAAGCTGGTATAAGGGTAGTGAGAAGGGCGAATCTGATCATGCGGCCTTGCTTTGCTATGGAGACCCGGGGATCGGCAAGAGCTACATCTGGTATGAGAGACGATCGGTGGTGAACGAACAATGGACATTATTGCTGACGGGTCGCGATGGTAGTTCCGTGGTTATAGATTATTTATGTGACCAAGCCATGGAGCAAAATATGGCAGTGGCCTGTTTTTACTACGATTTTGCTTCCCGAGAAGCGCAGACTCCAACAAATATGCTCGGCTCTCTGGTCAAACAGCTGCTGACTGGGTTAGGAGAAGTTCCAGGGGAAATCGTGCAGGAATTTCGAAGCCGGAAGAAGGTGATTGGTGGTCGAAAACTGCAACTTCCTGATCTTGTGAATATGTTCACGAGGGTTTCAGCTTTACAACGCACATTCCTATGTGTTGACGCTCTGGACGAATGCCTTCCTGAACACCAACTGGAGGTTCTTGATGCGCTAGAACAAATTCTCGAGAGGTCACCAGAAGTTCGAGTATTCATGACCGGGAGGTCACATATCCAGCTGGTTGTTGGGAGGGGACTGGGCGGAAGAGCGACAAGTGTACCGATTAAGCCCAGGGATGGCGACATGGTCACATATTTGCGCACAAAACTGAGGAAGGACATGACTCCCGAAGCGATGGATAGTCTCCTCGAAAATGATATTATCAATAGCATTCCCGGAGATGTCTCAGAAACGTACGTAGTAGTGCGGGATCTATTGAGCCTTATGACTCATATACTCATGGGTGAAAATCTAGATTCCTACTCGTTTCGCTCAAAGTCGAAACAATTCTGAGAGAGACAACATTATATCGAAGGCGAAACATGTTCAATGCAATGAAGGATGGGTTAGGGTTGGGAGATGCATATGCGGCGACACTGGAACGGATTCGAATTCAGGGAGGGGCGAAAGCAAAGCTTGCCATGGCCACACTGATGTGGGTATGTCATTCGGAAAGGCCATTACGGGTGGAGGAGCTCTGCCATGCACTTGCCGTAGAAATTGGATCTCCGAATTTCAATAACGACAATGTCCCTGCGGCGGAGACGCTACTTGCCTGCTGTCAAGGACTAATCGTGATAGATAAGGAAGCCTCAACCTTCCGGCTGGTCCACCTCACACTCAGCGATCACCTCTCCACTGATCATAACCTTTTCCCCCGGGCCCACTTGGCGATGGCGGAGACTTGCTTGACTTATCTGGATTCAACCCGGGTCAAACCACAACCTGACCTTTCAAGCTTGCCCTTTCTCAGATATTGTTGCCGATATTGGCACACACACGTAAATAGAGGAACATCGGATTGCACGATAGGGAATGAAGGACATAGGCCAACGACGGGAGATAGCGTTGGAGGACCTCTCGAAATTGAGGAGCTAGTCCCTCGATGGCGTCCCATGGTCGGCGGGATATTCCGGACGGGCAAGCCGAAGTCGTCGTTGAGGGGTATCGACAGGATACGTCTCAACCGCGCCGATGGTCCTAACAATAGGAAGAGGTACCCGTGGATCGTAGTAGAGGAATTTCCTGGTGGTAAGGTTCGCGTCATGTATGTTTCCTCCAATCCGGGTGAACCGATATACCCTTAGGGAGTCTTACTAAGAGTTGTAGGTCTTCGACAACTCTGGGGTACAAGGGTTGGGACGCGGTTTCGGAGGAATACCAGCGGTTCTTCCTCCCGATTTCCCCAACTGTTTCGAACGGTAGGCCGGTGCTGAATGTGGGGGCAGACTTTGACGGGATATTTCAGGGGAAGAGCCTTTTATATCTCTGCGTCGAAGTGGACATTCTGGCTTCTGTGCTGAAGGCTGAGACGTGCATGGGGTATCTGGAACCGAGTGCTGTAGAAATGATACTGCGGGAAAGAAAGCTTGTTCGGGAAGCAGAGATAGCGGTTGGGGCGGGGCGGGGTCAAGTAAATATGAATGGGAGCTAGAAGCGCTGGGAACGTCGTCATTTTCTTGAGAAGCTGTCACAGTATTAGCAGGGGGTTTGAAGATTCTTGGGTGGAAACTTTGGCTAGGGTTGGAGATTTTACTTTATTCTCATACCTATTTATCACTGTTCTGTTGGCCGATAGTTCTCTTTTTGTTTTTTTTGCGGGTTACCGGGCTGGTATGGCGATTTGTGGTTTTTCCCCGCGGAACAGAGTGGTGTTAGGGGGCACGATATCTAAACTCTTCTTTGCTTCTCATTTTTCCAGTGATCTCTTGCACGTTAGTCCTTTGATATGTCAATGTTTTCACGCATCTCCACTTACCCCTTTCTTCCCTCTTCTTTCCTATCTTTTAGACCAACGGGTGCCCTATTCATAGTTGATTCCAAATGCGCGCGCAGCCGACTTGATTTAAACCCCCACAAATAGAGGATAATCGGCCGCCCAACCCGACAGGTGAATACCCGAATCTCGGGATTTTGGTTGGCTGGTAGATCTAGTAGTCGCCGCAACTTAGGATTTATGGTCGGCTGCGAACGCACCGCTGTTGGAGAATTCTGATTTTAGACTGCTCACCACATACATACTTTCGTTCCTGCATAAAGCGAAACACATTTACGCTATTTTTAACACAATGGTTGCTTCGACAGCGTTCCACCATTGTTAGCTTCTTACGATCGAATGTCACCACCTTGCATACCTGATGCGACACAATCAAACACCGATCGCTGGACGACGAAACACGAACGACAGTCAATAGCCGAACATCTACGATACCTGCGGCCATCAACACGATCCGAGGCATCCAGCATAACTGCACCCTCGGCCAAACCGCTCTTACCTCGGATCTGTCTTCGCGAAGCGAAACAGAAGGACGACCGACACATAGAAAGTGAGAGAAGAATCCGGCATGCGCAGGAAGTATGCCGGGGAGGAAGGTACTCTGCAGATAAGGATATAAGGCAGCCTGTTCTTCCCTTTGTTCGTTTCAGCTAGTCCATCTCATACCCCTCACATCTTTCTCTCACGGTTCTACGGTCTTGTCTTGTCTTGTCAAAGTCATTCGTTCTCGCATACGATCTCTTTACTCTTTATTGTTCTCTGATATCTTTTGTCTATTATCGTTGTTCGTATCAATACAAGTTTTGTGCCGTTCGGTAACTTAGGATTGGATCCACTGCGCCTAACCACACAAGTAATTGTTCAAAAACCGCAACGTAAATGGGGTTTCCGGTGAGCCCTTTCTGCGTCTTTTAGCCCCCTTGTTAAGTTTAGCGCGGGCGAGCCATGTGTAACTGCCGGTAGGTCTTTACTTCTTCTTCCCCGGCCTGCATGCCTGCCGCCTGTCTGATTGCTGCACTTCTCTTCCGCAGGACAAAGCTATCGCCTGTGAGCCTTTGGTGATATCTAGGATTAGGATATGTTTGCGTCTTTGGGCATGCGCTGTGTTGTACGGCACCGAATACTCGAGTAACTATGGTAGTACACAATGCCAAAAGGCACAAAAGGGCAATGTAGGTTGAAATGTAGCGTTGGATAATTTAAGGTACTCAGTAGTTGTTTTAACAAAGGCTAATCGCCAGCCGAGGATTAGTTAAGCTGCAGGCGCTGGCACAGCACTGTGCTACACCACGCTCTTAATAGAGTGCCGGCGCCCCGCGTAGGAGTGAAAGTTGGAAATTGGGACTCTTGGCGAATATTCGAGAGGGAAGAAACTCCTCCACAGCAGGAAGCTTGTGTCATTAGGTATTTCTCAGGCGTTGCTTCGGGCATGCTGCTAAAGCTCCAGACTCCTGATTTCTAACATTGATTTACTGTAAGAACTCGGGTGGTTGAACTTCCGGTTCTCACCTTGCCGGGCCTGGTCTGTCCTACGCCCCCAAAAAGACGGACTATACCGCAGTCCGTCCTGCCCTACCCCAAACACAGACGGACCGCACAGGTCACTGCTCTAGAACAACGCTAGCCTAAATTCGAATCCCAAAGTCCCAAAAAAACATCATGATAGATCCAAAAATATGTCTCTTAACTTATAATCGTAGGGTAATATTCGAATGGGTTACCAGAAACCTCCTTCAAAAGTCTTTGGATTCTCAATTTTATTAAGCTGCTGCTGAGAAGTATTACTTTATTCTGTGTCATACTACTATACTCTTGTGAAAAATGCACTTTGGGGTTTCGAGAGGTATGTTATTGATAACAGGTATCATTTAAGACTTAAATATAATTACTTGTTAAGTACAGTTGGAGCTCAAATGTATTAATTGAGTATTGCGGATTATTGATGGTGCTCTTATTTAGGGAAAAACACTAAACGCAGTGTTCTCAACGGGCAGTCCGTCCGCCCTAGGCCAAGACGAGGACGGACAAACAACATTATGTCGTCCCTTCCGGGATTCTTCTAAACCTGCTCTGCAACTCATGCTAGCCGCCCTGCTGTCACCCGCAGTCCCCCATAGTCCCCAACAGTCGCCCGCAGTCCCCCTATTCCCTAGCGTTGAAAGTCACCAGGGATCACTCACTTTTTTCCTATCACTCTTGTGTCCCTCTTTCTACTCATTTGTATTATATTTACTACTGCCGTATTGTTCCCTTTGCTTCTGGCGATTTTCCTGGCAACTGGCCTTTCTCTGCCATAACCCGACTTGGATTGATGGAGCTGGAGATTGAAATGCAACTTAGTGGCTATCATAGATGCTTGGATTATATCATCACAATGGCCCATTATGTGAAAAAAAGAATTTCTTTACAGTAGGATCTTGTGCACGGGACGATATCAATTACCATGGCGAAGGATTTCGTGCTTCATTGTTATTCTCGCGGTCTATCATATTTCCAATGTATTTTCCACTTCGAACAATCATAGGATTATTGTGAAGGGGACTCTATTCAATGAAAGGCTATTCCCTCGAGCGGTTAGAATAGAATAACACACTTCTCTTATTGTCTTTCACACAAGTCCCTAGTTCTGTTTGGCACACGAAATTATTGAATGGGGCAAAAAAAGCTTTACCCGGCAGTCCCCTCAGTCCCCCGCTGTCCCCCATAGTCCCCTACGCTAATTTGTCTTACATTGCAGGGCCCCGGACCGTTGAGAACACTATTGGAAATCCGTGACGGCGGAGGATTCATAGAGAGGGAGTGTATACTGAGCTTCAGAGATATCCCTAGCCGACAAATTGTTATAAACCTGAGTGAGAGTATGCGAGGCGGTGGGCACCATGTGAGACTTTGGTGTGGTTGGAATGAGCGGAAGGGAGTTCTGGTAGCCATTTTCGACATATAGGTAACTCTGGTAGTCATGGCGATGCTCGGGGTCGTTCCGAGAGGGTTTGTTTGAAGAAATGGGTGGTTCACGGGGGGGGTAGAAGGGGGGTTCTTATACTTGCGCATTGGAAAAGTTTCCGGAAAAGTGGAGCGCTACCTCAGGTGTTGTCATCCTATAAGAAGTGCCAAGCCTAGTCTCCACACTTCCTGGATCTTTTCCAATGCGCAAGTACTAGTAGATAGCTTTGACGCAGAATGCCGTACCATCTAGAAAGAGCGAATTCGAAATAGGTTACGAAGGAAAGTCCATTTTCAACCGCCAATGGCTGTAGAACCTTGCGAGATAACGAGGTAATTAACGCAAACTATCAAGAAAGAAAGAAAGCTATAAGACTTTGGGTTATTTTCAAGGATAAGTTGGGTGACCTACAGAAAAATTGGATCCGGCGCTTGCTGCTTCGGGGTATACATGGATCACCCCCAGCTGCGGTAGAAAGGTCTACTGGCCCGGGCGCATAACTTGGTAGTAGCTCGCTGAGTCAACGATATTCCTTGTCGTCGCCTAACACAAAGTATCGGAACACTCTACCAGAAGCTCCTGCCAAAGGTTGACCACGCCCTCTTTTTTTATTTTTTTTTTATTTTTGTTTCTCCTCCTATTATTCAAGATATGCAATTTCTGCATACGAGTAGAAGCCAGAAAAACGTGATAAAGAGCGGCATACTATAGATGCAGATTTTCGTCAATATTGCTAGTATGCTGTGGGGCTTGGAAGACGGAGCGCTTTTGCATACCATATCACCTGAATCCTAGAGTTTTGGCCGATTTCCGCCCTGCATCCAATAACACTCCATTTGTTGCCCCAGCCGTTACTAGCAGTGTGCGCAGCAACCAGCTCGTTTACAAACACAAGCCTCAACAAGTACCAAGAGCGAGTTATTTTTTTTTGATAGATGAATTGAATTGGAGGCCAAGTACTTCATCTATCAACCGTATTTTTTCGGAGTTGACTGGGGCAGGGGAGCCCTCTCGGATGATGCTTCCAGAGTGTATCGCTGCTACTGATGTTTTGGGAGTTTGTCCGGTAAGCGAATATCAGGGGTTCGCGGTATTGCGCATTTGAGGCTAACCTCATGGTGGAGAGCCTCACCGGCATCCAACGTGGGCATGCTAACCTCTTCTGTTGGTGGTGCCACAGCGAGGATTGCGCGGTGAACGACAGAACACCTTACCCCTCGTGACGAGGTATTAATCTGAACAGGGGCGGCCGGTAGATGCTTTATATCAGCCACGTGTGATAAGATACACAACGGTGGCAAGTTACAACCACAGCGACGTGAAACATGAAATATGGGAGAGGCCCTTTGAGGCGGGGTTCCAGAACTCAATAATAGATGAAAAGGAATGGAGGAAAAATTCCCCGAGATTGTGGTTCTGTCAATGTTTCAGCTCTTGAGGAGGGTGTTTGGTGACTTGTTGAGCTTAGGGATCATGCTGGTTGCTATGGTCGGTGGACAAAATTGACCGCGTACCAACGAACACAAAAAACTCCGGCAATGAAAACGGCACTCCCCCACCAACCCCAATATCACGAAGACCAAAAATAATAATTAAGAATGCAAATTTACAGTCGGATACATAGTAGAAACTAATATTAGATCTAGAGAAATTTCTTTCGCCGTTGTGGAAGGTGCAGAGTGATCAAGGGTGTTCCGTTGCTACCAATTGCCGGTGTGTGGTTGATTGTATCCACAGACAATATCTCATGCCGCCCCGAGCCTATATCTCGCGCCACTAATACTGTGCTGTTCGAGTATAATACTCGGGTGTCCATCGGGCGCAGTTGTATGAACGCCGCAGGGTGAGTTAGGGTTAATTGTAATTCAAGCACGGTTTCTGGAGTTCTGGCACCCTAGCACTGGCAAGTGGGTGGTGCGGTTTGGTAGCCCATAATTTGTGCCATGGGGAGAAGTGGATAATATGAGGATAGTTGTGGTATGTGTTCCGTGAGAAGCCGACCAGTTTGTCTCACCGGCTAGCATGCTTGCGCCAGTGTTTTTTCTCGGAAATTCGTTTCTCAAGTTGCTAATTCTTTTCAAGAGGCTCGCTTCTATAGTGACATTCAGTTGCATCGTTTGCAGTACCGTGGTGTCCGCGTTTCAGTCGTCTACGTTGGCCAAAGTCTGTGCACTTGGCTCAATGTTGTAAACTCTCGTTAAATCTACCATCGGGGATCTCAACAGAAATCACAGTCTAAACCGCAATTGACTTAGCAGGGAATGTTAACAAAATTACGAATACCGGTTGGTGAGGTCCGGTAGGCTCGTCATATTAAGCTATACAGTCTATAAAACACTATTCCATCTCGGGGCGCTTTGTCTCTGATCGGAGGGATCCTCCGCCGATGTCCGATGGTGGATTTAACGAGAGATTATGGTATATAAGCAGGCTAAATGTATCTTCTATCGAGCTGATACAAGTATCTAGCAAGTAGAAGTCGAACACAGGGGGGATCCTAGGAGCTGAATTTTATATGGGGTCTCAGATGCGCACAGGCAATTCGCCAGAGTACCGTGAAAACTGGAATAGTTGGCGGTTAATTTAAGGTGTGTACTTGTATTGTGACTCGGTTGGTATTGGTTTCATTATTTCTTGGCAGCTGATTTGAGTGTACGAGTAGATAATGACAACAAGGGAGAAAATCTGCACGGTTAGGTACAAGTACTTGTACCAAGAAATAATGAAATCCATATTATCTTAGACAAGAAGATCACTTCGCAATACACACCTTAAATTAACCGCTCCGCACGGCGTCCAATTATTCGAGTTTTTACGCTAGTCTACCAGAATAGATGCTGATTGATGGGTTCTGTTTGTGGAAATGAGCAGTGGTTAGCATAGTAGTTACAAAGTTTCTTATCAGAGTTTGGCTGTTCGGGTGGGTAGTGAGGCTCTCAGGTTACATAATCCAGAAACCTTGGCGAGGTCAGAACTCTGAGTTCACCGATGGTGGTTGCACAAATTCCTGAGCGCTTAATTTGGGTGGGATTAGGCAGCCATAGAAAGCCGGCAGCCCCGCTTTACTAGAACTTCATCAACGGATTCAAAGATCTTCAACAAATTGCCCCCGGCAACATTTCAACCGGTGAAAAAGCGAAATATGTCTCAATCTTTTATAGGGAACATCAATTCTTTCAACAGCGTTTCGAATAACATTATCCTTACTGCTGCGGATGATGAGTCCAAAATCCTGGCTTGGTTGTCCCCCCTAGAGCCCCATGTGCGCCATCACGATATTTGCAACCAGCGGGTCGATAGGATAGGGGACTGGCTATTGGAAACGGAAGGGTTTGGGAGCTGGTATAAAGGTAGTGAGAAGGACGAATCTGATCATGCGGCCTTACTCTGTTATGGGGACCCGGGGGTCGGCAAGAGCTACATCTGGTACGAGAGACGATCAATGAGGAACAAACAAGGGATATTATTGCTGACAGGTGGCGATGGAAGCTCCGTTGTTGTAGATTATTTATGTGACCAGGCCGTCGAGCAAGATATCGCGGTCGCTTGTTTTTACTACGACTTTGCTTCCCGAGAAGCGCAGACTCCAACAAATATGCTCGGCTCTCTTGTCAAACAGCTTCTCACTGGGTTGGGAGAAATTCCTGGGGAAATCGTGCAAAAATATCGAAGCCGGAAGAAGGTGATTGGCGGCCGAAAGCTACAACTTCCTGATCTTGTGAATATGTTCACAACTGCCTCAGCTTCACAACGCACGTTTGTATGTGTTGACGCTCTTGACGAGTGCCTTCCGGAACACCAACTAGAGGTTCTTGATGCGTTGGAACAAATTCTCGAGAGGTCGCCAAAAGTTCGTGTGTTCTTAACCGGGAGGCCACATATCGGGGTGGTAGTTGGGAGGGGATTGGGTGGAAGAGCAACAAGTGTACAGATTAAGGCCAGGGACGGCGATATAATCACATATCTGCGCACAAGACTAAGGAAGGATGCCACTCCCGAAGCGATGGATAGTTTCTTGGAGAACGATATCATGAAGATCATTCCTGGAGATATCTCGGAAACGTACGTAGTAGTGCCGGATATAATAAGCCTCGTATCTCATATACTCATGGGTGAGAATCTAGATTCCTACTCGTTTCGCTCAAGGTCGAAACAATCCTAAGAGAAACGACAATATATCGGAGGCGAAATAGGCTCAATGCAACGAGGGATGGGTTAGGGTTGGGAGATGCTTATGCAGCAACACTAGAACGGATTGGAACTCAGGGAGGGGAGAAAGCAAAGCTTGCCATGGCCACACTGATGTGGGTATGTCATTTGGAAAGGCCATTACGAGTAGACGAACTCTGCCATGCACTTGCCGTAGAAATTGGATCTGCGCATTTCAATACCGACAATGTCCCTGCGGCGGAGACGTTACTTGCGTGCTGCCAAGGACTAGTCGCAGTAGATAAGGAAGCCTCAACCTTCCGGCTGGTTCACCACACACTCCGGGAGTACCTCTCCACTGATCAGAACCTTTTCCCCCGGGCCCACTCGACGATGGCGGAGACTTGCTTGGTTTATCTGGATTCAACCCAGGCCAAGGCCCTTCCGGCCAAGCCGCAACCTGACATTTCAGGCTTGCCCTTTCTCGGATATTGTTCGCGGTATTGGGGCACACACGCAAAGAGGGAAATATCAGACCGCACGTTATTGCTTGCAATGGAGCTCTTGGACCAGTACGAGAATCACGTAGCCGCAAATGCACTTTTTGAGGAAATATTAAATGGGAGTGATACCCGGGAAGTCAGTGCTCCTTCACTGTTCAGTGGACTACACTGTGCATCTTTTTTCGGGATTGTCGATATTATGACTCGTTTGTTAGGAGTGAGTGATTGTGATGCCAACCAGGGAGATTCTGCGGGTATAACGCCGCTTATGTGGGCTGTGAGGGGCGGACATGAAGGGGCGGTGGAGTTGTTACTGGGACTGAAGGCCGTCTCCCCCAAAAAACCGGACAACAATGGCTGTACGCCACTCTGGTGGTCTGCATTTCTAGGGCATGAGTCAATAACGAAGCAAATTTTGGATCGAGAAGATGTTCACCCTAACCAGCCAGAAAACAGGAGCGGCGTTACACCCCTTATTTTTGCTGCATTAAGAGGGCACGAGGCAGTGGTGAAGCAACTTTTAAACCGGCAAGATGTCGACCCCGACAAGCCGGACAATGAGGGCAATACACCACTTTTGTGGGCTGCGATGAAAGGGCACGAGTCAGTGGTGAAGCAGCTTTTAGACCGGCAAGACGTCAACCCCGACAAGCCAGACAATAAGATCAGGACACCACTTTCGTGGGCTGCGATGAAAGGGCATGAGTCAGTGGTGAAGCAGCTTTTAGACCGGCAAGATGTCAACCCCGACGAGCCAGACAATGAGGGCAAGACACCACTTTCGCGGGCCGCAATTAACGGGCACGAGTCAGTGGTGAAGCAAATTTTAGACCGGCAAGACGTCAACCCCGACAAGCCAGACAATAAAGGCCACACACCGCTTTTAGGTGCTGCGTTTAACGGGCACGGGTCAGTAGTGAAGCAGCTTTTAGACCGGCAAGACGTCAACCCCGACAAGCCAGACAATAAGATCAGGACACCACTTTTGTGGGCTGCGATGAAAGGGCATGAGTCAGTGGTGAAGCAGCTTTTAGACCGGCAAGACGTCAACCCCGACAAGCCAGACAATAAGAGCAAGACACCACTTTCGTGGGCTGCGATGAAAGGGCACGAGTCAGTAGTGAGGCAGCTTTTAGACCGGCAAGATGTCAACCCCGACGAGCCAGACGATAAGAGCAAGACACCACTTTCGTGGGCTGCAGGTAGCGGGCACGAGTCAGTGGTGAAGCAACTTTTAGACCGACAAGATGTCGACCCCGATAAGCCGGACAATGAGGGCAATACACCACTTTCTTGGGCTGCGATTAAAGGGCATGAGTCAGTGGTGAAGCAGCTTTTAGACCGGCAAGACGTCAACCCCGACGAGCCAGACAATGAGGGCAAGACACCACTTTCTTGGGCTGCGATGAAAGGGCACGAGTCAGTGGTGAAGCACCTTCTAGACGGGCAAGATGTTGACCCCGACGAGCCAGACAATGAGGGCAAGACACCACTTTCTTGGGCTGCGATGAAAGGGCACGAGTCAGTGGTGAAGCACCTTCTAGACCGGCAAGATGTTGACCCCGACGAGCCAGACAATGAGGGCAATACACCACTTTCTTGGGCTGCGATGAAAGGGCATGAGTCAGTGGTGAAGCAGCTTTTAGACCGGCAAGACGTCAACCCCGACGAGCCAGACAATGAGGGCAATACACCACTTTCTTGGGCTGCGATGCAAGGGCACGAGTCAGTAGTGAAGCACCTTCTAGACCGGCAAGATGTCGACCCCGATAAGCCAGACAATGAGGGCAATACGCCACTTTCTTGGGCTGCGACGGAAGGGCACGAGTTAGTGGTGAAACAACTTTTAGACCGGCAAGATGTTGACCCCGACAAGCCAGACAATGAGGGCAATACACCACTTTCGTGGGCCGCAATTAACGGGCACGAGTCAGTGGTGAAGCGACTTTTAGACCGGCAAGATATTGACCCCGCCCGGCCATACAAAAGAGCTAAAATTCCTTTCTCGCTGGCTGCTGCGAACGGAAACCAAGAAATAGTGAATCCACTATCGAGGCGGTAGTTTGTCAACCTCGGTAGGCTAGCCAAATGCGGTCATAAGCTCTGCTCTGAAGTGTTGGAATAGCGATATGGACGACTGGCCGATGTGCCGCCAGCTCAGAAGCCAGCAGCCGCTCCGTGGTTTAAAGTCAATAAGTTACGGACATTGTTATTGACTACTCCCACTCTTCACCCAAGCTATCTACTAGCCCAGCATCACGCCTACACCTATACTCCATTCTCCCATTATCAGCCCTCTATAGCTTCGGACCTCAGAAGCCTAGGATGCGGCCTTGCTTCCTCCTCATCCTTTACCTTCTCCTTCCTCTCCTCCCGGACTTGTTGTTTTTTCATCTCCCTCAAAATCTCCTAGATGTGGAATCTATGATTTCTTTGTAGCGCAAGGAATGTGTACTATTAGCAGAATCCTCACGGGTATTTAATCCTGCGACCGGGTAAAGAATTTCAGGTTTCTGTTTGTGGTTGAAATAGAGCGGTGGTTCGGTATCTGCTATCATATTTTTCCCATGAAATGTTTTCTCGCGTTTCGCTGATCGTGGTTTCAAATTCCCATTCTAGATTCTCCCTTTCGTGTATGATAACTTTTTTCCTTTGTCTTGGTTTCGCAATCGTTTCACCCTCTGTTTCCTCTTGTTCATGACTCATATTACCATTTAAATAGCACAGTAGCGTCGGGCTACCACCCAAATTACTACCGTATGAATCTATTTCTCCATCCGCTTCTGGTGAGGCGCATATATACCGAGCAACCACACCCTCAAACCTTGCTGTCACTCCACGGAAGTCGCCGCAGGATGGAGGTTTCCTTTGACGCAGATATTAGCACGCTGGGGGGATATGACACGGTTAGGGTCTTTGTAGAGGGAGAAATTCCGTTCTACGATCAGTGTCTTTCTTTTGCAGATTGGATGTAACAATAATTAAGAGCCGTTTTCCCAACCATCCGGGGGCCCAGCGGGGCCCTGCAGAGGGACTGCCAAGAGCCCTGGACGGGACCAGACGGCGGGCCTCCAGAGTGAGAGATTTGTGTTCAGAATAGGTGGGACCGCGAGGAATAATCGAGGACGGCAGGGAACAGCCGGGGGCTTTGGAGGACCGCCGGGGTGGTAAGGGATGGTAGGTGATAGCAGGGGTCGAGGTGGGATGGCATGAGTGATGTCTCATGACTGAAATGATTAGTTCGGAGGTGCCTCATTTTATTTTGGTCTAGTGCCGGAGGCTCAAGATATTGGACTACAGTCCCTACATTCCGTCTGGTCCTCACCTCCACAGGTGCAGTCCGTCCCAGCACCCCTAAAAAGACGGACTGTGAGCCGTGGTCCGTCCCGTCCTACCCCAAAGACGGGTGGACCGGACAGCTGGGTGCTCGAGAGCACCACTAGCTTAAATCCCGATCCCAAGGGAACGAAAGAAAAACATCATGATCGATCCGAAAATATGTCTCTTAACTTATAATCCTAGGGTATTGCTCAGATGGGTTATCAGAGCCCTCCTTCGGAGGTCTTTGGTATTACGCAACTGCTGAGAAGTATTACATTATTCTGTGTCATAGTACTACACTATCAAGAACCCCTCCAGTGAAAATGTGCGTTGGGGTTTTGAGAGGAAGGTTATTGATAACAGGTATCATGTACGACTTGAATATAATTACTTGTCAAGTAGGCTGTTTGGAGTTCAAATTTATTAATCTAGTATTGCGGATTATTGATAGCGCTCTTATTTGGGGAGAAACAGTGAATACAGTGTTCTCAACTGACGACATTATGCCGTCCCGTTCGGTCTTTTCCCAAACTCGCCCTTCAACTCACTGCCCAGGACTAGAGCCCCACCTTCCCCGGGCGAAATGTCTCATACTAGCCGTCCTGCGGTCCCCGTAGTCACACGCAGTAACCGGGAGTCCCCCTGCACCCTAGAATTGTGGGTCACCGGGGATCACTCGCTTTTTTCCGGTCACTCTTTTTACGCATTTGTATTAAAGTTATTAACTTAGTAACAATGTGTTAAAAAGATAGGAAAAGGTACAGAAGAAAGATGCGTGAGAGCAGAGTGGTCACCGGTGATTTGCAACATTTAGTGTGCGGGTAGACTCCCTTTATATAAGTTCATCGCATCACTAATTTATACTCTGGACTTGTGGTGAATGGTAGACGGGGCGGCTGCAGGGGTGTGTCACGTTTACTACAGGGGTGGCTGTTGCTTAATCTTGGCTGACAGGGGGGCGGGCAGAGGCTCTATGAGGGGACTTTCTTTCTTGCCCTCTTCACAACGACGACGACGACAAGCGCAGCGAGTTTTTTCGGACAACGAGATAAGGGAGGAAAACTTTAGGAGAGTGGGCAACAAGAAGGAGGATTAAGAGGAAGATCGCCTGTGCCCAGATAGTCGGGCAATCGGAGAAGGCTGGGATTTCTTTTTCGCTTATATTTTCTTCCTTTCTGCGGGTTTTTCGTGGGTGAGAGGTTTGCCAATTAGCTTAAGAGAGTTGAATTGACCGTGACTCGTATGGTTTCTCTTCCCAGGCGTGATTTATTGATAGTGACGATTGTTGGCTCGTGTCTCTTGTGATTCTAAAAGTAGACAAATTGGCCGGTATTTCTTCTTTTCAGTACTTTCAAGCAAGTGAATGGACTCATGGGGAAGTGGACGGCAACTCAGTTGACATCGTGTATGTTTGATACAGTGAATTCAGTAGCATCAGTATGATAGAGCGGTGTCTCAGGGGTGAAATGAGCAGGAAGGGGACACGGCTACTGCCTCCCTAATCAATCATCAACTTTTCTCTTTTTTTGCTTTTCATTCCCACCTCACTTTAGCGACAGTAGCGAACTTGAGAAGCGAATTTATTTGACTTGTTTTTCGGAAATTACCCTTCCGATCAAATAACGGCCGGAGTCTGGGGAATCATCGACGTTACGTGCTTGTGTTAGTATATACCATGGTTTACACCAGCTTCGCTACACACCTGCCACAAGAGCCGCATCACAAGTGCCAAATGAGTAGAATTCCACAAATGAACCGCCTCTCAGAATAGCCCTCAACCACCCAAAATCCAACCCTAGCCCACGTAGGTGTAATCGCTTAGATAATCCTCAACTCAGCCTTGGGATAAGCTGCGGGATGACCCTGACATGGTCTAGCCTGTGTTTTTTCGGATGAAGTTCATTAGCCGGCATCCTCAATATTTTTAAATTACCAAGCTAACACTATGGTGATTTGATCTGCAAGAATAATAGTAACGGAACCAAGATAGCCAATCGCAGGAGTAAGCATGGTAGCTTTACAAGGTGTGGTTGATCCGGCAGATATTGAGTGTTGCAGACCATCTGAGAGTGTGATACTTGTAGGGAGGGTGTTCTGGCCCATTAGCGGTACCGACATTCCTTTGCTTAGCTATCGTCTGAGTGCAGAGGGGAATGCGGAGGCACAGCTGCTGAGTTTTGTATGGTCCACAGGGGGTAAGGGCAGCAAACCTCGCTCGTGGAATCTACAAAACTTAGGCGATGTACACTTGTACTCGGGTACAGGTACGGAGGTACTTGTAACTTACGGTACAGCCTCCGGTAGAAAAAATCGGAAAATGACGAAACAGCTTCTGGGGTTCTGATTGGAGCGTTCAGTGTGCTCAGGCCAATTGAGCAATCGTGTTTCGAATATTTAGTTTCCACATTTTCCGACTCCCCCTTCCCAGAGGAGGGGGTTCTTTAAGGTCTTAGTAAGCCAAAATACGCGAACTTTTATTGGAACTGCCACCTTCAGCCTGTATGTGTGAGTGAGTATTTATTGCTCAGACGCAGGGAAAGAGGAATAGTACTGGTGCTATTTTATTTGTTCCTCTGCTACTACATTTTGCTTGTTTTTCCTTTGTTTCTTTGCTCCCAACTCCCTTCAAATGTCATTGTTTACCTTGTTTACCATCTTTGTTAGAAGGGGTTCTATTATAACCTCCCCGTTCGAAAAAGCGCTGTTCTAGTCCTTTGATCATTTTTGATCCAACACCCCCATTCGTTTCAACGTTGGTACGACCTGTAAGAGTGGGTTTCCGAGTGCGCCCGACTTTGTCGCCCACCTGATGTGATCATGAGGGATCTCTTGACAGATTTCCTAATTTGTGATAGTTTCCACTCAAATACACGACCCGTTTTGGAACTGCGCACGACTTTTTTTTCTTTTTTTCATCAATTGTGCCCGACTTTTGCTTACCCCCGAGCACAAGTACTCGAATAGTGTGTGCGGTCGGCATGCATTGACGCCTTGGTTACTCGAGTACTCGAGAATATGCGAGCACTTGTACATAGCCAGTTTGGCGCGTTTTTGCCGAAGAAGGGTTGAGAGGGTGGTTTCCAAACTTCACACAGCGCAACCACCAGGAAAGCCCAATCTTGGCGGAAAACCACCCACACTAGATAATAAGGGGCGGTCCCCGCTCAGCTCTGCTGAAGGAATGAGACGTCCATCGACGTCTTTGATGAACTACCGTACAGCCAAACTATCATCTCACCTATCACCGAACCTTATCCGCTATGGATATATTACCGGGGTACGGGAGGTCAGGTCGTGGCCGTGATCCTCACCAGGATAGCATATGGTATCCTCGTCCCGGCTGTATCATGACCAATAGTATTCAAGGCCACTCGAATAGGCACGTTGGGAACGTATCTAGTAGCTTCAATACCACCATCAATCTAGGAGTGAATGAGAAGCTCCGGATCGAGGCATGGTTGTCGCCACTCGAACCCTGTGGAAGGCATGAATATGTGAGGAACCACCGGGTTGATGGTATTGGGGATTGGTTTCTGAAGAGGAATGAGTTCGAGTCATGGGTCGGGAGCCGCGGCGGCTCGGTGAATGCTACCTTGCTATGTTATGGGGGTCCAGGGGTTGGTAAGACCTACATAAGGTACGTAGGAATTCTAGAGAAACCATGGACGACGTTAACATGTAACGAAATCAGTTCATTAGTAATAGACGCGCTAGGCAAGCAAGCTCGCGGACAGAATATCGCCGTTTTATCTCTCTATTGCGATTACAAGGAGCGGGAGAACCAATCAGCCGTCAATATGATAGGGTGTCTGCTCGAGCAGGTTACTTGGTCGGCAGCGAGGATTCCCAGCGAAATCCAAAGTGCTTTTGAGGACTCTAAGAAGGGAGGTGGCCAGGGTCTCCGATTGCCGGACATGTTAGGACTATTTGTCAAAGTAATCAGTTCCATTGAATGCGTATACATCTGCGTCGACGCACTTGACGAGTTACTCCCACAGGATCGATCGGGATTTCTACGCTCTCTGCGACAAATTATTCAGGATGCGCCGAATACGCGGCTGTTTCTTACGGGGAGGCCGCATATTCGTGGGGAACTTGAAAAGCATCTCATGAAAGGGGCCCATATAGACATTGTGGCTGATCAAGACGATATCGCTAGGTACTTAAGCCAGAAGATGGACGAGGATGACGACCGGGGTCAGGAGTTGATGAAAAAAAGCCTAAAACATGACATCACCAAAGCAATCATGAAAAAGGCCTCTGGCACGTAAGTAAGCGGAACTCGATTGAAAATTTAGAATACTTATTAACATCCTGCAAAGGTTTCTACTCGTTGCATTAAATATTTATGCAATCTTGGGTCAGACTACTATAGCGAAGAGAAAGAGAATGTTGCGGGAGGTGGTGAGGACTGGCGTGAGCCTCGATAGCGTGTACGGCGAAACAATACAGCGAATAAGGGAACAAGAGGGGGGCCAATCAAGACTTGGGATGGAGGTGCTCGCATGGGTATCCCACTCGGTGCGCCCGTTGCGGATTAGCGAACTCCGACATGCTCTCGCGATAGAAGTGGCGTCGACGGATTTAGACCGCGAGAACATCCCGCCGTTAGATACAGTGCTGGGGTCATGCCTAGGGCTTGTTGTGGTTGACGAGGAGACATCAACAGTGAGACTAATCCACTACACACTTCAAGAGCACCTTTTCGCAGATCACATCCTACCTAATGCCCATCAAACACTCGCGGAGGCGTGCTTGGCCTATCTACATTACGAGTGGGTGAAGGGGCTTCCATTCGATGTGGACCCTAACCTCTCAGACATGCCTTTTCTGGAGTATTCTTCTTCGTATTGGGGAATCCACGCAAAGGAGGGACTCTCAGGTGGCGTGAAATCGCTTGCTCTAGAGCTCTCAAATCTGTACGATACCCATATATCTTCTACCTTACTTTTCAACCGCATAAACTGCTTCGGTTCATCTTCGGCTACTCCTTACCTATTCACAGGCCTACACTGTGCATCGTACTTCGGAATTATTGAGGTCGTTACTTCATTGATAGAGATGAAAAACTGTCATATTAATCAAAGAGATTGTATCGGCCATACGCCACTCATGTGGGCTGCTCGGCAGGGGAATGAGGAGGTGGTAGGACTACTGCTCACACGGGGTGACGTTGTTCCCGACGAGCCAGATAACGATGGCCGAACAGCTCTCAGCTGGGCTTCTTCTCTTGGGTATGAAGGAGTAGTGAGACTACTACTCACGCGGGGCGATGTCAACCCCGACGAGCCAGATAACGATGGTCGAACAGCTCTCAGCTGGGCTTCTTCTCTTGGGTATGAGAAAGTGGTGAGACTACTACTCGCGCGCGGCGATGTCAACCCCGATAAGGCGGACAATTATGGCCAAACAGCACTCTGGTGGGCTTCTCAAGGGAGTAAAGACGTGGGGAGGCTACTGCTTACAAGTGGCGATTTCAACCTCGACAGGTCACACAACCATGGTCAAAATGTTCTCAACTGGGCTTCTGCACTGGTTTATGAGGGAATAGTGAGAACACTATTCACATGGGAGAATGCCAATCCCGGCGAGTCACAACGATTGTCAAGTCATGGTCCAGTGGGTTTCTCGGGGGGATGAGGGGGTAGTGAGATCACTAATTACACTAGACGACCTCAACCCTGGCACGATAAACCACTATGATCAAGATCCACACGCGCAGGCTTCCTCTCATGGAAATAGGGAGATAGTGAGGCTACCGCTTGCACAGGGCAACGTCAATCTCGACGAGCTATACAGTAGCGGCCGGACAGCTCCCTTATTGGCTCTTCTGGATCGGTATGGGACCATTATAGAACTCCTCCTGCCCCGGACAAACGTACATTCTAGTTTCTCTACGACCATGATCTTCGCAGTGGTCTCGGGCGTGGGCTTGCTCCACGTGAGCAATACATCGGCTGTTATACATTTTATGCACACTCTTATTACTCTTGTGTTTTTTCTACGTTTCCCTGGCCAGAAGTACCCACCTTGTTTGACTTCCCAGAATAAGTGCGCAAGGATTGCGGCTCTCCTCCAGCGTCGAAAAAGCGTGGTTTTCAGTTATTACTCGGCCCAGAACTTCAGAGCTGTCTGGGTCTCGGGCTTGGCCTTGGGCGTGCTCTTGTCCCGGGAGGGCACTTTGAGAGGCATTATATATATTATACAGATTCATGCATTCCCTGTGTTTTTACTACTGGTCTTCAGCCGCAACCTGTGACCCCAAGCGTCCTGGTAGCTCTGCAGGTACCCACTAGGCTCGAATAGTGGTCGTTCTAGGTGTGTGTCTCAAGCCGTAGGGCAAGAGCGTCCGTCCCTCGAGAGGACTGGGTTGGAAACCATGAGATGCCGCTCGGCATGCTCTCATGATAGCTCCTTTGTTGTTCGGATAATTTCTGGAAGCGCGCTTTGGCTTCGGGCATATATTTGTATTTTTCGGGAGATTATTTCAAATGCAGGAACGGGCCAGGGTTTTGGAATTGTGTGGCCGCCGAGAAAGCTGCAACAAAAGTGGGAACGCCATAAGGAAAGGGCCACACATGAAATTCATAGGCTCGGAGATTATGGGCAGTGGGAGTCTGTTTCCCTTTGTTATCTCGGAAGTGGGCAAGGCGAAGGGGAGACTTACATGGAATAGCATGGACACGTGTGGCGGCTCATGGAGGCGTAGGAAGTTCTTTGTGGTTGATATATACTCCAGTTTTTGCCGTCAGTCAGTTGTCGTGAGAGTTCTTGTTGAATGAAACCAGCTTGCCTGCTCCGGAGAGTGCGATCGCCTTTCGTGTGAGAACTCTTTGCGTTTCGCAGTCGCCATTTCGTTTCTCTGATACGTCTAAAAGACTACCCACGACGAGGGCGACGGTAAGTCACTGAAATCCTTTACTAATTGGTAGCTCCCGGGTGGCACCTGTGGTTCCTGCCAAATATTGCAGGAGCCCGCCTGTCACCTAGGAGCCAGCAGATTCTGCAGCCTAGAGACCTATAGTTACCCGTTCGTCCCGGGTGTCCCTTCAAGTACTACCGGCCGTCCCGTCCCATGCCGAAGACAGGGGGACTTGACGCTTGGGTTCACAAGCAGCAATATCTACTCCGGGGTGGATACTTGTTGTTGCAAACGATCATTAATTGCTTATGGAAGCTAGGAAGCTAGGAGTGACGCTATTACATTGAGATGTTCAAGACAACCCGATATTTTGCTACTTCTCCTACAATGTGCGATTCCCATTCCTTATAGCTCCACTTGTTATGGTTCGGATATAATTCACTAGTATGAGTCGGGTATGACGTGAATATTTCCTTGGTTTGGGGTAGGGTTCTTTTGTGCGTCAGAAGAGTCAAAATAGGGGTAAAATTCGTCTTGTCTAGAAGAATTCGTGCAAGCTTGGGCATAATCTCTGGTCTTAACCAATAGAGTAACCTCATTGGGTATGACAGGTTATGGCATCGTCACCTGTTTAACCTACTCTGCTATCCCTATTGTGGTTTTGCCCGCGATCTCTGTTGAGATCCCCGATTGCAGATCTACAAGTCCCTGGCATGAATGGACCGAACTGTTGAACGCGGATCGTTCTGGACTGCTCACCATTTGCATATATTCCCAAGCGTGTCGGATTAGGAACCTTATCGCTCATATCTGTTACACACTAAGTCTTCAAAGGATGTCTCACGACGATTAGCTTCATACCGATCTCCTACATCAACCCTGCATATCTAGTGCAACAGCATCAAACGGTTCAAGCCTCCATTCATCGACAATGAAGCACGAACTATCATCAATAGCCGAACAATCATGGAATCCGCGGTTATGCGCTCAGTATTCAGCAGGCCGGTTAACCACAACCTCGGTGCTTGGGTTTTCACCTTGGATGGGATTCGGCTGAGAAGTAGGAAAGGACCACTATGCAGAAGAAACTGATCAAAGATATGGCACGCACAGGAAGTGTGCCGTGGAGGAAAGGTCTCATCTCAAGGATGATATAAGAAAGCCTGTTCTTCCCTTTGTCCGTTTGTTTTCTGTCAGTCATCGCATTCATTTCCTATTCATTTGGACTTTCTACTTTTTGTCGAAGTCATTTGTTACTACACATGATTCCATTATCTCCTCTTATTTCTTTGATAACTTTTCTCTATCCAAATTGTTCGTACCAATAAAAGTTCGACATCGCCAGATCACTAGAATCTAGATTCGCTACGCATAACCTTATAGTGTTGAATACGAACACTAGGGGGATCCTTCGCAAAGAACTTTCAGCTCCCGTGAACCCGGCGGTGTTCAGTGCATTCATGCCAGGGACTTGTACTTTAACGAGTAAATACCATACGAGTACTCGGGTCGGGTATGGATGTGGGCGATCGGGCAGCCAGAGGTTAGAGGTACCATTTTATTTCCCACCAGGAAAGTAAGTTCAGGCATCTAGAATCCCCAGCTGTCCGATCACCCACGTCCATATTCCTGTTGCAAGTCACCGGCGATCACTCTGCTCTTACGTATCTTTTCTCGTATATCTTTCTTATATCGTTAACAATTGTTATTAGTTTCCTTTGTCACTGATTATCAAGCGAAGGGGTGGGATCACTATACCTGGTAGTATAGTGCAAAGGGGAATGCCTACACATGGCCGATCGCCATCGGCAAGGACGGCGACTCGAAAGGGGAGACCGGAATTCCGGTGATGTGGTACTATCACTGGGTGGACTTCTGACCGCCCAATGCAAGTGGTTGGAACTTTCTCCGTGTCCTGGGGATAGGAGTTGAGTGCGCAGGAATGTTCTTGTATTTCTATATAAACCCATTAGTTCCCCATAGATAGAACCGTAAGCAACCAAGATACGATTCCCCAGTATTGACAAAGTTCCACTCGCCTTGACTTCATTCAAACACTTTCTGCTCTCTGTTTAGTCTCCCCTACCCAATCGACAGCTCATAACAGTAATTCCAATACTCGTTCCCCCTATGAAGTACCCGAAAACAGGGATTAAAGAAATACTAGTACGCTAGGCAAATGAGTTCTTGTTACCGGGACCCAAAGACACATGCACCCGAGGACAACTACCGTCAACAACGGCAACATCATTGGTTGTTCAATATGTGAATGTGGCACAATCTATTCTATGTGGATAATACTTCGCAAGGACAAGGAGGGTTGCGAGGCACGCTTAGTGAGGAGGTGAAGAAGGAATTGGTAGGAGTTCTGGTTCTTAATTCTTCTAAGCCAGGTGGGCGGTAGCACCTTATTTATAGAAAAGTGCGCGTTCATATGCGCAAGAGAAATATAGGGAAAACAATGTAAGAAACATAAGTGCGAACATGTTTGACCCTGAAATCCAACCAAGTAAATCCCAAATAATGTGCGTGAAAACAAAAGGGTGTGGAGGGATTATTAGAAATATCATGACCAAGAATGGTGCATAAGAGATGCATAAACAACCGTAAAATCCTAAACACCTAATTGGAAAGCACATGTTAAACCCCAAGATATTATCCTGAAATAAACAATAAAACACCATAATATATATCTTAGCTGTAGTAATGGAAGTGGTGGACAGGCAGAGCCAAAACACAAACTAAGTAAAAGAATACACAGTAGTGTGTTGAATATACATAGGAAATATACAGAGAATTTCAACATTGGTTTCAACTTGAGGTATTGTACATGAACAAAATTAACCCCGCATCAACGAACATGCACTCCCCTACCAACTCCAAAATCATGAATACAAAAAAAATTAAAAAATATACAAATAAATTTATAACAAAATACATAGTAGAAACTGATATCTGGTCTAGAGATATTTCTTTAGGTGGTGTTGAAAGTGCGGATGCTGAGGAGGATTGCCTTGCTATTAATTGTCTGTGCGCGGTTAGTTCCACCCACCTACTATATCCCTTCGAGACGTGAGACAGAGGAATTCAGTGCTCCTGAGGAATTGCGCCATCATGACAGGGGGGGAACCAGGGTTCAGATTACTAAAAACAAAAAGTGATATAAAAAAAAAGGATAACTGGGCAACTTCTCAACTATTTCCAATACCGTGAAAGAGGGGAAAACAAGGACGACAAAGTACAACATGGCACCGCTGACACTCTGACTTGACTTGGTGTATTCTCAGATCCACACCTGGGCCAGCATTCTTTCGCCCCCAGCGACACCATAAACACCATGCCCGAGTAGTCCTCCAAATCAATACATGCCCAAGGAGAGTACCTTTTCCACCTATTGGCTGTGGTTCACTAGAGGTTTTAGTAATTTAAGTATGCCGAACAGGGTTGCGCAAGCGTAGCTGGTATCGTCTCTTGTAAATAAAGTTAAATTTCAGCTTATGGGGGGAGGTTTGAGGGGTTGAGGTGGGTTTCTGAGCCATAGTCAAAAGGGAGGCAATAAGGGAGGAACGGAACTTGCGATGTGAGGCCTTGGAGCCGTTGGTCCGAGCAAGCCGGTATGAATTGATGATGGCTGTATCTAATAGCCAATAAAAAAAGGGTTGCCAATTCCGCCGTGCGATACGCTGAGTTGTAAAATAGGACCGTAGCTGATCGGCAATGTCTACACCTCCCATATACTGATTGTAGTCGTCATCAATCTTGGGAATAGCGAGAAGCTTGCGGTGTTCATCAGCAGCGAAGGCCTTCTGAGCAGCAACAGCATTAGTGCTGGTATTGCGGGGTTTTCGTCGTAGCTTTTCCACCCAAGAAGTAGTCAAGTCTAAATTGTGAACTGTGGATAATAGGTGTACTGTGCTATTATCCTGCCAGAGAAAAGCCATCACCGGCGGGATGCCCCACGAAGTAGCCTGTGGGACATAACCACAGGAGTTTTTTTTTTTTTGTCGAGTCTCATGAATTTCCCATACAACCACACCTGTAGCAAAATTCCACTCAAGGATTCCGACAGCCTTATCCTTACTAATATTTAAGCTACTTGGAAAGTCTTTACTACTGCAGCGTACTGTTCCGCAGGCTCCAATTCCATAGTCCAGCAACCGAGCAAATAATTGGACATTAGAAAAGTGGTTGTCCATATAAACTGTAAAAAAATGTGTGCGATAAGGAAGGGCAATAAGCATTTGCAGCACTGCGGATGAGGTGGGGGAGAGTGGATAAGGCTTGCTTTGTGGCACCGCTGTCGAGAATCCCTCTACCCGTGAAGTGAGTTCCCAGTCATAAGTATAACCAGCATCACATAATGCTAGTATCTTATACCCAAGCCCGATTGGCTTATTGGGCATTTTGATCGTATGTGCAGAGTGACCTAAGAAGCCAATCATCATTTCGTCGACTGAAACATTTGTCGAGGGTAAAAAACACTCCTTTGCTCGAGTTCGGATATTGCAGTTTAAGGGTTCTAGCTTTTTCCACCATGTTTTTGGTGAAATTGGAGTATCTTGTGGTTCCGATATATGCAGATATCGTTTGATTTGCTGAAACCGCACATAACCCATCCAGTCCATTGGCCCTACACCTTGTCCTTGAGTCCCTAATCGCCGCCAAAATTCCTTTGGACTATCTCCCTTCCACAATCCCATATGAATCACAATAGCCAGAAAAACTCGCAACTCCTGTGGTGATGTGGGATGCCATTTACGAACAAAGGGATGACTATTACTCCTTATTCCTGCGTCATGAACTGAAGCGTAGAGATTTGTATTTTTTGCTAAAATCTCAAGTTCATTCTCAGAAAAGAACAGCGAGAACAGTTTATATGGATCGACAAGGCCAACCGCGGGGCCTATAGACCCGGCCATATGTAGTGTTCGTTACGGGGCCTCCGGGGCCCTGAAAAACGCGGGCCCCCGGCCCAATTCCCCGCCCCGCCCCGCTGAACGGCCCGGGGCGGGGCGTGTTATTTTACGGTTCCCTGCCCCTGCCCCCGCCCGTTCCCCAGACGGGTCCCCCTTAAAACAGGTGGGGAGAAACAGGGCCCCATCCAGGGAATGAGCGGGGACTCGCCCCGGATGGGGGCGGGGCGGGGATCACCCCCAAAATAACCCCCCCGGCCCGTTGTAAGGGCGGGGCCTCGCGAGTGAAAACCCGCCCCGCCCCGCCCCGTAACGAACTCTAGCCATATGCGGTGCATAAAGGCCTTGAAATGGGATATGAACCGGTGGTGGTGGAAGATTTCGAATCTTCTCGATCGTGGATTTCTTCTCCTTCTCCTCTCCCATCCGCTCTTTTATTGCTTTTTCTCTTTCCTTCTCACCCGCCCTCTCTTCATTGACCGAAGAATTACCTGTATTAGAACAAAAGGTCAGCCACCAGCCCGATTGGACATCCTGCAGCACTGCAAAAGGGAATGCTCGTACCACCGGATACCATTCTTGGCAGCACACCATTGGTAGAGCGGGTACCTAATGGTTTCCGCTTTCTGGATACACCTGCGTGCTTTTGGGCAGGTTGATCGACTGGTTGAACACGGGTTTTTTGGGCTTGTGGCATAGCTTCTTGATTTTCTGTAACTTGGGGTATATGAGAATTATTCTCTACGGTTATTTCAGCTACTGATGAGGTGGCCGTTTCCTTATTCATCCAATGTCTAAGACACTACTATTGCCCAATTTCTCGGGAGCACTGAATTCCTCTGTCTCACCCCTCGAAGGGATACTAAGTTTTCCTACCACCGAGGTCTCCTTAGGCAAACTCTCAACTGCGCATGAACGGTGTTTAGGTGTCCTTCCCCAGCTTGGGGGGGGGGGGGGGTAAACTCCGCCCGATGAGAGTAGCATTTCTACCACTGCCCCCTTGGGTAGTATATGCAGGCCGTGTTCCACCGTAAACATTCAGCCATCCAATCATTGACTACATCCAACAAGAGATCTATTTTCACCACCACCTTGGACCCACTCGAAGCGGTGTACAGGTATTCGAGTACGGTAGTTGATCCAGCCACTGTTATCCTCCTGTAATTTTTCAGAGTTGGCCACCTTCTGCCTAGGGAGTATTCTCCCACCACCGCTGTCCATAGCAAGCTGGGCGCCATGACTGTGCCCACTAATGATTTGGACTAGTAGGTTCACTGCTTCGCATCCCACTCGCATTTCTTGTATCGGAGGTTGTGTGTAGGTCTGTCGAAGGTATAGGGATGAAGGACTATGAAGAAGAGGGGGAGTTGATTTATGGGCGTAGACAGTTTAGGTCGAGCAGGTGAGGCAAGAGTCCCACAGAAAGCCCGAAAAGAATACGGAGGTACAGCGTATAAGTTTTGTAGGTTACACAGGGGGTGTGGATGGCGGTCCTGGTTTGTGGAACCTACAAATCTTACACGCTGTACTGTACCTACGTAAAATAAAATACTTTATAAAAAAGGAGTCTGTCAAAGCATTCCCCATTGGTAATTGGCTCTTCGGCCCTCTAAACCGCTCGGAAAAAGGTTTTAGCCCCCACAATAACGCAAAGAGTTCGCAGCCTTGTTTCATTCGCCAAGGATTGGCGTCTGTGTGCTATTCAGCCGTATGATCCGCCTGACAGGTCCCTGTTTTTCGATCAATCAGTGGGGTTTGCGACAGACTTTTGAGCACAGCCTCAGTCCGCCACTGTGTTTGGAAATGCACCAGACCCTTGTCGATTCATGTGTGTAAGGCGCATTTGATGAATCTCACTTCTGTGGGCCAAACATATGGTGGCAGGGCTGTGCAACGGCCCGGCACGATCAGAGCTGGTTGGCAGAGCCAGGTCCCGGAACTACGGTACCTTCTTTCTGTTATGGCTGGTGTAGTGCAGAATGAGCTTGGGATGGAGGGGCAAATTTTCAGTAATAAACTACCCACTTGGTTTCTTGCCCGCTTTTATTCTACCTCGCCTGTCCCCCCCGCCTCCACCCTCTCGACTCGCTGAGATTGGTACTTGTACCTACTTTTTTAGCATTTTTGTTTTTTCCTAGTATTAATTTATTGATTAGTTGAGGAAACCCCAGTCCCGACATACTATTGTGAATCACCGGCACCTCCTACGCCCACATCCCTGTCAGTGCATCCCTATTAGAACATGCTAGAAGTATACCGGAAGCATGACCGATGAGCGTTTGGTATTCGGTGAAAGCTGCGAGAAGCGGGGTAGTTGCGGTGAACAAAAGAGGGGAAGTTGCGGTGAGAAGAAGAGGGGTAACTGAGGGGTAGCCAGATCATACGATATCTGATGGAAATGGTCTGAGGGTATAGGGACTACTCATGGGCGTGTAGTATTAGTTTTTGGTACTTAAGGGCCATGTTCACGCACAGATGTAGAAGTCAAGTCAGCGAATAAGTTTCTGCCCCTCATACTATTTTTTGGTTCTTTCCCTCTCGTACTTCTATTATACAATCCACCGTGACCCTCAATTTATAAGACATACTGCAAACCTCAGATTCCTCCCTGGCGAAGAGAGACTAGAAGATGACTAGAACAGACTACTCTGCTTGGCATCTCAGATGGAGCCCGCAAACCAAGTTTACTGTGAGGGCTTTCATCTGCCTGATACTAAATATATTGACCTTTGGACTGTTCTGGCATTGGGGAAAGAGGGAGTTTTCAGAGCGAAAGAAGAATTTATTTAATATTCTATTTGTTTATATATCCTTGGGGTTTGGTGGTACCATGATTGTTAGTCTTGAAGTGGATATTGGATCCGTTTTAGAATTGTTGGAACGAGACTAACATGTCGGTGGTTTTGTATAGGCAGCATTTTCCGATATTGCTCAGGTGGTAAGGTGGAGGATTTTGGCTTCTAAGAAGTTCACACTTGAAGAGGTTAGTTAAAATCCCGACCGTGATGTTATTGCTCTAAATGTTTAACTGGAACTGCCAGGTTGAGATGATTCTCAGTCTTACTGGACTTCAGAGTTTTGCAAGACTAATGGGAGTCAAATCCAGTCCACGGCTCCTCGTAATTGGCGCTTTTGGGGTGTTTCTATTGATCGTATGTATTGAGCTGCCTCTGCTCACCTTACTCATGTATTGGCCTGGGCTCATTGAGTTAATATTAGGTAACCCAGGTGTTTGTGGGCCTCATGGGTATAACTTACGACATACAGAGTGTGGTCACAACACGGCTCGCCCATGGCCTTGTAAATATCACTGATATGAGGAGCTTTTATCCAGATTCCCATGGAGACCGTAATCTCGAGCCAGAATATAGTATACAGCAATCTACAGCTCATTTATATGGAGATAGTAAGAATTAGTCAAATGACGAAACGTTTTACACCTCTAACTAGCTGGCCGATGTGATTTAGTTGCGACGCATTTTCTTCTGGGCGCGTTTGGTCGATCTGATTATGGAGAATATGCTTCCCTAATAGTGAACCCGGATGTGAATTCAACACAATGGGCATACAAGGTGGGGAGCCAAACTTCTTCCACAATTTGTGATTATCGTACTTACCAGAGTAAGTCTGGGGGGAGGTAGTTCCAAGAGTCCTATTATTCGAATAAACTAGGACTGGCTGGTTCCGTAGTCAGGGTGACCAACCGCTCCGTGAGAGTCACCCCACAGTGCAAATACCACCCGATTATAGAAGGACAATATTCCGGAGTGGAGAGTACGAACGCGACAATATCTATCGGAGGAAGAAATCTAACTATTAATTGGATGCAGGTTTGTTGAGACCCTCCCATGGTAAGCAAGGGCTAATCTATGAATTCCGTATGACGCAGAATTTCGCTGTTGGAGCCACGTTAGTATTGGCATCCTTGATATTCGGCACCAGCGCTAACATTGTGTTCTTCTAGGACATACGTAAACCCTAGTGGATTCAGCTCGGACATTGAGCCCTGTGGTCCACGGTGTAGTCGCATCTATATATTCCAACCAGCCGATAAGGCGTGGAACCTTCCTGCTGGGACTGGATCTTTTTTCGACTGTACAATTACCATCTCCCAAGTTCAGAATGCGAACCACCTACAACCTTTTCACAGCATGTCTGACCGGGCCGCGGTAGTGGCAGCTGGTTCCATTGGGGTCAGCGGGTATAGTAACGACAATTCATACCCGTTCGTTCAATACAGGAATTGGTCAGCCTGGGGACAGAGGTTGGGAAACTCGACTGTGCTCGCCGAGTTGTTAGTTGGGAAGTATACAGTGGGGGTTATTGCCGCGTACGATATTTATGGGCCGTCAGTTGAGGTGATGGGTTTAAGGTCCACAATTGGGTCCCGTTTGGTGGTAGAATGGTCTTTCATTGTTAGTTCACCCAGTCCTAGAACGAGGACTCTGCTTGTGTTCTGACAAGTTTGGGTGGATGATGTAGATCATGATTTTGGGTTGTCTCTTTGTCCTACAGTTGATGGGTTGGATGTTGGGCTTTCAAAACATTCGTTTTGTACCCTGGAAGGACAATTCTTACTCCTCTACCACGCGGCTGCTTGGACGTATGCTTCTACCATACAAACACTTATTGTTCTCTACTAACCTGCCCTAGCACTCCTTGAGCACTTTGAGAACTCCGGCTTACCCTCTGCAGGTCAGGAACCCTCTGCAGGTGAAGAAACCCTCGCAGGTCAGGAAACTTCAGCGAGTCCGGGAAGCTGGAGAAACTTTAACAAGTTAGTGCGCTATAGGGTTAGTCGAGGTCAGCGTGGCGAAGAGAATATATATAGCTTAGAAATTGTGGGTCCGGCAAGGGTTCCTTAGAAGAGTTGTATTTAGTTAGGATACTTGCTTCCCTTATTTACGCCTTACTCTTTCTACTGATCTATTGTGAGAGATTATTGGTACTGCGGACGCCTATCCACAACTGTGATTCTCGGTCGGGGATAATATGCTATGAGGACGTGATTGAATAGAAAACAGCACCAACTCCGAAGAAATAAGTTCTCCAAATCCAAATTCCAGAGTTTTGTCAAACTAGCTGGTATCGTAAATAGGCGCTGTAGTAGATACTGCACTGCTAGAGGTATCGAGGCCTTCCCTCTTCGGAAGCCCACCCCTAGGGGAGTGTGACTTGGTGAGAAATATGCCCAGTAACCAAGATAATACATGAAAAGATAGAGGAAAATTGATTTAAACTAAATAGTGGAACTTACACAAGAGAAAAGACGCAGAATCGGATTCCCAAGGTTCTGGTATCTGGACGAATTCTATAACACAAAATGACTATAATGAGTGTTCTCAAGCGTCCCGTCTGCCCTGTAGGCACTGCGAGGACTGCAGCCCCGGGCGTCCCCGACGTCTGTCTCGAGCTGTTGGGCATGAGCATCCGTCTTTTAGGAAAGACTACCGTCTAAGAGGGTTACTGTAGGTTCCTATAGCCCTCGACGGATCGGTAACTCCCGAACCGCACCTGCGATCCTCACCCGTCATCTGTAGTCCTCGCCCATTACCTGTAGGGCCCGTCAATCACCTGCAGGGCACGCCAGTCACCCGTTGTGCTAGCCCGTCGTCCGGAGTTACCCGGCAAATTGCGCCACCTGAGACACCTACAGTCCCCCCCATCTGCCCCGCCAAACAATAGCGGAAATATACCGGTATTAATCCTTTGTTTCCCTCCTGTTGTTCTCACTTTAGTTTTATCGGAAAAATAATGAGGGTTGGCACGACGAAACGGACCGGGTGGGGGTAAAGTTGAAAACATCCATCAAAAGATCTGAATGCCGTCGGGGAATGATGGGCCCTGCAAAAATTGTAACTTCTTATCCTCTCACATATCTAGAATATGCTATCACCAAGAGCAAATGGATAGTCACAAATACCTCCAGACATCACCCAAAATCACTCGATTATTCTATTGCTATCCCACTATTTATGCTACGGTATCTTTGCATATGCTTTACACAGAGATTGAAATAAAAATAAAAATGTAATAATAAATTCCCATACTTCTCTCCTGAAGGTTGCCTTGTAAGTCAATTGCTTCATGAATTCTGGCGACATATGAGAGGTGAGCCTACCTGAACACCCCAGGGATTGACGTGGCTTTCGTACCGCTCTCCCTCCTACTCTTACACTCTACAGTAGGCTACCCTCGCTACCCTCTGTCCGTGCTGGATACACAAGGCTTGTATTCTATTGAAAACGATTGAAGATATATACAATAATATTATCACACATCAAAAGGAATCTACCCGCATAAAAAACAAGCGCTTTCGAAGAGGTAACATCCCAGCCAATAACCCACAGCATCTCAATACCGCCGCATCACCCTTCTCTTCAAACGTCCAGGAAGACCAAAGTCACGAGAAGGTCAAGCGTCTATAACAAAGTGTTTTGCTATAAGAGTCCGATGTTCAAAAATGTGCGCGGGGAAAAGGCAGAGAAGCAAAAATACAAGGGTACCCACGGGGCAGTTACGAATAAATTGGGAAGTTGCAAGGGGGCTTAGAGTGAGGGTGGGAGCTATGCTGAGAGCGGGTATCTATATAGGAAGTGCAGTTGAAGTGCCGAGTGTCCGTGTGCGCAAGGAGGGTCTAGCCTATTGGAAAACGCATCTCTGAGCCTAATCTGTACTAGAAACCGCCGTTGTGTGAGATTGGAGAAGTGCTATGATCTCCCTATACCCACGTATGGAAGCGGCCCTAAGGAGGGTTTGGCCTTGGCTATCAGGCCTGCCGGAGTTGACATCGTCCCTTGCGAGCAGTAGTCTCACCACACCGGTATGCCCACACATGGAAGCCTCCCAGAGCGGTGTTTGACCCCGCTTGTCTGGCCTATCGGGATTGACGTCGTCCCTTGCGAGTAGTAGTCCCACAACCCCGCTATGCCCACACTTGGAAGCCCACCAGAGCGATGTTCCGCCCCACTTGTCTAGTTTATCAGGGTTGACATCGTCCCTTGAGAGTAGTAGTCTCACTAGCCCTTCATGCCCACGCATCGAAGCCTGCGAGAGTGGTGTTATACCCTCGTGGTTTGGCTCGTCGGGGTTGACATCGTCTCTCGCAAGCAGCAGTCTTATGACTCCCTCATGCCCGTTTTCACAGGCCCACCAGAATGGTGTGTTGCCTTGGTTATCTGGCTTGTCAGGGTTGATATCGTCCCTTCCGAGGAGAAGTCTCACCACAGCCTCATGTCCATGAATGGAAGCCTGCGAGAGGGGCGTCCGACCTTCGATGCCTGGCTTGTCAGGATTGGTGTCGCTTCTTGCGAGCAGCAGTCGCGCCACCCCCTCATGCCCGCAGAAACAAGCCCACCAGAGTGGTGTTCGGCCGTTGCTGTCGGGCTCCTCGGGATCAACATTGTCCCTTGCGAGCAGTTCTCTTACCATCCCCTCATCCCCAACAAAACAAGCCCGCCAGAGCGGCATTTGGCCTGTCTTGCCCGGTTGGTCGGGATTGGAATCGCCCCTTGAGAGTAGTAGTCTCACCACCCCCTCCTGTTTGCCGAAGCAAGCAAATGTGAGTGGTGTTTCGCCATCATGGTTTGGCCTATCGGGGTTGACATCTCCCCTTGTGAGCAGCAGTCGCACCACCTCCTCATGCCCACACGCTGAAGCCCACGAGAGTGGTGTTACGCCAAACATGTCCGACTTGTCAGGATTAACATCATCCCTTGTGAGAAGGAGTCTCACGATCTCCTCACATCCATCCTGAGCAGCCATCCAGAGCGGTGTCCGCCCATTGAGGTCCGGCTTGTTAGGATTGGCGTTGCCCTCCACGAGCAGTAGTCTGGCCATCCCCTCACGCCCATACTTTAAAGCCAATGAAAGTGGTGTTAGACCGCGGTCTTCTGGCTTGTCGGGGTCCACATCGTCCCTTGCGAGCAGTAATCGCACAACCCCCTCATTCCCCGAAAGAATAGCCAACATGAGAGGTGTGAAACCCTCAATATCTCCTTTGTTGATATCGCAGCTTTCGGTTTGGATTAGAGCCTCCACAAGCTCAACAATCCCGAAGTAGGATGCACAGTGCAAGCCAGTAAATAGAGGAGAAGCCACAAAACGATGATTGTAGGACTGCGTTCTGTTGAAAAGTAGGGTAGCAGATACATGGATATCGTACTGGCTTAGCAGCTCCAGCGCAAGCGATTTCACGGTATCCGAGAGACCTTCTTTTGCGTGGATTCCCCAGTACAAAGAAGAATACTCGAGAAAGGGCATGTCTTGGAGGTTAGGGAACTTATCGGCGGGAGGCCGCTTGACCTGGTCGTAATTGAGATAAGTCAAGCATGTCAATGCGAGGGCTTTGTGGGCGGCGGGGAGGACACCGGGGAGGCAAAGATATTCTTGGAGTGTGTAGTGCACTAGCCGAACTGTCGACCCCTCCTCGTCAACCATAACAAGCCCTAGGCACGAGCGGAGGGTTATATCTTGCGGGCAAATGTTCTCCGGATCGAGATCCGTCGACCCCGGTTCGACAGCTAGGGCATGGCGGAGTTCGTCAATAGACAGCGGCCGCTCCGCGTGGGATATCCACATCAGGACCTCCATTCCAAGTCTTGATCGGTCCCCCTTCTGCTCCCTTATTCGCCTCAGAGTTTGGGCGTACACACTTTCCAGGTCCACGCCAGTCGTCGCAACCTTTCGCAGCATTTTCTTTCGCTTCGCTAGGGAGGTCTCGCCTAGAATTGCATCGACGTTCAATACAACGAGTAGAAACCTTTGCGTCGTCAACGATCCGGGCCTCCAAATAGAGTTTCTATTACTTACATCTCCGAAGCCTTTTCTAACATGGTTTTCATAATGTCATTTTTCAGATCATCCGGCATCAAGTCAGGATCTCCGTTATCTTCATCATCTTCCACCTTCCGACTTACATATTCCGCAATATCCCCTTGGTCTGCCACAATGTGGATGGTGTAGGCCCCCTTAGTGAGATACTTGTCAAGTTCCCCTCGAATATGCGGCCTTCCTGTAAGAAATAGTCGGATATTAGGTGCACCACGAATAAGCTGGGGTAGGGCGCGCAGTAGCTCGGATCGATTTTCCGGTAGTAACTGGTCTATGGCGTCGAAGCAGATGTATACTCGTTCAATGGAACTGACTGTTTTGACGAATAATTTCAGCATTTCCAGTAATCGGATAGCCTGGTGACCTCTCTGTTTCAGCTCAAATGCTCGCTTAATTGCTGGTGGAATCTGTCCGGCTCCTAAGGCAACCTGGCTGAGTAGACTCCCAATAATGTTTACGGCCGATTGGTCCTTTTGCGTCTGGTAATCGCAATAGAGAGATAAAACGGCAATATTCTCTCCACAGGTCTGCTCGCACAGGTTGTCTATCACTAATGAACTGATCCCCCTCCATATCAGCATTTTCCATCTCTTCCGGAGGATACTATGGTACCTTATGAAAGTCTTTCCAACCCCCTGACCTCCATAACAAAGCAAGGTAGGATCCCCAGAGCCATCCAGACCTTCGTGCCAAGACACGAACTCATCCCGGTGCAGAACCCAATCTCCAATACCATCGAGCCGACGATTACTAACATCTCGATGCCTTCCACCGGGTTCGAGCGGCGATAACCATGCTTGTATCCGCAAAGACTCTTCGTCTACTCCCACATTGATGGTGTTATAGCTGTTTGACACATTCCCGACGTTGGTGTTCGAGAAATCATGAACACTGTAGGTTAGGTTATGGTCGGCGCGGGTATTCGATATGCTATAGTGCCGAGGATCGACTCGGAGAGTTGATCTTCCGTGCTCTGTAGGTAATGTGCCCATAGCGGATAAGGAGAGGGGCAGGTGAGGTGATGGTGCAGTATCGCGGCAGGGCGGTTTCCGGGGGAGGTTGATGAAATTCTCCTTCTTTCGAGCCAAGAAAGCCGGGATTGAACTCTTGTGGATTTGCTAGGTTATTGTGTTACTCGCACAAGGGAGCCTCAATGCCAAGGAAATAATCTACCATCTCGCACGGGAAGAAACTTTTATTACCTTTTATTATTCCACTCCAGTAGGGTTCTGTGCTTAGATCAGTACGATACAGTGGTTTACAATAACCGCATCAAGTACCGTACTGTACCCGTAGCATTCCCCAAATAAATATTCCACGGCAAAGAGAGTCTACGGCATAACGAGAATTCCCGTGCAAATATCCCTGTCCTATGATAGTTGTATGCGTCCTCGCTTCACCGTCGTTTCGCTGTTTAATACCGTAAACCGCATTTCGGAATAGCCCTCAACCACCCAAAATCTAGCCCATGTGAGTATGGCCCTTTAGATAATCCTCAACGGCGATTATAGAATCCTAAGGTACCATATTTACTCTTTCCACATGCTACTCCCAATAGGTCAGGTCGCTTCTCTCAAGACTCAGAGACAAACACTCTTGAAAGGTATTCTACAGGGATATTAGCAGCCGAAGCGAGATAGCGAATGGCAAGAGTAAGTATAGCATTTTTATAGGGTGTACTTTAGATGTTTTGGGGTTATCGAGTGTTGTAGATCATCTGGAAGTGCGATAGAGTGTTCTGGTCCATTAGCGACATGCTTCTCCTTTACTATCACGCGAGTGTGCATGGCAACGCAGAAATAGGTGTGGTGATCCATCACTTAGAATGTTCCGGATGTGCTACATGAGTTTTGTTATACTCAAGTACTGTTGCGGATAAAATTTGGCTCCACTTAGTTTGCACTTCTTAGCTAGCCTATTGATAACTTAGAGAGCATAGCTAGCGGTTGGTGGTAACTTTGGGGGGGGAGGGGGTACGCTGGGCTTGGGTTGAATGGTGGGCGGGGTGGCTGTTGCTTAGTCTTAGCAGACAAGTGGGAGGGAGGCGACTCTATGTTAGGCAACGATCTTTCACTTGTCCAATACGATAAGTTACCAGACAGCAACGGAGGAACAGTTTGGACCGTCAACAGAAGAAGGAATATTTGGGAAAGCGGACAACAAGAGGAGGATCTCCTGTACGTAGCAACCGGGCGTGGTTAGACTTTCGTTTCGCTTAAATTTTCTTTTCTTTCCTTTCTCAGAGCTCGTCTTGTGTGAGGGTTTGCAGATTGGCTTAGAATGTTGGAGAATTCTGATTTTAGGCTGCTCACCACATAGATACTTTCGTTCCTGCATAAGGCGAAACACGTTTATGCTATTGTTAACAATGGTTGCTCCAACAGCGTTCCACCACTCTTAGCTTCTTACGATCGAATGTCACCACCTTACATACCTAATGCGACACGATCAAACACCGATCGCTGGACGACGAAACACGAACAACAGTCAATAGCCGAACATCTACGATACCCGCGGTCATCAACACGATCCGAGGCATCCAGCATAACTGCACCCTCGGCCAAACAGCTCTTACCTCGGATGTGTCTTCGCAAAGCGAAACAGAAGAACGACCGACAGATGGAAAGTGGGAGAAGAATCCGGCATGCGCAGGAAGTATGCCGGGGAGGAAGGTACTCTGCAGATAAGGATATAAGGCAGCCTGTTCTTCCCTTTGTTCGTTTTAGTTAGTTCATCTCATACTCATCGCATCTTTCTCTCACGGTTCTACGATCTTCACTTGTCTTGTTAAAGTCATTCGTTCTCGCATACGATCTCTTTACTCCCTATTGTTCTCTGATATCTTTTGTCTATTATCGTTGTTCGTATCAATATAAGCTTTGTGCCGTTCGGTAACTTAGGATTGGATCCACTGCGCCTAACCACCCAAGTAATTGTTCAAAATAGAAGAGTTGAATTGATTGCGGAATTTCTCGATAGTGAAGATTGCTGGCTTGTAGTTTCCTGCGCTTCGAAAAGTAGATACGCTATCCCCGGTTTTCTCCGTTTTCAGTACTGCACACCTCTCTTTACCGTTGACTTAAGTGTTGTTTGGCGCGATCTCAAACAATGGTTTCCAGGCTTATGTAATCAATTTGGACCAATCAGACCCCTCAAAGAAATTACATAAGTGTCAAAAAAAACCATGGTTTGAAAGTCCAACTACGTCGCGCCAAACAGTCCCTTAGTATTAGCCGAGGGTGCCTGAACTGTGGAAGCTACAGTACTGCACCCCTCTTGCCCTTCCTAAAGAGTGCCTACTATCTAGCACTCCGCTATCTATTTTCTTTTTCCGGAAAAAGAACGCCCTTTCAATGAGTTATCATACCCAGGGGAAGAAAATTCTTCCGTGCCCAGAAACGAGTCTCCGGAGTGGAGGAACCCTAACCTCTCACAACTGTTGTGCGATATCGGCACGGCCGCCCTGGGCATGGCGCAGCCTCAACAACCAGGGGAGCTGCTGGGCTCCAGTAGCTTTACCGAATTGCAAGCGATCTTACCAATCACACTGGCGCTTTTATATGAGCTACTGATGCTGTATGTGTGGCCCTTTGCGGCAGCGGGTATGGGGGAAAGAAATCACCGAGGGTGTATTTGGCCGATAATTAATTTTAGGCGATCCTCCAAGCTAGCAGCGAACCGTAGATGGGGCTTGTTCAGGTAGGATAGAAATCAAATTTAAGCTATGTTGCCATACCAGGTTTGTTCTAGGAGACAAGATAAAATAGCAATTGCCAGAATGCATGCTTTAAGCTACAGAAAAAGGTAAAAAGGGAGAGGAAGCTCGGTCACCCCCATCTGCAGGCCTCAGAGGCGCACCAGAGCGGTGCCCAACCTAATTTGCCCGTCCTAGTAGCCTGCCGTCACCCTGTCCAAGCAATAATTCCACCACCCCCTCTTTTCCGCTCTGTTTAGCCCCCTCGAGCGGTGTTTGGCCGCGCGCATCTGGCTTTTCAGGGTTGACATCGTCACGTGCGAGTAGTAGTTTCACTACTCCCTCATGGCCTCGATTAGCCGCCCACCAGAGTGGTGTTCGGCTGCACTCATCCGACATATCGGGGTCGACATCACCACGAGCGAGTAGTAGTCTCACCACTGCCTCATACCCCTTGCAGGCAGCCCACCAGAGTGGTGTCCGGTGGCTCAAATCCGGTTCATTGGGGTTGACGTCATCCCGCCCAAGGAGTATTTTCACAACTCCCTCATGCCCCATCATGGCAGCCGTATTGAGCGGTGTCTCGCCTTGCCAATCCCGTTTATTAGGGTCTGTGTCGCCGTGCTCAAGGAGCATTTTGACCACTCCCTCATGCCCTTTGCAGGCAGCCCATGCGAGTGGTGCTTGGCCTGTCATCCCCGGCCTGTTAGGGTTGACGCCGTCCCGTTCCAGTAGTACTCTCACCACTCCCTCGTGCCCCGCTCCCGCAGCTCCCCAGAGGGGTGTACCATTGCAATCTGACTTGTCAGGGTTGGTGTCATTCCATCCAAGTATCATTTCCACCACCCCCTGGTGCCCATTGAGAGCAGCCAGATACAGCGGCGTTTCGTATCTCGCATTTCGCTCGTTAGGATTGACGTCATTCCGGCCAAGTAGGATTCTCACTTCTTCCTCATGCCCATTGCAAGCAGCCTTCAACAGCTGAGTTTGGCCATCCTCACCTGGCTTGTCTGATTCGATATCTTCCTGACCAAGTAGGATTCCCACTACACCCTCATCCCTATTCCCCGCAGCGCACGTCTGCGCATCGCCCATGCCGTCCTTTTGGTTGATATCACTGCCCTCCATCTCCACCAAACTGGCTACAATCTCAGCAATCCTGAACAATGTGCGGTGCGGACCAGGGCAGGGAACAGGGAATGCGTGACATAATAAATAGGGTAAACATACCGTTTCTGTACACTCAGGAGGGTTTTATATGATATGCAGCTATCGCAGCTGTCGAATAACTTCAGCGCAAGCGCGATCCGAAAGGTTATGTTTTGCGCGGATTCCCAAATACGGAGAAGAATATTCGAAAACCCGTGTTTGTTGGAGGTAGAGAGGGAGGTATGTTCGAGGTGGGGAACTGGTGTGCGTGGGAGATGAAACCCAGGAGCAGGAGTGAAATTAACTTAAGTGCAAATTCAGATGACCTAAGCATGCTTCTACAATGTGGCAACCGCAGCAAGTCAAATGGTTGCTTTGAGCCTAGCGTATCCGTAGCAAACGCCACAGCCCTCTAAGTTCTATCCTAGGGCATAGAAGGGTCCTTATCTTACCCATAATCTACGCCATCACCGTCATCATCGAGAAGTCCGTTACAATTAGGTTCCGTCTCTAGGGCTAACTAACATAAGTAAGAATTCAATGTGTCCTTAAATACACCGATGAATAGTCCCCTTTCAGAGGCTTGGATGATTCAAGATCCAAATTTTACCGCTGTTCTAACCGGAGCTCGGATATTTCTTACCGGAAGAGCACATTCGTGATGAGGTTGTGTTACATCTTTCTAGGCGGGTAGCGACTAAAGTTAGATCCATAACACCCACTAAAGATGATATCATCGTATTCCTCCGTGCAAAACTAAAAGAGGATACAATGCCGGACGTAATAGATGAGATCTTAGAGAAAATTATTATCTAGAAAATCCTCGCGACAGTTTCGGAAATGTGAGTAGGAAGCGGGGCCCTATAATATACCCAAAGTACTGTGCTGAACGATATTGTATCTTGATTCCTGCTTCTCTTAAGTATCAAGGCGATCCTGCGAGAGTCAACCATATATCGAAGAAGACAAAAGCTTACAACGTTAGCGAATGGCGCAAAAACTGGTCTTATCGGAAATGGAGCTAGCACCGGAAGAGTCAATGAAGCGAGTTCGCCACCCTGGTGGCGCAGTTAGAGCACAGTAATTTTCGCAATACTCATGGTTAATTGAACCTCACTGAACTTAAAGCTCCTATAGGTAATGAAAAAAGAAACCTCCCTCCAATGAGGAGTGTTCCATAATTCCAGTGAGTGGGCCAGAAGTGAGCATGAAGAGTCTTTCAAGGCATATCCCATCACTCACCTCTCTTCTAATATTCGCCCAAGTTGCCACCCCCTATTGTTGCGCCATATGCCCATCACCCTCACTTAGCGCCATTTCCAATAAGACCAGTTTTTGCGGTATGATATCATACTTGTATCATACTAGGGGTGACAAAAAGCTGGGCGCGCCACAATTGCGAGGTATAGAATTTTTATGATGACTAAACCAGAATTGGAAGTTCGAGTGATGGCTGGTGCGAATATTTTTTCCTGCTAGAAAAAAGTTGGATGCACTTCCGTAAGGAGAAGTTGCGCTTGCGAGAGCAGCTCGCTGGACGAGCTCTTGCGCTACCGCTCCCGAAATACACTTACGTCCGAGCACATTTTCTCATGCTCAAGTGTGATTATCTGTCCACACTTTAGTGTTGCTCCATATTATGACCGCTTCCGGTTGCCAGTGGTCCCCGGTGCTTCCAATACACCACTTTGCTACTGGAATTATTATACCATCAATTTTTGATCCGGTTAACTGGTATTCCAAGTTCTGCCAACTGGCTGAATCAAACCTCTTGCCGACCGATCTTTCTGTCACCGCCTATAATTCAACCGCAGTTTCAATGTGGTTCCACGAGCCTGTGAGATGTGAGATAGAATCAGGGATAGTGACTAAGCAGACTACGAGTGAGCAATTTTGCGTGCTAAGTAGGAGTGCAGTAAGGCCATTAAAAATTTCATTCATATGGGTACTCCTCGTATATTATCTAGCCTCATGTATCACATTATTAACAGAGCTGGGTTGTAATATTCGGCCAACACAAATTAATTGGGCGGATTTAAATAGTTCTGTTCATTGGCTGCTAGGTCCAGAAACACTCGGTAAGGAAGTTGGTAAAAATATCTGAAGACTTCTCCTTCCAGAGCCGGGTATATATTTGGCCAGATATGTGTTGTCCTATAATACTACCCTTCAATAGCATCATATTTAGTTGATAACAGGAAATCCCGTGATATATATGTGAGGTGGAATAAGGACCAAAAACGTATGCTACCGATGGGAGTAGAATGGGTAAAAATGTATGTTGTTTTGATGTTAGGGGAGAGAGAAAAAAAGAGATTGATGGCTTTTCCAGGAGACTACTAGAGATTAGTGTAATTGTCGAGACATAGGCTGCAAGAGTTTTTTTCCGCTTGCACCACAGTAGTGAAAGGAAACTTATTAATCGAATTCTCAGGGCCCTTGGTGGGATCGTGGTCAGAACAATTTTCAGAAATCCTATTCTCAATCAAAGACCGGATGTGCTGAATTGGATTGAAACATAAGAAATAAGAAGAATTCTCGGTTGTATAATTCCATACTTCTTAAGCTACTTCAGGAAGGACTGGCAGTGTTCCGAACCGTCCAGTCTGTCCGTCTTGGACGTAGGACAGGACAGACCGCTGGTGGGAGTCCGTCTTTTTTTGAGCCCATGGACGGACTAGGGTAGATGGAGGTTGGACCGGACGCCCTACCGGCCCCGGTAGGGCCCTGTCGTGTTTTTCTGTTACACATCTCTGGCTGGTATGCTCAGAAACCGCCGGCAAACATATCCTTGCTGGAGAGGGCACTAGCACTATCGCCGCCGGAAAGTTCTAATATTGGTTGCAGATATCCGGAACCGAGAGGGTCAATTGAGCTTCCCGGTAACTCTTCTGGAGAATCCCAGGCACCGTGCTGCAATTCAACATCTGTTGCATCAATTCTTTGGTTTTGTTGCGACATCACCCCCGTGACTATAGTTTAAGCAAAAGACTTATCTAAGCATTTAAAATAGAAAACTAAGCTCATAGTGGAATTATTGGTTCACTATTATCCTAATACTTGGAGGACCTGATGATTATTTAACCTTCTTCTCTTTCTTGCAGGCATATCGTTTATTCTAGGCTACATTGCATCACCATATATCACTCACAGTTTGTCTGCAGCCCACAGCCGTCCGCAGCCATCCCCGGCCGTCCCCCTCATTTTTTCCCACATGTGCTCGGCCGTCGTTCCTAATACCTGCCGTCTGTGGAGCCCTCCCACAGTCCTTACCTACACCTTACAGTCCTTACTCACACCATACCTTCTTCCGATACCCCCTTTGTCCTTCGCGCAATCCCGGCCGTCCTGCCGTTCCGCCTGCCGTCCATCCAAGCAACCGCTTTCCCATTTGCCTCACTATTCTAACAATGGCCTAGCATGTAGGACCCGGCGTTCCCGGCCTAGCCCGGAAGTCCCCCGAATAATTTGCCTTACACAAGACCTGTGCTAGCGGTCCCGTCCACTAGGTCTTCTTGGCATTATCCCCGCCGCCCCTGTGGGGCCCTAGACGGTTCGGAACACTGAGGACTAGTGAGTTTCAATATTGTCAACAATGAAGAATAGTCCATGTTTGGAGTCGATAAGATCAGTTACCGCATATCTCTCGTATGTCGTACAAAACCTTGTATTGATCTGTAGGCATATTGCCATTCATGAAATTTTGGGCTATTATACACTAGAGTATTAAACAAAAGAAAAAATGTAACAACTACTCCCTGCTCTCCACAAGGTTTAAGTGTGTTCGTTCCCGAGCTCCAACAATATACAAGGATCAAGTCTTCTCAGAAACCCGGACTATTGGCGTGGGTTTCCCCACTGCTCGCGCTTCCACACTTCCAAGCCAGGCCAACCCCTGGTGGCGGTGAGTATGTGAGGTTAGGATTATATAACAAAGGATGGACGGAAACACAGAATAACTTTTACAAGAACAAGGATCTATACACAAAGAAGGATTACGCTCCAAGAAGTAATATATCAAGCCAGACTTCGAGCGCCCCGCTAAAACAGGGCCACCCTCTTCGACCAACGGCTTAGAGAAGAAAAGATCGAAAGTTAAGCATCTATAGTGGGTGGCGAGCAGTTTCCTCTTAGAGCCCAAGGTAATCTTACTCATCTGAGTTTTGGAGAAGCTAGGATGCAGGACGTCAGGGGTGTCGACAGGACAGCTGCAGAGGGACCCATGGTTAGGGTGGGAGCTGTGGTGGTAGCGGTTTATTGAAACCACGGTGGAGTCTCCGCGTTTATATATATAACAAATGGCGATGGAAACATCTCGCTTTGAGCTTCATTTAGGCTTGAGGGGGTAGTTGTCCGAGGTTGGAGAAGTGCCATAATCTTGCTTTACTCATGAATTGAAGCAATCTTTAATGGGGTCATGCCCCAGTCGTCTGGCATGTTGGGGTCGACATCATCGCGTGCAAGCAGCAGCCTTACTACCCCCTCATGTCCCTTTCTAGAAGCGATCCAGAGGGGTCCTCGGCTAACGCAATTTCGCTTGTCGGGATTGACATCGTTCCTTGCGAGCAGCAATCTCACCACCCCCTCGTGCCCGCCCTCAGACGCCAGCCAGAGCGGTGATTCACCTTCTGTGTTTGGCTTGTCAGGATTGACGTCACTTCTTGCGAGAAGAACTTTCACCACCCCCTCGTGCCCGCGACAAGAAGCCTGTGAGAGTGGAGTTTCACCATCATTGTCTGGCCTGTCAGGGCTGACACCCCTTGCGAGCAGTAGCCTCACCACCCCCTCATGACCCCCGAAAGAAGCCTGCGAGAGCGGTGTTTGGCCATCGTTGTCAGGGTTTTCGGGGTCGACACCCCTTGCGAGCAGCAGCCCGACCACCGCCTCATGTCCACCGAAGCAAGCCTGCGAGAGGGGCGTTGAATCATTGATGTCGCGCTCGTCGGGATTGACATCTGCCCTGGCGAGCAGTAGCCTTACCACGCCCTCATGTCCTTGGAACGAAGCTTGGAAGAGTGGTGTTTGGCCATAGTTGTTTGGCTTGTCCGGAAGGATGTCGCCCTTCGCGAGCAGTAGACTCACCACGCCTTCATTTCCCCAACATGCAGCCCATATGAGTGGTGTAAAACCCTTGCAATCTCGTTCATTAACATCGCGGCCTCGCATTTCGACCAATGCCTCTGCGAGCTCAACGACCCCAAAGTAGGATGCACATTGTAAACCGGTAAACAGGGGAACGTCTACAAAGATATTTCCGGAACTGTGTATATGGCTAAAAAGTAGGGCTGCAGATATATGGCTATCGTAAAACGGTAACATCTCCAGCGCGAGAGATTTTGCGCGACCTGAGAGTTCTGCTTTCGCGTGGATTCCCCAATACACAGAAGAATATTCGAGAAAGGGCATGTCTTGGAGATTGGGTTGGCTATCGGCGGGAAGACTTTTGACCTGGTTATAATTTAAATAGACCAAGCATGTCAGCCCAAGGGCTTTGTGGGCATCAGGCAGGACGCCGGGAAGGCAAAGATATTCTTGCAACGTGTAGTGGATTAGCCGAACTACCGATGTCTCCTCGTCAACCACGACAAGCCCTAAGCATGACGCTAGAAGTGTATTTTGTGGACGAATGTTCTCCGGGTCTAGATCCTTGGACTCTATTTCTACGGCTAGAGCATGAGAGAGTTCGCTGATCGTCAGAGGTCGCTTGGCGTGGGAGACCCACATCAGTACCTCCACTCCCAGCCTTGATCGGTCACCTTTCTGCTCCCTTATCCGCTGTAGTGTTTGCGCGTACACACTCTCCAGATCCACACCAGTCGTTGATACCTTCTTGAGCATTTTCTTTCTCTTCGCTAACGAGGTCTCACCCAAGATCGCGTCGGTATTCAGTGCAACCAGTAGAAACCTTTGCCGAACGTCAATAAGCGATACAAGCATGCAACAGAGTTACTCCTACTTACATCTCCGAAGACTTTTCCAACATGGTCTTCAAGATATCGTGTTTCAGATCATCTGGCATTAGGTCTGGATCTCGGTCATCATCATCGTCCATCTTCCGACATACGTATCTTGCAATATCCCCTTGGTCGGCAACAATATGTATGATATAGGCGCCCTTCGTGAGATGTTTGTCAAGTTCCCCCCGAATATGCGGCCTGCCTGTAAGAAATAGTCGGGTATTCGGTGCATCTTGAACGATTTGTCGTCAGCTGCGAAGTAGCTCTGATCGGTTTTGTGGTAGTAACTCGTCCACAGCGTCGAAGCAGATGTATACTCGTTCAAAGGAACTGATTGTTTTGGCGAACAACTCCAACATGTCCGGCAGTCGAAGACCGTTGTGACCTCGCTGGCTTAACTCAAAAGCGCTTTGAATTTCGGCTGGAATCTGCGCGGATCCTAAGGCAACTTGGCTGAGTAGACATCCTATCATGTTTATCGCCGATTGGCCCCCTTGCGCCTGGTAGTCGCAATAGAGGGACAAAACCGAAATATTCCGTCCACAGGCCTGCTTACGCAGTGTGTCTATCACCAACGAACTGATTTTGTTATTTGTTACCATTGCTTATGGCTCCTAGAGAATACTGCCGGATGGTACCTTATATAAGTCTTGCCGACCCCTTGACCCCCATAACATAGCAACGTGGGATTCCCCGAACCATCCTGGTTTCCGCGCCATGACTCGAACTCGTTCCTCTGCAGGACCCAATCCCCAACGCCATCGAATCGCCGGTTACTAGTATCCCGATGCCTTCTATGGGGTTCGAGCGGCGATAACCATGCGTAGATCCGCAAGGACTCTTCACTCACTCCCACTTTGATGGTGTTATAGCTATGTGATACATTCCCGACGTTCGTGTTCGAGTCGCCATGAATACTATTGTTGAGGTTATGGTCGGTACGGGTATTTGAGATGCCATACTGGCGAGGATCACGACTGAAGCTCCATCCCCCGTAGCCCGCAGGTAATGTGTTCATAACTGATAAGGTTTGGTGGGAGGTAAAATAATACTATGCCGGTATGGCGGTTTATGGAAGCGGTTGATGGACTTGTCTTTCTTTGGGGCGGGGAAAGGTGGGGTCTGCTCTCCCGTTGTCGTCTGTGCTACCGTACTGTATCTCACAAGCGAGCCCTAGTCAATCAATACAAGCAGTTTCTATGCGAAGGATATACATTTCCACATCTTGGCACCCTGGCTCCCCCAGCCCCTCGCCTGCACGGAGGTACAAGTACTCGGGTACAAGGGTAAGTCGGGCGCGGTGCCACAAAAAGTCTTGGTTTATTGCCTGTTCTGGGTGTCGCCCGACTTTTTTCCTCATACAAAAAAATTGGTGCAAACCGCGTTTGTATGGGTAAAAACCCTAGTTACTTTATATGGGTGTCGCCCGACTTATGGTACCCCCCGAGTACAATACAGCGGCTAAGTTTTGTAGGTTCCACAAGACAGATTTGTTGCGCTTACCCTGTGGAAAATACAAATCTAGGAGCTGTTACCTCCGTACACCACCGGAAATGGCTCTTAAATGTACCAACTTATCGGCCATTTACTACTGGAGAAGGGCTTCATCACTTGCGATACCCTCACCATAAGATGAATTAATTAGGATAAACACTCCCCGGTTCTCTTGTGAATCCCATTTTGAACTTCCCTAGCAAAAACGATACACGGCGAAACGGAGCGGAAGGCGCCAAGGAACTCACACCTAAAACGATCGCACCCAGGAGCGGGGAAGAACTCTTCATTAACTTAACAGCCACAGTCTCTCGCACACCTCTATCGACTAACTAACTAACTAACTAAGCGCGATCTTAGAAGTATATATCAATAACAAAGACATCATATCCATCCATGAGGCACCACACTACTCCATGTGAGTCTCTCCTTCCCCGTGAGCACTCCCGGCTAACTAAAAGGAAAACAACCACTTTCCCACCTCCGGGTTTCCAGCTCTTTCTGGCTGATCTTACTTCCGCTTTTCTTCCGGCTTTCCCGAAAGCTGCACGATCACAAAACTATCGCGCATTCCTGCATTCGCAACGCTTTCCCGAACGTACAAACCAAACGTCCAAAGCCGAACCATATACCCAAAGCCAAAGCGAGTCTCCAAAGACAAACCCATGCCTGATGCCGGAGCCATATGCCCGAATCCTCAACGCATATCCAAAATCACAAACAGGCGCGCTCCCGGAAGCGATCTGAGCGGAGGAAGTATCGTGAGAGTATGGCGAGCAGCCCCATTTTCAGCGTCCCGGACTCTAGCACGGAGGAATACTTGCTTTTTCCGGTGTATTGGGTAGATGTACTCGATCGAGTATGGACACAATGCCTGTGTAATTCGGACGGGGACAGTTCACCTACTGTAAAATTGTGGCCTGGCCAATAGATCCGGAAATATTTTTGCCGATTTCAATGAGCGACCCTACTAGTACAAGTAACATCTGGCGCTGCACCGTTACTCCAGCACATGACCTCCGCGTCGCCCATCACTGACCGGTGTTGCGCACAGAAATCGTCGGCTAGTATTGAAGCAGGAGAATTCCGGACTAGTAAATTCCGGACCAGTTTGTCTACTTTCAGGGGAGCAAGAGGGCAATCGTCAGTATCCCGCCGGGAAACAACTCTCCTGAGCTAATTGGCGAACCTATCACACAAGAAGAACCCAAAGAAAGAAAAATCTAAGAGAAAAGAAAGCTTAGCCTTGTATGGCTGTCCGACTGTCTGGGCACAGGTGATCCTCCTCCTCTGAATCTTCTTGTTGCACGCTCTCTCAAAGTTTTTCTTCTCCGCCCGCCGTTAGAAGAAAAAGCTCGCTGCTGTTGTCGCCGTTGTTGTTATCAAGAAAGAAAAGAAAGAAAAGAAATATTGTCCTCACTGAGAGCCTCTGCCCTCTCCCCTGTTAGCCAAGACTAAGCAACAGCCACCTCTGTAGTAAACGTGACACACCCCCACCCACCATTCAACATAAGCCCAGCGTACTTCCCTTCCCAAGCAAAGTCACATCAAGAACCACTCTAATGGCTTGTTTACCTAACTGTCTAGATTTGAAATTTGGGTGGAAAACTAGACGGTGGCGTCCCAACCGCATCATTTGCCAATGGACGTGACATTGCCTCGAGATGCGCTTGCAAATTTCTCCCCCACAATGTTCCAAAATTGTTTGGCTCCACCTTCAATTAGTATCCTGGTTTGGTTTTGACGTGTTGAAACCTAAAGCAGTGATCAGGACGAAAATTTCATAGAGAGAAGTAAAGTAGATCGAAAAGGGGGGAATGGTTGTATGTAGCAAGTAGAATGCCCTCGATACTGTGAAAAGAGGGTTGAAAGGTAATTGCGAGAATTTTCTAAGAGGACTACCGGTAGAGGCAGGATCGCGGTCTTGTCGTGTGGATGAAGATGGTGGGTGCTAATCAGTTCGTGAAATTGGTGTATCTTAAGCGAAATTTAAAGCACAGTAGGCTCCTTATTTTGTTCTCCTACCCTGAGTAATTAAGTTAAACGTGAAAAGCTTACGGGCTGTTAACGGATAACTGATAGGGTTCAGTTGGGCGGCGAGGGGATGTTGTGTCCGCAAGATTAGAACTGCACGGACCGCAGGCTTCACAGTCCACCGGAGCGGCCCCATCTGAACAGATGAGGAGTGATATGATAAGGGTTTTCCTGAAGAAACGAGCAGTGGTCAGCACAGGTGCCATAACTTACGGTATCATAGTTCATCCAAGTAAACCAGTTGAAAGGTTCTTATTTAAATTTAGCAATTCGGGTGAGTGATGTGTTCGGGTGGGCTGTGAGGCTCTTTAGTTACATAATCCGCTGGACCCTTGACAAGGCTGGATTCTGAATGTGCTAGCGCTGGTTGCACAAATACCTCTACGGCGGCCTGTAGCGACCAAAACCGCCACTGCGCCCAAATCTTAAAACTTGAAAATCAAAAAAAGTAAAAGGTCCCTCAACCATCATAATTTCGCAAGAAGTAAACGTTGGGTTGGAACAACCCATTGCCAATTAGGTAAAGCTCAGGAGAACCGCCGGGAGGTTTTCGGAGGAAGGGTTGTCTTGTTAGTCAGAGGTCAGAGCTCACCACGCACAGACTGGAGAGCCTACTGCACATATAGAACCATCGTCTCCCTGGAGTCGCGAACCTCGATGCTCGCTACAACCCGCATTCTCGTCTCCAAGCTCGCTACAGCTAGCGTTTTTTGTTACCTGCCCACCACCCCCAACCCCCCCAGCCGTTGAGGATCAGTAAGCCCGGATGGGTGTAATCCTTTACCATTCTAGTTAAATAAAGATTATTGAACAAATTGCTATCCTGACTACTAAATTTGTCATAATGCCACCGCTCCCATTGTTTCGGGTCTGCGGCAACAAGGGAATACTGCCAATCACTTTAGATAACTTTTATTCAACTTATGTGAGTAAGGTATGACACCCGTCCTCTAGATCAGCCACAAACTACCATGATACCTAAGTGAACGATAGGGTAGAGATATTGTGTTCTTGTTATAACACAGGTGTAAATACTGGTAATCCATATTGAGTGAATATTTCCTACTTAATATATACAAAATCGATCATGCTCGAGCACAGTCGACGATAATCGACGATACTCAATGATGCTCGAGGAGTGGCCATGATCGATCACTCGATCAGGACCTACCAATTTGTGTTGAAAATAGCGCAATAGTCAAGCTCTATACCGAAGGCTTAGGAAACGACAAAAACCATAGAGTGTTACTTTCTATCTAAGGGCCTGGAGTACCGGCTATTTATGCTTCGCAACAGGAATACTTGTCCGCAGCAGCAAAGAAATCCAAGGTAACAAAAGGAAGATAAAAGGAATATGATGCGAATAGAATTACATCAATGATTAACTGATTGAGTAGTGAGTGGGATGAAAGATCTGGAGCAAATGAGTTGAGCTTATACTCTGACGGCATTGAAGTGAAACTAGTATGAAGTAGGAAGTGTTGTCGTACTCAAGAAAGTAGAGAGTGCATATCCAAAAGTATAATTTCAACAATTTGAGCGATCATTCGATCATGGGGTCCCCTCAATCATGATCGTGGCCATCACTAGCCAGAAACGAAAGACACATATCTGGAATACACAACAACAGACCACGAAGTCTGCAAGTCCTTCTCATCCTACCTCTAGCATAGTTCCACAGGGAGAGGCAGGGGTGGTGGATGGAGTAATAAAGAACAAGTGCTGTAGTGAGCTTGGGGATCTCACTGCCAGGAAAGTTGGTTGCTATAGGACTTTTTGGTGGAATGCTATGTTCTCTGCGAGGCCATCCTGCTGCTGCACCTTTTTCCTACCGCCTCCGGGATATTGTTAGAATATTCACGAAGGTTCCATATCTACGACAGTGGTACTACACGGATGGTTTGGATTAGGATAGTTTTTTGTTTGGAAAGTGTTTGGAAGTATGGAAGATTGAAGCGATGTCATGTAAGGACGAATGGTTAGGTGCAGCGGAGATGTTTTGTGAGGATTCATGAATCAGACTAGGGGTACTAGAGGTTTGGAACTAGTGTTAGCTAGAGGATGCAACGGACGAGTGTCACACTTAGATGATAACGGGGCAGGCACGGGTGTCGGGAGAGTTTGGGATGGAAGATTCAGGAAAAGTCGGTAAGTAGTTGAAACGGGCAAAGGGATTGAAGGAGGAAATATGTTGCAAAGTTGAGGGTGTGGTTTGGAAGGCAAGAGACGGTGATGGAAGAGAGTTTCTGGTATGAGAGTTTTGTGTATATATAGGACGCTGCTGGCAGCGCAGAAGAAACAAGGACCCAAGTTACTCCAGACCATCATAGCCTATTTTAAGAGATATTACCTCCACCCCCGAGTAATACCCCTTGCGCTGTGCCCAATTGGCACTCGATTATCCCCACCCTACACCCTCCCGATTGCATACATTCGTTTTCCTCTAAGTTCTTGTTTTACAAGCTTGGTTTCCTCTTTGTTTTTCCAGTTTTGTTTCGATTCCTAAAATTTCTACCATTCTGCCTTGCCATTTGCCCCTCACCCCATATGATTAATGATGATAATTATAAATAAGCCCACGAAATTCTGATGGTTCAGGAAGTTTTTTGCATTTTTTGATTTTAAAGTTTTAAGATTTGGGTGTTGTGGCGGTTTTGGTCGCTATAGGCCGCCGTATACCTCGCTACTTACAAGTAATTTGGTTGCGATCATAGAGAGAGCTGGTAGCCCCGCTTTACCCAAACGCACTAGAACTTCGTCAACCGACCCAAATATCTTCAACAAATCGCCGCAGATAACATTTCAACCGGTGAAAAAGCGGAATATGTCTCAAGCTTTTACAGGGAACGTCAATTGTTTCAATAGTGTTTCGAACATTATCCTTACTGCGGCCGATGAGGAGTCCAAAATCCTAGCCTGGTTGTCCCCCCTAGAACCCCATGTGCGGCATCAGGATATTTGCAACCAGCGGGTCGGTGGTATTGGGGACTGGTTATTGGAAACAGAAGAGTTCAGAAGCTGGTATAAGGGTAGTGAGAAGGGCGAATCTGATCATTCGGCCTTGCTCTGCTATGGGGACCCAGGGGTCGGTAAGAGCTACATCTGGTATGAGAGACGATCAGTGAGAAAAAAAACAAAGGTTATTATTGCTGACGGTTGGATGGTAGTTCCGTGGTTGTGGATTATTTATGTGATGAGGCCATAGAGCAAGATATGGCGGTCGCCTGTTTTTACTACGACTTTGCTTCCCGGGAAGCGCAGACTCCAACAAATATGCTCGGCTCTCTTGTCAAACAGCTTCTGACTGGGTTAGGAGAAATTCCGGGGGAAATCGTACAGAAGTTTCGGAACCGGGGGAAGGTCATCGATGGCCCAAAACTGCAACTTCCTGATCTTGTGAAAATGTTCGCGACTGTTTCAGCTTCACAACGCACATTCGTATGTGTTGACGCTCTTGACGAATGCCTTCCGGAGCATCAACTGGAGGTTCTTGATGCGTTAGAAAAAATTCTCGAGAGGTCGCCAAAAGCTCGCGTGTTCATGGCCGGGAGGTCACATATCGGGGTGGTGGTTGGGAGGGGACTGGGTGGAAGCGCAACAAGTGTACCAATTAAGTCTAGGGGCGACGATATAATCACATATCTACGCACGAGAATAAGGAAGGACACAACTCCCGAAGCGATGGATAGTTCCTTGGAGAATGATATTATGAAGAGCATTCCCGAAGATATCTCGGAAACGTACGTAGTAGTCCGAGACCCGGTGAGACTTGGAACTCATATACTTACAGATGAAAATCTAGATTCCTACTGGTTTCACTCAAGGTCGAAACAATCCTGAGAGAAATGACCATATATCGAAGGCGGAATAGGCTCAATGCAATGAAGGATGGGTTGGGGTTGGGAGATGCATATGCGGCGACACTGGAACGGATAGGAACTCAGGGAGGGGAGAAAGCAAGGCTTGCCAGGGCCACGCTGATGTGGGTATGTCATTCGGAAAGGCCATTACGGGTGGATGAACTGTGCCATGCGCTTGCGGTAGAGATTGGATCTGCACATTTCAATTACGACAATGCCCCCGCGGCAGAGACGTTACTCGCCTACTATCTTGGACTAGTCGCGGTCGATAAGGAAGCCTCAACCTTCCGGTTGGTCCACCACACACTCAGCGAGTACCTCTCCGTTCATCATAACCTTTTCCCCCGAGCCCACTCGACAATGGCAGAAACTTGCTTGACATATCTCGTTTCTGTCCAGGCCAAGGCCCTTCCAGCCAAGCCGCAACCTGACCCTTCAAGCTCGCCCTTCCTCAAATATTGTTCGCGATATTGGGGTAAACATGCAAAGAGACAAATATCAGATCGCACGATATTGCTTGCAATGGAGCTCTTGGACCAGTACGAGAACCACGTAGCCGCTAATGCACTTTTTGAGCAAATATCAGATCCGGGAGATATCCGGGAAGTCAATGCGTCTTCCCTGTTCGGTGGACTACACTGTGCATCGTTCTTTGGGATTGTTGATGTTATGACTGGTTTGTTAAGAGTGGGTGGCTGTAATGTCAACCAAGGAGATTCTGCGGGTAGAACGCCACTTCTATGGGCTGCGAGGGGCGGACATGAGGAGGCGGTGGAATTGTTACTGGGACTGGAGGCTGTCCTCCCAAACAAGCCGGACAGATATGGCCATACACCACTTTGCTGGGCCGCATTGAAAGGGCACAAGGTGGTGGTAAAGCAGCTTTTGGACCGTAGAGACGTTGACCCTGACAAGCCAGACAATGTGGGCAGAACACCACTTTTATGGGCTGCGCTCATCGGGTGTGAGTCAGTCGTGAAGCAGCTTCTAGATCGGAAAGACGTGGACCCCAACAGGCCGGAGAACAAGGGCAATACACCACTTTTGTGTGCTGCAATTTTGGGGCACAAGTCGGTGGTGAAGCAGCTTTTGGACCGGAAAGACATCGACCCTAACAAGCCGAGCAATGTGGGTCATACACCACTTTTATGTGCTGCAGCCAAAGGGCACGAGTTAGTGATAAAGCAACTTTTGGACCGGAAAGACGTCGACCCTGACAAGCCGGACAATGGGGGCCATACACCACTTTTATGTGCTGTACTTAGCGGGCACGAGTCGGTGGTGAGGCAACCTTTAGACCGGCAAGACGTCGATCCCAGCCGGCCAGACAACAGAGGTAGGACTCCTTTCTCGCTGGCTTCTTCGAGGGGGCACCAAGCCATAGTGAACCTACTATCGGGACGGTAGTCTGTCGAACTCGGTAGGCTAGACAAATGCGGTCATACCTCTCTCCGAGGTGTTAGCATAGGGATATGGACGACCGGCCAATGTGCTGCCAGCCCGGAAACGAGCGGCCGCTATCTGGTTTGAGGTCAACAAGTTACCCGCTTTGTTTTTGACCTCTTCCACTCTTGAACCCCAGCTATCTACTGTCCCAGTATCACGCCTACGGCTATACTCCTTACTCCTCTCAGCCCTTGTCAACGGCTTCTTCGGGCCTCAGAAATCTATGATACGGCCTTGCTTGCGCCTCTTCCTTCACCTTCTCCTTCCGAGTTATCGGTTGTTTTATGGACTTCAGAATCTCCCAGATGTCAAATTTGTCATATCTTTAGATCATCAAGAATGTGTACAGTACTAATAGCCGAATCCTGACAAATATTTAATACTGTAACCTGGTGAGAATTTCGCGTCTCTATTGCTTGCGGTTTAAGTCAAGAGGTGGCGCGGTATTTGCTATCATATTTTCCCCTTAGAAAAATTTCTCGCCTTTCCCGGATGCTTGTTTCAGCTTCCCATTATGTGTCCTGCCTTTCATGTATGACCGCTCTCCCCATATATCCCACATTCAAGATCGCTTCTTCCTTTATTTTCTGCTGTGAATGATTGATCTTGCTATTGGAATAGCACAGTTAGTTATGTCAGGCCGCCATCCAAGTTACTATCATACCCATCCGTTTCTTCATCGGCTTCTGGCTAGGTGTTTCCATTAGCTAAAATAAAAATACAATGATATGGTGTCGGGCGCTTGAAGTCAACCCAAAACCAACACAAGAATAATACTCGCAAATTTCCAACCGCCACCACATCTTTCAGAAGATTTGCCTAATAGAAGTGCTCCGAAGATACTCCTCTTCAATTCGCCGATTTCTGATTTTCAATCAGAGAAATAGTAGTGGAGATATCTAGATCTTAATTTTGTGGATTATCCCTAGGGAACATTGAGAGCTTTGGTTCAATCATGGTAGGAAAGGGAGGGTTGAGGATGGTGGGGGGGGGGGTAGTGGGGCATCGTGGGGAGCTGGAGGGGACGGTAGGCGAGTGTTGAAATTTGCCCGAATGTGCGGGGGTGGAATTGTAAAGACTTTTTCGCAACTTCAACTCGCAGTGATGTTCTTTTTTTCTTAACCAAAACAAAAGGGCCAAATGGCCGAACATATAAGAACTTCAGTGACCTCATCCCTCATGAGAAAGAACCTGTTCCCGTCATCAGCTCATAACGCATGATGAGTTTTAGCCCAGTATACGCCTCCAAACCTGGAGAGCGCAAAGAAGCCTAGCCGATACGAAATAGCCGCAGTATAATCAAGAACCAACCAACTACGTCTCACCACTACATGAGAGATAACCCCATAGAACGGGGTGACATAGGGAAGAAACGCTTGCAACAAAGCCGTTGTTTGAGGGCAATGGAAGACTCGGACATTAACAAGAAATTCAACTTCGAGGACAGGCTACAGCACGAGTGATATATCATGATTCTGAGGTCATAATTTCAATTTTGGCTAGCAAGGGGGTTCCAAACCATAGGGACCCAGATCCCTACAGCCCATTGGGCCCTCACCACCCCCGGTGTAGCATGTCCTAGCCCCCCAAAAGAAGACAGCCTTCGAGCTATGGTCCGTCACACCCTTTCCCAAAGACAGACCGGCAGGAGCGCTGGGGGCACAGCAGGTCAGAGGGCTTCCCCGGGGCAGGAAGCCACAACACGTTAGGGAACCCTTCGGATCTTTACCAAGTTAGTGCGTGATAGTGTCCGTCCGGGCCGGCCAAGCGGGGGGCATGAACGTAGCTTGGAAAGTGTTGGGGATTGATGGGATCCGGCAATAGTTCTTCGGAGGGGTTGTGTTTGGTTCATATACTTCTATTATTTTCCCATTACACTTTCGGCCGATTTATTGTGATAGATTATAGGTACTGAAAAAGCCTCTTCCTGAGCAGTGATTCCTGGTAGCGGATTATATGCTATTTGGGAGGGATTAAACTATAAAACGGTATCTATTATTAAGACAAAATTTCTCCAAATCTCATTTTCAGAGTTTTTCCAACCATCTGGGATTTTAAATAGGCGCGCTACTGGATACAGTGCGGCTCGGGTTATAGAGGCCTTCAATCTGTGGAAACAGCGCCCGCCGGGGCACGACTTCATGAGAAATGTACTGAGTAACCGAGATGATAGGAGAAAGGATGGATAGAGGAAAAATTAATCAAAACTAAAAAGTGGATCTTAGACAACGGAAAAAGACATAGAGCTGCATGCCAAAAGTTCGGGCATTTAGGCCTATGCTATAACAGAAAAGGACTATAATTCCTCTACTATAAAGCTACTGGAGACAATTAGGAAAATGTGCCCTCTGCCATCCAGCAAAACAATAGTGTAAATACACAGGAATTTGGCCTTTGCTTTTGATTGGTTGATTTTTTTTTTGTTTGCTTTGATAGAAAAAAAAGGTGGGTGGTGGGCCCGGTAAGAGGGATCGCGTTGGGGGTTATGTTGGAAAAAATACATCAAACGAACTAAATGCCGCCGGTGTCCTGGGGGTGGTGGGGCTGGCAACTATTGCAGCTTCTTACACTCCCTACCAAGATTAGCCAATCATCAAGAGTAGATAAGGTTAGTCTCATCTCCCTTTCCCATTTCATCGAAGATCACTAACTTAAAATTTAATTACTCTATTCCTGTCCCGTTATTTATGCTACCATATCTTTTCTCATGCTATACACAAGGATTGAAGTGGGGTACAAGGTGTAGCAGTAAATTTGCTTACCTCTCCCCCGAAGGCTGCTTTGTAAATCTATTACCTCACAAAACCCAGCGACATATGAGAAGCAAGCCGGTCTAGGACTCTTGGATGGTTTGGGTGGCTTTCGTGCCGCTCGCCCTACCACTCTTACACACTGCCCTAGGTTACCCTCAATTCATAGCAGATACACAGGGTCCATATTCTACGGAGGAATAAATAGAGGATAAAGTATAGTGATATTATTATCATACATCAAAAGGGATCTAAGTTATATGCAAAAAAAGCAAGCACTTTCGAAGGGGTAACATCCCGGACAAGGACTCACAGCATCTCAATACCCCAGTATCGCCCTACTCTCCCAAAAGCCAGGGGAAGAAAAGGCTCGAGAAGGTTGAGCATCTATGTGGTGTATGACAATGCGTTCTCCTTTAAGAGCCCGACGCTCAAGGATGTGCGCGGGGGGAAAAACTGAAAAGCAAGAATACAAGTGTGTCCACGGGACGGTAATGAATAAACTGGAGGGCTGCAAGGGGACGCGGAGTGAGGGCGGGAGCTGTGCTAACCGCCGGTTAGCAAAGCCAGTGTGCGTTCGTGTGCAGTGAAGGCCTGTTTTTAAAATCTCTCTTCGAGCTTACACCGGGCAAGAGATTGTCGCTGTCCGAGATTGGAGAAGTGCTACGATTTTCATGTGTCCCCCTCTTGAAGCAACGTCAAGTGGGGTTTGACCTTGGTTGTCTGGCATACTGGGGTTAACATCGCCCCTTGCGAGCAGTAGTCTCACCACCCCCTCATCGCCGCGACAAGTAGCCCACCAGAGCGGCGTTACACCATTGTTGTCCGGCTTGTCGGGGCTGACATCACTTCTTGCGAGTAGCAGTCTCACCGCCCCCTCATGCCCCTTGAAAGAAGCCCACCAGAGTGGTGTTTGGCCCTGCTGGTTTTGCTTGTTGGGATTGACCTCGCCCCTTGCTAGTAGTAGCCTCACCACCTCCTCATACCCATACATCGAAGCTATCAAGAGTGGTGTCGTACTGTCGTCTGTCGGTGCGTCAGGATCGACACCGTCCCTTGCGAGTAGAAGTCTCACCACCTGTTCATTCCCAATTGTGGAAGCCGAAAAGAGAGGTGTTTGGCCATACTTGTCTTGCTCGTCGGGATTGACATCGTCCCTTTGGAGTAGAATTCTCACGACCTCCTGGCATCCAGCCCTAGCAGCCACAAAGAGTGGTGTCCGGCCATAGCTGTCTGGGTTGTTGGGATTAACATTGCCTCCTCCGAGCAGTAGTCTCACTACCACCTCATGTCCATTGCTAGAAGCCTGCCAGAGGGGCGTCCGACCTTGGATACCTGGTCTGTCAGGATTGACATCACCCCTTACAAGCAGTAATCTCACCACCCCTTCATGCCCACGGAAAGAAGCCCACCAGAGTGGTGTTAAACCATTGTTGTCTGGCTCATCAGGGTTGAAATTGTCACTTGCCAGGAGTTGCCTTACCACACCCTCATGTCCAACGAAACAGGCCCACCAGAGTGGGATTTGGTCTGACTTCTCTGGCTGGCTGAGACTGAAATTGCGCCTTGCGAGTAGTAGCCTCATCACCCCGTCATGCTTACCGGAACAAGCTAACATGAGTGGCGTTTCGCCATCATTGTTTGGCCTATCGGGGTTCACATCGTCCCTTGCGAGCAGTAGCCCCACCACCACCTCATGCCCACGTATTGAAGCCCGCAAGAGTGGTGTTTCGCCAAACCTGTCTGGCTCGTCGGGATTGACATCGTCCCTTGCCAGCAATAATTCCACAATCCCCTCGTCTCCTCTCCCGGAAGCCGCCGCGAGAGGTGTCTGGCCCTGGGTGTCCGGCGTGTTGGGATTAACATTGCCGTTCGCGAGCAGGTGTCTCACCACCGCCTGATGCCCACCGATTGAGGCCCAGCGGAGTGGTGTTGTACCTTCGTGCTCTGGCTTGTTGGGATCAACATCGTCCCTTGAGAGCAATAGTTTCAATCCTCCTACATTTCCCTGGTCAACAGCCCAAATGAGTGGTGTAAAACCATCACAATCCTGTGCGTTCACATCGCAGCCGGTTGCTTCAATCAGAGCTTCCATGACCTCAACAATTCCAAAGTATGATGCACAATGTAAACCAGTGAATAAAGAAGCTACTGCAAAGCGATGGCTATAGGGTCGTATTTGGTTAAGAAGTAAGCTAGAAGATATATGGTTGTCGTATTGGCTTAGCAGCTCAACCGCAAGTGATATCACGTCATGTGAGAGGCCTTCTTTCGCGTGGATTCCCCAGTAAAATGTTGAATATTGAAGAAAGGGCCTGTCTCGGAGGTTGGGGAACTTATCGGCAGGAAGCTGCTTGACTTGGTTGTGATTTAGATAAGCCAAACATGTAAGCGCGAGGGTTGTGTGGGCGGCAGGGAGGGCACCGGGAAGGCAAAGATATTCTTGCAGTGTGTAGTGGATTAGCCGAACTGCTGATGACTCCATGTCAACCATGGCGAGCCCTAAGCAGGACCGTAGGATTATATCTTGGGGACATATGTTCTCCCGGTCCAGATCCGTTGACCCTATTTCTACCGCAAGAGCATGGCGGAGCTCGTCAATAGTCAATGGCCGCTCCGCATGGGATATCCACATCAGCACTTCCATTCCAAGCCTTGATCGGTCCCCCTTCTGTTCCCCTATTCGCTGTAGTGTTTGGTCGTACACACTGCTCAGATTCACACCAGCCGTCGCCACCTTTCGTAGCATTCTCTTTCGTTTCGCGAGGGAGGTCTCGCCTAAAATTGCATCGATATTCAATGCAACAAGGAGAAACCTTTGTAGGTCATCAGTGAGTGATCCAAAACCCCTAATAGGATTACTCCAACTTACATCTCTGAAGCCCTTTCCAGCATTGTCCCCAAAATATCATTTTTCAGATCATCTGGCATCAAGTCTGGATCCCCATCATCTTCATCATCCTCCATCCTCCGACTTACATATTCCGCAATATCTCCCTGGTCAGCAACAATGTGGATGGCGTAGGCCCCCCCCTTCGTGAGATATTTGTCAAGTTCCCCTCGAATATGCGGCCTTCCTGTAAGAAATAGTCGGATATTTGGTGCATCCCGAACAATCTGGCGTAATGCGCGTAGCAGCTCAGATCGATTTTGTGGTAGTAACTCGTCCACAGCGTCGAAGCAGATGTATACTCGTTCAATGGAGCTAACTGTTTTGACGAATAATTTCAGCATATCCGGCAATCGAAGAGCCTGGCGACCTCTCTGTTTCTGCTCGAAAGTTCGTTGAACTTCCGATGGAATCTGTCTGGCTCCTAAGGCAACTTGGCTGAGTAGACTCCCAATAATGTTTACAGCCGATTGTTCTTTCTGAATTTGGTAATCGCAATAGAGAGATAAAACGGCAATATTCTCTCCACAGGTCTGCTCGCGCAAACTTTCCACCACCAACGAACTAATCTCACTACTTATTAGCATTGCCCACTAGCCCTAGGCGAATATTGCACCTTATAAAGGTCTTGCCAACCCCTTGACCTCCATAACAAAACAAGGTAGGATCCAGTAAACCACCTTGACTCTCGCACCATGACCCGAACTCATTCCTTTGTAGAACCCAATCCCCAATACCATCAAGTCGACGATTACTAATAGCTCGGTGCCTTATATCGGGTTCGAGCGGTGATAACCATGCTTGGATCCGCGAGGACTCTTCGTCTACTCCCATGTTGATGATGGTGTTATAGCTGTGCGACACGTTCCCAACGTTTGTGTTCGAGTCTCCGTGAATATTATTGGTGAGGTTATGGCCGGTACGGGTATTGGAAATGCCGTACTGGCGATCATCAACGCTGAGACTTGATCTTCCGTGTTGCGTAGTTAACCTATTCATATCGGATGAAGCTCGGTTGTAGGCGAGGCGATAGCGCAGCGCCGGTATAGCGGCTGCGTAGTTTATTGAAGAGGATGATGGACCCCACTTCCCCTAAGCAACACAGGAGGGGTCTCCATGCCAAGCCTATGTGCCTTGCCTTGTTGGCTCCAAGCCACCAGAGCATTTCAAAAATGGCAAATAACGAAACCATCAAACGGCCCAATTCATTAATATCCCTCATTTCCCTTCCTTCTAAGTTCTCACTACTCAAGCACATAGATATTTGCTTCCTCAGAAACCAGCCCACTACAATTGAAGTGTAACAGGTAGGCCCATCAGCTAATCTTACTATTCTGGCGTTTCGTAGTGCGGTGCCGGGCGCATTGGCATGGTACAAGGCACTTCGACTTTCAACAACGCTAAATCGTCCCATTTTTAGATCCCTGCAATCTGTTGCGACTCTACTCGTAATTTTCTGACGTTTGCAAACACGACCGCTATTGCATACCGCAAAAATCTTGAGGCTCCGGGCAACTTTTCGCCCATATGCAATAGCAGTTGTGTTTGCAAACGTCAGAAAATTACGAGTAATGACATGAGGCTGAATAAACCAGAATTGACTATCCACCAAGCATATTGCCCAGCGCAACACCCACCTTATACGGCACAAATGGTTCTGGATGTGGGGGAGGAAGAGCTAACTTATTAAAGAAAAGTATCTTAACGGCCCGGTTGTCGGCTAATTTCTGGCGCTTCAGTGGTCTCACTCCTGTCGCACCTGTTCCCCCCCGATTTCCTTAGTCATCACAATCAGGCAGAGAGGCGCTTGCGACCACGGGTAGGAGAAGAGTGCGGCACTGAAGTACTCGAGTACAGCTCCTAAGTTTCGTATGATCCACAGGGGGTAAGGGCGGCAAGTCTGTCTTACGGAAAACTTCGGCGATGCACCCGACTATCTCTGTATTGTCGAACCCGCAGATGGCTTTCATGACTTTAGGTATTTCCTTTGTGGGTAGTCTCTTACGCCGCAGAGCAAGCGAGCGGTTTAGGTCGGCGCATTCTTGTTAACGTCTTCCACGCCATAGCGAGCGCCCGGCATAGCGAGCCTATCTGTAGTTTAGGAAATGTGATTAGCTAAACCCAGTCCAGATTTAAATAGTAGGTAATATTTGGGTGGATGGCTCGCTATGTAGGAGGTTCGCTATGGTGTGGAAGACGTTATTTAGAAACTGTTGAAACTCCTCAGAGGGGTGGGTGACTTTGTGGGATTTTTCTTTAGTTCATAGCAATCTTCCAGCCCTCGTTAGTTTTGCGAGAACATCAATTTGATCAATCACAGCTATCCGGTGTTCATCTTTCGGCTTCAGTTGCCAGTTTTACTTTCTTCCGTCTTCTCTTAGCATATCAGTTATGATATCTCTACCGGAAGTCTCACAGTCGAGATTGCTGATACCCATAAAAGAACACCCAGCAGGGAAGACCCACAACAGTACCGTGGTGTATTTCTTAGCTGGGGCCCGGAAGCTACTCTAAGCGAGCGATACAGGAAGGGCTTCGAATCCGTTAGTTACTTCTACCGACCTTGCTCCCTCACAAAGAGCCGCTTCATAATAACACCCGATAGCTGCCAGGTAAAATTCTAGTGGAGATACCTACCCCCTACAATCCTTTGTCAGGCAATAGGGTAGTCTGCCTAGTCTTAGGCCGCACCATGGAGGGTTGCTGATTTGTGCAGTGTCGGAACTCACCGTCTTATTCAAACCCAACTAAGTTATAGAGGAAGAAAAGGAAGAAACCAATAAAATAGCCAGATTATTATTACAATTATGGAAGTACTGAAATTCACCCATGTCCTGGGGGTTGCCGGACAAAATTGTGGGGATAGGGCCCGCAGTCTCTGGTAACAGAGTAAGGTTGGACGAGGGAGACAAAGCAAAGCAATAGGTTAGTAGGGTATTTGCCATCACATCCCCACCTCGGAAACTTCCTCGCATTTCGCGGATCCATGTTTAGGCTCCTCATTACATGTCCTGCCTTTCTTGTACGATCGCTTTTTTCATCCAATTTTCCAAAGCGAGAACCCATGTATTGCAGATATCTAAACAAGGAAGGAAAACCCAACAAAAGAAACACGAAGTAAGCAACGCCAAAGGAAATACATGACCGTTCCCTCCGCTTGGTTGTGGGCCGCTTGTTCCCACTGACGGAGGCATTGGGGGCGCTATCGCCGCCCTTGCCCTGGGAGATCGTTACCGCTGATGCATCCCTAGGTGACAATGAGAGCGCATAGGTATCCGGCAAGGGCGGTGGGTGGGGGATAAAGAACGTGAGGTGTAGGGAAATAAGAACGCGAGCTGTAGGAAGAATGGTGGGCTCGTGAAAAAGGGAGTTCGGAGGAGGCATAGTATAAATGGGTTGTACCAACCCGCCATTTATCTTACATTCAAGATCGCTCCTTCCTTTATTTTCCCCTCCGAATGATTAATGTCGCCATTTGAATGACACAGTTACCGTAGGTCAGGTGGCTATCCAAATTACTACCATACCCATCCATTTCTTCATTCACCTCTGGCTAAGTGTTTCTATAAACTAAAATAATAATGCCGTGGTATGGTGCCGGGCGCTTGGCATCAACCCAAGCCAATACAATAACTCGCGAAAGTTTCCAACCGGCACGTCTTTTTAAAGATTTTGCTTCATAGTAGTGCCTAGAAAACACCCCTCTTCAATTCCATGATTTCTGATTTTCAATCAAAGGAATTTAGTGCAGAGATATGAATCTTGATTTGAGGATTACCTTTGCTATGCAGTTAATAGGTTGGATACCGGGTTTTTGCCTCTCTTTGTAACCTGGAAGTCCAATTCCTACCCGCCCACCACACGATTGCATAAGCTCACACTTACAAGTATGTTCTACAACCCTTATTGTTCTCTACTAACATGCCACAGCACTCGCCGGGCGCATTGAGAACTCCAGTTCAATCTCTGCATGTCGGCGAACTTCTTCGGATCCAGGAATTCTGTTGACCTTTATGAAGTTAGTACCCAATAGCGTCCACCCAGACCGGCACCGCGGAGGGTATATATATAGCTTGAACGTTATTGAGGGTCGAGGGGATCCGGAAAGGGTTCCCTGGGGGAGTTGTGTCCGGTTATGATCCTTGCTTTCCTTCCTTCCTTCCTATTCTTTCTCTAGATGTATTGTGAAATTTTATCGGTATCATACCATTGTTCATGGACAGAATTAGCCGGTCGCGCGGCTCAGAGTGGCAACGCATCGCTCCCTGGCCGCCACAAAAATCATTACCACTCAACAGGCACCTCATAATACCTTTTATTTTTTATTAAGGCTAATGGATGGTATACTAAGTGCTGATTCCTACCATGTATTTAAATTATCCCCACTTATTTTTCTTGGTTGGGTTGGGGTGGTTGTATCGAGAAGGTTGGCAACATCACAGCGAAAATTATGAGTGTTCGTTGATCGGTTAATTTTGTCCACGCATAATAGGAACGCCTCTTCACGAGCTATGATTCTCAGTGGGGTAAAATATGCTATGGGGACGCGATCGAATTGTAAAATAGCGTCTATTATTAAGAAACAATTTCTCCAAATCCCCCTTTCGGGGTTTTGCCAAACTGTGCCGTAAGGTGGACGGGGACTCTACTGGATACCACGCAGAAAGCGGCACCGAGGCCATCCCTCTGCTGAAACTGTGTATACGGGGATATAATTTGTTGAGAAATATGTTCAACAGCCGATATGATGCGAGAGGATCTAAAGGAAAAATTAATGTTAACCAAACTATGGAACTTGGCCAACGGGAAATACATAGAGTAGAATGCCAAAAAGTTCTGGCACCTAGGCGGATGCTGTAACCAAAAAGGACCAATTCATCTGCTATACAACTGCTAGAAGCTATTAGGAAAATGGACCCCTCTAATTCAGCCGAAAAATGGCAGAAATGCAGAGAAATTCAGCCTTTACTTTTCTTTGTTTTTTTCATTACGTTTTGTGGAAAAAAAGGGGGCAGGGGGTGCTGTAAAGTTGATCTTGCTGGGAGTTAGTTTTTGAAAAAATTCATCAACAGATCTTAATGCCGCCGGGGAGCAATACGGCCTGCAACAATTATCGCTCCTTGCCTTCCCATGTATTAAGAATAGCCTATCATCAAGAGTAGATTAGGTTAGTTGCTTCTGCCTTTATTATATCATCCAAAATCGCTAGATTACACTATTGATGTCCTACTATTTATCTTACCATATCTTTTCCGATGCTACAGATATTGAAGTAAAATACAAAATTTAACAAAAAATTTCCGTACTTCTCTCCAGAAAGTTCCTTTATGAGATGGCTGTCTCACAAGTTCCGGCGACATATGTGAAGCGAGCAGGGTTCCGAATGGTCGGCGGAAGACTGGACTGGACTAGCTAGTCAGGTCGAAAGTCAAGTCTAGTCCAATGGTGGAAATCAGACCGACTGGACAGTCAGGATTATGGAAACCGAC
>Ga0307513_10000310_pt1 | contig 69956 bp, 61 predicted proteins | sample 15_EM_MG_FD_202174 | JGI IMG/M metagenome (GOLD analysis project Ga0307513, IMG submission 202174) | Populus trichocarpa ectomycorrhiza microbial communities from riparian zone in the Pacific Northwest, United States - 15_EM | ecosystem: Host-associated > Plants > Roots > Unclassified | place...
CCACCCATGTCTTCTGTATCCTCTTTCGGACTGCATCCTTCGCTTCGAACCAGGATTTGGCTGCCTGTTCCGTTACCATGGATAGCCTGTTTGGTTTCATCGGGAAGGGTCTTGCGGTGTAATAAGATGCCGCTATCGCTCCCACTTCGTCAATCGGAAGTCGGACTTGTGCTGATGTCGTGGAGGTTGAGTTCCAGACCTTCGGGCGCATGCCCCCTTTGTTGTTGTCAAAAGCCTGTCTCCTATTCGTTGGATACCTATAATCATCGACTACAGGATAGCCTCCAGGTAGCATGGCTGTCGCTATGTTGTTGCTTGGGATCGCCGTAGTGATCCTGACCGCCGTCATTTCTCTAGCCTGTCTCATATATAGCTTGATGGGCGCTAGGCACGCTTCGGCTGATACGACAGTGATGTTGGTTGCATAGAAAGCGTTGGTGATCCACCGAAGGACTCTATTCCAAAACTTTTGCATTTTGTCAATCATTGTTACTGTTGGGTCGAATATCTCGGCCCCATATAGCAGTATAGGTAGGATTATGCCTTTCGCCAAGCGCCTAGCCCCATAGGGAGTCAGGCCTTTTCCGGGCATTGACAATCTTTGTATTCGAAGGAAAGCCGCCTGGGCTAGCGCCAGTCTTTTCGTAAAGTGTGTTGAAGTCTCACCGTTGTCCGTGAGCCAGAAACCAAGCCATTTTATTACTTTTCCCGCCGGCTGAACAACGTGGGACTGAAACATTATTGGGCACTCCGATCGGTCCCCCTTTTCCCTTCGGGTTCTCCAGTGCATCATTTCGGTCTTTGCTATGCTGAAGGATAGGCCTAAACTATCTGCCGCGGAGTTAATACTCCGGACCCGTTCCTCTAGTATTCGTGTGTTTCGGTACCAACTCGTTGACGCAACCGTTATTTGGAAGTCGTCTACGTATGAAGATGTGAATGTGTCCGTTTGTTCACCGTCGGGGTGCAGAGACTTGACGTATATTATGAACAGTAAGGGTGATAGCGGTGACCCTTGAGAGATGCCCTTGTTGACCAGGTTCTGGGTTCTAGGGCTGCCCGGGTAGGCCAGCGCGATTTCTCTTGTGCATATGAAGTTGGATATCCAATCGGCCAAGTACTCGGGCACCTTTTCGTTGGCGCCTAGTAGGTCGATCAGTTTTTTGTGATTAACATTATCGAAACCCCCTTTGACGTCCAGGAAGACTGAAGAGACCTTCTTCCCCGCAAACTGGGACTCGCGTATCCAATGGTTTAGCGACAAGGCTGCATCGACTGTTGACCTCTGCGGTAGGCTCCCTGTCTGGTTGATGCAGTACATGTCAGTCTTGTAAGCAATCGTCATTAGCCTTTGGTTGACGATCCGTTCCGTGATTTTCGAGAAGGTTTGCATCAGGGCAATGACCCTGAAGCTCGCGCAATCAGTATAGTCCTTCTTGCCAGGTTTTGGGAGTATTATTCCGATCGATTCTTTTAACATTGGCGGGTGGATGCCCCATTCTAGCATGTCTTCCACCAACTTTGGTATTATACCCTCCTCAATGCTGTGTATGTTCTTCCATACCCCATATGGTACCTGGTCGGGTCCCGGGGCTGATCGGTTGCTGCATTTCTTCAACGCCTCAGAGACTTCCCCTGGCGTCACTCGACTATCCTCCTCAAGCTCTTTCCTTTGGAATACTTTCAGGGGTATCGGGTCGTGGCTAGGTGGGAAGAAGTGTTCCATTATTTTTTGTGAAGTCTGGTCGGGGCTGTCGTTATGTCCGCCAGGGATCTTCACCGGTTGTCTTTGCTTTGTAAATTGGTGAGCCGTCCACACATCGTTTTTTTTGGTGTTGGCCAAGAAGTTGTCCCAGTGTTTCCTTTTCGCCCGATCTATTGCGTTTTTGTATGCTCTTTTTGCGTCATTCCTTTCTTCCACCCCGCTCCCGTCACGCCTTACCCGCCGGGCAGCTGAGGTGTATACTCTTCTCAGTTCTGTGATATCCGGCGTCCACCATGCCTTCGACCATCTCGTTGGGGTTTTTTGCGGAGCCCAGTTTTTGACCATCTGGATCAACCTTCGCAGATTATCTCCAAAAACCTTTTCTGCACTCTCAGCCTCATAAATCTCTTTGTACTCGTCGCCTTCTTTCAAGTATCTCCGCAGGGCCGACTTGATTACGGGGTTAGGTTCCCCTTTCTCGTCTTTCCAATCAATCTTTTCCCAGTCTGGTGCTGGCCTTGCGAGCCCCGCTCCTTCCGAGTCTAGTTCGGTGACAATGATAATGTGGTCCGAGCCTGATCTTTGGTACACATCTTCCCATCGAGATATTCTGGCCAGCAACGAGTTGTTTGCCAGAGTGTAGTCGATGACGGAGGGTCGATGTATTATAGGGTTATCTGGAAATCTCGTGTATATTCCAGGCGTGTTGATTATGTTGTATCCGCGTAACGCCGCCAGTCTCATGTAGTGCTCTCCCCTTCTTCTCTCCCCTGGTTCGAGGCTCCTCAGCGGATCGGTATACGCGGTATGTATGTTCAGGTCTCCAACCACCAGGGTTGGTTCGTTCGTTTCGACAAACAGGTCTTCGGCGGTGACGGTGTGGCCCCCCTCAGCCTGTCGGTTGTAGGTGTTAACTATTCCAAGCGATCGGTTATTGCCCAGCAAAAACCCCTCCTTAGCAAATATCCTCAAGTACAAAATATCTTGGTCCCTAGGAACCACAACAAATGAAATATCAAGTAAAACTCTCAAAGAAACATAAGTGCACACTCGCACTTTGGCAGTTGTTAATGAAATACATTCGTATCCTGGAGCCCTTAAGGGTTGTCCATTATACAACGGCGGATCTTGAACACATACAAAGGAAATATCAAACCCCTTCATAATATGAAATAACGAAATAAACACACTATTGCTCCCTCTGCAATTATGTTGAGCTATCTTAATTCTCCTTCTTCTCGGTAATATGTTTTGAGCGTTAGTTCCCCTCATACTGGCCCAACGGCCTGGTGATGGGGGGTTTGCGCAGCACGGTTGCTCTTGGCTAGGGCGGCCATTCGCAGGTCATACTTTTCTTTCGCAGCTTCTTTCACTCTTAACTTCTCAGGACAGGTAGGGTCCAGTGCGGAGTGTGCTTCTCCACAGGCTGGGCATTTAGCGGGGGTCATAAGGCAGCAGTTGGGAATAATCCTTCTGTGTCCTTTGCATGAGGTCTGGTGGCATTTATGCTCCTTTTGCGTGTGCGTCTTAGAGCAAACCGGGCAAATATCGCTTTGGGCTTTGCAGCCTGCAATGGGATGTCCGAACTTCCAGCATTTATGGCATTGTGTAGTGGCTGACGCTTGCCACATTACCGCCGACGTTTTGAATTTACCCATGAAGAGTACCGAAGGTGTAACGTTGTTAATTTCGGTTTCCGGGATTCTGACTATGATAGAGGTAGCTTTCTTGTCCTTCCTGTCCTCCTCATTGGGTTTCAGGAACTTGGCTCCGGCTATCTCGAACTTGTGTGTGACTCGGAAGGCTTTCCTAACTTCATCTTCCAAATCCTTTGTGTTGTTGGGGATCGCCGTTAGCGAGACGCCATGGATGATTACATCCACGTCCGTTGGGGCCCTCCGAAAAGGAAGGTACTTGGGCTCTTCGGGGCCGATTGATGCGTTGAGCGCTTCGGTGATTTTGTCTATGTATTTCGCGTATTGCCCTTAGTCGGTGCCAGAGGGTGCAGTAAGCGTGATCGTACCGTTCGTCTTATTGGAGAAGACTTGCAGATTAGTGGGTGCCTTGCATTCGCATCCGGTGAGGACGGTCGCCACGGCCAGAGATATTTTTGCCTCTTCTCCGGCAGGGTCAGCAAGTGGCTTTGCGGTAATTCTGGTGGCGAATAGTTTTCTTTTAGCAATATTCGACGCCTGTGCGGGTTTTTGGCTGTTGTTCTTCCCTTTCGGTTGTTCGTTCGCCTGTTGTTCTTGTGTCTTTTTCTGGAGTTTCGTGGTTGGTTGCTTAGGTGGTGTGGGTCCCACCTCTGCCTTTCTTTTTCCTTTCGCTGGTGTGGCAGGTACGGCACTTTGCGGGGCCTGTGCTGCTGCCTTGGCGTATGATTTGGGGGTGGGGTCAGGGCGTTGGTTGGCTGAAGCCCCTGAAGGAGCTCCCTCCGTCCTTCGGTCTGAGACCGTTCTCGAGAGATTTTGGACCGTGACGGTAAGCGCTTGGACTTGGTGTGCCAGGCTGACCAGCAAGGTCGTCATCGTGTATTCCGCCTCAGTGTATCTGTCCGAGTGGAATTCGTTGATTTGTTTCATGATGGGGTTTTTTGCGTTCAAACCATCTGCCTGGAGGCATTCCACCAACAATTTGTTGAGTTCTATCGCGTTTTCGTCTGTCCCGTCCTCCCCTCCCCCTTTCCTCCTACTTTGACGAGTAGGAGTAGATGATAGGGGAGGGAGGTCCTCCTCTGTGTCCATCTCCTCTCTGGTGGATGCCATTTCCAGATTGGAGGCGGTTGATTTTCTCTAAAAGAGGGGTAAGTGCAAAAGTTATGGTGTGGAAAAAAGTGCAAATTTCGTCCGTGAGGTAAATCGGGGGGAAGAAGCATGGCTAGTGGGGGAGGAGAGGTAGGTAGTTGCTATACGGTAGCTTGTTTCGCAAGAAACAGGCATTTCCCTGGGGCAAAATGTCTACGGAACAAGCCCACCCTCATCCTCATCCTCAGAAATAGTCATGGTTAGAAGAGCCATGCGAGAAGCCATCATCCTCCCCGCCGTCGGTTGGTGGGGGTATTAGTGATGAATCCAAGGTAGCGCTAATGCTACGCTCTAGAACCGGCAAGCCCTGGTCATCATCCTCGCCGAGTGCGGATTCAGTATGGGAAGCCGAAATGAAACGTCCACAACAACCTCCACCACCACCAACAAATCCACCAATCCTACGTCCTCCGATGGTAATATCTCCACCACTGTGTAGAGGAGCGGCCATATTTCTCAAATCACAACCGTTGCACTTCACGTGTTGACATTCGGACCATGTGCAGACGTTCTTCTCGGCTTGGACTGTCATCCAGCCGTTGTCGCATTTGCAGCAGCGCCAGCGGTAAGGCATCGTTTTTTCTGTTTTTTCTGTTCGGATTCTCCTTTTTTTTGGGAGGGGGGAAGGGGGTTGAGGATGGTTAAGCTTTGTGCTTGTGAGCTGCGGTGCTGGACATCGGATGGTGGTGATGTTAGTTGGGCCTCCAGACAAAAGCTACCGGTATTGCTACTGGTAGTCTAAACGCGGAACTAAGCTAACCTATCAATTGACTGAGGTCCTGTTTTGAAAATTCTCTCGTGCCTTTTCTTTTGCTCTTTTCTCTCTTTTGGGAGGTTATATCTCTCTCTACCTTGGGCGCACTAAGGAGGCAAAAGAAAAGAAAGGAAAAACTTGTCAGCTCATTCTTATCGATAGAATTGATATAAATAGTTGGATGACGTACGCTTCAGGGATTCCCTAGCTAGCAAGCAAATAAGCCCTCACTCCGTTGCCCGGTGTGGGATACCGTCGAGCTGTTCGGGACAGGTATGATAACAAGATGTACGAGTATTCCAAGGCCCGAAGCAACAACAGAGTTGGATGAGTGGTGGTGATCGTAACGTGTGTGTGTGAAGCAAGTAAGTGTACTGACAGGGCTGACTGGCGTGAATGCAAAACTGGGAGGGTGGAAAACGAGGTGGGAGAAGTTCCTTTATATACGTTATTTTGCTGATTCCTTTTTTTTCCCTTTCCCATTTCTCTTACACACTACCTCTTCCCACCCTCGTATCCCGCCCCACCACCATCATGCTCCGGGGTATGCCTTCCCACTCACTCACTCATTCAGATTTCTAGGGTATCTTTTGAAACAGGCTTACTTTTTCCTTTTTTTATTATTCTACTTTTGCTTCGTGCTTAACTGCTTGCTTGCTTGCGCAAGGCATAATTGTACTTTTTCCTGTCAAAAAGGGTCCTGGCTTCTCCATCCGTCTATTCATTCCTTCCTCTGATCCCCCATCCCCTGTCCGTTACCCAATCCTGACCCTCCCCCCCCCCAGAGAGAACAACTCTGGAAGGTATACAATGGAATGGAAGCTGTTGCAGCCAGTTGGCGGATGGATCGAGGGGCACTTCGGCCTGATAGAGATGGGGGGTTCTACACTTCTGACGAAGCAAGGCTGAGCAGAAAAAGAAAAAAGAAAAAAAAAGAGGAGAGAGAATGCCAAAGAAAATAGATGATTATCTCAAAAATAACGGCATTACGCAGTACAGTACTACTGGTATTGATACGTTGTTCTGTACCCTATCGTACCAGTGTACAAGCCAGGTTCTCTTGCCTGCCCCCCTCCCATTCCCCACCGCCCGCTCACTCACTCGCTCATCCGCTGGCACTCTCTTAGCTCACCGCCCGCGCTCGTCCGTAGAGCAGGAGCCGCCCTACTGTACGGTACTATACGTTGTTCTACATGTGTATCCAGCCGTGGAAGGAACGATAAATAATGTTTCTAGAAAATGGTACCTAATTTATTTCCCCCCACCGACGTGTTTGATGCGAGGAAACAGCTGGTCTGACTATCTATCCGTCCAGCAAAGTTAGCTGATACTGAATGGTTACAGCCAGCTAGTTAATCGGCCAAACGAATAGAGCTATCATGGATCCGGTGGCCCATCACCCGCCGTATTCTAATCCTCTGGGCTGCGCTGCTCGAGTAATGTTGCACTTTCCATTACTTCCACCACCTCCTCCACCACCTCCTCTTCCCCTCCTCCGTCCTTTTTCCCATGCTTCATCTTTCCCTCTGCACATGCTCCCAGACTGTGCACCCCGCCATGACGAAGCCGTGCATGGTATGTGCGAAAGATCGAACGATAGCTACCGGTATTTTACTCTTGGAGTTGGGGCAAGTGGGCTCAACCAATGCGCTGCTGTGCTCGGGTATTACCCTTGGCCAATTGGGGGAATTGCGTGCGCGAATGCAAAATGAGAGCTAGGGCAACAAATTTTCTTACATCAATCTGCATAGGATGGAGAAATTGAGCAAAGATGCAGTTCATTTTAAAATGGCCATTATTTCCTTTTCGTCGATTTATTGTTTTTTCCCTTAATTTTAGTTATGGTGGGGGGGGGGGGGAAGGAGGGGACAGAGGGATGAGGTTTGGTTCTTTCTTTTTTTTCTTTTTTAGTATGATATTTTAAATGTTGGCGCCGGATGCGGGTGGTGCGAGATGCAGGTTATTGGTCACGTTGTCAGCCCGCGGTCAAAAAGCAAACTACCGTGGTGACAGTTCTTTACGTAGGGGAGTTTGGGAGAGGTGCGCGCCGTGTGCGCTTCCAGAGTGCTCTACAGACCCCGAAGAGAGTGTCTCTAAATATTTTTCCCTTTTCCCAGGTATTCTTCTGTTTCGTGGCCTAACTACAATACGGCATGATGCCACAACCATACTATTGCCCACGATACTACTCAAGTAGTACCCTCTTCCCCTTTTCAAAGCGGATTGCTAACATCAAGAAAAACAGGGAAGAGATAAGGCCGAAAAATTCAGGCGTCTGACCCCCCCCCTCGCTACGGCGCACAAGCAATCCGAGCATCTATTAGCGGAGGGGAACGGTTCAAGGACGAAAAGGGGGGAGGAAAAACATCTCACATGATCTCTGGAATTCCGCTGATCCGGTTCTGCGATAGAAGAGCTCATCGCCTGTCACCAGTGGGGAATTTCACTTGAGGGGTACCTTAATCAAGGCCTAATTGGCGGGTTATAGACAGGCTAATTTCTGTTACGAGGTTGCTTCTACCGGTGATAGTCGATAAGATGTGTTATCGGAATGTTTAGAGCTTCCAAACGAAACGGATGTCGGAAGAGATTACCAGGTACCATGGCGTCTCCCTCCAACGTGTTACTAGATACTGCAAGTCCAAGCGTTGTAGCAACTGGGTTCAGCTTCTCGTTAGACTACTGCACGATACACCTTCCCCTCTATCTCTTCCCCTCCTCCCTCCTCGTTTACCGCACCGGCAGTCTAGCTCTCGCCCGATCCAATCGATTCCAATCAGTGTGCACTGATTCCAACCGTGACAATACCACTACCAGCGCTTAGAAAAGACAGTTGGCTCCACCCCTAATCTCAAACGATGAGGTAATTAAGGTTCTCCTCTAGGACTTTAATAACGGTTTTACAGAGTCGACTCCCGTGACGTGCCGCTTACAGATGCATTGGTGATCATTCCGTCACACACGTCTCTTAATTTCATCACCATCATACCCAGCCAACACTGCTTACCATTTCGTCCAGTGTCTCATGGGTTGTTCATCTTCATTCCTTTGGTCTATGGACACATTAGAATATACCGTACTTTCCCTCAATCAATCACTCAGAACACACGTGCCCGCCCGGGAGATCTACGGGGGGGGGCTCGGGATCGTCAGGGTTTCTTTGAGGCTTGCGCCTGCCGTGAAACTCGACGGATCACTTTCCATTGCTTGTTTGACGCCGCTATCATACCATATCATACTTTCACATTTTCTTTTATCATTTTTTTTTTCGACTGGCCAACCGTCTCACTCCTTGTCTATATCTATTTAGTCCTCTTTTTATTGTTTAGTTTAGCTCACGGGTACGTGAGTCGGTGTCCAGATATTTCACTCATGAGGTTCGGCTTTCTCTTATGGTACGAGTATTGTACTATTTGCACTCTTCAGATCCTATTGCCGTTACCCTATTGGCCCGATCCCTTAGCCCCACTCCCTTCTCTTTCTCCTCATTGATGTGGGGGCCCTGGGGGGGGAGTAGAGGTGGAGAGAGTTTGCCAATTATCAGGCATTTGTCACACTTGCTCAAGGCTGGCGAACAAGCTCTTGGCGGAAAAATCCGACTAGAATTGGAAGAGGAAACGAACGCTGGATGCGGATACCCGTCCCCATCAGATTTGGGCGTGGAGAGTATCGCTGATAAGTTTTCCAGCCATGTGGGTGGCTCGCCTCGTGCTTCTTGTACAACGGGTTCTTGCGCGGTGCGCACCGGTCTTCACGAAAGAAAAGAGAAAAAGAAAAGAAAAAAGCCCACTCAGGCACAAGCGGGCCTTGCGGATAAATAACAAGAGAGAACCCGACGCCGTACAGCGTTAATCTCGAAACCAACAGTGAGTGACCAGCTGATCGTGAGACTGATCGGATGGAAAAAAGAAAAAGAGAAGAAGAAAAGTAAAACTTATTGAATACTGTACTCTTATCATCACTCTTGCGCCCCGAAAGCTGGTTACTTGTCGTGCGCCTGACCATTAACATGAAATACAGTCTAACGCTGCACTGCACTGCATCACGCTATACTTGACGATAGGACAGGAAGGAAGGAAGTGGGATCAAAGGGAGAAAATACTACTCCCCCCCATCCACTATCCATCCACCCATCCACCCATCGGTACCACTCCTGCCAAATGTCTAGTGCACGTCACTACCGGTACATAAGGCCTACCTTCCTTCCCGAAGGAAGAGAGTAGGGCGGGGGAGGGGGAGAAGTACGCTTCGCAGCGCCATTACTGCCACCTCCCGAGAGCGAGAAACAGCAGATTGTTAGAGATTGGGGAATCAGGGTGGAGGCAAGAGGCCACGGTCGCAGATTGTTCCCTTCTGGATTCTTTTCACCTGCCTCTTCTTCGATTGATCAATCAATCGAGCGTGTTTTTGTGGAACTTTACCCTGCAACCCACACCAAGGCACCAACCATACTGCGAAGGGCTATAACTCGCGACTACTAACTCGTGCTTGGAGTGCTTCGAGACGGCAAGTGCTAATGCGGTCGGCGTGCAATGTCGTGCTGGTATACTGGTGGTATTACGTTGGACGTGGGAAGTGCTTGGGAGTACCGTATGATATAGTTAATATAGCATTGGCAAAAGGACTGAATTGAATTGAGTTTGGATTCAATTGGGCTGCAACTACCAGAGGATAGACACGAATACGCAAGCGAAGGGTAAAAGTACTCTAAAGTAAAGTAAAGTAGATAAATGAATAAAAAAAGTCTAGCTGATAAAACAACTTCCCAAGCACGCCCCAGCAAATGAGAAAATCGGAAATGGAATTTCGAAAAGCTCGAGACCGGCCGTCCATCAATCAATCAATCAATATCAGGCCAAGCACTGCATAGGGCATCCAAAGAAAAAAGAAGCAGAACGCGCAGGAACATGTAAAAGAAAAAGAGCAGCCCTGTGCGACAACGAAGACAAAGTTATAGTAAGCACCGCACGCCCGGAAAACAAACAAACCTAAGGTTTGTCTGCCTGGTCTCTGCGATCCAGGGTCCTAGTAGGACAGCACAAGACAGCTCAGCAGATATCATACGTGGGCAGGCAGTCCAGGAGGAAGGTGCCGCAGCCCCACGATGCTAGAGAGCATCCATGTGAAGGGTCAAGGGGTTAGTTAAGTTAAACCACACTTCCTCGGAACGGGAAAGGCAAAACGAACGAATAAGTCGCCGCCGCCGCCTCGTAGAACATCGCACACGGACGAGGTGCAAAGAAAAGAAATATGAAAGAGTGAAAAGTTGTAAAAAAGATCACAATAGCGGAGCCGGGTAGATCGTGTATCGTAGGGATAGTTTTGCAAACTACGCCCATAGATGAAATAGTAGAAAAAGGGAGAAAAGAGCAATTTCCAAAAAGGTAATAAAAAACGGTCCGGAGGCCCTTTCTCTCGGCTTTTCTTTTCTTTTTTGTCCCACCATAGCCCAGCCTACTGCCTTCCATGCGGATCTAGAAAAAGTAGAAATTAAGGGGAAAAAAGAAAAGAAAATGGAAAAATGGGGACAAAAAACAATAAAGGAAATAACCCTTAACCGCGCTTCCATTCCCGAATAGGATAACTAAGCGAGTAGCGTGGGATTTCGCCAAACTCCATGTGTAACCAACCGATCTAATCGCAAATCCCGAATGACGTGAAACTCCGTTGCCGTAGTGAATGATCGTCGCAACCCGCTTTTTTATATTTTTTCATCATCTATCTGTTTGTGAAATAGAAATCTATGGAGGGCGACAATTAATTCGAAGTGGGAAACTCGACTCCTTGTGAACCGAAGTCGAAGTCGAAGGTTCGATGATTGGTGGTGTGCTGAGCGAGATCGTTGGGTGGATAAGTAGTTGTAGGTAGGGGGTGGTTGAAGGTGTTGGAGCCAGGCTCGCTCACCCCGAGAATCGGAAATGATATCGGAGATGTCACAGGAAGAGTTGTATGAGCAATTGGGAAGGTGGATGGTCTCAAAGATGCAAAGGAGTGTGCTTGCTGCCTGTGTCTGCGACGAGGTATGTACCCGCAGTTGGCACAGCCAACATCGAGGAGAGGATTGTGGGGCCCATAGCCGCAGCTTGGCTAAACCAAAAAGAACATCATGGTAAGTCGCGCATACAATGAGTGGGATCAGGTCGGGAATTCTTTCACTTACACAGTACCAAGCATCGGGGGTTGATATAATACCAGCGCTGTTGGCGGACATGGTCTTGAGATGAGTATGGGTATTGGTTTGTGCCGAAGACATTTTAAAAACGGGAAAGTGGCAGAAGATACGGTGTTGTCTTAATGTATTGTGGGAACTGCTTTGTGCCGTGGAGGAGGTAGGGTGGTCGAAGGCTTGAAGGAGAGTATGGATGCGTTCTTGTTCTGAGAATGATGGAGAAATGTCTGGATGAGACCTCAAACCAAGGAACTCCCTGGCCTTTTATGCTGGAGTCAAGAAGGAGACAGAAGCACGGTAGAAGAAAGGCGGGTTAAGGTAATTGCAGAACGTAGGAGTCAACATTAGCAAAAAGATGCGCATACACAGCGTGCTGCTATCTCCAAGCCCACCCTCCCCGGGGAGGAGGGTGGTAAGGCAATGCTCGTAGGTCCGGAAAGCCGTAACTAAACACTCAAGGCTCTCGGGCTGGTCATGGCCATGACGAAATTCACTACGAACAGTCTTCAGCTGGATGGATGGCCCTCGAGAGATCGCCTTGTCCTCTGCTTTAGCAAGGGAATCCGACACCATGAACACCGCCCAGATATGACTGAATAGAGATACCTTAAAGGGAAGACATATGTGACACACAAAGTACTTCATACTCCGGGAGATATAAACATGCTCTGTTTTCGGAATATCTAGAGAGGAATGAAGCGGCTTCCCTCGGCGTAGTTAGGTAGAAGCACTCGGAGGTGATGAAGGGTACCGTCGATCATCCTGGGGACGTGCGCAGCAGTAAAAACTCTAGGCTTGCAGAAAAAGGAGTCATATGGATAGTGGTAAACAGTAGAGTACGTAGAAATAAGACGTACCCTATAGGCCAACGGTCAAAGGCCACCAACCTCCTAATTCTACAATATTGGCGAGGTGAGTCGCTTCCTAACCCGAACCATTTTGGGTAGGTAGATAGTGATAACAAAAATACCTGGTATTTTAAGATGCCGGTTCGCAAATTCGGGCTCTGCGGGCCAGGAAGCGATCGCTGGTACTGGAACTGACCCATAAACCAGTGTCCGGGTGCGAATCATAAGTGCCTACTAGGCTAATAGAACTTCTAGAACACTCGTGGCCGGTTGGTGCCTTGTCGGACGGAACCGCTGAGGGTCGTCACCGTAGGGTGGGGAGTTGGCAAGTATTATTGTGGGTAAGAGGTTTGTGGGAGACGAGGGGTGGTCCGTGGTTGTCATCTCCATTCTTGCCCCAATCACCCATCAGCTTCAGGGATGCCTCCGGTCGGTGGACGCAAATAGTAAACCCCAACCCTAGGCTGCGGAGCCTCATCTTGGCGCACAACGTTCGTGTTTGGCATGGGTTTCACTATATCATAGCCCATACCCATTTGCCCTTCCCATACCTTTGTGGGCATCCAAGTAATAAGCCCGAAGGCGGATAAATAAGGCTTCTGGCTTCGTGGGAGTGTTTTCCCTCCGTTCCGTCACTTTTTCCTTGTATCATACAAAAGAATCTGGCTGTGCTGAGAAACTCTGCTGGAGTAGCCTTGGTAAAAAGTGCCTCCTGCCCCATCGTGATTCGTGAGTTGGTATATTGTTTTCATTGTGCTGCTCCACCACTGAGGATCCGGACGAGCTGTCAATACCCAAGTGCGCACAATCGTAGAGGGGCGAGTGTATTCAGCGACTGGACCAGCTGAGATATCAAAACAGATCTCCTTCCATCCGCGACCAGCCACTCTAATTTCTCAATTCTCTGGAATGCCGCCCCTGGCAAGAGCCCGTTAGAGCTTCATCAATCGAGTAAACTCCCCGAAAAATAAATGCCGACATGTAAGCGCTGTCCCGTGAATGATCATGAGTCACGGTCCGAAAATATTGGGATCCTTGTCTGTTCTGGCTGCTGCGTTGCGGGGTTGGGTTGCCCAGAACGCCCATCGCTACCGCATCGCCGCTGATAATGAACCCCTCCTGACCCCTCCTCCTTGAATGCCTATCGTATCCATCCCACTTTGATCTGCCGTCCATACCATGTTCTTGATCCTCTGGCCGGGAGAACGCTGACGTGGAGGAGCGAGTCCACTTGTTTCTTCCCCCGACCATTGGTTTCTGGAGATGCAAATTCGCAAACCGTGCCTTCGTAAGCGAGCTTCGTCTCCAATTCGTAACAAGTGGTTCGTTATTCCCACCCAAGTAACTCACAGCTACCGGCTCCTGATTTCTCCGGGAGTGTGTAGTACCGTGGGGAGGTGGTTCCGTAATAGCTAACGGTTTAAGCTATTCCAATCCATTGGCGGGGAGTTTGTGAGCCGGGTTTTCATCTATATTGCGTCAATGAAACTTTGCCCTGATGACTCGTTCCGCTTCAGTGAAATTGGGAACAGGTGACAATCCTTCAACCAAAGGTGCGTTGTGCCTTGTGGTTCTCCTTTCTGCCCAAGTTTTATCGTTGTTCCAGGGCGAATGAAATTCCTGGTCAATGGGAGAGCGGAGCGCCCCGGTGTGCCGCCGGTAATACCCCGAAATAGTTTCTCTAGGTACCAGGCCTGAAAAACGCTCTATCTCCGAGAACAAAGTTATTCTGAGGGGTCAAGGCTGCCGTTCACGTGTTACCAAGATAGCGCCGGAATAGGTATTCGTTTGCGCCATCCACATGAGGAGATGTGATTGTGCCCCGAGAAAAGCCAAAAGTACTAATGTCATTCGTTGCATCACAGTTTTGGAAGAGAATTAAATATCTCACCTTGGCTGCTTGATCTGATAGATTTTATGCATCGCCAAGTTAGTGGAAGAGGTTTTTGCATTGAAACCAAGGATGCCGTGCTTGTGTTAGAGAAGACCCCGTTTCAGCGACTTTCAACACCGCATAAACTCCCTCCTCCTCAGTACATTCGCAAGCCTTTTAGCCCTTTCGAGGTTACTCTACCATTCATACAGCAGATCGGAAGAGTATAGGCGTCCTGTTAGGGTACCGTCTTGAAATGACTCCCGGAACAGCGGTCCCCTAATATCCATCATTCCGGTAACGACAGAGATTTGATGCTGTTGCTCCCCTCAAGGGGGGCGGTTCCAATGAGACATACTTTGGGAGGGGCCGGCCGTGATCTTACGGCAGGTGAAGGTCTGTAGAATCACCCGTTTTCAGGTCCAAACCGCTTTGCCAACAGTTGTGCTAACCAAAAGATCTCGTGACTCGGGCTTGCGGCTACGAGATCGGTTCTCCCGCGACCTCTCGTCGATTTCGCCGGAAGGAATAGCAATTCTACCCGGCGTTTAAGTCTTGAAAGATCTCATCCGCTGATCTCTCAGTAGATGAGGCACCCAGTCGAAATACTGCTGGTTTCCCGTTTCTATCGTCAGGTTTGAGATAAGCCACCCATTCTTAGTAGCAGTGGGGCTGATAGCTTTTCCGTAGCCCTTTCGAATAGGAGATGAAGGGCGCGGGAAGGTTTAGCGAAAGACTTGCTTTAAGCGCCAAAGATTAGTTATAAGGTTAATACCAGAGTGGCGTAGCTCAGTGAGCAATAACCTTTCTGTCCTTCGTCGCTCCAGGAAGATTGTGGGGATTAGCGGTGGCCCATCTCCGTCCAGATGTATTTTGAATATAGATGTATACTTGTCCTTCCAAGAAGCTGCGTCATCCCCGAGATACAAAATATGCCCGGTTTCTAGATTTAGTCCAGAAGTGTAAAAATAAGTGCAATAGATATCAGATGGAAAAATTTCGAACGCTGTAGCCTCTTGCTAGGCCCGGTGGCAGGCTTTGCAGACGTCAGGTAAAGGGAGTTGGATTGCTTCATCGTGATATTTTGTGGCTTCGAGTGTGGAATATCAAGGAAACTAAGGCTTTTGAGCCAGTTAACCAAATAGGTAAAACAGAGCACAAAGCGATAGTTTGTGAGAAAATACAATCCAAGAAAGAGCAAAGAGTATCAGAAATGATTGTATTGCAGGTAAATACTGTAGCTTAATTTCTGAGTGTGCGCGCAGCCTCGATCAATCATCCCCAAAACCACTCCAGCGATTCCCAAGACCTAAATCCCAAAGTATAATGCACGATTATGGTCTTCAGACTCGGAGCAGAATACCCCCAATCCAAAAAAATAGGTAATCATAGAATACGGATGAGCTATCGTAACCAAGACCGGCTCACCGGTTGAATGCCAAATATGGTCGGTAGCGGTATTTTGTTTTCTTAGAAGCGCATATAAAGTGTCCAACTTCAACAGGGTCACGCTAACAGAAGGCCGCGTAAAGCAAACAAAAGTGGCCGATAGGTCTAAATTTCCGCGCAATCATGCCACCCGTGACGCAGAGTATCCCCGCTTCTGAGCCATGCTTCGCAGCTTGAGCATCGAGGGCCGAGTTTCGTATTATCGCGACTCCTAGCTCATAGCACATCACTCGGGGTGAGAGGGCGATGGAAGCCTGGTAGGACTAGGAACGGTCAAACTTGCCCTACTGAACATACAAATGGTATCACAGTATTGGGTACCGCGTTAGAATTTGCATTAGTCTGGAGTGGGTGGGCACGTGCCTGATAAGGAACCGGGGGCTCCCGAGCCTGCAAAGGTATACAGCCTAGGCTTCCATAGGAAAAATAAGGTGTGAGGAGCCACCTTAGGCATGAGGGAGTTGACAGGGCGACGCTTTGATTCCTCAAAACCTTACTGTGTTAGGTCCTGTGATCCTCCTAAGTAAGCTCACCGGTAGATACATCGACCACCGGTATTCGAAGTACAGTACAGCCATTAGTGGATAGGCAGATACCATCCCGGTCAAGCGCAAGACTGACGGAAAGACATGAGAAATCGGGGGATTAGGTGTTCCTCATAATGGGGGAGATGAGCCCTGGCGGCCTTATATATCACCACCACGATCCATCACGGGAATAACCGAAGAGCTGTGCCTTCCACTCGTAATGTGAATGATCACAATCAACGCGTACTATTCCTTGCTGTGTTCGATTCGGCGGGTGGAAACACGGCTGTTAGTTAGTGTAATTTGCTAATAGGCTGCAGGAGAAGAAACAAAATAAGAACGAGTGACACATTATGGCTCAGACCACGGTTTGTGGCCTTGTTCAATCCATACATTTGTAGGCGGGGACTGTGGTATCTACATTGTGGGATGGGACACTAGGTCCTATATATAACCGAAACTTCAAGGGGTTGGACTGACCCCAGTGCCAAAGGGCAAAAACCCGGGTCATAAGTGGTCGTTGGCGCGAAAACAGAACCTTGTTTTCATCTCTCAGATCCGATACTAGTATGGTGGAGTCTCTTCTTTGTAAATTGTAGGACTTCTCGAACTGTGTTCGGACGTTATCGAATTGTTATTTTATGAGTATTGGTACGCACTACTGGTGCCTGTTGTGCTAGATTGTATCTTAGTGCTCTATCATGCATCGAAAGCCCTAGTAATATTTGGTGGTACAAGGCAGGCGGTACCAAGCGTGTGCAGGTACACGTGCTGGCCATTTTTTCAGTCCTTCTGGAGAGCCGCGGATTAGTGATTCCTGGATTGAAAGCCTTATCAACAGTCGAACTTGAAATTGTGTCGCATTGCTTTTATTCATGTGCTGGGCTTGAGGGATAGAACCACCGAATCTTGAATCTGAGACCAATTTCGGTGCCCCCATTGATTAGTTTCTGTGGTCCACATAGCCAAGAGTTCAGTGGGCGCCAACAGGTAAAAGTGATGAATTTTATATATTGGAGGATCTCTTGAAAGTAAAAGGTTTCCCGTCCTCATGGGGGGCTCTCTCGAGAATCAGGCTGACCTCTTAAACAAGGGATTCCCATGCACTTTGCATCTCTCTTCACGCGGTACGGTACTTGGGGTGAGAGTGGGTGTCCGGAACCAGCGACCGACAGCTAGGCTAGCAGCAGCGAGCTAAACACTGGAATGCAAACTACAAAAACCCTTCTACTGGGCGTATTTGGACCTTTTCTGCTGCCGGGAATTGCTCTATTATTTTTTTCAGTATCTTCAGAGTCGTTTTTTGTGCTGCTGAGTTGGCAGTTGGTGGTTGCCACTTCCAGACGTTTGGTCTCACCCCAAGTAATGTGCGTTGATTAAATTTTAGTCTTGGCGCGTGCAATTTAACACGTGCTGCTTGCAGTTAACCTAGGTTAATCTCTGTCTACTAGCCTTTTTCAAAAGTATTCGGATGCCTTGGCGCCAAAGCATGATCAAGTTCCATACTTTGTGCAATGTCTTGGCGCCAAGGCATCCGGATACTTTTGGAGCCGCTAGTACTAGTAGATCCTACCTGCGCCTCAACCCCAACCACCCCATTTCCATCGCCTCGCGAACTCTCACTTTCCCCGCAATACAACCTCCATCTCGCCTTGCTCTCATCATGTCATATTCTCAACCTTCCATATTCTATAGGTAGCTTGATACCCCGACTAAGCGATGCCTAGCAAACCAAGGTATTCCCGCTTCTTCAAAGCCAGCAAGCACCCTCGAGACTGGGGAATCGTTGAATACTTGAATTACGACCACGGCAAACTCCCATCGCGCAAGGTACTCGACGGATGGAAAAAATCACTGGAAGCGATTGTTAAGTGCACCACCGACAAGGAGTTTTCGCAGTCACGGCGGAAGCGCGCGGCGGAGTTGCTCAAACGGTATAAAGAGAAAGTGCGACTTCCCCCCTTCCCCCTTCCCTTTTCTTTCAGCAACGTGTTGCGGCGACCCTGGCTCTGTGGACCTATTAGCTCCTCATCCAGATACCATCGCAGGTGATACAGATGACCTATTAGCTCTTCTGCTGCTAGCCTGCAATGATGGTCCCGTTTGATGGCAGACGACCTATTTGCTCCTCTGTTTCCGCGTCAGCGAGGTCCTGATTGCCGCACACGTTGTTTAGGGGGAATAAACCTCGAGGGTTTGTTATAAGTGAGATGATTCATGTTATGATACTGATACAACACCCTGTGAATACCCTAGGGCAAAGGATCCGATCGTCTTATCGGTCGCGAGTGGCTTTCGAATCAAACGAAACAACAGCAAAAGCCATCACCAGTAAACATTGGAGCTATTTTCAATGGCACTGTGACAAACTCATCGGTCCCCATCACCCAGACGACCGGTTCGCAACCACCACAGACCGATAAAGTAGACGATAGTGATGTGAGTAGCCCTACTTAGCACTGCTATGGAAACTTGGATTGATCTTAGCAGGATGGTGAAGCATTACCGGTAGATACTCCCGTTGAAAGCGGCACTGAAGATGAGGAATCTGGGGATGAAGATCGTGAAACCCCTACGCCTGAACAGCCTCGTGAGAACTGCTCGATCCCAGCCTCCTTTTACAATGCCTATAGCGAGATGGCTTCCGACCACAAATGGGTGCTTCCCAGCGGTCGTGCCGTCGAAGATGTCATCTTTAAAACTTGTAAAGCGATGGACGCGGCAACATTCGCCCACTCTCTTTCCCAATCGTTTGTGCTTGATATATCGGATCCTGTGATGAAGAGTTGGTTCACGGAGGATGAATGGAGCGAAATAATTGCTAGTGTATTGCCCTTGCCAAAGCCGGATGTGGTGCTGGCAGATTCCTTAAAGAGATTCTTCCCTGTGAAATGCACAACCATGCTCCGAGAGGTCCTAGACAAGCAAAGTTATTTACCTGTGGGCGTTAGCTATGATAGCAGGATTCATTATAATTCACAATGGGCCGATGTGGTCATTCGCAGATTGTGTGTATTCCTATTTTTCTATTCAGATATATATAAATTCCACTCTAACGAACGCTTTATACACCCTTCACCATTGCCTAGAAACCATAACTAACACCCCATCCTCTCCCACTAGTCTAATGCTACTCGAAGCCCCCGGTGAGCCGCTTCGCGCACCACACCTAGAAGACTGGTACAGCTCCTACGTATGGTCCTCAATCCTCGACGACTCCCTCCTAAACCTTCCCGGCATGACAGTAGAGCGCAAAGAATCTCCCTGTCGCGCCACCTCACTACGCAAGAACCGCCACCGACAGAAGCTCTCGACAAGGATGAAACTCGGCCCGCGCCTCGATGCCATAATCCGCACATCAGAGGATGACTACCACGAGTACGGCGCGATGGAAGTCGCGCGAACCTTCACTGGCGGTGTAACGTCAACGAAGTGGCTCGGCGACGCATTCAAGCTCGCCAAAGCCCTACGCGACATGCTCTTCCGCCTGCACGAGCTGGTGAACGGCGACGCGGGGATTACGCGGCGGGTGCAGGTTGTCGGGGTTTGCACGGCGGGGCTGGCATTGCAGTATGTTCGCTTGGGGTATCCTGGTGTTGGGTATGTGTGTTTGCTCAAGAGGGAAGGACTCGTCCAGGTGCCGAAGGGCGTTGGTGGGGGGCTTGCCGAGTTGCTCAGGGTGCTTATGGCGGTTGCGCAGTTGAAGGAGGTGATTAGGGCATCGGCCGAGGCTGTCGAGGAGAGACATGTTGGGAGGAGTGAGGTGGATTTGTACGAGGAGTTGGTTGGAGAGAAAGCAGGGGGTGGCGCAAGGTTGGGGTGGGCGATTGATACGCCGTGATGCGTTGGGTGGGACCCCCCCCCATCTTGACTTGGTTTGTGGTTTTTGATCCGTGGAAATGGGGATAAATGAAAGAGCCGGGTCTGGACGGAAAGTTTGAGAGTATGATATAGCGCAGGTCGAGTTATATTATAATATGGTATCAAACCGTGAAAAGATCCGATTAATTCCAAATGATCAGATCTACTACTCGCGTATTCACATCGTAAAAAGCAAACTACACGCCATACCGTGTAATCTGGCAAAAGTCGGATTGACGCTACTGAGGATTTCCTTGAACCTGCCTCAACCGCCGTGGCCTATAAGTTATGTTTAAACTGGCGAATTCGCCTTCTTCGCGCCCTCCTGTTGGCTCGGTTGCCTTAGTTTCGCTTTAGCTCCAATCCAACCTTCACCAGATTATACGGTACACGACCATCCCTATGCGTAATATAAATCCCTTACAACTGTGATGCTAGCAACAAGAACCCCGAATTAAAAACCCCGACTCACATGAAAATGGAAAAAACAATAAACACCCAAGGTCAACTCCCGCTACCCCGCATCAGCACAATGGTGAAAAGAAAAACAGCAATGCATGTAAAGCACAAACGCCCTTGTGGCCTCCCTCAAAAAAGACAAGAAAAAGGGAAAGAAGAAAGGAAACAATGCCCCGCCTACTAATACTAATACCGAGAACCCCCCCCTGCTCCTTCTCCGAAAACTTACGCCCAAACTGCCGCACCGGGACCCAGCAAGGGCGGTTCATCCTACGAAGAAGACCAATCGAGAGCGATCCTGCAAGAGCCACCACCACGGTAGCCCCCGATAGGCAAGATCGAGAACGTGGAGATCAACATCATTCCAAGGATATAATTGTTATCGCATTGCTATGATCAGGCTGTTGGGAGCTTGCCCGAACTTTTTGCGGTTCGCGGTGTTCGCGGATCTAGTTGTGTGAACGGAGAGAGGAGAGAGGAGGAGGGTGTTGGCGATGAGAGTGGTTGTGCTGGTCGTTCTTATTAGAAATTGGAGCCATATGATTTTCGGGTGCCGGGGCAGAGTACCCGATATAGAGCTTGGAACAGGCTCCTCGGGAGGGGGAGGGATCCATGAATGATTAAGTCTAAGATTACTGTTGAGGTAGGTGGTATCTGGAAGGTGATAAAGTTTGAGGATTGGGTGGGACTGGGGGCGGCCAAGGGTGTGTGTATGTGATCCCAGATTAAACAGAGGATCAGACCGCTAATAAAGATCAGTTTATGAGAAGGCTGAATGCAATGATCCTTGATCGGCTATAGAAGGTGCTGGAACGAGGCATTGAGGGAGAGTTGTGTTGTATTATCGCGGAGCGGTCTGTAAAGTACGAACGATATGTACAATGTCGAAAATCGAACAGAAAGAAATTAGTTGAAAGTAATCGCTGACTATATCTGGATATTAATGCCGGCTCTAATTTCAGGAACGACTCCTGTCATAGTGGGCAGATATTGGCCAGGTATATCGCTGCAGCTCCCGCCGTGAGGAAGACGTTGAACCCCAACATAAGGCCAGCATTTGTTGGGCTGCTGGAAGGAGTCCTGTGCACTGATCCTACACATTTCGTGCGAAATGGACAGCAAGCTGGTTGTCCCGAGTCGTCATTGATGCAAACTTGGTCAAGGGTGCAGCAAACATTCGGTTGGCCGATCACCCCACAATCATGGTACCGCAGAGGGCACGAGCTCCCTTCTGAGATACTACTATTCCCACCTACCCCTGTTGAAGTAGTGGAAGCAGCGGAGGGGCTAACGGGAACCGCAGATTCGAAGGGAACTGTACCTGTTGCCTGAGATAAAGCTGCACCGCAATAGCAAACCAAAAGCAGCAGGAGGGGGGCAGAAGAAACTGTTGGTCGAAACATGGTGGCAACTTGGGGTGAGCCCTTGCAAGTAGATAATTTTTTTGTTTTTCGAAGGTGGTGGGAGGTAAAGGACTGGATGCTGGTATATTTGTATGTATGTATGATTGTATATATGTATGTAAGTGCGTACAAGTATGTATGTAGGATATTATGAATTTCGTTGCACAGCAGGATGGAGCATGAATGGGGAAGAGGAAATGGGGAAGCTGGTTGCCCAAAATGAAGCGGTGGTTGGCAAGTTTGGTGCACAGGGGCTATCTTTCTGGCCTTCCAGCTGCCAACTGTCGGAAGATCAAAAACAAAGCAACTTAGCCCCCCCCCGCAATCAGGTGATTGCCAAGATATCATTTGACCGCAAGTGGGAACGGATCAATTATGATACACGTGCAACTTCGCGGCTCCTCACCTTTCCGTCTGTTTTTCGTTGTTCATTCCTAGCTTTCTCCTCCCCTTCCTCACCCATAGTTCAATATTGAAATCTCCCCGCCAATGGTCCCCACACCCGATGACCGCTACCCGCTCGGCTGAGCGACTCTCATTCTATCCACGATTTCTCTTTCCTCACTCTCTCACTTATAATGAATGGGCACGTCTTACGGCAAAGGATATCCACAAGGGGCTACATAAGAGACGTGGGTTCGAGGGGCAAGATGTTTGGTTTTATTCAAACCATCCCATCAGGTGGGTGAGGGTGGTCGGAGTAGTTGTTGCTTATGATGATATGGAGAAGATGGTTAGCATCACCGGTAAGAGCTCCCCCTTTCTTCCCGTTTCTCCTTATTTACTGTGCTGACGTAGCTATAGTAGATGATGGCTCCGGTTATCTTATGGACCTAGTCGCCTGGAAAGGGGAACCACCAACAGGGAAGAAGCCAAAGTTTTCGTTCAATGATCTTGAGGACGTCAGTTTGCATTCGATAATCAAAGCGAAGGGTTCTTTAGGAGAGTTTAGGGGCAATAAGCAGCTTTTGTTACGGAGAGTCTCGGTATTGCGCGATACAAATGACGAAGTCAATGCGTGGACGGAGGCGATCAAATTTAAAAAGAATGTTCTATCCAAGCCTTGGCATCTTACAGAGGAGTTCATTAGTGAGGAGCGGGAAAGGGTGAGGGCCGTAGAAGTGGAGGAAAGGAAGAAGGAGAAGAAGCGACGGAAGGATGAACAGACGCTGAGGAGGAAGGAGAAGGAACCCGAGAAAGGAGCTAGGGAGGTAAAGAGAAAGGAGAAAGCCGTAGAGGAGAGTGCAAGGGGCAATCAGGTTGGGGCGGAAGATGCGGCTACTGAAGTAAGCTATCGGGGGCGTCGTCGTCGACTGACAAGCCCCGAGAAATCTGAGCTGTCGCTGCCGGGGAGGGAGCCGCTAGATCGCCCAACGTCCCGGAGAGAGGAGACTTCCCAACCATCGGCTCCAGAAAGCATCTATCGAGGTCGTCGTCGTCAATCACCCCGTCCTTGGCCTCCATCAGTTTCACTAGACCCGAAACCCGTGGACGGTTCTGCTCCAACATTAGCCCGGGCTGGCCGGCTCTCGAATCTACAACCTTTGAATACCCGTTGTTCAGAGCTAGACGAATATGGACAGGAGCCTGGCTATAAGCGGAGGCGTTTTTTTCCCCCCACATCTGAACTGGGCTTGCAACCTAGTTCACAACATTTAGAGACATCGGAGAGCAGTTTTCGGGGGTGTCACCGATCTTCCAGGGCACCATTACAGTTGACAGTATCAAATGTTACATTGTTAGAGAATTCTACATCGTCTGAGTTTCCGGCAGATATTCAATCGCAAACTTCGACGGGGACTGGATCGTATGTTGGGCGTCGACGTACGGGATCCGAATCGACATCTATTAAACGGGGCCTTCACGAAAATCACCTACCATCGAAGCTTGAAACAATCCCTTTTCCCCCTGGGGTGGTAAGGGAATCACGTTCGGGCCGCTACTCGCCAAGGGGGCTCCGCGTTCCGCGCACGGACGCCTCCCGCGACATGAATCCAGAAGTCGACTTCCCCCAACCTATGCCTGAGCAAGTGCCGTCGAGTATAGAACCCTCGACAGGTATCTACCGCGGCCGTAGACGGCGTGCAGGTTCAGGAACCGCCTCTGTCGCAGATCAAACGGTAAACCAAACAAAGCTAGAAACGGTTGAGTCGCCACCGCTATTGTCTGCGTTAGCGGAATGTCCATTGGAACCTTCTTATCGTGGCCGGCGGCGGCGCGGGGAAACGGCGGCCAGTTCTCAACTGAGTCGGGGATCCTCCGGCTTTTTGGGTCCGGTTGAGGAAAAGAGCGGTTACGGGAGTTGGACTGAGTCTACTGCTCTGAAGGATCCTGCGCTACCATCTTCTCCTCCAAGATATGGGGATGGGTCTATGTATCGTGGGAGACGCCGGGCATAGCAGAGGTTGATAATAGCAGTGCCTTTTCTTCTTCTCCCTCTTTTTCCGGTGTAGATTTCGTATGTTGTTTTTAGTTATTTTTTTTCTCCAATGTAAGATTCGCGAGCAAACATATATCGGGGACCTAGGAAAAAGGGACTGGGAAAATGATGAGTCTTTATTGGCAATTCTAGGCAATCCATGGCGAAAGCTGAATTTGGCTTGCGCATCACAGACTTTTGATTCCTCGTTATTGTATTCACCGCTTCCACAGGATCCGACAAGCCATGCGATGGTATTACGGTGCGAGTGTTATTTCCGCCCTACCATCCAATCCCAGCGAGTATCGCGAATCCTAGTCCGCCAATCCCTTTAGCGCAGCGTCAGCCCCCAACAGCTGCAATCCCGGTAGCAACGACCCATCGCCCTATCATAGCAATAGTAGACAAATAGTAATCAAACAAAGAACCCAAAGCAAGAGTAAAAAAATAAAATAAACTTTTTTCCTCCCAATCCTACTAGGAGACTGTATACCCCCCTGGAAATTTGCCCCGTCGGGTAGAGAACACTTTTCCAATAACTGTTGGCCGAGATGCGGTGCCTTCACTTCTGCCTTGTTGGTGGTATGATATGGGAGCCTATCGAATAGCTGGTGGTACAAAGCACATTTTTCCTAACTTTAGCGCTAGTGTACCGTTGGATGAGGTGGGAGAGAGGATAAAGTGGGGAGACGAGTGAGGGGGTGTGATGACTAGGGTTGCTTTGATCTATTGTGATCTGGTGGAATGGAGGGGTGTGAAAGCTTATTGTGGATTTGTGAGGCCAAGCGAGTGATGTGGGGGGGAACTGCTTTAGCCTTCTAAAGATGTGATATGATTCGAAGCTTTGCGAGAGATCCACGGTGTCATTGTAGTTGACGTCCACCCCAGATACTGCAGGTACGATACTCATATTGAAGCTCGGGTTAACAATAGTAACACTGGCCGTAGTTGGTGTAGTACCGGTACGGTTACTGTTTTAGTCCCGGCATGTCCTACAGCGTAGTACTGTGCTCGAGCATAGCACTGAGCCTCCACGTTCCCCCACCACCACCACCGGGGACAAAAAACAAAAAAAACTCCAGCACCAATAATTGCGTCCCTCTCATACCACCACTCAGCCGTACCCAACATAAAAAATTTTCCATAGCACACACACAAACCAATATAAAAAAAGCAAAACGAAAGTAAAAACTTAAAATAGACCGGCCGCTTCGAGACCAATATAATAGCTCCATTTAATGAAAAAGCAAGTAGCACGGATTAAATAAGAAGAGAGAGAGAAAGAGCAAGAGCAAACGGTTTGCTCATGTCTACCCGAACGGCTGCGATATGACCTAGTGTTGATATGGTGGTACCTTCACTAGGACTAACTTAATTAGCTATCATAACTAAAATACGATATTGCGGTTATTGGCATTTCGCATTGTATCCCCTTTCTTATTCCTCCTTTTTTATTACTTTTTCCCTTGACTTGGCTAGGCTTTCCTAGCTTTGCCCTAGCTCGCCCGTCCCTTCCCTGCCCAGTCCAGTCTGTCTTGCCTCGCCTTGTCTTGCTTCTCTTTCTTTTCCTCTCCTCCTTTCCCTTCCCTCTCCCTCCCTCCATTCACTCCTACGGTGTGGAACATTGCTACCACTATCACTACGACACGCTAGATACACGCAGATCTGGTGGGCAGGTACATCAAACAATGCGCCATCTACACCACCTTCCCCTCCTCTTCCTCCCAGTAAACCTAGCACTGGCACAGATCCTGGTATTCAACGAGACGACAGGACTGCCGGCATGCGCGTACGAATGCCAGCAACTGTGGGCCGCGCAGTTCAATTGTTCAGGCCTCACCGGCAGTAATGTGGTGGGGTGTTTTTGTGTGCAGGTGGGGTGGGTTCAAGGTGGTAGCGGTAGTAGTGGTAGCGATAGTGGTAGTGGGTGGCGGGGTTGTGATTCTGTTTGTGGGGAGTCGGGGGGTGTGAGGGCGAGGGTTGGGCAGTGGTTAGGGAGGGTTTGTGGTAGTGGTGTTAGTGGTAGTAGTGGAAATGGCAATGTCAATAAAACTGAACCTGGAAGACCTGAAGAACCTGGGTCCCCCAAGGTCAACGGACAAAACACCACGAACGACGACCCGGCGGCCAAAAACGGGGCGGACCAGGCCGTTAGGGCCAGAGCTTGGTTTGTCGCCCTTCCCCTTCCATGTATATATACATTACTAACGACCCCAAGGTGGAAGAAAAACTACCCCTTCTTCATCCTCGCCTTTCTAGTAGTAACCGTGCCAATCCTCCTCTACGCATTCGCTGTCCCTATCCGAAAATGGGCGAAGCGGCAGGTCATACAGAACCGTCCCCGGCGGCAAAGCAACATGGAAGAGCTCGGCAGCGGCGTCGGCCCGGGCGGCTTCGTGTTCGCGCAGCCACCTGGCGGCTCGGGGGTGTGGACCGCCGGTGCACCTGCTGCTAGGAGTAGCGAGGGTTTCATGGGTGGTGCCGCCGGAGGCGGCAGCGGTGGAGTGGCGGGATCGAGACATGGGTCCAGTACGCAGGCACTGGACGGCCCGAGTTCCAGTGGGGTTTTTGCCACGGAGGTGTTGCCGCCGCCGCAGCAGCCGCAGCCGCGGGATAATCGGGTTAGCACTCGGCAGGAGAGTTGGGAGAGGAGGGTCCGGGCTCAGTTCTCCCGGGGGGGAGGTTTTAGACTGATGTTTTGGAAGAAGAAGACGAGGGAGGCGGGTGAGGGGGGATAGTATCGTTACACTCCACGACTCTGTCTGCTGAGCTTAAATTGGGCGGTTATTGCTGTAGGAATATTCTTTGGGGTGTAAATATTGGCGCTTGGGGGGGGTTGATTTCTTTTCACTTCCCCTCGTTGGGATCTTCTTCGATTGATGAATTTTCATCTCTTACCCTTCACGGATTTCATTTCTAACTTGTTTATTATAAATTACTGAGGAGCGGGAGTTTTTTTATTTTTTATTTTAAACTTTCCATTTTGCCTTTTTTTCTTTCAAAGCGATGGGAAAGAGTGTCTTGGAAAGTGTACTTTATTGAAAGATCAACTAAGCAATAAACTGAAACGAAATATCATATCATACCCCCAGCATTTGCACCTCTTTCTTTTTCCCGTAGTTCAAAGTGTCCGAGGCAGCGGTGTATACTGCTTTATTGAAGCTGCCATCGAGCAGGGAGAAAGAACCTCCAAGAGTTCTATTAGAAAGAAAAATGAAGAAGGCTTATCTAAAGCGATATACACAGCCCCCCCAAACGGACCCAAGATAAACTTATCGGACGCAACCCATGCGGCACTTCCCTATCATGCAGGAAGCCTAAGTCATGCAATGAAGACCCAAGTATCAGATGTGGGGGTGGCGGAGGCGATGCCAGAGTTCAGTAATAGCAACTTCGGAACAACACCTGCAGCAACAAAAGCGGACAGAGAAGCAACAACACCGCCGGTAACATTTACTCGACGACAACGACGGCCTGGGCACGAATTCCCACTATTGGAGGTCCGGCGACCTTGAGCTCCTTGAACCAAGTGGACAAGTCCGGGTGAGCCCCGCTGTTGGTACTATCCCTACTGCAGACGAAGGGTGTGTGAGAGAGAGGGGGGTTAACAGGTGCGATGTTGCAATCTACAATAGGTGCAACTGGACGTGTGGCCGTTGGTGTAGAATCCCGGAACTGGGATTGGTGATCTTCACGGCCGCTAAAGAGATAAGTGACAAAACCTTTTTTCCGAAAGGGTGTAGGCTTCCGTCCTCGTGGAAAGATCCCGTTGACGACGTCCCCGATCGTGCATGAGCCTGAAGTGCGGTGCAGTACGAGTACAGTACTATTTCTGGGTTCTTTGGGAAGGAAAAGGCTCACCCAATCGTGACTCTTTTCCCTTGCAGCGTTGGGGAACGTTGGAAGTGTGGTCGCCCCTTTGGGCATTGGTCAACCGTGCTGGCACTACCGCTTGTTGGGGACTCAGCTGGGTAGTCTGGCTGTGAATTCCAGACCAAAGGTGCGTTAGGGCTGGTTTTAAAAATAGAGCTGAGGATTTCTCCGTTGGTGGGGTGAAATACCGAGAGTGTGACCACGAGCAGGTTTTCCATTTGCGTAGCTTGGGCGGAGTTGGTCAAGGCAAATATCTGCACTTGTGTAATTGGATCAGTAGTTGCTCGCTAATCTACAGTAATTGGTCCCAATTAGATGCAAGCTTAGGTGCGGTGGATGGTGGCTTGCTTTCCATGGCGTCTCATTTCATGCTGCTTTCGTGAGCAGGTTGGCCAAGCTCTGCTTTGACCATATTGGAGTTGGTGGTATCTTTAGGAAGGGCAGAATCAGCGTAAGTTCTAAAGTGCTCCTTTCTCTTTGCCTTCGTCTTTGCATCGAGCCTAAGGGCCGATCCGGCGGGCACCACAACTACCTGCAGTGGTGGTTGCGACTGGGCCCTTGAGGGTGGTGGTGGTGACTGTAGCGCTTGGATGGCATTGGCTGCAGCGGCCTTTCAGCTCCACGCAAAAGTACCCTGAGATACAGTTCTGCGAGAGGTTACTACCTCAGCGTGTAAAAGTTATCGACATTTCTCTCCTACAGTTGGCCTTCTGTAAGTGACACCACCAGCAGGACTTTAGCAATGGGTCGTACGAGTGATCAGGCGTGACTTTCTGCGTCGTTTCCTGGGCAGGCTTTTGCAGCTTTGCTCGAGGGCAAAAGGAATTGAAACCAAAGAAACAGGAAATTAAAACTTCACCCTGAGATATCGGGGCAGCCCCGGAGGCTGAGGCTATCCCAGAAACCCTCCCTGATGATGAGGTCTTTACAGATACGGGAGAAGGCCTCTGCATGCAACCTTTTTCATAGTTCGAGACAACTTTGGTCGCCGGATTACCCCAGCCCCCCATCTCAGCCGATGCTAGAAGACTGACGACCCCGCCTGAAGGTTTGCCCCCCCATGGACCAGACAAGGGGAGAATTGTAAACTATGAACCGTTCCCTATACACCAACACGGACATAACCCGTTGGAGAAAAAGACGAAGTGCCCAGGAGATTCCTAGAATAGTTACCGGACACTCAAATTATCCAATTCGCCAGCAATAACTTTAAACTTAGAATGCACCTTTCTAGAGCACGGTTCGTCAAACTAGTGGACATTCCCTGCACCTTGTGGAGAGAGGAGGTATGGTATTAAGGGTTTGCATTTACCCTAAATATTAACCGGGCGACCTCTCCCTCGAAGGGAGCTTAGCCAGCCGAACGGTGTCCATAATGTAAGTAACTTAGCTACACCAGGGACTGAAACCACAGGACCTTCTTCCATCCCTTGGAGTTCTGCGGTCAGCGGGTATTGGGCCCGACTGGGCGAGTGAGGGAATCGTCACTATCACTTAGCACCGGCATGTTGCTTTAGACCCAGGTTACCAGCCAACCATCGAGATGTCAACCGGAAAGGACTATTCACGTTTTGCCGAGTTCCATGGGGACTTGTTGCTTGCCCAAGGGTGAACAATCCAGGTTGTGAATTCTCCCGGTGCTAAGAGTGAAGATTGTTGGGAATATATTGGATTGGTGTGATTTGGATGCTGGGAGCTCGCACTTATTAGCGGAGCTGGAGAGTTCCGGAACATTATACAGAAAAACTGGCGTCATGTAGGGGTTATGTATGCGCTGGAAGTTGCAGCACCGGCCAGGAGTAGTATTGGATTTATTGGTCTTGCAGTAGATAGTGTGTTTACTTGCGGCACTCCTCGTTTTCCTGGTTTCATTCATGCTTCTAGTTTAGGCTGTTTCGAAACTCGGGATCATCTAAAGGGATCGCAGGGTGGGATCCGGGGAGTTTTATGTCGGACACTACGACGGGCGGCATCGGGGAGGAGCTACTCCGCTAGGCGGGATCAGCTGACTCGAGCGAGGTTGGGTGCTGGGCAGAAGTACAGTGCGGGGTGCATAACTACTGCATCCCTCGGGAACTCGGAGTAGAGGGGCAATACGAGTATATGCATTATTGTGAGTACAAAAGTAATTAAACAGGATATTCTTCATACAACAGAAATATATAAAGACATTTAAGTAAATATATATTAAAAATTAAAAATTAAAATAAATAAATAAATGAAAAATATGAAAAATAAGATAAAGTTTAATAGTGCTAGTGTATAGGGTCTTCAGAGGCAGTAATAATAGCCTGTATTCTTTTAGCTATTAAATTAACAAAAGTCAAAAGATAAATCTCAGAAATCTTATCCCACTTCCCTCTTATTGTGTTCCTTATATCTTCCAACAACTGAGATGGTAGATATTGCTTAATTAGCTTGTCATTCAGATGCAACTAAATATTTTCAATTCAGTTAAGATTCAAGAAAGCAGGTGACTAGTCATGTTTTGGAATATCATACCACTCTCTAATTTGCTGCATATAATATGCCCTGTAGACTGAAGCTCTATCCTCTATAAGCTAGATGGGATGAGCACCATTCTTAATCTCTTGCTTTCAAAATAGTTGAAGTACTGGGACAAGAACATTGTCTACATAACTTTCAGAAGTTATAGTTCCTCAAATTTCTTTGTTTCAGAAAACTACCTTATATTCCCATCCAGCTACAATACCACATTATACCATAATGGTATTCTGCTGGGTTAACTTGCATAAAAGATAATTATGGTAATAACTTTCCCTTAGGTGTCAGGTTACCCAAATATGGCTCAAATAGTCTAAGAGCCAAATGTAGCACTTATTAGTTTGGATAATTTGATGCTAATTCTTTTTCATCTAGTGTTGGTAATGTACTGCAAAGGCTAAGCTTAGCCCTTATTTTATTTTAGTAAGGCATGATTTCTTTCAAGCAATCCTTTGTAAATAGTCTTCCATCTGACAAACTTTCCATAAGGGTTTCTTGCATGCTTAATGTAGTAGGCTTCTGCCACTTCATAGGATAGCCTGAGCATACTTCAATGTTTAGTGCTTATAGTTACTGTAGAAACAAGTTAGTGGCGAGTGGTAATATTAAGGGAAAAGGTTTGTCTCTTGAACTTTTTGGAGATGAAGGATGTTTAACAGATATTGAAGGTAGTACTGATACTCAGTTCCTGGTCTCCAGCAATCTGTCTGTATGTCTAGTTTGCCAAAACTCGTAATATTCATCTTATATATTACTGCTTGTAGGAGACTCATTCATGCTTATAGGCTTCTATTGTTCTCTATATTTGGATAAGCACTTCTTTATGATTGGCTTATATTGGGAAAAATTTACTTACATGTATGATAATGGAGTTTTTTTTCCAGAGTTCATGTTCACAATATTTGACAATAATGTTGATACTTCTCGCTAATTTGCAGTGGCTAGAGACAATATTTACTTTTTGATTAAATTTCCCCCTTTTTCATTACTTTTGTGTTAACTGCTTCGACTATTTACAGGGGTAATTCCGTGTCCTTGGCCAAGGAATTTCAGCCCCTGGAACCCCCCTGCTGTTCGGTCCGTTCATGCCAGGGACCTGTGTGCATAGTGGATGAAGACAACCGCTCGTGTCGATCGGCTTCCCAAGGCCGAGGAAAATACGAATATAAGCTCAGCGACTCCGGGGAAATTCGAGAATGAAAGCTTCTACCACCTCACGGACCAATACCCCGAAAGCCGCGAGTGATTAAAATAGTGCATCGTCCACGAGAGAGGGTTATCGCATGAATCGACAGCGCGCTCAAATGAGCCAGAAGCAGCCTCCTTTGAGGCTCTTGTCTCTAGGTATTTGTCCTGTAAAACCCCGCTTTTTGTTTTTCGCTCACTACTAATAGCTACGTAATTCTCTATCTAGATGGTGGAGGAGTTAGAGGATATAGCATGATCATGATTCTACAGGAGTTGATGCTAAAATTATTCGTCGAGATGCACGGCCGAGCTCCCAGGAGGGAGGAGGTCCCTAAACCGTGCGACCACTTCGACTTGATAGGGGGCACTGGTACTGGCGGGTATGCCTTATGTTCCTAGTTTCCCGAGGTGTTTGGAAACGTAGGGCTAACCTCGGTAGGCTTATCGCGATTCTAATCGGACGACTGCGACTTGATCTGGAAACTTGTAAAGAAGTATACGTGAAGATGAGCAGGAAGGTCTTCGAAACGGACAAAACGATCGCCGGACTACCGTATCGGAAAACTTTGTTCAAGGCCTCAAAGCTCGAGGAGGCTGTTCGAGAGGTTGTACGTGAGGCCAGCATGAGAGACGGGGAGGAGACGGTGAATATGTTTATCGATCCAAAAAGTCCAGTCGCGCAAATCAGGCGGACCCAGACTTCCAGCTCTTCCACCGAACCACCGGACGGGAACCGGAGTAATCCGAAGACAGGACCCTCGCGTCCCCTACAATGGGGCAACGAGAACGCACTTCTGTGCGACTTGAGACAAGGAACTTGCAAGACGTGAGTTTACGGTTATGGACATCTGGATAACCTGCTTTATGCTTATTACTTCTCAATTAGGTTGGTGACAGCTGTCTACAAGGGCTCGGACGAAAGCTCCTCCCCCGCATTACTCAGAACATATGACTCGGCGCATGGGACGTCCCTATCTGCACACTGCACCGTTTGGGAGGCCGGCAGGGCAACTTGTGCAACTTACCCTGCTTTCAAATACATCCAAATCGGACAGGATAGATTCCTGGATGAAGGTTCTGGGAGATATAGCCCTGTTGCTCAGGTTCTTGAAGAAGCACTTGTGCACGAATGGCCTGGCCGAGAAGTGGGTGTTCTGATCTCTGTGGGGAGCGGGAAGAGCCCCGAAGGGTTGGAGGTCAAAAAAGAACCCTCCACGATTAAGTCAGCCACACCTTTTGGGAGGTTGATTGAGGCTAGGGAGAGGCATCGTGCGAGAGTAGTTGGTTGTGAGGATATCCACCAGGAGCTTTTGGAAGGCTTACATCGCACTGGCGTACAGAAGGAGAACTACTTTCGGCTGAATGTCGAGGTTGGGATTGCCGACTTTGGTATGAACGAGTGGAGCAGGTTGACGGATATATCGAATTGCACTCGAAAATACCTTGGTCGCCAAGATGTTCAAATGATGAACAACTTGGCAGCGGGTAAATTGGCCGAGATCCATCGCAGCGGTAGTAAGGGCCGTATCAGTGTAATACTCTTTCTTGAACTCCAATTCAGCCTAGCCCTTTGGTAGCTAACCCGATGCTTTCATAGTTGGGAGTCCTCAATCGAGAGTTACCGGATCTGCCGAATGAAGCCTTCGTCTCTGACACCGAGGAGGACGAGGAGGTAGCCAAACACTTTGAAGAGCTGAATAGGATTAAAATGAAGATTAGGGCTTGATGGGGTTTCCACCTTTCTCCTCCATTGCATGGAAATATTTTGTATATCTGGTGTTTGTGGAATTTTGATACCCAATTTGGAATGATGGAGGCAAGGAGGGTAAAACGATTGGTATATCTCGTCTTGCTGGTTTTGGGTAGATGTTGGAGAGTGGAAACCCTCAGGCGTGGTGGCCGTTAGACTACTGCATGGTTGGTAGCTCGTATTTATACATAACTTATTATAGATTTCCCAAAGGCTGTCAGTACTCGCCCTCGTGGTATGGTTGGTAGGTTCTGTGCAGAACTGCTGTGAGGAGGAGTTTAGTGGCGGCCTGTCTAGGAATGTATAATAACATGTATTAGCCTGGGGATATTTTTTGGGCCCTTGCTGAGCAGGGAAATTGTGTAGTTCAGGCTGCAATGGTTCTTGTGGAGCCGAGTTAGTTGTAAGCTCAAACCTTAATTAGACTACCTGTGGGACCTCCCTCATCCGAGCACCTGGGCTACGAGCAAACTGAAGACTGCTGTGCTACTGCATCAGTTCAGTTTACGACAGAGTTAGCAAAAAGCAACCTCATAAGTTGCTACGGCACTGGTACGCATGGGAGTAAATTACCTACGCTACGTCGGGTTGAATTGGCCCAGTTGTTAACTTATGCCTACATACTCTAGCACTCGAGTGGTTACGGAATTACCGGCACTGGCATTGCGATTTCTTAGCAGCCAGACCAATTCGCTCGCCGCGGGCGCAGGGCCTATTGATATCGGCGGAAGTGTCTACCGAACCAACACTCGTTGACCCTGCTAGCCTATCCTCGAAACGGGGAATTTCGGTAAGTTATATCTCTAAGTGGGCTAGCTTGGCGGCAACTCCGATATTCCGCGCACTTACCACTGATAGCTCGCTGCACGACTCTCATCCATCAGCAGAATGGAAAGTACTCGTACAGTGCATCTCACAGTCATCCTGGATGACGGCACAAGTGGTTGCTATACCGTAAGGCTGACTAGGTTCCGAGTTCCGTCTCGAGCACAATTGAACAAGCTCTTGCCTGATCCACCCGGGAGCAAGCGGCCGGGAGCGGCGATACCAGCGTTACATCTGGAGCCACAGTATGATAGGTGGATCCCATGAGCTGCCAATCTGAGACAAGACGTGTGGGACCAAGTCGCGGGGATGCGGGAGTCACGTCCCGCCGGTAAAAGAGAAAGTTGGATAATGGAGAGAGAGGAAGGGAGAGAGAAAATCGTTCGGGGAGATCGGGTTGTGTGCTCCACTCGTACCCCGGCGATGCAGCCACGGGGAATTTTTGACTTGATGGGGGTTTGATGGGGTATTTTACAAGTAGTAGATTGTCCTGAATGCCGTGTTCGTATCAGGGTAGATACTGAGTGTGGAGGGAGGGGTATAATAAGCTTCCTTCCCCGATCTTTATTTTATTCTTGCCTCCCTAAGAAGTTCGGCCGGCGATTTACATTGACACTATAGTGGAACTGAAATAATTAGGGAGGGAAAAATATGGCCACAGCAATCGTCACAATCCCGCCGCCGGTAGCCTCAATTGAGCTTGAGAGCCGTCCGCTGACCGCGGAGTCAAGAGTCCCACCAATAAACACACACTCGCACACGCTCTCCCCTGGCGATGAGGAGAGTTCACCATTGGACGACCGACCGCCGGAAGGCGCGACAGTCTTCGAGCGACCGAACGTATCAACCGTGAAGGGGATGCTGCTGAGCACGAATTTCGCCGTGTTCATGTCTGGAATGAATGATGGCAGCACAGGCGCCTTGATACCGTACATACAGCCAGCGTATGATATTGGGCTTTTGTTTGTTGCCGTTGTGTATTTCTCCCCTCTCCCCTCCTCCCCAACATACTCCCAGCATAGTTACTAGAAGATTGTGCGGATGGTAGCTACCTAATAAACTTCTCCGGTTGGCTCGTCGCCGCATTCACAAACGTACACTTAACCGCCCGCCTGGGCATGGGTGGGGTCCTAACCCTCGGTGCAGCATTCCAGCTCTCGGCGTACTGCTTAATGTTCTGGAAGCCCCCGTACCCGCTATTTGTATTCTCGTTCTTCCTCTCGGGCCTAGGCCTAGCCTACCAAGACGCGCAGGCAAACGTGTTCGTAGCGAACGTGAACAATTCCCACAGATGGTTGGGCATTCTGCACGCCTTATTCGGCGCCGGAGCCCTACTCGGCCCGCTAATTGCTACGACTATCGCGGCAAGGACTCCCTATTGGCATTACTTCTATTTGGTCACGTTGGGGCTTGCCGTTATCAATTTGGGATTGCTTGCATGGACGTTTCGGGATGGACTGTTTAAGGGAACTGCGGCAGCTAGGGAGAGTGCTAGTCAGGATCTTAAGAAGGCGCTCTCCGAGAAGACGGTTATTGTGCTTAGTTTGTTTTTCTTCTTGTATGTTGGGACTGAAGTTACTGCTGGAGGTACCCCCCGCTCACCTGGGCTGAGATTTACCTAGGTGGGGGCTAATTGGTCTCTAGGTTGGGTCGTGGAGTTCCTCATCCGAGTGCGGAACGGTGAGCCTTCCAAGGTCGGATATGTCGCATCGGGCTTCTGGGCTGGTCTTACCCTGGGAAGACTTCTTCTCGCGGACTTTACGCATAGGCTTGGTGAACGTAGGATGGTCTTTGTCTATATTATACTCGCCATCATTACGCAGTTGATATTCACGTTTGTGCCAAATATTATTGCGAACGCGGTTATGATTTCGCTCTTTGGATTCTTTATTGGCCCTTTCTTTCCTACTGTATTACCCCCACCCTTCGTATCCTCCTCCGTTTGGCTGAAGAAAATAGGGTATCTCTGTGGCGACCAAGGTCCTTCCTAGAGAATTACATGTTGCATCAATTGGTTGGCTTTCATGGCCCTCCCCTAACTTTTTACATGTGTTGATTGTTGAACTTCTAGGGTTCGCGTCGACAATGGGACAAGCCGGATCCGCCGCCTTTCCGTTCTTGACTGGAGCCATTGCTGCGAAGTCTGGTGTTAAAGTTCTCCAACCTGTGCTAATGGGGTTGCTCGCTGGGATGGCGCTGTTCTGGGCACTTATCCCGCGCGTTGCGAGACATTCTTCGTAAAGGGGTTTCAAGGCGAAGCCATATATGATACTGGCTCAACTTGGGGGATTTGTAGAGCTATAGACTTGTTTAACTTTATTTACCCGCGAACATTGAAGCGGGAAGATCGTTTCAACTGCTGTTAAAAAGCCTCAAGCCCTGATCGGCGCAGCTAGTATAAATAAAAAGTTATCGACCGTTAGCATCGGGCTCACCTCAAATCCACTTGTCTACGCTTGCCTCTAGAAAGCTTGCGGAACATAGAGAATAGTGACTGCATCGGATGTTTCCGCCGGAGTAGTGGTTAGAGCTTAGTTAGTGACTAGAATTTACTCGTCTGCTCGAGTATGTTAGGATGATTATCAAATAGCTTGTATTTTTTTTGGCAAAGTGAGTAAAGGCCGGAACTATGATAATATTATTATGATAGGTGTAATGCTGAGAAGGGTAAAAAGTTCGACATCTTGAAACCCTGTCCATCCCATCATTACCCTTAACTCCCGAATATGGCGTTAGCATGGTGCCGGGCACTTGAAATCAACTCTAATCGGGAATTAATTTTGCTCACATATACAGTACATACAAAGTAGCAGTCCTTAGCTAAAATAACCTCGGATATGACCACACATAAGTGGTTCCACATTTTACCATCTCCATCCGCATTAGTCCTATGAAGAACTAGAAAATATTGGGTTGGAGAGGGGAGCATTCTAAGCGCTTCCACAGGGTTGTATACAGTATCTTCCTAAAGATCTGGTTGTCGTTGGAAATTTTCCAAAATCATGATTGTGCTGGGTTTTCGGTTAATTTCAAGTGCCTTTTTCTGCACTATACCACGATATATTAGACCCCAGCAGTCAATCCAATTCCCGCTCTGGCATAGAGCAACACCCTGTGGGTAAGACGCCGTGAATCGGGGTTCGGTTTGTTTTTGGTAACTTTAGCTAGTTATGCTTGTTGCGCTTCTGTGCATCATTCCGTTTACAAAGGGACGGTTGTAGGGTAGTGGGATTGTTTCTAGAAATGTTCCTTAGGGGTATCATAATTACTTGCAACAGAGAACAAGCGTCTGCCGCAGCTGAATTCCCGCTAATACGAACTATTGGATTACCTAGGGGTGACTCTATCGCGCTGCCCCAGCCTCACAAAAGTACGGTATGCAAACACCTCCTCTCCCCCCAGGTGATAATTCCTCTGACATGAGGCTCCTGCCGCACTGATAGTAAAGTACTGTAATACCAACCTCCAACCCAACACAGTTTCATCCCACGGAGGCGCCTGTAGGGGCTTTCTTCAAGAGCGTTTCAGTTTCTTTCCCCTCCTTTTCCCCGTGAACCTCTGAAACAGGAACCTTTTGAAGCCCCTGTGTAACCTTGGACTGGGCGGGAATATATGAATACCACGACCACCAGCAGCAAAAGGGCCCAGGTGTGAAAACAGTAAAAATTCTTCCATCGAAAAACCCCCCTTTTCCTTCCTTCCTTCCTTCCTTCAATTCCCTAAATAACCCTTCCGCAGAGCAAGGCCACCCAGCAAGTACACTAAAAGATATGTCGGACGACCTCCTCTCCCACCACCACCTAATTTCCTACCCCAGCTTCATCCCGCTCTCCAACAACCCAACCTGGTACACTACACAGCTGCCGAAGAATCGCTCCAAGAACCGCACATACCTATTCCTGTCGACACCGACCTCCGTGCCTTCTTTCAAACCCCGTATTCAGAAGTTCCTTGCCATCAATCCGAATTGGAGCATTTACTCTTTCGACAGGAGTATATTGGAATTGTACACGAAGGCGACGCGCACGTCGCAGCTGTATGAGATGCGCATGGGCAGCGGTAGCCGGCGTGTGGGCTATACCGGTGGCGAGAATGGGATCGGGAGGGTTGTTGAGGATGGGGATTGGTTTCGGGAGACGCATACGGACGAAGCGACCCTAGTTGATGAGGAGGATGTGCTCAGTGTTGTAGACCCCAGTGGTCAGCGGCTGGCATTCGCCACATGCCTGGGCGATGCGGGGAGGTTGTTGGTTACGAAGGTCGAAATTGCGGAGGGGGTTAAGCAGAGTGTGCGGGGGGTGGAGGTTGTCAGGATGTTGTTGGGTACCGTTGCGGATATTGCGGAACGGGGAGGGTTGAGGGTTTGGATCAATATTCCTGTGGAGGATGTGATTATCGTTGGCGTGCTTTTCGAGATGGGGTTTGTTGTTAATCGGACGCTTTGGCTTGTCGAAGGGGATGAGGAGGTCACTGATGAAAGTGGATTTGCGGATATCGTTGTTGGGAGTGGAAGGGTGAAAAGCGTTGTGGAGAGGAGTAAGGTTGAGGTTTGGAAGTTGCCGGATTGGGAAGGGGGCATGAGTGGGTGGAGAGAGCAGTGGTCTGCTGCCCTAGATAGGATCATGGCAGGGGGAGCATAGGCATGGGTGGTCACTCGTACCAGCCCAAGATTTAGTTAATTTTAATATACAGATGATAAACATTCTAGCTGTTTCCAAATTCCGCTTTTTTGTACACCACTTCAAAGACTTGCCCGCACTAGGCACGCCATTCATACGAGCCCTAAATCTAACATTTAACCTCGCTGGGAGCACCCGTACAGTTATTCTTTCCTCCAGTAACACTGACTCCACTCCACTTCCAGTCAGAACAAGCACCAGATGCACAAAGGATGTAGATGTTCTTCGCAGAGGAAGCAACGGTACCCTTCACGTTGGTGATCGTTAAGTCAGTGATAGGAACCCCGTCAGTAGGTCTATATCGGATTAGCTAACTATTCCTCGATTTGGGGGCTGTGGACGACTAACATTCCAGTGGGGCTTCCGTTCTGGTAGTCTTGTTGAACGTCAATTCCGTATCTCGAAATGTTCTTTAGCGTAATCCCTGAATAGGTGACACCCTTGACGGAACCGGTAGCACCAGAGACGGTTTTGATCCTTATACCTAGTGAGAGACAGCGGTTAGACAGACCTCGGCCTGTTAGGACAGGCTTTGATGTAACTCACCATTCTCCGAGTCAACAATGGTACAGTCCTTGATGGTCACGGTATCGACCACGTTATTACTTCTCCCACCAACACTGCCAATGGAAATTCCGTGCCCGCCCTGGCTGATGTTAGATCTATTTGCCGGATATCATCGGAGGGGGTGTGCACGTACGGAGCAGTAGTTATTCAGGAACTGAATGTTTGTTCCTGAGTTGACAGCCAAACAGTCGTCCTGGTTGTTGACTTTTGCACCGGTAATAGTAACATCATTGGAATTCCCGACGTCAAAGGCATCAGTATTGTGGCCCAACTGGTTGTAATCCCCATCCTTATTATCAATGGTGATCCCAGTCAGGGTGAGTTCCTCACAACCGCTGATACTGAAACCTTGAACAGGGGTGTTCTTGAGAGTTATTCCGGTAATCGTGGATGACTTAAGGCCATGTGCGGCGAAGAATTTGGGCTATAATACTCAGCGTTGGCTCGATGAACACAAGGAGATTGGTAAACCTTTTTTTTGCCACCATTGCCTCCCAAACGATCCCACCATCTCGCTCCCTCGCCATCAAGAACAGATCCGGGAGCCCCCACGATCTGGATGTCTGTTCCGCTCACAGTTACAAGTGGACCAGTCCATTCTTGATAGCCGAAGCAAATAGTCCCAGTGAAGGTAACGGTGGTCCCATCAAGAAGATCCCCCATATCGAGCGTTTTTCCTGCGGGAACAGTGAATGACCCAAGGGAGATATTCGTGCAAGACTTCTTGGCCGTTGCCAAGTCGCTGGTGGAATTAACTGTGCAAGACGGATGAGGAGAAGCTGTTGGAGCTGCAGTCACCAGACTGGCAAAGAGCGAGAGAAGAGTTAAACCCAACATCTTAGTGAAGAAAAGCACACGGTGCTAGTACAAGAGAATGTATTAAACTCTTTTTCAAAAAAGAAAGAATTGAAATAAGGAATGAACGAGAGGACCAAGCTTGGCTGCTTGTGCCAAAAATCTGTCACACTGAGAGATATCAGATGTTTATATACTTCTAAGAAGATTAGAGGACCCCCCCCCCTTGATCTTTAGTAGAGCTCAACCCTAGTATAACCTGTCTACTATAGATTAAACGATTCTAGGAAGAAATTCATAGGAGTAGTCGGTGAAAAAGTTTAATCCAGGTGGTAGCCTAGTAAATGATTATTTGCTCGCCCCTGGCTTAAGTTACCAGGGATTTCGAAAAGGCTGTTAGTTTACCAATTCCTCAACCTTCTGAGGAGAACATTCCTCTCGACGCCGCAGTAGTGGTTTAGATTAGTTCTCTAACTAAAAGAGGTAAGGTTTATAGCCAAAAGAAGGAAGAGCGGGCTATGAGAAATTGGGTTCCAGGCCAAAAAGGAAACAAAAAACCCATTTGAGAAATCCCAGCTCTGGGAACCCTTCGAAATTGACAATCGTATCCCTCATGATGTACTCCAACATTGGAGTCAGAATTTAGTGTGGGACGGCTGAGATATGCACAGACAACCTGCTCTGCAAAAATTTTGATCCTTGTGTCCACGCTTTTGTGAGGGGTACCTGTCGTGGTCTGTGGCGTCCTTGTTCCTCCTCAAAATAAGTTAATATATCTGAAAGAATTGCAGTGCTAGTGCCCATGAGAGGCGAGACGCAAGTACTAGTACTGTATCTGAGCATAACCTATCTAGCGACATGCTTGGCGCAAGCGACGTGCGCTAGTGACATAAATTCCAAACACAACAAGGGCTTGCCTCGTCAGCAGAACGGACTACTTCCCAGAATTTTGAAACCGTAAGGTCTCCCGTATTAGCGAAAGGGACCCACGAGGTTCGTGCTACCGTGGGAACCAGGAATACCTGAACCGAAGGCTGGGACACTAGAGTTGTCTCTCTCTGGGTGCCGTCCCAGGTGATAAGCCCCGCACTAAATAGTAAGGCCCATTGTATTCGAGTACCTTTTTCTTTATTTGTCCCAGTGGAAGGCCGAAGGTTAGTTTTCTGTTGGGAACCCCCCCCCCCCTACCCCAAGAAGGGAATTCTAAACTTCTTAGCCTAAGCTTCAGTTATTTCCCACTATCACTCGGAGTATGACCGCTTTCTAACCCTCGTAACAATAATAATGCATTTCGGTTTGCTGTTGATTACCGGTACTGTGCTCGAGTACAGTACAAACTCAGTGACACCCAGTCTTGGCCTACGGCCTCGGCCGGATTCACAAGTACAACTCACATCCATCTTTCATGTCGCCGGGTTGAAGTCGCTCCCCTTTTAGCGCGTCACCACCACCAAAAAAGTACGACTTCAATCCTGCGACATGATTAGAAAGGTATTAATCATAAGCGAGGGTTCTGTTCTCCTGGCGAACTGTAAGGATTAGGTGGGGGTGAGTGATACTGTACGGCAGTTGCACTGGAGGGTTTTGAATCCTGACAAGTGAAAGCTCAGTTACATGTAACCTCGTGCAGGGATAATGTAGCATATGCCAACCCCTCCCTCTTTGTCTCTTGCAGGTGTTTAGGCACTTGAGTCTCTCTCTTAACTCTGTGTAGCTCTCTAACTGTTCGAACCCCTTCGGCAGTACTTGAAAAACAAACACACCAAACTTCCTCCCGATATGAGCACCTGGGGATAATGCTCGTACTAGCACGGAGGAGAACCTCGATAGAGCTATCGCTTAGTTGTCATGTATTGTGCTTGGACGAGAGCCTCATATTATCGGATCTCTTTCCGTAAACGCTCAGAATAGATTTTCCAAATTCGGGCGGCCATACCGATATTCCCCTACTAATAACTGCTTTAGATTCAATGTAATCCATTATCAATTGGAGACACTGCCAATCTAGGCTTATGGCGGCCAAACAGCATTATAATACAATCTGGAGGTAAAGGAGTCCTATAATGGTTAATATGCTGTGCTCGAGTATTTTATTCTAAGTTTCTAATTGCCATTTCGGTTACTCCAACTTCTCTCACCGCCACAAATATAATCAGGGATAATCGCTTGTTCTTTGGGAAGCTCAAAGGTTTCTTCCCTAATAACTATTTAGGAAGGTAAAGTGCTAGGCTTAACTATCGAGCTGCTTTGAACTTTCATATCGTGGAAGCTATGATCTCACATGCTCAGTTAGGGGGGGGTTAACAATTTGCGTGTGGGACGAGTGTATCAGGGCTACTTGTACTGACTAAGTTAAGGGCTACGGGGAGAACTTTCTGTGATTGTCTTTGCGTCTGCTAGTCAATCAAAGAGTCAGTGTGGTTAGAGCATGGTCTTTATATTAGCCGCGAAGGAATTGGCGAGTGATCAAGAGGGTGGAAATCGTCAAAGTAGGGTAACAGAAATTACATATTTGGGATCCCTCTTCGTCTCCAGCCAGGTTCCGCAGTGGGTACGGTCAATGACGTTCGTGGCTGGAGCACTTTGCTGGGAAAATATTGCTCAACTCAACCCCTAATGGATTTTTGACTACTACTCGAATGCAAGTTATGGTATCAGCAATTTGTATGGCAAATTGTCTGTGTGCATCTGACCGCTCGCGCCAAATTTAGACTCAAATGATCGGGCTTTTCATGTTGGTATATTGTATATTGGGTGATGGGGATGACTCTCTACAGGCTGGTAGAAGAGGAATAGGAACGCCTCAATTCTCCGAGGTATTGGACTTAGATAGAAGTGGACCAAATTTTTTGTACGTGCAGGTGAGCTTTCAATGGATGCAAACTACTGTTAATTTCCTTGGCGGAACCACCTAACTGATATTTGATAAGGTATTAACCTGGAACGAGACGACCCCTAGCAAATTAACATACTATCACGAAGCCAGAATGGGTATAGTATCAGTCCATTCCTGCTACAGGCGCCCTCACCATACGGGGACGACTCTAGCAAGCGATTAAAACAGTGCAAACACGGGTCCTTAGTGTGGTCAGATAATCTAAATTTTAGTATGCAATGTCCCGGAGCCACCCAGTTGTGCCATTTGGGGTTTTTTACTGTATATGTATTAATACTACAAACAGTTCACTCATAAATTAAAACAACTCTATCTGATTCCTCCCATCCACCCCATAACTACTCAAAGCCAATCTATACTCCCGTTCTCTTCCCAGCTAACCCCCACTCAAGGCCCTGAGGTCCCTCCGGAAGCAAGTAACCGCAATGGGTACTCGTCCCTTGCAGGAACTATCCCGACATTTAGGAGGGAAAATAGTGATATTTCAAGGTACTTCGGGGGCATTTTGCCCTTCCCCACTATAGCGTTTACCTCTCCTCGGTGCTCGGGTACTTACTGGGGGCGAGTACGATGGTCCTACTCCAATGACATCCCCCCATCCCCTTTAACCTCCTCATGCTCTCCCTCCCCCTCTCCAGAATCTCCCTCCTTTTCTGGCTGCTCTACTCTGCCAACAAACCCTTACCGCTTCCACCTTCGGTCTCAGTTCCCCCCCTCTTCCACCATCTTCCCATTCCGAATACTCTAGCACTTTCCTCATCCACCTCGTCCCCCACACCAATGTTCGTTACCTAATTACTCCAGTAGCGGTATTCTGAGTTAAAAGGGTTGAGAAGGCTAGCTTGCTTCACTGTTTCACACAGGTTCGGTATTTATTGAAGCACTTGCCGGAGAATATCAAATAATTGGACCATATGCTATGTAGTTGGAGTTGCCCCCTCTGGTAAGAGCTGGTGTTTTTTGTTTCCCTATATCTCTCAGGTAGGCTGAGAAGCTCTTTTTTTTTGCCGCGGTTCCCCCCCCCCCTTCTCCGAGGTGGGTAATTCTCAACTACTCGTTCCCGGCATGAAGAACCTGAACGAGGTTAGGGGCATGGGAGTAGTTAATCAGGGTTATGCTTTAGAGTAGCTTATAGAACCCGAAATGGAAAAAGTTTTATAAAAAAAGAAAGAAAAAAAGAACCTGAACATTTGGATCTGAATTTAGCATGGGCGCTCAGATACGCACGGACAATTTGCCATACAAAGTCTTGACCCCTGTGTTCAGGTTCTACATGCCGGGAGCATGTACGAGTACATAGCACATAGTCGAATTGTTTGAGACTCTACTGTATTTGCCATGACTTCACCCTTGCTCGCAGTCCGACCAAGACAGAGTTGCCAAGGGGGGCACAGATTATTATCACAATGAGGAATAAGATAAAAAAATGTTCAAAACATGTCCGGACTTGTGAAAACTCCCATTTCCTATTCGCAACCCTATACGGAGGTACAGGGCATAAGTTTTGTAGGTTCCACAAGCGAGGTTTGCTGCCCTCACTCCCTGTGTAACCTACAAAACTATGCCCTGTACCTCCGTATAGTAAATTCCAGAAGTGAAACAAAAGCTTTGGCTAAAGGGCCCCTTCCGAAAGCTCTCTACCGAGCTAGTCCTTGCACCACTTGCCTTCTGAGTACTGTATCTCTGGCGTCGTGCGGTCCAAGACCAGGGCTAGCGCAGTCGGGGATTGGCTGAATTCATCCCACTACTTGTCCCAGGCAAGAAGTACCCGAAAATTTAGGAGGAAAACAGGGATAATTCAGGGATAGAGCAGGGGGATTTTGTATGGCCGACCGTCTGTGCACATCAGTGCGCCCATACAAAAAAGGTCAAAGTCCAATTTTCGGGTACTTCTTGCCAGGGACGAGTATCTACAGTAGGACTTTTTTCTCATTCTGGGATAGTTGATTTTACTTGCCCATCCCCAAAGTGTCGGGATGCCTTGACCCCAAGTGGTCCCAATTTATACTTCAAAGCGCGAATCTTAGCGGCAAGTCATCCGGACACTTTTGGAATGGGCGACTAATATCCTGTCGCCCCCACATTCGCCTCCCCCTTCAAATTTGGAGCGAACGTTTAAAATACCATGAAAAACCGGGGGGGTATGTTTAAAATACCATGATATACCATGACAGGGGTGAAGTTTCAAGCCACAATTACAAGGGTAGAAAACAATTAATTGGGACAGACAAGGATATATTTCGCTGGTTAACCTAGAATAACTGTTCCATAACTTCTTGTCGAGCCATGGTATGAGCAATCTTGGCGCAAAGTTAAGCGAAAATCAACCCTTTTTAGGCATCATAACTGTGCCAAGCCCCATCTTTACCACTGGGAAAAATATTAAAAATTAGGCCTCAACTGACCCTATTTTTGATAATTTTCCTATGATTTTTAGTATTTTATTATTATTATTATTTGGGCCCCTTATGAAGGTATTTAGACTCCTGAATAATGATTATTTCTGCAGTGGTCGCATTTGGTGTGGAGGAGGTCATAGTTTGCAAACTTCGCCCCTGTCATGGTATATCATGGTATTTTAAACAGAGACCCCTGTTTTTCATGGTATTTTAAACGATCGCTCTCAAATTTGGATTCCAGACTACGCAGGCTAACTAGAGAAGTCTGAAACAAGTAACAGCCCGGTAGTGAATACCTAATAACACCGCACCTAAATTCCTTTAATAGATTCTGAAATGAGAAGGGAGTGTTCAGAGAAGGGGGCATTGGATTGCAGTATCATAGAAGAGAACAAAATCAGAAAGGGTAGGTCAGAAAGGGTGGTGAGAAAACAAAAGAAAAAGCCCAAATCACGCGTCCAGTTCACTAGTAGCCCCATATTACTGTAAATATCCTGCAAAATTTCCCACATATCTCTCACCCATACCTACCAACCCTCACCACCTGAATTGTCAACACAAGAAATACAAAATACCCTACGAGAAGGGTGGTAGATGGTTTGCAAGGCCCCAGCCGAATAAGACTCAGAGTCTTTCCGCCTCGCGATGCAAATACATATTTGACACCCATTCATTTAACCAAAGGAATTGTAATGTTGAGCGTCTTCTACCAGATTATCACTCACTCTAGAGGGCTACAGTTGGCAGAGTGCACAATCTACGTAGCCCAGAATCTGTGCCCAAGAGGGAAACGAATTTGAAAATGACTAGATATCATAGTAGCGTCGCCAATTGGTAAAATCGTCACCCGAATTACGGCAGCGAGTTACGGCTAGATTTTCCACAACCACACTATAGTGGACAAGTATGCGATGGATTTTGGTATAATGCAATGAAAGAATAATAAAAAAACCCCTGAATGAAAGCGGCGGTTGTATAATAGATATATGTGAGGATGAGAAGAAGAAGAAACTTTATCGGCAGAGGTTGTTGTCTCCCCTGTCAGTACAGATAAGTTCAAGCTTATTTTGATGATTCAAGTATGATACTATTGAGTAAGCATCCCCTCCCCATGTTTGTAGCAGAGCCCTTCCAGCTCCACCCTTTTCCGCCTGACCCTGATCTGCAGTCTAATACTTTTTAAGTGAAGCTTTAAGGTAGTTTGGCGGGTGATTAATCGAGCAAGCTAATTAACAGACAGTAGCCCAAGTCTTTCTTCTTCTCCTCGTCTCCCTCTTCTTTTGCTGTATTACGTACAGGAGTGTTATCCTCTACCTTCGGGAGCCCTCCTCCAGCCCCCCTTTCTCGCCCAACTCATAAACGGGTGATGCAAGGAACAAATATTCTCTAAGTTAATATAAAATCCAATTAATTCCTTTGCTCCGGTCTCTTTGAAGTTAACCCTTATAGCATATTACCCCAGTCTCTTAACCGGATGCCAACATATACAAGTTTCCTAATCCAGTCCAACCTTCCTAATTTCAAGTATCCGATATTCTACGCTTGCCTCTATACAACCCGCACGCTTGAAACTCCTACCATCTATACATTCTGGATATCCCTATGATAGCGATCATTCTTACAACAACTCCCATACCGATATCGTACCAATCATTTTCATTACATGGCCACTTGCCCCGGAAAGCACTGTGTTGGAAATGGCAGTTTAATGGCCGCACTTGATGCGGGATGTGCCTGCACTCTGTGGCGGCTGAGGCATACGTACGCACCAGTTAAAGGACGCGCAAGCTCTGAAAATGTTTTCACCCCCCTTGTTCTTCTTTCCTTCTTTCCTTCTTTCCTTCTTTCCTTCTTTCCTTCTTTCCTTCTTTCCTTCTTTCCTTCTTTCCTTCTTTCCTTCTTTCCTTCTTTCCTTCTTACCTTCTTACCTTCTTACCTTCGCTTGCTTCACACCTTCCTTCCTGTGCGCAACTTCACTTAAGCGGTTTCAGTCCACTGCGTAAAGTCCTCACCGTAAATCATTACCTGGGCAGCCCAGATTTTCAACACACTGGGTAAAGCTGTAAACGAGTGATATCCTGTGGCTACTATTCACAACCCAGCAAAGTCATTAGCACATAACAAAGTATGCCTGTCTTCAGGGAAAGAATTCCTCTTGCCGCAGACTTGGTACGATCTATTAGCACATCTTTCACGTACGCACATCCTTGTGCATCTGCACAGGTCGTGGGGACACCGCATAGCTCCGCGAACCAGTTCCTAAAGAGCGGCCATCGTGGAGAGGATAAAACCTAATGTCAGGATTACCCCACCGCATTTAAGGTGCCCAGTTACCTTGGTCAGGATTTTCCCAGTCTTCAAAGTCTACTTCTTTCAACTACTTATGAGGATGCCGCTCTCGGGTTTGAGCCTCCAGGATGTGGCGCCTATTTGATCACCATGCGGGCAGTGTGGACGAATGACAACCGCACACTTAACCGCATATCGGCCACGCCAGGCGCAGAGGGCCGGGCTTCAGAGTCGTGTCGACGGGGGTCATAATTACGGGACCGGCGACCAGCCTTGTAGAGCATGTACCTCAACTTAACACTCTATAAGTAATTACCGGTAAGAAGTTTTAATTTAGTATCTTAAATTAAGGTTTAACTTGTTTTGGCTATTATTGATCTGATTTCTTTTCCCCTCCCGTTTCCTGGGTAATGCTCGAGTGCTTTGAGGTACAAGTACTATCATAGGTTTCCCTCTAGCCCACAAGTCCCTCTGGAGACTTTTTGAAAGAAAGAAAGAAAAAAATAATCTTGCCTATGGCCTGTACTCGAGTACAGGTAGACTCCTGCAGTAACTTCGCTGTTCTGGAAAGGGTGCTAATTCTTGGCAGGAGCCCGGGGTTATTAGGAATCGGAAATGACTTGCATTCATACGGCCGAGTTCCAGCTTGGCGCCGGAAAGAGAAGTTGATCAGTTGGCCAATCAGATAACAGGATCCCATTATCTTTGGCTTCTGATTGGCCGGCGGACCTGGGATCGTCACAGTGTCCAACCTCAACTCGGCCGGGCGACTAGAGCATGGTAATGTACGGATTCCTTGACCCGAAGGCCGTGTTGTCTGGGAAATAAAAATACAATGCTACGGAAGCTAGAAACACAGGCTGCTTGCTTTGGAGCTGCATCCTGCTGAGAAGGCGGGAATCGACAAGGCGAGGGAACTTCCGTTTTCCCAACAAATCCTTGTGAAATTGGGGCTATTTCCGATTCTGGAATCTATCTTCTATTTGCTATTATAGTACTATGCTGTCCATTGGATGTTATACACGATGGTAGCTACTCCCGGTCACCATCGTCTTCGAGGGACCTTTGGGTTCTGATTTTTAGTGTGGTTCCATCGTTTAGTTGAGAATCTGGACAGTCACTCTTCCCGATTATTAGTGACCTCCCAGAGCATATCCGGATTTAATGGCCGTGCGAAGCTACCCCTCACAGTGCTCCTGGGAGAAGAAAGTACTAGCACTGTGATTGGATTAAATGCTCTTGTCTGTAAGCATCAATGACAGCGCCTGCAGGCTATCCAGGGGAGTGGCGAGAGCTAGCGCCACTCAAGAAGAGACTCAACGAACAAAAACTACCTTTCTGAAGGCCACACTTCTAACTACTTATCAATCTTCAACCGCCCCCCCTCTCCTCCCCCTGCGAATACACATGTTCGCTGTTCAGGTAGTTTGCGGACCGCTCCGGTTCGCTGGTTGCAAACTTTGCCTGCAGTGGCGGTATGAGTGAGAAAATCAATGCTGCCAGCGGTATGGAGAAAGCACTAACTTAAATGGGGCATGGATGCAGGAATTGAGCAGGAAGGTATAAAAGAAGCTTGCTGAGGATGTTCGAGTTGCTCTCATCAAAGATTATTTGACCGCCTCCTTCGATACACACCAACACCATGCTCGCTCTTAAAGTAACTCTAACGGCCCTCCTCCTCTCCTTAACAACAACAAGTGCTGAAATACCCCCCTTCGACTCATGGCCCTCCCGCAGAATCAAACTCCCGGATGTTTCCATCCACCTGAAACACCACGGCTCTGGACCGCCCCGCGTTCTTCTCCATGGGCAGCCACAGCACTCCCTAACCTGGCACACAATTGCCCCCCTCCTCGCACAAGAGTACACGGTAATAGTCCCAGATGGGCGCGGCGCCGGTGCCTCTGGGATTCCTTATCCAGAAAAGTACACAGCAGAAGCACTAGCAAACGATGTAGACGGGATCCTAACGGCCCTCGGCGTCACTGGAAAAGCGTTCAGTAGGCTACGACCTCGGGGCCGGAGCTGCCGCAGCATACTCCCACATGCACCCAGAGAGAGTCGCTCGATTAGTAGTGTCGGAATTTGCGCTTCCCGGCTTCGGATTCGAGGGATTCATGGTTCCGGACGCACATGGCTCGTTGAACAGTCATTGGCACTTATCCCTACTCACGGCCCCAGACGCTGCGATGTTCTTGGTGCAAGGTCGGGAACGGCAGTTTTTACAGTGGTTCTTCTGGCACGCGGCTTACTCCGGATTGGCGGTTAGTCTTGAGCACTTGGACCGGTACGTGTATGAGTATACGAAGCCTGGGTACCTTCGCTCTTCGATTGGGTGGTATGCATCGGTGCTGGAGGATGCGGTGTTTTTTAAGCGGATGTTCAATGGATCCAAGATTGAGGCGCCGATACTGTACCTGGGTGGTGAGGCGAGCGCCCCCGCCGAATTGGCCGGACCGTATTGGGAGAAGGTTGGGAGCCATGTTACCGCTGTTACGATACCGGAGTCTGGGCATTGGATTGGGGACGAGAATCCGGAGATTGTCGCTGATAGGATTGGTGAGTTTTTTGGGGAAGTTAGAGAGAGTATACCGGCGGCGGGTCTTGGGAATTAGAAGACGGGTGCTTCTTGTATGTTCTAAAGTTAGGAAATTGAGGAATTTAATGGGTTCAGTGCTACTTTACGAGTGATCGGCTGGGGTATCACCTCCACACCAAACACATTACAAAACACATTCGAACCCTGACTATTGCTAGTTACAACATCTCCAATTGATTTGCCTCATGCCCGCCCCTCAGTTAGACATTCCTCCCTTATAGTTTATGATATGAGGCTCACCGAAGAGGTAGGCATCCATACAAGCCGAGTAGAAGTGGGTGGGCCGGGGGAACGAGGGGGTGCTGAACCTGAAGGAGTGCTAGAGAATCAAAGTATGGGAGATATATAAAAATTCAATGCACCCATTCGCCAGAGTACTGAAGCGTTTGTCCAGGGGCGCATAGGGCCCCGTTGGAGAAGGAATATCTGGCGAGTGAGTAAGTCCTGGAAACTGTGTAGGGTTTCATAGCCATCATGCTCGACAGGATTAAACATAATATATCACAGTCAAGTATGTTTTTATGTGTTGGGTTTTTTTTCCAAGCCACATGTCCCACAATTTTCTTCTCGGGGGTGCTTCATGACCCCCATCATAGACTATCACTTGGTGCCACTCCTCCACCCGAATGGGGTCATGTAACATCCCCTTTTTTCCACTCGTGCAAATCGATCGGCACTTCTGATCCTTGTCTCGTCACCGAGTGTTTTCCAACCTTTATGACCGTACCCGAGTACGCTAAGATTCCCAGGAGGCTAGGCTGCCAACTAGCGTGAACGTGTTATCACTTTTCTCCCTGGTCAGACCTGATATCCCCTCTCCAAGATGGGCTCAGCTGCTCAGGGTTTCCTTGTGCCCGACAGCTTATCAGATAATCCATTCGGGCATTCCGCAATAGCACTGCGCAGTACTATACACAAACTTTAAAAGAGTGCCACTTTGTTTGAGTTCTGTTTCACGATGAGTGTTAGCCATCCTCAGTTAGTCGCCCTTATTTTACATACCTATTTCCACCAAATGTTAGCAAATTTGGGGAATACAATCCTTCCCTCAAGAACCTGCCAACTAGTATGCAGCACTACCCGACTCCAGACCCCCCCCCTTCCCTTTGTTTCTAGGCTATCAATGATTCCTCAATTCTGTAAGCCCTCCACCAGATTATCTGGCCACGGCCTGAAGATGCTTTTACTACTCCGAAACAAGAACCGGCTCAGGTAAAGCTAGTAGCTAGGTAGTCAAAATCAGAGCCCTGAGGCTTCGTCGAGGTTATACGGAGTCGGGATATGGCGTTTTATCGCAATCTCGAGACAAGGCAAGGATAAAAATCTCATTTGAACCTACCGGCGCTGGGCAGACAGTGCCGTATTAGGCTTTTCTTCCGGTAGCAAGCTACCCAATACACATTCTCCGGCTTGAAATTATATAAGATGGAGCCCCCCAGGCCGTTTGTTTGTGGAGGGGGTATGGTCGGTAAAGAAGGCTCAGTTTTAGTTTTTAGTGAAAAACTGCCCTGGGAGTGAACTCCTTGTCTCAGTGCTTTAACTCCTTCCCCCTTCGGGAACATTCCACAGAAGGCTTTGCCCTCGCAGGCGTCCTAAAGCCTCAACCCATAAACCCTTATTCAATTGGAATGGGTCTAGGGGTTCAGATCCTGCCTACACAATGGGGTGTTAGATTGAACTATCTGTTCCAGAGGGTGATGGAGAGCTCGTGACCAGGAGCTTTTTTTGTGGGAACGGTACCATGGTTTCTACAGTGCATGTTCGGTGGATTACGCAAGCGGTCTCTCCGATGGGCCAGTGGTCAGCCAGACTTCCTGGCATTGCCCGGAGCTCTTAGCCCGGTGAGCGAGGATTGTGAGGGGGCTCATCATGGGAAAGGCTCTGGTGGACGGCGCAAAGTGATGAAACACGTTATGGGGGTCTATTATGGGATCCTTTACACTCTCTTTCTTTTGCGTATGGGGCGGGGTGGATATGATACCACCATCCTATCTTCCATCTAACCGCGCTGGCGCCCCTGACTCCATAGCGGGGGACCCAGCGGTCGAGAGGTGGTTTCTACCATACGGTCTCCTCAAATTATATGTGGCTTCCCTCCGCTGACGCTCTACCGGAGTGCATGGTACAGTAATACCGCAAGGGCTAAAGCAGCAGCCCCCGACCCAGCAAGTTACTTGACACAAGATACCGGGAAGGGCTCCCTTCCGCCCCTTCTAGAGTGGCCAACCACCCAATTGGGATGCTCTTTCCAAATCTTACCATACCGGTAGCAGCAGCAATAATTCCCTTTAATAGCGACTACTGAAAAACTAACCCCTACTCTGCGGTCCTAGAGGACTCTCTCCTTCTATATCACACCCTCCCCCCCCCCAATCTTGTTGTGACTCCCTTGGGATGAGGGGCGATCAGATTCATAGGCCACGCAAGTACTTTAACGTACTAGAATCCAGACCGACTGAGCTATCTCTTCAGCAGCAAGCCTGGGCTAAGACCAGTGCATTGAATTGAAGGGTCAGTGCCATACATGCGATACTAATCAGATCGATGGGGAGAGGTTGAGATATGGTAGAACAAACAACTCCCTACCCTATGTACTGTGATACTCTACTACTCTCGGGAACTTTCAAAATTCCATTCTGAGCATGTGTGAGAGGTATAGAGAGGAAATTGTTCAAGGGGTTAGTCATGGATGATCCAGTCCGTGACTCTGTGAAGTCCTGTCAAGGGAATTTTCAACGTCATCAGCTATCACTCGTATGTGAGCAGGGTTCGAATGGCGAGGTACGGTAAACTTACCAGGTGCCGTTTGCCGACCGTCATAAAGTTCCAGATCATGATCTTGGATCTTAGTGCGATGCTCATGTCATAGCCAAGAAAACCTGGTCTAGCTGATCTTTTTGTGGGTCGGGTTGCTTCGGCTTGACGTAAAACACAGAGGATGGAAGAACAGGATTGTCCAACCGCAGAATCCAAGGTGGGAGAGGCCGTTTTCTGGTATTTTATCCTCCCTAGTGTAATTTACAGTGATTTACAGTATAGCATCAATCGTGTAAGGTACGGTGCGGTACCGTATTATTCGAACACTATATGTGAGCGAACTCTGGCTTCCAAAAAGCCTCCCATTCATGCTTCAGGAATGATTGAGAGCGGCCCAAGTGTGAGGCCTGATGGAAATTGATATGGGGTGTTATGAGAGTACTATGGTTGGATACCGATGTCCTTTTTTTTACCAAAGATAAAGTATCAGGCGCCTGTACTGTTCTATTTTCTGAAGAAGCAAGTTTAAAAGATCAAGATGAAAGAGTATTATCGGCCAGCTCCTATGGCCTAATGGCTTAGGAGTTTGGATGCGCGTTGCTACTGTTGTTCCTTGGATGATGGCCGTGCTCAGGCGGATCGGTTTGATAAGATGCCATTTAAGGATGTCTCCGGTTTTCATTGGCAAGTTTGGCTTGCGGCAAGCCATTGAGCAAGAGAAAGGATGATTGTAGCCAATTCCGGGGCTCAGAAATCTAAGGTTTAGTAGGAGGTTAGCAGATAGAGAGCGGGAAAGCTACAGCGGTTTAGTCCAGTGGCACTAGGTGCATAGTAATGAGATCAGAAGTTTAAGCCACTCGCGATATTTAGTTATTTCCGGCTGCCTTTCTCTCCCTTTCGCAAAGTGCTCGAAGTGAAAGTTATATAAGATAGACGGGCTGGTTGTTCTGATTCTACAGGTGGCTGGCCTTTCTCACACCGGGTCACTCGTGCGGCGATAGCCAAGTGTGTTGGAAATGACAGTTTAATAGCCGCACTCTGCGGCCGCTGAGGTGTACGTACGCACTAGTCAAAGGACGCGTAACCTATGAAAATGGTTTCACCTCCCTAGTTTTTCTTTCCTTCTAACCTTTGCTCGCTTCACACCTTTCTTCCTGTACACAACTTTCCTCAAGTTTTTCCTTTCAATCAATCGAGTTATCACAAACAATCATGATCTTCATCTCCACTTAAGCCATTTCACTCCACTGTGTAAAATCGTCACCGTAAATCATTACCTCCGCAGCACATATTTTCAACAGAGTGCAATTTGGTCCCGTCGTGTTTGGACAGTGCTTCTAACAAAGAGTTTTGAAGAAATTGCACCATATCCACCTCAAATACTAGCTTTTCTGCATAGCAGTTGCTGCTCTTGAATATCCTGCCCGCTGTATCTTTCAAACTAATTAGAGGGCAACACATAACACCCCCCCCCCTCCCATCCCATCCCACGATCAATCATTTCCTCTCTTACGCCGTGCTCGAATATGGTACGGGATCCTGTCCGGCGCTAAAGCGAATACAAGTGCCAGGGATAAAGGTTTCGTACGGGGCAGGGTTTATTTTGCGGGTTAACCTAAATTAACTGTTCAGAAACTTTATCCCTATGCCTTGTACAGTATCAAATACTTACTCGTGGGCGGAGCAGAACTCCCCCGCCCCCACTCAGCGCCTGCCCTTGCTAACAGTGTCATACAATGCGTCATAACCTTCAACCAAATAGAAAAACTAAGCTTAATAGGCCCAGGCGTGATGTACTCGGGGGTAGCAATAAGCCGGGCACAACCCCGAAACTAGCAGGGGATTCGCCTAAAAATTATACCAGGAGAGGGAAGCCTGAGTGATACCTGATGATCGGGGTTGTGGAAAAAAGTCTGGTGCACTTGGTAACTTCTTCGCATTGCTCTAGCGTCGCTCGTGTAGGCGAACCTAGGGAGCAGCGCCTCCAGTCCTGCTTCACTATGTTCACTATTTGGGACCTATCCGATCTCTGGAAGGCTATGCAGTTGTTGCTATGCCCGCCAAGAGTGGGCGACTGGCAGCCAGGCGGAGCTGCGATTATCAAAAAGAGTGTTACCCGGACCAAAAAGACTAGCAGAGGGCCGCCAAGGTCCAATTTACCCTTTACAGTACCCACTCGAGGACACTGCCCAGGGTGTGGAAAGTTATGGAACAGTTATTTAAGGCTAACCAGCCAAATACACCCTTGTAGTTTCTGGTTGATCGTTCCTTACCTTATACAAGTGCCCGGGAATATGTTTTTCGCATAGTTAATTTAGGTTAACCAGCGAAATAACCCCGCCTCATACGAAAACATATTCCCAAGCACTTGCAGGCTGGTGTTTAACGTTTTAAACTGGGCTGAATGTCTCAGCGGTTTAGGGGACAGATCAACGAAGCGAATCATCGATCAAGATTTAATGACACTGTGCGAGCGTTTTGAGGAAAAACAAACTCTAATTGTTTGTCGGGTGGTTGGCCTTGGCTGGTTTGTCCGATTGGTTTCGAAATTCGAGCTCCCGTACCCGCGTCCTGGATCACCTATGAGTACTCGAGTAAAATACCATAAATATCATACCTTCGAGATGGTCGCTCTCTCTGCGGGTATTGCCGTGAACAGGAGAGGAAGGAGTGCCGATAACAAGATGGGTGTTTTGCCAGGTACGAGTACATATCCCTTGATCCGTGTGCGGGTTTCGCAGTTTTTCGGCGCGGTTGGTGACTTTAGGTTGGCTCAAGATCTTTACCGAAGGTATGATAGAAAGTAGTATGATTGGGGAGATCTTGCTCTGACCTGACATGACCTGGCCCGTACTCGGGTGTAGAAAACACTTACCGGTGCACGATCGCCACCTTGAACTAATCCCAATCTCGGAATATTCCAGAGCTAGAAGGCGACAGGTACTCGTCCAGGCGAAGGGATCGGTAAGAGTGGAGATACCGGTATCTCGAGCACAGTGTGATAATTTCTAGTGCCACGGAGGTTAGTGCCTGCGCCTGTATCATAATAAAGTGGTAATGTACGAGTACTGGAGTCAAGAAGTTGCCGGTTGGAAAGCGGGCGAGTGAGAGGGATGGAGGATGAGAGGAAGAAAGGAGCAACTCTGCTTGTTTTTTCCTCTCCCCTGCGTCATTCCTGTTTGTCGCCACTTCCTATGTCTGTGCGTCTGTCACTCAATCACTTCATCGACACCATACCGGTATTCTCATCATCATCATCTCTGGTGCCTTGGTCAAACCATCCCCAATGCTTGTATCACAACCCCTCGATCTTACCAGTCAGATTCCCCACCCATGCCATTGCCAATCCTCGCTTCACCATGCCCAAGTACCCAAACACCCAGACACACATCACATCCAGTGCAGTGCTCGTGCCTCACACGAGACATCCGAGAGGAATACGGAAGAAATCCCCAGTTCGGGGAAAGGAGAGAGGTGTCAGAGAGGTGCGGATAAGTATACCCGAGTAAAATAAAAATATAAAAATAAAAAAAGGAGAGAGAAGCACTCCCTCAGCTCTCTTCTTCACCCTGCCCTCGCTGCGCGCCATCATATACCGGTACTGGCCCCTACGAATGTGCCGCCTCCAGATTGCGCAGCCTTCGATATCTTCCCCAAAGGCCTAAGCTACCGTACGGTAGCATCCTCAACTCAATAAAACAATTCTAGACGAAGGAACAATCCTCCCTGTTTAGGCCACAGCTTATTCCCCTCCAACTCTTGAATTTTCCCGGCTCACTGCCCCCCCATCCTCAATCTCTTCGTACCCTGATCCGATCCGCTTTCACATCAGACTATTTTCTCCTCGTGAGCATATTTGGCTCCGTTTTCTGGAAATCTTCCAGCGTGACGACCCTCACCGCCCCAGTGAAGCCCGCCCAACCCACCTGACAGACCACGTGTGGAGGAGGACGCAACCCTGTACCAGAACATCGCCTTCAACTGCTCAGCCTGTGTTCTATCTTCTCTCCGCCTGTACAGCCGTGCGTCGTCGTCCTCAGCTTGCAAAAAGGCAGCACAAAAAGGGCCGTTGTTTCTACCAGAACAAACCATTACAGTAGCGATACAACATCTACAGAAGTCTTGCAGAGACATTCAACACTTTCCATCCGCTCAACTCGGTGTGTGTCGGTGAACCTCTTAATTTCCGCCTCAGACTTTGTGCACCGGCTTTCATCCACTTACTGCCACCCCGATATTACTTCATTTGCCACGGAAACAAAATCATGTTGTCCGCGAAATTGAGCCCATCCAAGGGATCAGGCGCAAAGGAAGACGCGGAGTCTGGTTCGACAAGCTGGAAAAAGAGGTTTGGGTTGGGAAAAAAGGACAAGACTAAATCAGATTCTAGCTCCCCACCACAGGAGTCGACTTCCCCCGCGTTGCATCCGACAGATGCTGTCGAAGCTCCGGCAGCGACAGCCAAAGCAACAACTCCCTCAACCAATGATCCCCCACAATTGCCAATACTAACGGATATCCCCCCTATCACCACATCCCCCCCCAGCGCAACTGTCAGGAATGCTAGTTCTCAACTCCAGCCGCCTACATCCCCAGTTCGATCAATAGGCTCAAATTCATCGCCTCCCCTTCTTCCTAGACCTAACACAGCAGGTCATAGCTCAGCAACACATCCACGCTTGTCAACCAGCAACTCCCAAATATTCGAGCGCAATGTCCAAGAACAAGCCAATTCATCCCTGCCACCCCCAAAATCTCCCGCGATCCCAGCGCATATCCAAACCGAGAACCACATCCCCGCCGTTTTAGAAGCAAGCTCTATAGCAATAACAGATGAAAAATGTGGTGTCGACGAGGTCGAGATCGTTATGCATAGCATGCATCAACCCGCTGTGTCCGTCGTTGCACCACCGCACTCAACCGCCTCATCTAGCCCAACATATGATACCCACCAACACCGTCGACAATCGCCTTCGCCCGCCGGTGACAATGCTGTAGACGAGCTTGCATCCGCAGGTCATTCGGGTGATGGATGCTCCCCATATGGCAGCATAAGCTCCGGGGCTGCAGCCGCAGCAGACAAACGTAGATTGTCGTTCATATCGTTCGCGGACGTGGTGCAGGCCGAATACGCTGAACACATGGAAATGCCCAATTCATCCCTGAGTTCTGTCAATAACCCGTCCCCATTGGGTGGCTCCCCTCAACTATCGCCGGCTGATCGAGAAACGGGTATTTCGACAATCAACGAGACACTCGGGCACCGTTCGCCGTCGCCCATTCGATTAGGATCCAGCCCTTCCGGGAATTCCGCCTCAGGATCCGTGCAGAGAACACTCAGCGCGAAATCTAGCGCCAGTTCACCATCCAGATCAAACACCAGCGACTTGGGGATGGATAGGGGTGAACTTACTATTGAGACAATGAGGCAGGCATTGAGGAAGACTGGGAGTGGGGACTTGTCAGGGTCCACGGGTAGGAATCCGGCGTCACCCCCATCTTTTGGGAAACAGTGAACATCGCAAGTGATCCGCCAAGGAATTGTTTTTTTGTTGGGTTCCCTTCCTTTCTCTCTTACTCCGGTTGCGACCACGTTTTTATCCCCAGGAATTTGGGGGAAGTTTAATTGAGAAGCTTGCGTTGTGTGGCTGGATGGGCTTTTTGCTTTCTATCATTTCCTGTCTTGTTCCTTCCCCCCCCCCTCAGAGACGACTTTACGTATCAAGCTGTTCTCCATTTTTCCCTTTTACTTACCTTCTCATCGTTTACAATTGGTCATCATCGTACCCTTAGTGTGGACCGGATATACTCCGACGGCCGGCCAATGAAGTGGATGTATTTCATTAGCGTATAGTGAAAGGGTCCTCTCATATGATTGGTCTTTTCCGCTTTCTTTATTCCATTCGATCATACCGGTACATTACTCACAAGTACCCCAACACCGTTCATCCCTTCCACCCCTCCATACACATACACCCATACCCCCGGTATATCATTTTCGCACTCTCCGTCACTCCGGCAGGTGAAACGGCATCATACAAGCCAAGCCCATCCCACCACACTGTAGTACGCGTCCGCTCACATCTACCAAGCCGATACACATGAACTCAATGAAAAACAAATAAAAATAAAAATAAATTTTAATTAAAGTTATTCTCGAGCCCTCCCCCGCAAGCAAGGATGTCTGAAAGTCTACGAGTATTGTACCAGACTAACTTGACTTGATTCACCTTAGTCCGGCCCTACCTACAGTACGAGTGAGTGAGGCGAGCTGGGGTGAGTGTAATATGATACCGTACCCTGCGTACCAATCAGTCCTCCACATCACCGCGTCATACTCGCACAAGCAAGCGAGAACAACCATAAGACTACAAAGCATCGGAGATCCAACACGCTACTAGCAATCGTGACCGCGTCCGATAGCACCATATCACCGTCCGAGAGCCCAATTTAGCATCCACTGCAAGGTGAACCGGGGAGTTGGGAGGTTGAGTGATTGATTGGTGGTGCTGTAGGTACGGTGCTGGGGTTGTATGGTATGGGGTTGGGGTTCCCACTACTTGCGTACCACCGGTTGAGGAACTAAGCATCATGCTTGCGCCGTGCGGTAGTCTGAAGGTCATGTGCAGCGCGGTGTGTGTGGCATGAACACCGACTATGGCAGCTGGTCCAAGTCTCACTCATCGCCACAGTGAATAATGAATAATCAACCGAATCCGCACTCGCAAGCTTAGTAGCGCGCAACGAGCGGGTCGAGTCTGTATAGCATGTGGCCAGGGAGGGGGGAGACAGAAACCTCCCTTCACAAGCCCGGATGGTCATCCTCTCGAGGGGCGCACTCTTGGTTCCCCGACCGCGGGCTTACTAGGGTGCGGTATGTACTGATAACCATGGCTCAGGGCATGTTATGTTGGTCCGAGGTGAGAGAGGACTGTTATCGTATCGTTCGTACGCAAGGTGCCATGGGACGCCGCTCATGCGCAGACGTATGCAACAGTAAACCGCCGTGGTGGTTACAGTACAGTACGGCGCAGAAGTCGGTATCGGCATGCCGGGGGTTTGGTGCGGGTGGGCATCCGCTGGGTATGACACTGCCGGCATTACTGGGCTAACTCATGGATTGTCTGTCATGGTGCGTACAGTACTGAGTACAACACAATACAAGGCTGGCCAGGCCGGGTGTGTACAGTACAGTGTCGTATATTCGCAGTGGTGGTACTGGGATGTAACTGGACAAGGTACTCGTAGATGAGCGGACGGACGCAGAGCATAATAGGGTGCGGCGGAATGTCGCAAGTGCACTTGATTCACAGTTACATCTGTCAGCCTGTCGATGCCATGACCAGGAGAATACAGACATTTCCGGTATGTACCGTACAAGTACCGGGCAAGATTCAAGACAATCCCATCCTGTCCTGTCCTGTCCTGTCCTGTCCCGTCCTATCCGCATTTCTAACTTTTTTTTCTGCCTCTGAGGTCCGGTCTGCCTTTGCTCTCTCTCTCCTGATTATAAATAGATAAATAAATAAATAAAAAGAGATATTCCAGCATCTTAATCGTAATAATGATAATGATAATGATATTATTCTTTTTTCTTTTTTCTTTTTCCTCTCCACTTAAACCCGACTCGGATCGTTATCATATCAGACCTCTTTTACGCAGGCACCGGCAGTTACCAGCTCGAACTATAATATTCCTATCTGTTTCTGTCGCTTTTCCCTTCCCGGGGATTATTGCAACATTTGTTTTTCTTTTTTTTTGCCAAGTAAGTTTCGCTGGTGGGGGGGGAATGAGCGAGTGAGTGGGAATATCAATGGAGGGAGGGACGAGGAAGTTTGCGTGACGCGGCGTAGCATGCTTCTGGAAGGGGTCCGACGGAGGAGGGGTGGTTTGGGGAGCAGATGTTTATGCGGGGGGCTGTTTGGTTGTTGCTTGGCTGTCTCGCCATACTATTATAGATGATCCAGACAGGAGCTTTGGCACCCGCACCGTGCCGTACGGACCAGAAGGCGGCTATCGCTTCTCCGAAATAACTTTTCTTATTTATTTTTTATTTTTATTTTTCTTAGTGAGAGAGATGATGAGCACAACGGGTTTGTGATGCATGTGATGTGTGTTTCCGAATCAGCGGGGGGTTCAGTTACTGATCCGGGGCCTAATCCCACCAACACGGATCTCCAACCAAGACCAGCGAGTAGTGAGTGAGTGACTCGCCGGGTGGAAGAAAATGTCAAGTGAATCATTGGCCGTGGTGAAGATAACGATGGATGTTATATGTACAAGTACGGGTGGGGAGGGAATATGTGGTGCGGTATACTGTCTGCTGCTGCTCGCACTTGCCCGCTGATGTATGGTACCGCGTCCATAGTACGGTACTGGTATTGGCTACGTTGCGGCTATCCATGTACCGGCACTTGGGTAGTGGTGTGCTCGTACTATGATTGTAGAGGCAGCTTATCTCTTTCCTCTTCTCCTCACTCCCTTCTCCTCCCCTGTGTGTCCCAGTGGGAAGTTTGGAAAAAAGTAGGTGAGTAAGGGGAAACAACGTGACCAAGGAAGGTAGATGATATATGCACCGCCGGTATAGTATCATCATGTAGCCTTTTTCCATATCGGTACGGCATAGAGATCCTCCCCTCATCCATTGGGACCGATTCCCCCCGTTTCCACCCCCCACCGGCCCAATCGCCAGCTCCCAGACTCGACCTCCACCTCCACTCATCAACGGTATTCCATCCTTCAAGCTCAACCTTACACCACCGCAGTCCTCTCCGGGGCAGCTTTACAATGGATAATTAGGTAGGCAGGAGATTCACCCAGAGGTCACCTCTTTCTTTTTCTTCCCTTCCATTTCCTCTCCTTCCCTTCCCTTTCCTTCCCGGCCCCCGTTTCCAATCTCCGATAAGAGAGCCCAGGCAAAGTGCTCCATCCGTGAATGCATCCCGAACTACGTGCTCTATAGTAACGGCTTCATTTCCCTCCCCCAGCCTGTTGAATTGGACCCTTTGCTTCGACAGCGGAGCCCCCACCCACACGCAAACCCTCTCCCCCTGCTCCCCCTGCTCCCCCTCGAACCCCCCCCCCCTCTCCACTCCCTCACCTCCGGGATACTGCGGGTAAACACTGCATACTGCAAAGTATTGTACCAAGGTATACCCTTGAAAGAGACAAGAACTCTCTTCCTGCTCCCAATAATTCCGCTCTAAAGCTCTACTTGTCCATCTCTCGTTTTACCGCGACTACTACTCGTCCCCGTTCATACGAGTACCGTACATACTGCTCGTAGCCATACCCATATCCATGGGTGAGATCTCTATCTCCACATCAACTACTCTCACTTCTGCCACTGTCACTGCTACAGTTTTCGCGGAGGGGGAGCTTTTTTGACCATAAGGAGCACAAGGTAGCTGGTCGGCCTTTTGTTTTGCTTTTTCCGAGAGAGAGAGAGAGAGGTATTTCCTGACTTTGTATCTTCTTCGATTTTCTTCCTTCTGCAGATTAATACTCGAGTATCCGTCCCAATTTGTCGGTTGCACCGTACCTTTTGTAACCTATCCACCGGAGAGAGAGAAAAAAACAAAAAAAAACAAAGAAACAACCACACACTACCCCCATCCACCACCACCCCCCCAAGTTACCCCAAGAAAAAGGAACCGCCAACCCTTCCTTCGCACTTTTCTGAGCCCTCTTTTATTCTTTCGCCATACCCACCATTACACCAATCTCCTCGCCGAAGGAGAAAAGGAATCAGACGCAATAAAATCACAATCTAGGTTAGCATTGACGACGATCGAACCCCCCCCTCACCCCCCCCGAGACGGAGAGATTCCTCCCTTACCGGGTCTGGATTTCGGATTAGGAAGCCGCATTGGTAGCTTATATTCCGGGGGATGATTAGTGGTCCTTGGCCTGCTTGCCCACGTTATTTCCAACAACACATGGGACACGGGGAGGTTGTGATTGAGGAGATTATCTTAACTTGAATGGGAAACTGAGGCCAGAAGCCTTAGCGGACGCACTCGGTTTATCATTACTATTTTTTTCTTTTTTCCTTTCTACGATTTGGCGCACCCTCCTCCCCCTACGTCTAGAAGGCTGGGTTTAGACTCCACACACAAGAGCCGCACTTCTTTGATAAAGTGAAGCCGTCAGCCCTGTTTCAACAACCCTCCTAAGCGTTCAGCCTCGTACCTTACTTTTCTATTTTCTGCTAGAAAGACTAGTTCCTCTTTTTTTTTGCGATTTTAGGATTGATTGAAGGAACCAAGCGGCGGAATATAAGGCAGGAGGAATATCCCACGAGCTGGCAGGGAGCTTTACACCGTGGCCGATGACCGGACGAACAAACCCTACCCCGAACCATCGGCTTGCCGCTATCCATGGGGTGGGCAACCCAAACGAGCGATATTTCCCTCTATGCACCAGTGTCGGTCCAGGATATGCCCGCAGTAGTCCGCCGCTATCAAACTCCTTCTCAAACTCTTTGCCAGGTCCTGCGACGCCCTATCACCGGGAGATGACCATTCGCGCCGTATCGCCAGACATTGGGCTAGAGGAGGAGGGGGGGGATACGGATGATTCGTTAACTGCACAGCATTCACCTACCACGCCACCACGGACGCCCTCCAGATCCTCGAATAAGTCGGCCTCGATGTTTGATACGCTGGGGAGGGACCCAACAGAACCGTCTACTCCTTCTTCGCCAGGGAAGGCTCGGGCCCTGCTGAATCGGACGCCACTTTCAGGTTTCCCGCAGTTCGCAGACTTGGGTATCAGTAAGGGTAAGGGTGGGTCTCCGGCGGATGAGAGGAAGAAGAGAACTTCTCCTTCCAGCGATAGGCCTGGCACTACAGACACTATGTATTCTTCAGGTTCATCTTCGCATGGTTCTCGGTATCGTAACTTTGCTTCTGGTTCTTCTTACGAATCGTCCGACTCAATACCTACCTCTGTAGGATTCCCGTCGACTACCACCCTATCTCCAATTCATGCGAAGCCACCTAGTAAATCTAGCCGACAGCGCTTCCTCCGGCCACAAAATTCAGTTAACGCACTTAACTCTGGCGTCAAGGCTTCTGATGCACACTTCGCGTCCCCGCCGGCTACACCTGCTGATACGAACACTATATTACGGTTAATGAAGGACGTACGAGGGAGGATGGAAGGTCATGTAGAATTTCGGGTTGGCGATGCCACGGTGTGGACTAGGGGGTATTGTCTTATTAATGAGGACACTGGGAGCTTGGTTCACCAGAAGGAGGAGAATATCAACTCAACCCCTCTCAGTGCCATAGTACCTGACCTGCGCAGCTGCAAGGTGAAGAGCATAGCACCGACGGATGAAGGTAGCGACGGGATTATAGAGGTTTCCACACATTCTACAAATATCAGTATCAAACTTCGTCCTTTGGATCCCAATCATTTTATGCCTTGGCTGGCAGCGCTGCTGTGCTGGCAACCTATAGCACCTGCGGGGGCCCAGAACAAAATGGTGAAACCACAGGCTTTCGTGTTGGCTCAGGAGAGGAAGGCGGATAGAAGGAGAAATTCGGATGCAACTTCTTCAAAGGATGCTGCGATTATCAAAGTTGGGAAGATGCTGAAATGGAGAAGGGGTGGACCGACTGCTGTCACTACCCCTTCCTCGATATCAGGCAAAGGGTCGAGTAAGATCAAGGGGCACACCGGGGGCGTTGCTTGGCAGAAGGTCTCATGTACTTTGCAGGAGAATGGCGAGTTTAGGCTATATGCTGAGCTGGATACCACTCTTCTGACTGTGATTCAGCTGAGCCAGCTTTCCCGATGCGCTGTGCAACAGCTGGATCCTAGTATCCTTGACAAGGAATTCTGTATAGCGATATACCCGCAGTATACGCCATCTTCAAATGTCTCACTGGCCAGGCCTGTTTATCTTGGTATAGATAGTCGAATACTGTTTGAAGTGTGGTTTGTGCTACTCCGGGCATTTACCATGCCGGAATTGTATGGACCCGCGGGGACTGCTTCCTCGTCCGACGGTCGTCCGGCGCCAGGCGTCGCCGCCGGGATGTCGGAATACCCTGCCGCTGAGGGGTTAGTGGACTCGTACCGCATACAGCGGAGTTTATTCCTGAGGGTGGTGGAAGCCAAGATATTGATGCCTGGGACTGAGTATGGAGGGAAGGACAACATGGATTGTTATGCGGAGGTGGTGTTGGACGGGGAAGTCAGGGCCAAGACCATGGTTAGGACAAAGACTCATAATCCTTTTTGGAGGGAGGATTATGAGTTTCCCGACCTACCCGCCATATTGTCGGACGTGCGCGTAGTGTTGAAGCAAAGGCATCCGAGATGGAAGGTAAAGGGTTCGGGATCTGTTACTGGATCGGGGGGATTCGGTGGAGGGCTTGGCGGAGTTAGTGTGCCGGGTAGTAAGGACGCCATTATTGGTACCGTGGAGATTCAATTTGACGAATTGAAGATGGAGACTGATACCGAGCGATGGTGGCCGCTTATGTCTGCCGCGAAGGGCGCCGAAGAGAGAATTGGGGAGATGTTTTTAAAGATTGGAATGGAGGAGCTAATTGTACTCATGGCCCATGAGTATAAGGAGCTTTCAGATGTGAGTGGTGATTGTCCGTTCCCTGGTGCAACTGCTGATTTGAATTCAGCTGTTGCATAACTTCTCGGATGGTATTACAATAAAGATAGCCCAAGTTATTAGCCCAGATCTCCGGCGATTAGCGAATACCCTTCTCAAGATCTACCAGGTCAGCGGAAAGGCGAGTGAATGGCTGATGTCGCTGGCCGAGGGCGAGATTGATGGATTGCACAAGGAATCCCCACCGGCGGTACGATTAGGAAAACATAGAGACTCCAACGAATCCAATTCCGACCCGGATCAATCTCGGCGCGATGTAGGAAAGGCCGGACTTGTTGATGCTAATATTCTGTTCCGCGGGAATTCCCTCCTCACAAAGGCTCTTGATGCCCATATGAAACGGCTTGGTAGGGAGTACCTCGAGGAAACGCTTGGTGAACAGCTCAGGGAAATAGCGGATGAGGACACATACTGCGAGGTCGACCCGTTACGCATGGAGCCTGGCGAGAATTTGATGAAGAATTGGAAGATTCTAATGGGGATTGTCAAGGGTATTTGGGGGGGGATATATAACAGCCATGAGAAGTGCCCGATGGAGTTGAGGAAGATACTACGGCACATTAGGGTTTGTGTGGAAGATCGGTACGGTGACTTGCTGAAGACGGTGTGTTATAGCAGTGTCTGTGGGTTCCTGTTCCTGCGGTTCTTCTGCCCGGCGATTTTGAACCCGAAGCTGTTTGGACTACTGAAAGGTATGCTTGTCTATCACCCCCCCCCCCCTTTTTTATCGGGAGACGGTGCTGAAATTATGTGGAGACCATCCTGGAGTAAGGGCGCAACGAACATTAACTCTTGTTGCCAAGAGCCTGCAAGGGCTCGCGAATATGTCGACTTTTGGTGTCAAGGAGCCGTGGATGGAGCCAATGAATGAATTTCTTGGAGTGAGTTTCACCTGATTTGATACCACCGGTTTCCCGCAGGCTAAAAATTTATAGGCACATAGCACTGAGATGAAGTCGTTCGTCGACGGCATCACCACAATCCCCCCGTCCCCATACCCCACTGAAACTGTGCCCCCATCATACGCAACCCCAATCACCATCCTCTCCCGCCTCTCCCAGCCATCAAAGGAGGGCTTTCCCTCCCTCCCGTACTTAATCGACCAACCCCGTGCTTTCGCCTCACTCGTATCAATGTGGCAGAAATGGCACCCCATCTACCGAGACAAAGCTCCAGATTACCACCTCGAAGGTGACCTTGCCCGCTTCCATAAAATGTGCTCAGAGATCCAAGAGCGCATAAACATTTGTGTATCAAAAGCCGAAAGCGCACAACGGCCCAGCAGTTCACTCAGCGCACGCTGGGAAGAGGTCGCGGAAAAGGCTACCGGGAGTCCTCTGTTGGGCCCTGGACAGACTTCTATCTCGACCATTCCTGGGAAAGGGCTGAGGGTGGTTGGCCTGCCCAGCACTCACAGCACCCGAGGCCCCGAGGAAGACTGTCATCATTCCGGTGCGACAAGAAGCAAACTTAGTGGGTTAGTAGGCGGCTTTAGGAAAAAAGTAAAAAATCGGGGGACATTTGCCGGGTCGGAAGATGAATGACGGTTTTTGCTTCTCTACCACCACCCCTTTCTTAAAAAGAATTTTACCTTTCTACTTCTTTTTTCTTTTTTTGGTCATTGGTTATTCTCTCTACTTTTCCTAGTTCCTTTATCATCATGCTATAGACGGAGGCATTGGTTTTCGGGAAAAGGCAAAACGCTTCAACTGACTTACAAAAGTTCTCTTTCACTTTTTTTTTTCTTTTTCACATTGGGATTTGGGATTTCGGGATTCATGGTTCTTGGTTTTCGGGGGTGGGGTTGGTGGCCTTGTTTGCAGGTAAGGTTAGGGTGCGTTTGTTTGGAATTGGATTGAATGATATGGGAATGGAATGGATCGGGTTGTACTGGGATTGACCTGGGAATGGAGGGAACCGGGATGAGTTGGATGGAATTGGTGCTGCGGAGTAGGGTTCTTTTTTTTACCTATTTATTTCACTTTACCCCATTAGTATCTCTTTCCTTCCTTTCCTTTTTTTTTATGACGCTACAATGTTTGGTCTGGTCTGGGAGGTGTCCTTTTTTCTCGCTGTTTTCCATTGAGTGTTAGCCGGATAAGAGGCAATTGATGCTTGAGGATAGCTTAATGTATTCGCTGATAGCTTAGTCCGTAGGAGAGGGGAGGGGGGAGACTAGAGAGTGGTAAAATAAGAAACTTTGGAAGATTTGGTAATTCGACGGGGAGTGGTGAATGACTTGTGTCTGGTGTGATAATGATTTTGCTGGAATGCAAGGGTGGAGGAGTAAATTGTCTTCATGGTGTATCACTCGATAGCAGCTGGCAGCCGGCAATCCATTCTGAACAGAGGAATGATTCTTGCTGGTCGGTCGGGTCGTTCGTTCCCCACGCACTAGCCGGAGCACCACAGGTGAAACCAGGCATCGGTGCGAGAACACGGGAACGAGGGGCGAAAGCCGCCACATTCATGTAACAGAAGATGCAGAATCCGCACAATCATCCTCCATATTATTATAAAAAGCCCCCGACCGCTGTACAGTACTGGCATCCGTAAACGCTCCTCGGGAGCTTCTCTCCTTGCTTTATTTTTTTAAATCTCCATTTTACCTATGATACCGGTCTAGCTTTGATAGGAGGCTGCTAAGTAGCAGGCGCGCTGGTATAACCACCCTGAGAGGCCGTAAAGCGCGACAGGATCCGGGGGGGAGGGAGGAAGGAAGGGATGGCTGTGTTGCCCCCCTTTGCTTCCTTTCACACATACGATGGTAGTATGATACCCGCTGAGAAGTTGATTAGTAGCTAACTCAAGTTGATTCGAGAAATATTCCGTCTTGTTCTTTGTAAGGAAACATCAGACGAATCAGGCAAGCAACCAAGCAAGCAAAAAAAAAGTCAATAGAACTGGATGGGGTAAATATCATAATATTATAATAATATAGGAAAAAAGACTCCGTGTGCTCCAATAGCGGTTGTAGGGGGGAAACGGGGGGGAGGTGGGGTGGAAATCAACTCCTAGCGCGAGTGATGGTACATGATGCCTCCAAATGGGGGGGGAAGAAGAAAGAAAGAAAGCTGAGATCGAGTGGGATCCAACGTCTTCCTGAGAAACGCACGGCATGGTATCGTAGTCGAGTATGATGTGATATATCATTATTATTATCATTACTCATTTTCGTGTCGAAAAAAAACGCTACCTCGCCACAAAGAAAGGAAAGGAAACGTTTTGAGGGGGTTAAGTTAGCTAGGAATCTCGTCAGTTCTCCTTTCCAAGGAAGGAAATAAGCTAACTTGGAGACTCATGCCGAGAGCAAAGATATCTAAATTAATTTAAAACTAAAAAACCCTTAGTCCAGGAAGGAGTATGATACTTTTACTGAGCTTTCTTTGACAATCCTTAAACTAGCAAGGGAAGGGATGGATGGATGGACTCGGGCGTCTTGTCAAGCTAGACTACGATACTACTGAAACTCGGTGTTAATCGGATTCCATCCACGGAAATAGAAATTAATTAATTATGGGTGGGGAGAAAAAAGAAAGGATTTGTTAACCCACAGTGCACCATATTTTGAAGGACGGAAAAAGCAGAAGTAGTAGAGGGAAAAAACACATATAAACTACGATACGATGGTACCTACCTGGTAGCTAAGGAGAGCAATTCACAATCCCCTACTTACTTCTCCCTTGCGAAAGTATCCTTTGAATCGGGCATCTATCCCCCAGTAGTACAAATCCCACAATTTATACAATATCTACCACACACCTTTCTTTCTTTCTTTCCTTCTTTCCTTCTGCCTCAATATTATAGGGGGCCCGGGGGGGGGGGGGGGAATTTAATAATAATAAAAAAAAACACACCCCAAAAAAAAACCACCGGCCGAACGTGTTAAACCCCCCCCCCCCCAAGCCAACAACAAAAACCAC